>Ga0075420_100001744_pt1 | contig 18531 bp, 14 predicted proteins | sample SoiMetdeltSBSDD4_FD_75296 | JGI IMG/M metagenome (GOLD analysis project Ga0075420, IMG submission 75296) | Bulk soil microbial communities from a Populus tree surrounding site in Tennessee, USA - Soil MetaG P. deltoides SBSDD4 | ecosystem: Environmental > Terrestrial > Soil > Tree plantation... | reverse complement strand
AGGAGGACCGGCCGCCCGTCGCGGGTCGCCTGGATGCCGCGCTCGATTGCCCCCTTGACGTCCTCCGGCCGCTCGACCTTCTCGGCGTACGCCCCGAGGCCCTTCGCCACGGCGGTGTACTCGCCGGTCAGCTTGTTCGAGTTGTACGTGTCGCTGGCAACGGGCATGTAGTTGCTGTAGCCGCCGAGCCGCGAATTGTTCAGCAGCACCGTCATGATCGGCAGCCGCTCGCGGAACGCCGTCTCGATCTCCATCCCGGCCGTCCCGAACGCCAGGTCGCCCATGATGTTGATGCAGAGCTTGTCCGGATACGCCAGCTTGGCGCCCATCGCCACGCCGTAGCCGGTCCCGAGCTGCGTCGACTTGCCCCAGCCGATGTAGCCGCGCGGCGCGACGGCCTCGAAGAACGGCAGCGTCTGGTCCCTCGGGTTGCCGGAGTCGTGGGTGACCACGGTCTGGCGACGATCGACGGTGTGCAGCAGGTCCCAGATCACCCGGTACGGGCTGATCGGGGCCGTGTCGGCGGTCAGGCGCGGCAGCCACTCGTCCAGGAACTCGTTCTTGGCCGACTTGATCTCCTCGGCCACGCCGTCCTGCTTCTTCGCGCCGGCCTTCGTGACCTCATCGATCAGCTGGCGCAGCACCAGCTTCGCATCGCCGATCACGGCGTGGGTGACGACGTGGTCCTTGTTCAAGACCGTGCCGTCCGAGACGACCTGGACGATCTGCTTGCCGGCCGGGATCGGGAACGAGAACGAGCCCTTGGCGAAGCTGCATCCGACCCCGAACACCAGGTCCGACCTGACCAGGAGCTGGGCCGCCGTCTGGGTCATCGAGTGGCCGCCGGCCCCGAGCGCCAGCGGGTGGTCCTCCGGGAACGCGCTCTTGCCGGCCATCGTCGTGACGACCGGGATCTGGAGCAGCTCGGCCAGCTCGCGCAGCTCGTCCCAGGCCCGCGCCCAGAGCACCCCGTGCCCGGCGTGCAGGACCGGCCGCCTCGCCGCCAGCAGCAGGCGAGCCGCCTCGGCCACGTCGCCGGTGTCGCCGGCCGAGCGGTACGCCTTCGGCGGCACGTAGACGCCCTCCGGGTCGTCCACCTCGGCGTTGCCGGTGTCGCGCGGCAGCTCCAGCAGGACCGGCCCGAGCTTCCCGTTCCGAACCTGGGAGAACGCCCGACCCATCAGCTCTGGGATCCGCGACGGCAGGTTGATCCGCCCCGTCCACTTCATGATGTGGCCGTAGACCGGCAGCGGGTCGAACTCGCCGGCGCCGAGCCGGGCCGCTTCGCCACCGCCCGGGATCACCAGCAGCGGCACGCCGTCCGAGGCGGCCTGCGCCAGCCCGCCGAACGCGTTCTCGATGCCGGGCCCGCCCTGCGTGACGACCACGGTCGGCTTCGTGGCGTTCAGCGCGCGGGTGTAGCCGTCCGCGATGTTGATGAGCGTCTTCTCGCTCCGCGCGATGATCGGCCGGATGCCGAGCTTCGCCGCCGCCTCGATCAGGGGATGGTTCGGATACGAGAAGAGGTACTCCACGCCCTCCAGTTGGAGGATCTTCGCGACAGCATCTACGCCTTTCATGCGTCCGTTCCCTTCTACCGTGCGGTGGGCGGCATCGTCGTCGCGCCGAGCGCGCCCGGCCCACCGCCGTGGACATGATCGAAGCGCACGCGACGTCACGGCGGCCAGGCTGGCAGCCGGCCCGCGACCTCGGCACGCGATCCGTCACTGTGGTCCGAGTCAGAGATCATACACGGGCGACCGAGCGATCCCCACCCGAGAAGCCGGGATGCGCCCCGGGCTGGCCCGGACGGCGTCTGAGCCGACGCTCTGCGTCGTCCACCGGCGCAGCCGGTCCGTGCCCGGCCATCACGTTCGGAGGGCGGCCCTCGTTGTACATGTACGGTGCACCAGGGCGTCGAGCATCGCGATGCCGCGGTGTAGGTGCGGCGAACGTGGGCTTCGATCTCCCGCCGTCGCCCTGCCGCGTTGCAGGCAGGTACGCCGACTCGCATGGTCGGACGGAGCATAGCTGGGACGACTGTCTGATTGTTGCATCAACTGGTGGATCAACGTAGCGTACTTCAGAATGGCGGGGGCGTGGGGCGCCCTTCCTGCACGTACACGGGGGCGTCTCCTGGCATGACGTGGCTACGCTTCTCCTCCTGGCCGATCGGCGTCCATTTGCTGGTGTGGTCGCTGGTACCATTCGTCGCGCCCCACACCCGGAGGCGGTGCGCATGGTGACGCTGCCGGCCGCGCCGAACTATCCCCAGGTCTCGGTCGCTCGCCACGCGGCGATCCGCCTCCTGATCGCCGCCAACCTGCTCCTCGGCATCTGGTACATCTCCTGGCGGTACACCGACTCGATCAACTGGGCGGCCTGGTGGATCGCCCTGCCGCTGCTGGTTGCCGAGACCTACAGCTTCCTGGACTTCTGCCTGTTCGGGCTGACGGTCTGGCGCCTGAAGCGACGCGGCGCCGCGCCGCCGACGCCCGAGCACCTGACCGTCGACGTCTTTATCACCTGCTACAACGAGCCGGTCGAGCTGGTCCGCGAGACGGCCCGCGCCGCCCTGGCGATCCGCTACCCGCACCGGACCTACGTCCTGGACGACGGCGACTCGCCGGCGATGCGCGCGATGGCCGAGGAGGAGGGCGTCGGCTACATCACGCGCTCCTCGGCCTGGCAGCGGCGCTCGCGCCACGCCAAGGCCGGCAACCTGAACAACGCCCTCTTCCAGACCACCGGCGAGCTGCTGCTGATCCTCGACGCCGACCAGCTCCCCCGGCCGGAGATCCTGGATCGGACCCTCGGCTACTTCCGCGATCCGGACGTGGCGCTGGTCCAGACGCCGCAGTGGTTCTACAACGTGCCGCCGGGCGACCCGCTCGGGAGCCAGGCCCCCCTGTTCTACGGGCCGATCCAGCAGGGCAAGGACGGCTGGAACGCGGCCTTCTTCTGCGGCTCGAACGCGGTCCTGCGGCGCGAGGCGCTGATGCGGCTCGGCATCACCGAGTACGTCCGCGAGCTCGGCGAGCGCGTCCGCCGCGCCCTGGACGCCGCCGACGCGCTGCTGCGCGAGGCCGCCGCCAGCCACCGGGACAGCGAGCTGCCGCTCCAGGAGGCCATCGTGGCGTTGCAGGCGGCCGTGCAGCGAGCGCGCCAGGGCCTCCGGAGCGGCGCCCCGATCCAGGAAGTGACCTGGAAGTTCCAGGACGAAGCGCGATCCGTCTCGCGGCTGCTGGTGGCCTTCGACCTCTCGCGCATCCACGCCGAGCTCACCGACATCCCCGGCGTAGACGCGGAAGACCTGCAGGGCAGCCTGGACGAGCTGCTCGCCGAGGGTTCGACACTCGACGCGCTGGCCGGCCGGACCACCTCGCCGCTCGCCGCCATCGAGACGGTCCGCCAGCTGCTCCTCGCCGTCGACGTGGACCGCGACGACGAGGCCCAGCCGGTGATGCCGATGGCCACGATCTCCGTCACCGAGGACATGGCGACCGCGATGCGCCTCCACGCCCTCGGCTGGCGCACCGTCTACCACGACGAGATCCTGGCGGTCGGCCTGGCCCCCGAAGACTTCCGCACCTCGCTCCAGCAGCGCCTCCGGTGGGCCCAGGGCACCCTCCAGGTGATGTTCCGCGAGAACCCGCTCCTCAAACGCGGGCTCTCCATCGGCCAGCGGCTGATGTACTTCGCCACCATGTGGAGCTACCTCTCCGGGCCGTTCATGGTCTGCTACCTGGTCGCCCCGATCATCTACCTCTTCACCGGCATCGCCCCGGTCGACGCCTACTCCACCGACTTCTTCGTGCACCTCCTGCCGTACCTCGTGATCAACCAGCTCGTGTTCCTGCTGGTCGGCTGGGGGCGGCCGACCTGGCGCGGCCAGCAGTATAGCCTGGCGCTCTTCCCGCTCTGGATCAAGGCGATCACCAGCTCGGTGGGGAACGTCTACTTCGGCAAGCCGCTCGGGTTCGTGGTGACCTCCAAGACCCGCCAGGGCGGCGTCCACTGGCGGCTCGCCTGGTCGCAGCTCGCGGTCATGCTCCTGCTCGTCGTGGCGGTCGTCGTCGGGATCCTCCGGCTGGTGCTCGGCTACTTCGACGACACGGCCGGCACGCTGGTCAACCTGTTCTGGGTCGGCTACGACCTGCTGATGCTCAGCGTCTGCATCGAGGCGCTGACCTATCAGCCGCGGCCGGAGGCAGCGGAGGTGCCGACGGCGGGCAGGACGCCATCGTTGAACGTCGTGCCGCCGTCTCCGGAGGCTGCCAGGGCGGTGGCGGAGTCCCACGACCGGGCGAGCGCGGAGTCGGCCTGATGATCCCGATCGGCTAACCTCTGCGTGCCATATCCCCGCCACCATACGTCTCACCGTTGGAGCTATTGATGGAGATGCGCGTAGAAGCGGCCCGCGGCGGAGCGGCGATCGTGCGGCTCGACGGCCGGCTGGACCTGGTCACGGCCGGCGAGGCGAAGCAGCGCATGGTCGAGACCGTCGAAGGCGGGCAGAAGCGGCTGGTCGTGGACATGGGCAGCGTCGACTTCGTGGACAGCTCCGGGCTGGGCGCGATCATCGGCGTGCTCAAGGCCGCCCGCCAGGCCGGCGGCGACCTCCGGATCGCCTGCCCCACCGGCCAGCTCCGCTCGATCCTCGAATTGACCATGCTGGACCGGGTTCTGCGGCCGTACGAGACGGTCGAGGAGGCCCTCACTGGCTACGAATAGCGCGGCGCTCCACGCCGAGGCCGTCGCCGAGCAGGCCACGCCGGCCGCGCTGGCGGCGGTGCACGCCGCCCTGGACCGAGCCTGGGCGGCGGTAGACCGGCTCGCCCCGGCCGCGCCGACCTCCCGGTGGCGCGACCTGTTCCGGACCGCCGTCGCCGAGATCGCCGCGAACATCATCCGGCACGCCTACCCGCCGTCCGGCACGGCGCGGCCCTTCGAGCTCCGGGTCCTGGTCTATCCCGACCGAGTCGTGGCCCTCTTCGCGGACAGCGGCGTCGCCTGGGAGCCCGCCGACGAGCCGGCCGCCCCCGACCCGCTCGAGCTGCCGGAGGGCGGCCTGGGGCTAGCCGTCGCGCGGGGTGCCCTGGACGAGCTGAGCTATCGCCGCGAGCCGGACGGCCGGAACGTCTGGCGGCTGGTCAAGCGCTTCCCGGCGAGCGCCTGACCGGTCCGGCCATCCGATGGTTGCCCGACGCGTCTCGTTCCTGACACTCGTCGCCGCCCTCGTCCTCCTGGGCGGCCTCGCCCTCGGCGCGGCCTGCGCCACGGCGGCCACCCGGGATCGGCAGACGGCGACGCGGAGGGCCGAGATGCTCCGTCGCGGCATCAACTTGAGCGGCTGGTTCGCCCACGGGTCGACGGACCCGGCCCGCCTCCAGTCGGCCGTGACCGCCGACGACGTCCAGCGGATCCGCCGCATGGGCTTCGATCACGTGCGCCTGCCGGTCGACCCGGTCGTGCTGGCGCCGAGCGGGACGTTCGAGCCGGTCGATCCGGACGCGCTCTACTACCTGGAGGACGCCGTCCGCCTGGTGCTGGACGGCGGCCTCGCGATCGTCGTCGACCTCCACCCGGACGAGAGCTTCGGCCTGCGCCTGCCCGCCGAGCCGGCCACGCTCGATCGGCTGGCGGCGCTCTGGACCCGGCTCGCGCGTCGCCTCGGCGCCCACGATCCCGACCGCGTCTACTTCGAGGCGCTCAACGAGCCCGGCATCACGGACGCCGCCACCTGGGCGCGCATCCAGGGCCGCCTCGTCGCCGCGATCCGGCAGGGCGCCCCGCACCACACGATCGTCGCGACCGGGCACGCCTGGAGCGGCGTCGAGCACCTCGAAGCGCTCCGCCCGCTCGACGACCCGAACGTGATCTACGCCTTCCACCTCTACGAGCCGTACCCGTTCACCCACCAGGGCGCCGCCTGGGCCTCCGAGCCCGTCGGCGGGCTGAGCCGGGTGCCGTACCCGTCGAGCCCGGCCGCCGTCGCGCCGGCCCTGGCGACGGCCGCGAGTCCGGCCGCCCGCGAGTTGCTGACCGCGTACGCCGAGCAGCGGTGGGACGCCGCCGCGATCGAGCGCCTCATCGATCGGGCGGCGGCCTGGCGCGACAGGTACGGCGTCTCGATCGTCTGCACCGAGTTCGGGGCGTTCCGGGCCGCGAGCCCGGCCGACGACCGCGCCACCTGGCTCCGCGACGTGCGCACGGCCCTGGAGCGCCGCCAGATCGGCTGGACGGCCTGGGAGTACGCCGGCGGCTTCGGGGTGGTGGACGGGCCGGCCGGCCAGCGCATCATCCACGCCCAGACGGCGCGAGCGCTGCTCGGCGACTGACGCTTCGACACGACGGCCAGGCCTCACGTCGCGTACCGAGCGCACCCGCGCGTCGACGACCAGCGAGTTATATATCATAGTGTCCCGATTCGGCCGTCGCCGACGTTGCATGGGGTACCAAGACGTGCGGTGTGGAGATGCAGCCTCGTTCGGCAGGTCTCCGGAGTGGCCAGCGCCCCCAGATCCTGCTTGCGAGGTCCGTCCCATGCCTGCTCGTTTTGCCGTTCGCTCCGCCTTCCAGGTCGTAGCGCGACTCGCCATGTCGGCCCGGGCTCGTACCATGGCCGTTCCGCGCCCGTCACTTCGGGCCGCCGTGATCGCGGTCGGCCTGTTGGCGTTCCTCGCCGTCACGATCGGGATGCCGGCCGACGCCGAAGCCCAGGGCCCCGGCGGGCGCCGGCGCCAGTCCTCCGGCTCGCCGGGCGTGACCGCCGCGAGCGCGGTGCGTCACATCGCCTTCTCCGGGCACGACTGGCTCGTCAAGAACAGCGCCGACACGCGCCTGGGCCCCGGTCCTAACTACTTCTCGGACAGCACCAGGAACGTCTGGGTGGATGAGCTCGGGCGGCTCCACCTTCGGATCGAGAAGCGGACCGGCCGCTGGTACTCCGCCGAGGTCATCTCGGCGGCGTCGTTCGGCTACGGCACGTACCGCTGGTACCTGGACAGCCCGGTCGACCGGCTCGACGTCAACGTCGTCCTCGGCCTGTTCACCTGGAACGACGATCCGGCCCACAACCACCGCGAGCTCGACATCGAGTTCGCCCGCTGGGGCAACGCCTCGTACGCGAACGGCCAGTACACGGTGCAGCCGTACACCGTGGCGGGCAACCAGTTCACCTTCAACGAGCCAGCCGGCCTCCCCGAGACGACCCACAGCCTCGTCTGGGCGGCGCCCGTCAGGGTCGGGGCACAGCCCAGCGCGGCCTTCAAGAGCATCGGTGGCCACGCGGAGAACTCCACCGATCCGGGGCCCCGCATCGCCGAGCGTACCTTCGACAAGGGCGTACCCCCGGCCGGCGGCGAGAACGCCCGGATGAACCTCTGGCTGTTCGAGGGCAGGGCGCCGACGGACCGGAAGGTCGTCGAGATCGTGATCAAGCGCTTCGAGTTCGTCCCGCCGACGCCGTAGCGCCCGATCGGGTCGCCGCCGGTTCGGATCGTCCCGTCGTGCTGACGGGCGCTTCTGGGGGCGCGGGCTAGCTCCGCCCCTGATCTCCGCGTGGGAGGTTTTTCCCCACGGCCCAGAGGGAGAGGGAGTCAGGCGGTCAGGACGTGGTCGGTGCGTCGGCCGGGGCCGGCTGGGGGCGGGCGCGGCGGGCGCCAACGGCCTGCGCTGCGACGATCGCACCCAGGAGTGCCGTACCGAGGAGGCCCCAGATGGCGATGGCGTGCGCCGTACCTATGCTGGTCGCCAGGGCACCGGTGGGCAGGCTCCCCAGCGGCATCAGCCCCATGCAGACCATGTAGACGCCGAAGACCCGGCCGCTCAGCTCGTTCGGGACGTACGCCTGGACGGTCGCGAGGCCGAGCGCGGTGATGACGGCGGTCAGGAAGCCGATGGTGGCGAGGACCGGCGCCGCCACGAGCAGGTGCGCGGCCATCCCGAGCGGGATCATCAGCACGCAGACGGCGAGCGAGGCGGCACGGAAGGTCAGAGCCCGGCGCCGGACCTCGCCGACTCGCGCAAGCACCAGCGACCCGAGCAGGGCGCCGCCGCCCATCGCGGCGGTCAGGATCCCGAGACCCTCAGGGCCGGTGCCCAGCGAGTCGCGGGCGAACGACGGCAGGAGCTGGACGTACGAGAGGCCGAACAGGTTGGAGATGCTGACGATCACCATCGTCTCGAACAGCTCGCGGGTGCGCCAGCAGAACTGGAACCCCTCGGCCAGCTCGGCGCCCCGGAAGCGGAACGGCTTGAGCGCCTTGGGCGGCCGGTAGCGGATCGCGAGGATCTGGCTGACGGTCCAGCAGTTCGCCAGCAGGTTCAGGCAGAGCACCGCCAGCGGCGAGAGGATCGAGAGCAGGAACCCCGCCAGGCCCGGCCCGACGATCCGCGCCAGGTTCATCGAGGCGGTGTGGAGCGCGGTGGCGTTCTGGAGCAGCGGCTTCGGGACGATCTCGGCCATCAGCGCCTGCCGGGCCGGCATGTTGAACGTGTACGAGATGCCCATCGCCAGCGACGCGACCAGCAGGTGCCACACTTCGAGGTAGCCGAGCCAGTACAGCAGCGCGATGGCGCCGTTGACGCTGACGGCGGTGGACTGCGTCACGAGCAGGCAGCGGCGGCGCTCCCAGGAGTCGGCGATAGCGCCGCCGATCGGGGCCATCACGGTCAGGGCGATGCCGGTCATCGCGCCGTTGAGGCCGAGCCAGAACGGCGAGTTGCCGATCAGCAGCAACAGCCAGCCAAAGGTGAGCTGCTGCGCCCAGGAGTTGAACTGGAACGCCATGTTGCCGAAGTAGAGTCGGCGGTAGTCGGCAACGCGCAGCGAGCTGAACATCTCGCCGGCGATGGTGGCTGCGAGTCCCGTGCGTCTGGGCCGATTGGCGGTCTTCTCCAGCAGGGCGCCTCCGGAGCGCGTCGTCCCCCGAGGATAGCTCACGCCCGACCCCTCGCGCGACGCTGCCACAACGGAACTCCCTGGAGCGCCTGATATTCTTGTGAAGGAGCGGAACGATCTGTCTGGAGTGCGCGAGTGCAACTGTTGGTGACGGGCGGGGCAGGGTACGTGGGCGGCCACGCGGTGCGGGCCTTGCTCGACGCCGGGCACGAGGTCGTCGTGTTCGACAACCTGGTGTACGGGCACGCCGAGACGGTCCCCTGCGAGCTGGTGGTCGGGGAGCTGGCGGACCGCGCGGCGCTGGACCGGGCGCTCGGCGGCCGGCGGCTCGACGCCGTGCTCCACTTCGCGGCGTACGCCTACGTCGGCGAGTCGGTGACCGAGCCGGCGAAGTACTGGCGGAACAACGTCGCGGCCGGCATCGAATTGCTCGACGCTATGCGCGCGAACGGGGTCAATCGGATCGTCTTCTCGTCGACCTGCGCGACGTACGGCTACCCCGATCGCGTGCCCGTGACCGAGGATGAGCCGAAGAAGCCCGAGAGCCCGTACGGCGAGTCGAAGCTGACCTTCGAGCGGGTGCTGGCCTCGTACGCCCGCGCCTACGACCTCCGCTCGGTCAGCCTGCGCTACTTCAACGCGGCAGGCGCGCGGCCGGACGGAACGCTCGGGGAGGACCACGAGCCGGAGACGCACCTGATCCCGCTCGTGTTGCAGGTGGCGGCCGGCCGGGCGCCGAGCATCAAGGTGTTCGGCACGGACTACCCGACCCCCGACGGCACCTGCATCCGCGATTACATCCACGTGGACGATCTCGCCAGCGCCCACATCCTGGCCCTCGACGCCATGGACGAGCCGGGCGCCTGCAAGGCGTTCAACCTGGGGACCGGCCGGGGCTACTCCGTGCGCGAGATCGTCGAGGCGTGCCGTCGAGTGACGGGACGCGAGATCCCCGTGGAGGAGGTCGAGCGGCGGCCGGGCGATCCGGCGGCCCTCTACGCCGACAACTCCCTGATCCGCCGCGAGCTGGGTTGGAGCCCCTGGTACGACGACGCCGAGTCGATCGTGACGACGGCCTGGCGGTGGCACGCGCGGCAGTGGGGCGTCACGTCCTGAGCCCCGCCCCGGCACCGGACATGACCAGCGTGCGCTTGCCGCGTCACGCTAGAATGATCCCGCTATGGGCGGACGTGCGACGAGGCTCGTCCTGTACTTCGGCTGGCCGTGTGCGCTGGCGCTGGTCGTGGGGCTCGTCGGCCTGTATCTGGACCAGGATAGCGGCCCCGGCCTGCGCCGCCTTTCCACCACGGCGCACGGCAAGTTCGAGGCGCTGAGTGTCTGCGTGCAGTCGATTACCGGCGAGCGTCATGATGCCGAGGCGGCGGGCGCGCTGGTGGCATCGTCGCTTGATGGGTTCCAGCTGCCGGGGCCACGGCGGTTCACCGTCCCGGCGGCCGTCGACGTCGGCTGCCCGCGCGACGCCGCCTACTTCGGCTCGGACGTCAAGCCGCGCCGGGTCGCCAACGGGAGCGGCAGCAATCGCCCGGAGCCGAGTCCGTACCACGTCCACATCTTCCTGATGCCCCGGACCACGCTCCAGATGTTGCGCCTCGAACCGGACCTCCGGGACCGGCGGGTGAAGGTCGAGGAGTACGTGGTGGAGGGCGTGGACGCCAGCGCCGTGGGGACGGGCGTCACGTTCGGGCTGTACGCCACGATGGACGAGCTGGTGAACGGCGCCGAGCTGCGCCGGGCCTTCCAGCACGCGGTCGAGATGCAGACGATACTCGGGGCGCCGCCGCCGCGTCAGTAGACGAACGGGATCAGCTTGCGCACCCGCCGGCGGTACGCCGCGTACTCCGGGAAGCGCTGCATCATCCAGCGCTCCTCGACGCCCGCCTTGGCGTCGAAAAAGAGCGCCATCCCTGCCGCCGCCAGCAGCCCGAGCCAGCCGCCGTTCAGCAGCGCCCAGCCGACGATCGCGATGACGCCGCCGCCGTAGATCGGGTGCCGGGCGAGGCCGTACGGGCCGTCCTGCACCAGATCGGCGTCCTCGCGCGGCCTCGGGAACGGCGTCAGCCCGGAGCCCAGCGTGAGCGCGCCGGCCAGGAACAGCAGGCCGCCGGTCACGAACAGCCCGAGCCCGAGCCAGCGGGCCGGGCCGAGCACGGCGCCGGGGATCGTCGGGCCGATGCGGGCGGCGAGGAGGGCGAGCGCGGTGAGTGGGAACTGCGCCAGGACCCAGGCGCCACCGCGCGCCCAGATGTCGGCGCCTGGCGCGGGCCGCTGCTCGTCGGCGTGGCTGCCATCCACCTCGCACCTCCGCGACGTCGTTCGGCCGACGGTCCCTTCCCCCGAAGGATAGCGCGAATCGGGTCAGACGCCCGCGCGATTCGCCCCGGCCGGCGCCCGGTCGGCGGTCGCGGCGGGCCAGCGCTCCTGGATGGCGATGGTCCGTTCCAGCAGATGACGGACCTCGGCGGTCATGGCCGGGAGGTCGTCCGGCGGGAAGTAGCCGATCCGATCCGTCTCCGGGCCGGGGCGGAAGCCGTGGTCGCCGACGACCCGGCACTCGAAGATCAGGCTGACCTCGCCGTACGGCCCGCCGTCGACCTCCAGGAGGTGGCCGGCCACGACGTGCAGGCCGGTCTCCTCGAACGCCTCGCGTACGGCCGCCTGGCGCGGGCTCTCGCCGCGATCCAGCCAGCCGCCGGGGGGAGCCCAGCGCACGCCGCCGCGATGGTACGTCTGCCGCACGAGCAGCACGCGGCCGTCCTCGTCGCGCACGAACGCGATGGCGCCGACCGGGAATCGCGGGTAGAGGAGGCGGATGGCGAGGCGCCGCGCCCAGAACGGCAGGTAGCGCCAGACCACGAGCAGGAAGCGGTGTCCGGTCCCCAGCCAGCGCCGTGCGATCCGTCCAACCATCGGACCGGAGTGTACCAGTCACGGGCGGTATAGTTGTCGGGCTTGGCGAGCTTGGCAAGGTGACAGCATGCCCAGGGAGCGACGAGTGCAGGCGCAGGCAGGGCTCGGCGAGCGGTACCGGACGCAGGGCGGGCCGGCGGTCTCTCCCTGGCTGGTGGCCGGCATCGTGGTGCTGGCGGTGAGCCTGATGGCGTTCGGCGCGCTGGTCGTCATGCGTTCGCTGCGGGGCGACGTCCCAGACGCGGCCCGCCCGCCGGACCCGATGCCGACGCCGACGCGGGCGACCCCCGGCGGGTTCACGGTCGGGAAGCAGGGCGAGGGCCCGACCCCGACGACGTCGGATGACCCGGCGCCCGCGCCCGGCATCACCCCGCCGGCCAGCTCCGGCGGCGCCCCGCTCATCAGCCCGGCGCCGCCGGTCGTCCAGCCGTCGTCGCCGGCCCCGGCAGCCGGCGGGCAGCCCCAGGCGACGGCCGGCACCGAGCCCTCGCCGGCCACGGCCGCCTCGCCGCAGGAGCAGGCCGTCGCCGAGGCGATGGGCCGGCTGACCACCGACGAGGACCGGGTCGGCCAGTTGCTGCTGCTTGCCTGGATCGGGAGCGGCGCCGAGGAGGCCCGCCCGGCCCTGCACGACCTGCGGGCCGGGGGCATCGTCTTCGTCCAGAACGTGTCGACGGGCGACGAGGCGCGGGTGATCAACCAGCGCCTGAAACAGATCGCCCGCGACGCCAACCTCACCGAGCCGCTGATCGCCATCGACCACGAGGGCGGCATCGTCCAGCGGCTCCGCGACGTGCCGAACGTCGGCAACAACTGGGACTTCGGCGCGCGCAACCCGAGCGACGCCCAGGCCTGCCAGCGCGGGCTGGATCACGCCCAGGTGCTGTCCGGCCTCGGCTTCTCGATGAACCTGGCGCCGGTCCTGGACGTCAACAACAACCCGGCCAATCCCGTCATCGGGAAGCGCTCGTACTCGGACGACCCGCGGCTGGTGGCGCGGCTCGGCGCGGCCTACATCAAGGGGCTCCAGGGCGGCGGCGTGGCGGCGGTCGGCAAGCATTTCCCCGGCCACGGCAACACCAGCGTGGACTCGCACCTCGGGCTGCCGTCGTTGCCGCAGACGGCCGACGATCTCGAGAAGATCGAGCTGGTACCGTTCAGGGCCGCCATCGAGGCCGGCGTGGCCGGGATCATGTCAGCGCACATCGTCTTCCCGGCCGTCGACTCGTCCGGCGTCCCGGCGACGCTCTCCGAGCCCGTCATGACGGGGCTGCTCCGGCAGAAGCTCGGATTCACGGGCCTCGCCGTCAGCGACGACATGGGTGCGATGAAGGCGATCACCGACAACTACACGCCGGCGGACGCCGCCGTGCGCGCCGTCCAGGGCGGGGTGGACTTCCTGATCCTCTCGGCCGAGCTCCCGCAGCAGCGGCAGGCTAGGGACGGGCTGCTGGCGGCGGTCAAGGACGGCCGGATCTCGCGCGAGCGCCTGGAGCAGGCGATCCGCAACGTCCTGACGGTCAAGGCGCGCTTCGGGCTGCTCGGCGCGCCGGCGGCCCAGACGGGCGGTGCCTGCCCGTGAACGCGGAGCGCGGGCGACAGCTCCTGCTGGGAGTCGCCGCGCTCCTGCTGGCCGGGTCGTGCCCGCCGGCCCCGGCGCACGCGCAGGGCGGGCAGTCGATCGACGTCGAGGTGGTCGGAGACGTCGTCGCCGGGCGGCCGACGGAGATCGTGTTCCGGGCCGTCAACCCGATCGGCGATGCCGGCCAGGGGAGCATCACGGTCTCGCTGCCCGGCACTCTGAACGTCGAGATCGCCGGGGCGTCCGCGCAGGGGGCGAAGATCTTCCAGCCGGGCGAGCAGATGTACAACTTCGGCGCCGGCCGGGCGATGCCGATCGACACCCGCGCGGCCGAGCTGTTCGTCGGGTCCTGGCCGACCGGCGCGCGCCATGAGCTGCGCCTGCGCGTGACCTCGGCGGGGCCGTACTCCTTGCTGGCGCGGGCGTCGTTTCGGCGGTCGAACGGGAGCTTCGTGCACCTGCCGGCGAGCGGTCAGCCGGACCAGCAGGGGGCGCCGACGCGGGCGCTCAACCTGACGCCGCGCTCGGCGAACCCGCTGACGAACACCCCGCCACCGCCACCGCCGACCAACACCCCTGTGCCCCCGCCGACGCAGACGCCGGTCCCGCCGGACAAGCCGGTGGCCGCCAAGCCGGCCGAGCCGCCCCCGCCGACCGCCACCGTGCCGCCGGCCTCGGCGGTCGGGCCGGTCGGCGCACCGACGGCGACGCCGGCGCCGCCCCCGCCAACCCCGACTACCGCCGGGGCGTCGTCCCAGTCCGGCCCGTCGATCCCGCTGTTGCTGGCCGGGTTCGGGATCATCGCGGTCGGCGTGGCCGTGGGGCTGGTTGCTTTGCTGCTGCTGCTGCGTCGACGCTCGGACACGCCGCCGTCCCGGGCCGGCTGGCCGCCGCCCGGCGGGCCGTATCCGGGGCCGGGCGGGCCGTACGCCGGAGTTGGCCCGGCGTATCCCGGCCCTGGGTATCCGCCGGTCGGGACCGCGCGGATACCGGCCGGTGGGACGGGCGGCCCGGCCGAACCGGCGTTCGGCGGGCCGTACCCCGGCACGCCGCCGCCCTGGAGCCCACCGGGGGGAGCGGCGCCCTGGGATCGCCCGCCGACCCCCGCCCCGCCCCAGCGGCCCCGCGAGGAGCAGCCACGCCCCGAGCCGCCGCGACCGCCCACGCCCGCCGGCGGGCTCTCCCGCGATGATGAGCATCCCACGGCGGCCCGGCCGCCTACGGGCGGTGGGTGGCCCGGTCAGGGCTCGACGCCGCACCCGACCAGCGTCGAGGGGCTGGACGGCGGCGCGTCGACGCCCCAGGGCGAGCGGTACGTCGAGCGGACGCTGGTGGGGCGGGGCGGCATGGGCTCGGTGTTCAAGGCGTACGACTCGCGGCTCCGGCGGTGGGTGGCGCTCAAGATTATGCACGCGGACCTGGGCCTGCGGCCGGGCTTCATCGACCGCTTCATCCGCGAGGCCCAGGTGGCGGCGATGCTCGAGCATCCGAACATCGTCACCGTTTACGACATCGAGCTGATCGGCGACTCGATCCAGATGGTGATGTCGTGGATCGAGGGGCAGGACTTACAGCGGGTCTTGGAGCAGGAGGGCGCCCTGGACCCGACCCGGGCGGCCGGGCTCCTCACCCAGATCGCGGCGGCGCTCGACCACGCGCACCTGCGCGAGCGGCCGGTCCTCCACCGCGACATCAAGCCCTCCAACGTCATGATCGGCCCGCACGATCGGGTGATCCTGACGGACTTCGGCATCGCGCGGCTGATCGGGGACGTCTCGCTCACCCAGACCGGCCAGATGGTCGGCACGCCGGCGTTCATGGCGCCGGAGGTGGTGCAGGGTGAGGAGGCGGACGCCCGCGCCGACGTCTACGCCCTTGGCGTCCTGCTGTATCAGATGCTGACCGGCCAGGCACCGTTCCGCGCGCAGACGCCGCTGGCGCTGCTCCACGCGCAGGTTCACACGCCCCCGCCGCCGCCTCGCTCGGTGGTGCCGACGTTGCCGCCGGGCGTGGACCAGGTGCTCGCGCGGGCCCTGGCCAAGAACCCGGCCGAGCGGTTCCAGTCGGCCGGTGCGCTGGCGCGGGCGCTCCGATCGGCGCTCGGGCTCGGGTAACCGTTCCCTCTTGCCACCGTTCCTTTTGTAGAATGGGGCCCCCGATCCTCCAGATCTGGCCTCGACGCGCTCGGATGGACGACCCTGACGGTTGCCTGCTGGCTGAGTGCAGCCAGTCACGGCCGGTTCGCAGAATCTCAGACATCGGGGCTGGGGAGGTGAGCGATGATTCGCTGGAAGCGGAGCGTGCTGGTCGTCGTGCCGATGGTGGCGGCGACGCTGTTCGGCAGCCCGGGGCCGGCCGCCGCGCAGCTCGCGCCGTACTGCCAGACGCCCGACGCCCCGGTGTTTCAGGGCGGGTTCGCGCAGTTGCAGTCGGTGGTCGGCGCCCCGATGGGCAGCCCGGTCGAATGTCCGCACGTCGACGAGACGACCGGCGACATCCTCCAGAACACCTCCACAGGGCTCGCGTACTACCGCGCCGCCACCGGCACGCCGACGTTCACGGACGGCGCCCATCGCTGGGGGCTGACCCAGGCCGGGCTCGTCGAGTGGGACGGCCAGCAGCTCGACCCGCCGGGTGCCGTCCTGGCGCCGCCGGTGCCGCCGGGCGTGCCGGGGGCACCGGGCGTCCCCCTGGTGCCGGAAGTTCCAGGCGTGCCGGGCGTGCCAGGGGTACCGGGCGTCCCGGACGTCCCGTCGGTCCCGCAGCCGGGCACCAACACGCAGGCCCCGGCGGTCCCGGGCGCGCCGGCGATCCCGGCCATCCCTGGGATCCCGGGCATCCCGGCCGTGCCGGGCGTACCAGGCGTGCCGCCGGTTGGGTTCCCGTAAGGCGACTGCATCCCTCAGGCCGTCTGACGGTATCCAGTCACCGCCGCGCACCCGAAGGGGCGGCACGCCGACCGTGCTCGCGCACGGCGCCTGTCGCGCCGGGGCTTCGTCATTCGCAGCGGCGCGTTCAGCTTCTCGGCCGCTGCGCTGCTGACCGCGGCGTGCTCGCAGCCCAGCGCCCCGGCCGCGCCGCCGCCGGCCCCCGGCAAGGCCGATGCTCCGGCCAAGCCCGCCGAGGCCGCCAAGCCCGCGGCACCACCAGCACCACCCGCCGCCGGCGCCGCGGCGTCCGGACAGCCGGCTGCCAAGGCCGGCAGCCGCACCGTCACGATGTGGTGGGAAGGCAAGCTGCCCTACGAGGAGAAGCTGCGCGACGAGCAGGTCGCCGACTTCCAGAAGAAGAACCCCGGCATCACCATCAATCGGACCTTGCAGGCCGACATCCAGCAAGTCGTGATCCCGGGCTTCTCGTCGGGCTCCGCCCCGGATGTCACCCAGACCGAGGGCGACTTCCGGATGCGCAAAGGTCTGGTGGATGGGAACTACGTCCTGCAGCTCGACCAGTACTACGACGAGCGAACGTGGCCGGTCCTCGACTGGGCTCGCACCTGGTCCAAGATCAACGGCAAGACCTGGGAAGTGCCGTACGAGGCCCAGACCCACGGCATCTACTACAACAAGACGGCGCTCAAGAAGCTCGGTATCGACATCCCCAAGACCTACGAGGACATCATGGCGGCGGCCGACAAGGCGAAGGCGGCCGGCCTAGTCCCGTTCGCGTCCGACAACGACAAGGGCACCAACATCCGCCGGGTCATCATGACCCACCTGTTCGCCGTCGCCACCCCGGCCCAGGTCCGCGACATCCTGTTCGCCGAGGGCAAGTTCGACTCACCGGAGATGATCGAGGCGATCGAGCGGTCCGCGGCGATCTTCAGCAAGGGCTACTCGGACGGCAAGCTCGGCAACACCCTGACCTCGGATGCTGCCACGCCGGACTTCGCTGCCGGCCGCAACATCTTCTGGATCAGCGGCACCTTCAACGCCAAGCGGTACAAGGCGCAGCTCAAGGACTTCCCGGACCTCGACTGGGGGTACATGGACCTGCCGCCGATCAACAAGTCGTTGAAGTGGACGACGGTCGCCGGCGTCGGCTCCGGGTTCGCGATCAACGCGAAGGCGCAGGATGTCGAGGCCGCGCTCAAAGTGATCGAATACAACATGGGGATGGACGATTACTTCAACAAGACCTCCCTCGAAGTGCTCGGCTTCCTCCCCTGCGTCCCGATGAAGACCGACGGCCTGACGCTGCGCGAGGACGACAAGTACCTGATCGACAGCCTGGCACAGAATCGGGACATCGGCCTGCAGACGAACAAGATCTGGCCGCCGGAGATGGTCAAGTACGAGGAGCAGGCCGGACAGGGCATGGCCGCCGGCGAGGTCACGCCGAAGGACTTCATCGCCAACCTCACCAAGCTCTGGGACGAGGCCAAGCGGACACCGGGCGGGCGCTGGGTCGCCTGATCCCCGTCGCCTGATCGTCGATTACGGGGGCCGGCGACCGTCCGGTCGCCGGCCCCCGCGTTCGCCTCTGCCCGGAGGCGCTCCATTTTCCCATCCCAAGGAGTCACGATGGCCGCTTCGGCTCCCGTCCTCTCCTCGCAGCCGGTGTCCGAACGGCTGCGCCGGGCTATCAGGCGGGCACAGCCATCGGCGTACCTGTTCCTGCTCCCGGCCCTGGTGTTCTACGTCCTGTTCCGGCTCTATCCATACGCCCAGACGTTCTGGTACGGCCTGCACGACTGGAACGGCATGACCGCGCCCCGCTGGGTGGGGCTCGGGAACTACGCGGAGGCGCTCCGGGACCCGTACTTCTGGCGGGCCGGTTACCAGACGCTCGCGTTCATGGCGATCGACATCACCCTGCCGCTGATCGTGGCGCTGACGCTCGCGCTCCTGGTCTCCGAGGTCACGCGCGGCCGGACGTTCTTCCGCGTCGCCCTCTTCACCCCGTACGTGCTCTCCGCCGCCGTCGTCTCGGTGATGTGGAAGATGATCTACGCCCCGAACATCGGCATCGTCAACTCGGCGTTGCGGGCGATCGGGCTCGGCCAATTCGCGCACCCGTGGCTGGGCGATTCGCAGTACGCGCTGCCGGCCGTGGCGCTGGCGAACTCCTGGCACAGCTACGGCTTCGCGTTCGTGGTGTTCCTGGCGGCGATCCA
>Ga0075420_100001743_pt1 | contig 18533 bp, 19 predicted proteins | sample SoiMetdeltSBSDD4_FD_75296 | JGI IMG/M metagenome (GOLD analysis project Ga0075420, IMG submission 75296) | Bulk soil microbial communities from a Populus tree surrounding site in Tennessee, USA - Soil MetaG P. deltoides SBSDD4 | ecosystem: Environmental > Terrestrial > Soil > Tree plantation... | reverse complement strand
CCGCCGGGCGAGAAGGTGACGATGATGCGCACCGGCTTGGTGGGGTAGCTCTGTGCCTGAACCAGCCATGGCGCGCACAGAAGCGCCAGCAAGAGGACCCGGATCATTTCTAACTCCCTCGATAAGTGGTGTAGCCCCAGGGCGAGCACAGCAGCGGCACATGGTAATGCGCGTTCGCGTCGGTGATCACGAAGCGCACCGGCACCAGATCCAGGAATCCCTGGCCCTTGAAGTAGCTGCCCATGTGAAACGCCAGCTCATAGGCGCCCGGGCGCAAGGCGTCGCCTTCGAGCAGCGGCGCATCGCTGCGGCCGTCGGCGTTGGTGCGCACGGTTTTCAGAAGCTGCCACTCGCCCGACTTCAGGACCGAAAGGTCCACTGCGATGTTCGCGCCGGGCCTGCCGTTCGCGGTGTCGAGCACGTGCGTGGTGAGCTTACCCATTCAGGATCTTCTCCAGCCGTCCGCGCGTGATGTGGCCGATCTGCTCCATCGCGGCGCGCAACTCGGCGTCCGGCTTGCTCTGCAAGCGGCGCGCCATCTCCGCCATCACGCTCGCGCGATCTTGGTGCAGCCGCAGCGCGACGATGCAGGGGAAGCCGAATTTGTCGCGGTAGCTGCGGTTCAATCGGTCCATCTCTTCCCGCTCGATTCTCGAGAGCCGGTTGAACCCGAGCCGTCCCTGCTCGCTCGTCGAATCCAGCGTCAGCGCCTCGCCGCAAGCGAGCTCCGGATGCGCGCGCACCAGCTTCAGCTTTTCTTCGTCGGAGCCGACGGCATCGAGCATCGCGCGGTGCAACTCCTCGACGGAATGGAACGGGCGCCTGTGCCACGCGCGCTCGGCGATCCACAGCGAATGCTCGAACACGCCGCCCAACCGCGCAACGAACTCGACTTTTCCGAGCGAGTTCACGTCCTCGAGCGCCACGTACCCTAGTGTACACTCGCGCGCATGCTCGACCCCGCGCGCATCATGGAGCGCTGCGACGCGCTGGCGCGGCATTCCGAGCTTCCCGGTGGTCTCACGCGGGTTTTTCTCTCCCCCGAAGCGCGCGCGGCGACCGACAAGGTGCTCGGCTGGATGCGCGAGGCCGGCATGCAGGCAAGGCTCGACGCGATCGGCAACGCCGCGGCGCGCTACGAAGGCGAGCGGCCGGGCCTGCCGTGTCTGATGCTCGGCTCTCACCTCGACACGGTGCGCGACGCCGGGCGTTACGACGGCATGCTGGGCGTGATCAGCGCCATCGAATGCGTCGATGTCCTGAACAGGAAAAAGAAGAGACTCCCATTCGCGATCGAGATCATCGGCTTCGGCGACGAGGAAGGCGTGCGCTTTGGCACCACGCTGCTCGGCAGCCGCGCGGTGGCCGGGATCTTCGACGAGAAATCACTGGAATCGAAGGATCAGACTGGCAAGACCATGCGCGCTGCCCTAAGCGAGTTCGGCCTCGAGCCGCAGCGCATTCCGAGCATTGCCAGGAAGAAGGGCGACGTTCTCGCCTATGCCGAGCTCCACATCGAGCAGGGGCCGGTGCTCGAGGCCGAGGGCTTGCCCGTGGGCGTGGTCACGGCGATCAACGGCTTCTCGCGCCTGCGCGTCACGCTGCGCGGCACCGCCGGGCACGCGGGCACCGTGCCCATGAATCTGCGGCGCGATGCGCTCGCCGGCGCCGCGGAGTGCGTTCTCGCAACCGAAAGGGTCGCCAAGGGGCATCCCGAGCTCGTCGGCACGGTGGGTCGCATCGAGGCGCGGCCCGGGGCGATCAACGTGATTCCCGGCGAGGTTGCCTTCACCGTCGACGTGCGCGCGCCGCAGGATCCCCTGAGGAAACATGCGGTCGCAGCCATTCGCTCGCAAATTGAGCAGGTGTCGAAAAACCGGAAACTCGACTGCGAGATCGAGCTGCTGCAGGAGTTCGGCATGACCGCGTGCTCCCCGCGCCTGATGGAGCAAATGGACAACGCGGTCGCCCGACAGGGGTTCCGGGTGCGCCGCCTGCCTTCCGGCGCGGGCCACGACGGCATGGCGCTCGGCGCGATCACGGAGATCTGCATGGTATTCGTGCGCTGCAAAGGCGGCATCAGCCACAGCCCGCTCGAGTCGATTAGCCAGGCGGATGCGGCGGCGGGCGGCGCCGTGCTGCTGGATTTCATTGAGCACTTCCAACTATCCGCGTGACCTCGTGGGCTACGGGCCCAAGCCGCCGAAGCCGAGATGGCCCGGCGGCGCCCGCATCGCGCTGCAGTTCGTCCTCAACTACGAGGAAGGCGGCGAGAACTCCATCCTGCACGGCGACAAGGCTTCGGAGGCCTTTCTGTCGGAGATCGTCGGCGCGCAGCCGCTCGAGGGCGTGCGCCACATGTCCATGGAGTCGATCTACGAGTACGGGGCGCGCGTGGGGGTGTGGCGCCTGCTCGCGCTCTTCGCGCGCTACGAGTTGCCGCTCACGGTGTTCGGCGTGGCGATGGCGATGGAGCGCAATCCGGCGGTGATCGAGGCCCTCCTCAAAGCCGAGCACGAGGTGGCGAGCCACGGCTGGCGCTGGATCAACTACCAGTACGTGCCGCTGGAGGTCGAGCGCGAGCACATGCAGCGCGCGATCGAGATCCACCGCCGCCTGACCGGCGAGCGCCCGCGCGGCTGGTACACGGGGCGGACCAGCCCGAACACGCGGCGCCTGGTGGTCGAGGACGGCGGCTTCGTCTACGACGCCGACGACTACAACGATGACCTGCCCTGGTACGACACCCGCCACGGCAAGCCGCAGCTCGTGGTTCCGTATACGCTGGACGCGAACGACATGCGCTTCGCCACCGCGCAGGGCTTCAACTCGGGCGACGATTTCTTCAACTACCTCAAGGACAGCCTGGACGTCCTGTATGCGGAGGAAGGCCGCATGATGTCGGTCGGCCTGCATTGCCGCCTGGTCGGCAGGCCGGGGCGAACCGCCGCTTTGGAAAAATTCATTCGTTATGTCAGAGGCAAGAAAGTCTGGGTCGCGCGCCGGATCGACATCGCGCGCCACTGGCTGAAGAACCACCCCCATGCCTGAGCTGTTCGAGGACCTCGATCCGCCGCAGCGGCTGCTGATGGGGCCCGGGCCGATCAACGCGCACCCGCGCGTGCTTGCCGCGATGAGCGCGCCGCTCCTCGGCCAGTTCGACCCGAAATTCCGCGAGTACATGAAGCAGACCTCGGCGCTCTACCGCGCCGTGTTCCAGACCGAGAACCGCTGGACGCTGCTAGTCGACGGCACCGCTCGCGCCGCGATCGAGGCGGCGCTCGTTTCGCTGATTGAGCCGGGAGAGCGGGTGCTGGTGCCGGTGTTCGGCCGCTTCGGCCATCTCAAGGTCGAGATCGCGCGCCGCTGCGGCGCGGAAGTGCGCGCCATCGAGACCGAATGGGGCAGCGTTTTTTCAGCCGAAGCCTTGGAACGGGCGATTCGAGAGTTCAACCCGAGGATCGTCGCTGTATCGCACGGCGATACCTCGACCACGATGGCGCAGCCGCTCGCGCAACTCGGCAGGATCTGCCGCAGCCGGGACATCCTGCTCTACGTCGACGCCACGGCAACGCTTGGCGGCATGGACCTGCCCACCGACAAGTGGCAACTCGACGTAGTGAGTGCTGGCTTACAGAAGTGCCTCGGCGGACCGCCGGGAAGCGCCCCGCTCACGCTCAACGACCGGGCGGAAAAGCGCATCGTGCGCCGCAGGCATACCGAAGCAGGACTGAGGACCCGGGACGACAAGCAGGGCGACGGTCCGGTCATCCAGTCGAACTACCTCGACCTCGCGATGCTCATCGACTACTGGTCGGACAAGGCGCTCAATCACCACACCGAAGCGACCAGCATGCTGTACGCGGCGCGCGAGTGTGCGCGCGTCGTGCTGCAGGAAGGTCTGGCGGACGCCTTCAAGCGTCACGAGCGCGCATCGCGCGCGCTGGTTGCGGGCCTCCAGGCCATGGGCCTCGAGCTCTTCGGTGACCTCGCGCACAAGATGCCCAACGTGACCGGCGTGCGGATCCCGCCGAGCGTCGACGGCGAGAAAGTGCGGCGCGCGCTGCTCTCGGCGTTCAACATCGAGATCGGCACCTCGTTCGGCCCGCTGCACGGGCGCATCTGGCGCATCGGCACCATGGGGTACAACGCGCGCAAGGAGCCGGTGCTCGAAACGCTGGCGGCCCTGGAAACAGTCCTCTCTGAAGAAAAACACCGGATACCGCGCGGCGCGGCCGTCGATGCCGCACTATCGGTTTACCGCTGAGGTCGTCGGACGCGCCGCGCGCGAAGCGCTGCGCGCCGGGGAAGGGGAAGTCTGCGCCGTGTTCCGCCGCAGCTTCTATCTGCGACTGGGCGACCGGCACGCCTGCATCGGCGACCCCTCCCTCGGTCGCGGGCCGCTCAATGCCCTGGTGTCGGACTTCCAGGAGCCCTCGCTCGGACAAATGGTCAGCGTCTCCACTGAACGATCCCGCAGCTGGGAGCCGCCGCCTTTTCGCAGCGCGGCCCATCCGCAGCTCGACGCGCTGCGCGCCTGCCTGGACGGCCATGTGCCGGACGAGGGCCTCGGTTGCACGATCCTCGGGGTGCACAACGCGCTCAGCGTCCACGCCCAGCCGGCGCTCGAGGCGATCGACCGCTGGCTCGCCGGAAACGCGCTCGCCAACGATGTCGCGCAGCTGATCGGCCTCGGCCCGGGCCTCACGCCTTCGGGCGACGATTACCTGGGCGGCGTGCTGGTCGGGCTGCGCTGGCTCGGCCGGGGCGCGCAGGCCGATTCGCTCTGGCGCTGGCTCGAGCCGCGCCTCCAAGCCCGCACCAGCGCGATCAGCGCCGCGCACCTCGCCGCGGCGGCGTCCGGGCAGGTGCACGAGGCGCTGCACGACGTGCTCGACGACCTGTCCGCCTGGCAGGCGCCCGACCTGCATCCGAGCCTCGCGCGGCTCGACGCCGTGGGGCACACATCCGGCTGGGACGCCCTTGCCGGGATCGTCGCGGTGGCGACGACGACTCAGTAACTAGGCAACGAGCGCCGCTGCCCATTCCGCCGCGTGGGCGTTGGACGGCGCGACCAGCACGCCCGCCTCGCGCAGCCGCGCCACCTGGTGCGAGCGCACCTGCGGGTCCGCGTCGGTGCCGGTAACCGAGGCGACGACGGGCTTCGCGATCGGGTGCTTGAGCAGCACCCCGGCGGGATCCGGGTGCGAGCCGTAGCCGAGCACCAGGTCGACCAGCAGCACGCCGACGTCCGGATCGGCGAGCGCGCGGGCGATGTGCTCGTTCCGCAGCTCGGGCTCGATCATCGGGTGCGGCCGGCCGCGCGTGTAGCGGTCGTCGCCGAGGTCGGTGAAGCGGTGGCCGCTCAGGCCCAGGCGCCGGAAGATGAGCGCGGCCTCGCTGCAGAGCGTACCCCCGCAGTAGAGCGCTTCGACCCGACCCTGGCTCCTGCGCTTCTCGGGCGACTCGTCGGGCACTTTCCTGCCGGTCGCCATCTCGGCCGCCTCGCGCAGCGTGCGCGCGAGACCCGGCTTGTCCAGACCCAGGAAGCACACCACGCTGCGCTTCGCGCAACGCGACAGGCGGGCAAGGACCTGCTCCGCGACGCGCGGCGCCGGCGGCTTGGAAACGAGCACCACGGTCTTGGTGCCCGGATCGCGCTCGAGCGCGTCGATCGCGGCGAGCGTGCCGAGCGCGCCGACCTGCTCGTCCAGATCGCGGCCGCCGACGCCGATGCCGTGCGACACGCCCTCGCCCATGCGCGCGACCAGGCAACTCACTTCCTGCAGGCCGGTGCCGGACGCCGAGACGATGCCGATGTCGCCACGCGGAACCACGTTGGCGAAGGCCACCGGGGTACCGGCGATGAGCGCGGTGCCGCAGTCCGGGCCCATCAGCAGCAAGCCTTTCTCTTTCGCGAGCAGCTTGAGCGCGCGCTCCGCCTGCAGCGGCACGCCCGAGGAGAACACCAGCGCGTGCAGCCCCGCGCCGAGCGCCCGGCGCGCCTCGAAAACCGCGAAATCGCCCGGCACCGAGATGAGCGCGAGGTTCGCGCCGGACAGCTGCTCGAGCGCACCGGCGAAGGTCCGGGCGCGGGGAAATCGCCCGGTATCGTGCCGCTCGGAAGGGGCCTCGAAAGCCGATCCCATGGCGGCGCGGCCCGAGCGCTCGTCCGCCGCCCGTACGGCGATCACGATGTCGTTCGGTCCGGCCGCCTCGCCGTCCACCGCGAGCAGCCCGGCGTCGCGCAGCAGTTCCTTGTTCGAGGGGCTGCCGATCATCAGCGCGGCGCCTTCGATGCCGGGCAGCGCGGCGAGGCGCCGCGACAGCCGCATCAAGGCGACCGAGTCGAGGTAGCGCCCGCGCTCGATGCGGTTAAGAACGACCGAGGGCACGCAGCGCTTTTTCGAAGCACGCGAGCGGCGCGCGCGACACGCCGGCGCCGACCTGGCCGACGCCCGCACGCCGGTGCGCGATGCCGGTGTTGATCGCGGGCTGGATCCCGGTGTCGACCACGCGGCGCGCGTCGATGCCGACCGGCGCGCCTGCGAATTCGAGCGCGGGAATCTTCCACTGCGGATGGCGGGCAGCCGCGATCTCGTTCATGGCGCGGGTGGTCGCCACGGCGTCGGCGAAGCCGCCCGCGCCGACGAAGCCCGCGACCGCTGGTGCCGCGGCCATCGAGAACCCGCCCAGGCCCACCGCCTCGAGGATCGCCGAGTCGCCGATGTCGGGATTGGCGTCCGCCGCGCTGAAGCCGGGGAAGTAGAGACCTTGCGGCATCTCGACCGGCGCGGTGAACCATTCCTCGCCGCAACCGGCGACGCGGATGCCGAAGTCGGTGCCGTTGCGCGCCATGGCGGTCACGATGCTCGAGCGCTCGATACCGCGCGCCGGATCGAGGATGCTCTTGCCCATCGCCATCGCGACGTTGAGGAAGAACTGGTCGTTTCCCGCGATGAAGTCGAACGCCTTGGCGAGGGCCGCGGGCGCGGCGCCCGCGGCCGCCATCGCGGAAGACAGATTCCTAAGCAGAAGCGAGGTGCACGCGACGTTGCGCTGGTGCATCTCGTCGCCCATCGCGAGGCCGCGCGCGATCAGCGGGTTCAGCTCGACCGGCGACGCGCGCAGCGCTTTGCCGAGCAGCGGGCCGAATTCGTCCCGCAGCCAGGCGAGGCGCGCGAGCACCTCGGCGTCATTGCCGCCGAAGCGCATCACCTTGCCGAGCCCCTCGTTGATGGTGCAGAAGCTGCGGTTGGAGAAGGCGCGGTTCTCGACCACGAGCAGCGGCATGCTGCGCGTGGTAATGCCGGTCATCGGCCCGACCGCGCCGAAGTGGTGGTTCGGCGCGAATTTCACCGCGCCGGAGGCGGCGAGCATCTCGGCGGCGTCGAGATCGGCGACCCAGCCCTCGAACACGATCGCGCCGCAGATCGCGCCGCGCAGCGGCCCGCACATGCGCTCCCACGGCAGCGGCGGTCCGGCGTGAAGCAGCAGGCGCTCCGCATCGAGCTCGGGCACCAGCTCGCCCGCCCGACGCACGTCGACGAGGAGGGGTGCGGCGGCCAGGATGCGGCGCAGGGCCTCGGCGTTGGCCGCCTCGGTCCTTTCGTCGAACGGGGATCGGGAAGGCGACCAGTCGACCTGGGCGACCGCGGTGCCATTGGCGGCGAGGTCGCGCGCGAAGCTTTCCAGCCCGACGTTGACCACGCGCACGGGACCCGCGAGCAGCGCGTCGATCGACATGCGTTCCTACCGCCGCGCGCGCCAGCGAAGCTGGGGATAGCGCTCGCGCGGACCGGAGGGCGCAAGATAGGCCGGCGCCACGGCCTCGAGCGCCTGCGGCTGGAGCTGGAACGGGAACGGCGCGTCGCAGGTGTTGGCGACCTGCATCGAGCGGTAGTTATCCCGCGTCATGAGCTTGCCCGGCAGGTGCTCGAGCATCCAGGCCTGCAGGTACGAGAGCCGGTCGGACAGCCCGGTGACCAGCCGCTGCCTGCCGGTCATGGCGCAAACCGCCTCGACGAGCTGCTTCATGGTGTACACGCGCGGGCCGCAAAGCTCGTAAGCCTTGCCGCGCGCTTCGGGCTCCTCGAGCGCGAAATGCAGCGCGCGCGCCACGTCGCCGACATAGACCGGCTGGAACTTGGCGTCGGGACAGGGAACCGCGAGCGCGGGGACAAGGCGAGCGAGGGTTGCGAACTGATTGAGAAAGCGGTCCTCGGGGCCGAACACCACCGAGGGACGGAACACCGTGACGTCGAGGTCTTCGGCGGCGAGCACCGCCCTTTCGCCGATGCCCTTCGAGCGCAGGTACTCCGAGGGACCCTCGGGTGAAGCACCGAGCGCGCTTACGTGCAGCAGCCGATGCACACCCGTCGCGCGGCACGCGGCGACGATCGCCTGCGGCAGCTCGACATGCGCACGCGCGAAATCGGGACCATAGGCGTTGGTGTGACGCTCATCGCGCCGACCGCGCCGGCTGTGCAGGATGCCGACCAGGTTGTAAACCGCCTGCTTTCCGGCGCAGAGCCGCTGCAGCACATCGGGCGCCATCGCGTCGGCCTGCACCACATCGACCGTCGGCAGCAGGATGAGGTGCTTGGCGCGCTCGCGCCGCCGCGAGGGCACGGTCACGCGGACGCCGGCGGCGGCGAGGGAAGCGACGAGGTGGCGGCCGATGAAGCCCGAGCCCCCGACCACCAGCACGCTACTGACCTTCATGAAGCTACTCTAGCGCGGCTCTTCCTCGACCGGGGGCTCCGAGGCGCCGGGCGGCTGGATCACGCCGAGCCTCGACTTGAGCGGCACCGGCTTCTTTTCCAGCACCGCCGAGTAGTAGACCGCGTTCGCCATCACCTTCTTGACGTAGTCGCGGGTCTCGGCGAACGGGATGGTCTCGACGTAGATCGCGCCCTCCAGCGGCTTGTCGTCGCGCCAGCGCCGCGCGCGCGACGGGCCGGCGTTGTACGCCGCCGAAGCGAGCACCGGGTGGCCGAGCTGCTCCATCACGAGCTTGAGGTAGCCGGTGCCGAGCGTGACGTTGGTCTCGATCTCGGTCACCGACTTCGGGCGATAGTTGCGCATGCCGATCTTCCCGGCGACGTAGCGCGCGGTGCGCGGCATGACTTGCATCAGGCCCGCGGCGCCCGCGCCCGAGCGCGCGTCGGTGTTGAAGCGGCTCTCCTGGCGCACGAGACCCAGTACCCACGCTTCGTCCACGCCGTGCGTAGCGGCGTAGCCGCGGAACACGTCCTGGTACGGCATCGGATAGCGCAAGGTGAAGTTGTGCAGGCGCGAAGTACGGTCCGCGGTGTGGATCGCACGGTCGTAGACGCCGTTGCGCCGCGCGAGCTCCGCGGCGGCAAGCAAGCGCGCGTCGTCGAACGAGCGGATGGTGAACAGCCACTCGCGCACGCCCTCGACGCGAATGCCAAGGCGAATGAGCTCGAGCGCGCGCTTCAGGCCCGGGTCTTCCGCCGCGACCGTGACTTCGTCCTCGGTCGGGACGTGCGTGACGTCGGGCAGGGCCATGACGTAGCCGAGCTCCTCGGACGCGAGCAGGCCATAGAAGTCGGCCTGGCCCGCGATGCGCAGGTAGTAGCCCCGGCTTCCCATTTCCTCGCCCTGGACCGCGAGCGCGCGGCCGTACCAGTAGATCCACGCCGGCTGGTGCGCGCTCGCGAAGGACATGCGGTCGATCGACTCGCGCACCACCGGCCATTCGCCATCGCGCAGCGCGGCGCGCGCCTTCCAGGCGAGCTGGCGATCGTCGAGCGGCGTATCGCCCGCTCGCGCGAACCACTTGAGCGCGTCGTTGTGGTGCTCGCGCGCGCCTTCGAACCCCACCACGCCCCAGAGGTACTTGACCTCGGCGTCCGACAGCCGCTCGGCGAGCGGGCCTGCCAGCGCCGCCGCCACCGCCTGCGCGTCGATGCGCGCGTAGCGCACCGCGCCGAGCACCGCGACCTCGTGCGCCGCGCGCGTGTCGAGCACTTTTGGCAGGCGCTCGATGAAGCGCTTGGGCTGTCGCGCGGCCTCGGCGAGCAGGCGCTCGTCGGGCGCTTCGTTCTTCGGCAGCAACGCAAGCGCCGTCTTGGCCGCGGTGATCTGGCCCTGCTCGAACAGCACGCGCACGCGCCGCCAGACGTCGGTCACCGTGATGCGGCCGCGCGTGGACAGGATCGCGCTCAGCCGCTGGCAGCCGTCGGGCAGCTCGGCGGGCTCGAGCCACATCGCCATTGCTTCGTGCAGCGCGCTCTCGTCGCCCTGCTCGAGACGCGAGATCCAGCGATAGCAGCTCACTTCCAGGTCGTCGCGTGTGTAGCGCACCGCTTGGCGGTCGAACTCGGTCCACTCGCTACGCTTGCCGAGCACGCGCAGCCAGTCGGCGCGCAGCCGCTCGTTCACGTAGAGGTTGGCATGGGTGGCCAGAAACTCGCGCACTTCCTTGTTCGGCGCGTCCTCCAGCCGCATCGACAGGCGCCAGTAATCGAGCCAGGGCTCGAGCACATGGCCTTCAAGCTTCTTCGCGTGCTTCGTGAGCTTGATCGGGTCGCCCGCGCGGTAGGCGTCGTAGGCCGCGAGCAGCGCGTCGTCGGCCGTATGGTTTTTCGCGCCCGCGGCCGCGGCGGCCAGAACGCAGGCCATACCTGCCGCAAGGTTGCGGAATACCTTAAAAATCATGAAACTAGCGTCTCCCCCACATGGATGCCACTACGCTTAAGTCTTGGCGCCGGTCCGAACGCGAACGGCTCATTGCCGCGCGTCTTGCGATCACCCCCACGGTGCTCGATGGCTGGCGTCGACGTATAGACGGATACCTCGAGCGCTCGTTCCCTGGCCTTGCCCGTTGCCGCCTCGCCTTCTGCTGGCCGATCAAGGGCGAATACGACGCCCGCCATCTTGCCAGAACGCTGCGCGACCGGGGGGCGTTGACCGCCCTTCCGGTGGTGGTAGCGCCAAAAACTGCGCTCATTTTTCGCGAATGGCATCCGGGTATTGAACTCGCCAAAGGCGCGCTTGACATCCCCTATCCGGTCAACTCACAAGAATTGACGCCGGACGCGGTACTTTTACCGATGAACGGCTGGGATGCGCAGGGCTATCGCCTGGGCTACGGCGCGGGATTTTTCGACCGCACGCTCGCGAGCCTCGCAAAGAAGCCGCTCACCATCGGCATCTCGTACGAGTTAGCCAGAATTCCGACGATTCATCCCCAGTCCTGGGACCTCCCAATGGACTATGTGGTCACTGAGCGCGGGGTCTATCGGCGCGATCCCGAGGGCCTCGCGTTCCTCGGCGAGCCGGACCCGGGCTCAGGCCAGCTTTCGTCCCCCGTTTGTTACGCGGATGAGAAGTATTTTGGTCCTACTTCTTAAGGGCCAGCGTCACCCCGTCGCCGATGGAAAGCATCGCGAGGTCGACCCGCTTATCCTTGTGCAGCCGCTCGTTGAATTCTCGTAGCGCGACGGTGAGCGCGTCCTTCGCTTCTGGATTGGCGACTTCGCCCGACCACAGCACGTTGTCGACCGCGATCAGGCCGCCGCGGCGCAGGAGCTTGAGGCAGCATTCGTAGTAGTTGAGGTAGTTCGGCTTGTCGGCATCGATGAACACGAAGTCGAAGGGACCCTTCAGCGCCTTCAGGGTTTCCAGCGCGGGGCCGATCCGCAGGTCGATCTTCTTCGCCACGCCCGCTTTCTTCCAGAAGGGCTTGCCGACCGCGGTCCACTCCTCGCTCACGTCGCAGCAGACGATGCTTCCGTCCCTGGGCAGCGCAAGGGCGACGGCGAGCGCGCTGTAGCCCGTGTAGGTGCCGATCTCGAGGCAGCGCTTGGCGCCCATGAGCTGGACGAGGATCGCCATGAACTGCCCCTGGTCGGCGCCGATCTGCATTCCCGAGTGCGGCACCGACGCGGTCGCCGCTCGCAGCTCACGCAGGACCGGGGGCTCGCGCACCGAATGCTCGTGGATGTAGCGCGCGATCTTTTCCGGCAGCAGGGGCGCGCGGCCGGCCATGCCTAGAGCAGGAACAGCTTGTAGGCCGGGTTGCGGGTCTCGTCCTCGTACGGGTAGCCCAGCTTTCGCAGAAACCCACGAAATCCCGGCATCTCGCTTCGTGGCACCTGCATCCCCACCAGCACCCTGCCGTAATCCGCGCCCTGGTTGCGGTAGTGGAAGAGGCTGATGTTCCAGTCGCTGCGCATGCTGTCGAGGAAGCGCATCAGCGCGCCGGGGCGCTCGGGGAACTCGAACCGGTACAGCAGCTCATTCCTGGCGAAGGGCGCGCGCCCGCCCACCATGTGGCGCGTGTGCAGCTTGGCCATCTCGTTGTCGGAGAGATCGAGCGTGGTGAGGCCGTGGCGGCGCAGGTTGCGCACGATGCGCGCAGTCTCCTCGCGCCCCTGGACCTCGATGCCGACGAAGATGTGCGCCTCGCGCGAATCGGCGATGCGGTAGTTGAACTCGGTGACATTGCGCGCGCCGAGCAGCGAGCAGAACCTGCGGAAGCTGCCGGGCCGCTCGGGGATGGTGACCGCGAGGATCGCCTCGCGGTGCTCGCCGAGCTCGGCTTCCTCGGCGATGAAGCGCAGGCGATCGAAGTTGGTGTTCGCGCCGGAGGCGACCGCGATGAGCGTCTTGTTTTTCGAGGCATGCTTTTCCACCCAGGCCTTGGCGCCGGCGATCGCCAGCGCGCCCGCCGGCTCGAGCACCACGCGCGTGTCCTCGAACACGTCCTTGATCGCTGCGCACATCTCGTCGGTATCCACGAGCACCATCTCGTCGACCAGCGACTTGCACAGCCGGAAGGTCTCGCGCCCCACTTGCTTCACCGCGACGCCATCGGCGAACAGGCCCACGTGGTCGAGCTTCACGCGCTTTCCCGCCTTGAGCGAGCGCGCCATGGCGTCCGCATCCACCGGCTCGACGCCGACGATGCGGACCGTGGGACGCACCCGCTTCACGTAGGCCGCGATGCCCGAGATCAGTCCGCCGCCGCCGATCGGCACGAAGATGGCGTCGATCGGCCGCGGATGCTGGCGCAGGATCTCCATGCCGATGGTTCCCTGCCCTGCGATCACCTCGGGGTCGTCGTAGGGATGGACGAAGGTCAGGCCGCGCTTTCTTCGCAGCTGGGTCGCCTTGGCGTAAGCCTCGGCATAGGAATCGCCGTGCAGCACGACTTCCGCGCCGCGCGCCGCGACCGCCTCGACCTTGATGCGCGGCGTGGTGATCGGCATCACGATCACCGCGCGGCAGCCCAGGCGCTGCGCCGCGAGCGCGACGCCCTGCGCGTGGTTCCCGGCGCTCGCCGCGATCACCCCGCGCGCGAGGCGCCTGCGCGGCAAGCCCGCCATCTTGTTGTAGGCGCCGCGCAGCTTGAACGAGAACACCGGCTGCAGGTCCTCGCGCTTGATGAGCAGGCGGTTACCGAGGCGCTTGGCGAGTGCCGGCGCAAGCTCGAGCGGCGATTCGCTCGCCACGTCGTAGACGCGGGCCTTCAGCACACGCTCGAGGTAATCGTTGTTCTTCATTCCGGGCGAGCCTAGCACACGGAAATCCGCATGCTAGATTCGCCTCGTGATCACGCGCGAATGGCCGCTCGCCCCGATTTACGGCACCGCGGCCGTGTTCTTCGCTCTCGACCAGGCGCTGCTCGGCGACCTGCAGAACCCCTGGTGGGCGGCGCTCATGCTGGCGTGGCTGTTCGCGATCATGATGCTCGCCGCCTTCGCCGTCGTGCGCCATGCCGACTGCCTGGCGGAGATCTTCGGCGAGCCCTTCGGCACCCTGATCCTGACGATGGCGATCACGGTCATCGAAGTGCTGATGATCGCGGCGGTGATGCTCACCGGGCCGAAGGAATCGACGCTCGCGCGCGACACGATGTTCGCGGTAGTGATGATCGTGTTCAACGGCATGGCCGGGCTCGCGCTGCTCGTGGGCGGGCTGCGCTACCACGAGCAGACCTACAACCTGCAGGGCGCCAACGCGTTCCTTGCGGTGATCGTGCCGCTCGCGGTGCTCGGCCTGGTGCTGCCGAACTTCACCTCGGCGCCCGGCGCAACGTTCTCCACGCTGCACGAGGCGTTCCTGATGCTGATGTCGCTCGGCCTGTACGCGGTATTCCTCGCGATCCAGACCCTGCGCCATCGCCACTATTTCGTCGAGCGCGACGAGGTCGAGGAGCAGGCCCCGCCGCTCACCGACCTGCGGCCCGCGGCCTACCACGGCACGCTGCTCATGCTCTACATCGTGCCGATCGTGCTGCTCTCGAAGAAGATCGCGGTGCCGATCGACTACGGCGTGCGCGTGCTCGATGCGTCCAGCGCGCTGGTCGGCATGCTCGTGGCGGTGCTGATCCTTGCGCCCGAATCGCTCGCCGCGGTGCGCGCCGCGCTCGCCAACCAGCTGCAGCGCTCGATCAACCTGCTGCTCGGCTCGGTGCTGGCGAGCATCAGCCTGACGATCCCCGCGGTGCTCGCGATCGGCATGCTGACCGAGCGCACCATCGTTCTCGGGCTGGAGGCGGTCGACGTGATCCTGCTCCTCCTCACGCTCGCCATGGCCACGCTCACCTACGCGAGCGGACGGACCAACATCCTGCTCGGCGCGGTGCACCTCCTACTCTTCTGCGCGTACATCGTGCTGGTGCTCGACCGCTAGCCGGATGACGGCCGACCCGCTGGGCCCGCTGCTCACGCTCTTCGCCACCAGCTTCGCCGCCGCGACGCTCATTCCCTTGCCATCGGAGGCCGCGCTTTTCGCCTACGTGCACGTCTATCCCGACCGCGCGACCCTGGCAGTCGCCGTCGCAACGCTCGGCAATACCGCGGGCGGGATGACGTCCTACGGCATCGGCCGGCTGGTGCCGCAGAAAGCGGATCTGAAGGCGGTCGACCTACTCAGACGCTATGGCGCGCCGCTGACCGTCCTCGCCTGGCTGCCGATCGTCGGCGATGCGCTGTGCGTCGCGGCCGGATGGTTGCGAATGCACTGGGCCGCGGTGCTCGGTTTCATGGCGGTGGGGCGCTTGGCGCGCTACGCCCTGGTGGCGGCGCTATCCTCATGACGATGCAGATCCGGTCGTATCAAGCAGCCGATGAGGTGGCGGTCGTCGCGTTGTGGGACGAATGCCGCCTCATACGGCAGTGGAACGACCCCCGCAAGGACATTGCGCGCAAGCTCGCGGTGCAGCCCGAGCTGCTTCTGGTCGGCGTCGTCGATGGCGCGGTCGTGGCGAGCGTGATGGCGGGGTACGAAGGCCATCGCGGATGGGTCAACTACCTGGCCGTGGCGCCGGCGTTCCGCGGCCGCGGCTTCGCGCGCACGCTGATGCAGCGCGTCGAAGAGCTGTTGCTCGAGCGCGGCTGTCCGAAGGTGAACCTCCAGGTGCGCGAGTCGAACCGGGAAGCGATCGATTTCTATCGCCATCTCGGGTATGCGCTGGACGAATCGGTGAGCCTGGGCAAGCGCCTGATCGAGGACCGGCCGGTCTGATGTCGCGCTGGCTGAACGCGGCGCTCGACTACCTTCCGCGTTGGGTCGAGTACCAGCTGCGGCTGCACCAGCAGCCGGGCTGTGTGCTGGCCGTAGCGCATCGCGGGCGCGTGGTATTCGAGCAGGCGTTCGGCCATGCCGACGCGCTGAGGCGAACGCGGCTTACAGCGCGCCACCTTTTCCGCATCGCGTCGCACTCGAAGAGCTTCACCGCCGCGGGCGTCATGAAGCTCGCCGAGCGCAAGAAGCTGCGGCTCAGGGATCCGGTGGGGCGCTACGTTGAAGGGCTGCATCCGGCGCTCGCGCGCGCGACGCTCGCCGAGCTCCTTTCGCACAGCGCCGGCGTGGTACGCGACGGTCCGGATTCGGGCCAGTTCGTCGACCGGCGCCCATTCCTCGACGAGGCCGAGCTGCGCGCGCAGCTCAAGGACCCGCCGGTGATACGGCGCAGCACGCGTTTCAAATACTCGAACCACGGCTACGGCCTGCTGGGGCTCGCCGTGGAAGGCGCGACCGGCGAGCGCTATCTCTCCTGGATCAAGCGCGAGATCATCGACGCCGCGGGCCTCAAGGAAACGTTTCCGGAAGCGCCGCTGCCGAAAGGCGCGCGGCTCGCCTCCGGCCACAGCGGCACGCTGCCGCTCGGGTCCCGCGTGGTCATCCCGGGCGGTTACCGAACCAACGCGATCGCCCCCGCGGGCGGCTTCATCGCAAGCGCGCGCGATACCGTGCGCTTCTTCTCGCAGCTCGCTCCCGGTGCCCGGCGCAGCGTGCTCTCGGCCGCGAGCCGCAGGCAGATGATCCGCCGGCGCTGGCGCGATCCGCACTCGAGCCTTGAGCGTTACTACGGCCTCGGCATCATCAGCGGCAGCCTCGCCGGCTGGGACTGGTTTGGCCACTCCGGCGGGCTGCAGGGCTACATCACGCGAACCGCTGTCCTGCCGCGAGAGGACCTCGCGCTCTCGGTGTTCACCAACAGCATCGACGGTCTCGCGCATCTCTGGGTCGACGGCGCGATCCATGTCCTGCGCACGTTTGCCCGCCACGGCGCGCCGGCGCGCGCGCTGCGCGACTGGAGCGGACGCTGGTGGACGCTCTGGGGAACGATCGACCTCGTGCCGACCGCGGATAAGGTGCTGGTCGCGACGCCCGCGTACTTCAACCCGTTCCTGGACGCGGCCGAGGTGAGGCGCGGCCGGATTGTCCAGGCTGGCGGCTACGCTAACCATGGTGAGCCGGCACGGCTCGCCGGAAACCAGCTCTGGCTGGGTGGTACGCGCTACGTGCGTGAGGCGGTCCTGGCGCGCGAAATGGAAAGACGCTACGGTGCCAGATCATGAAAAGCTGGACTGAGCGCGCGCGGCGACTGAGGCTCGAGCTGGTTGCGCTCTATCTCGCCGCCCGCCATCCGCAAACGCCGTGGTACGCCAAGCTCGTGGTCGCCGGCTTCGTCGTGTATGCCGTGACGCCAGTCGATCTTTTTCCAGATGCCTTGCCGATTCTCGGGCTCGTCGACGATCTGATCTTCGTGCCGATTGCGATCGCGCTCGCGATCCGTTTCGTCCCCTCGCCGGTGCTGGCGGAATGCCGCCTGCGGGCGCATGAGCGCGTTGCCGCGCAACCAAGGGTGAGCTGGTGGCTGATCGGGGCGGTCTGGGCGCTTTTCACCGCGGCCGGCATCGCGCTCTATTTATGAAGTTCTCGGAATACCGGCCGCATCCCTGGCACGGGCTGGACGCCGGGCGCGAGCTGCCGCTGTGGGTCAACGCCTACATCGAGATCACGCCCTTCGACCTCATCAAGTACGAGGTCGACAAGGCGAGCGGATACCTGAAAGTCGACCGGCCGCAGCGCACCTCGTCGCAGCCGCCGTCGCTGTACGGCTTCATCCCGCGCACCTACTGCGGCGCAAAAGTCGCGGCGCTCTGCCCGGGCGCCGAGCGCGGCGACGGCGACCCGCTCGACATCTGCGTGCTCTCGGAGCGGCCGATCCAGCGCGCCGAGATCATCGTGCCGGCGCGCGTGGTCGGCGGCCTGCAGCTCCTCGACCGCGGCGAGGCCGACGACAAGCTGGTCGCGGTGCTCGAGGCGGACTTCGTCTGGGGAGAGGTGCGCGACGTGCGCGAGCTGCCGCCGATCCTAGTCGAGCGGCTTCAGCACTACTTCACCACCTACAAGCTGGTGCCCGGCACGCGAGCGCAAATTGCCGTCCAGCAGGCTTACGGCGCCGACCATGCCGCGCGGGTGGTCGCGGCCGCGGTCGAAGATTACAAGGCGCTGGCACGGTCATAAACCGGTAATGCGCGCCCGGTAGGGTGCGCAGCATGAAAATCCTACCTATCGTCTCTCTTGTCGGCGCCGCCCTGGTGGCCGCGCCGGTTGTCGCGCAGCAGAAGATCGTCAAGATCGACGGCTCGAGCACCGTGTTCCCGGTGACCGAGGCGGTCGCCGAGGACTTTCAGAAGGCGAAGAAGCAGCAGGTCAAGGTGACGGTCGGGATCTCGGGCACCGGCGGCGGGTTCAAGAAGTTCTGCCGCGCCGAGACCGACATTTCGAACGCCTCGCGCCCGATCCTCAAGGCCGAGATGGCCGACTGCGCCAAGGCCGGCGTCGAATACTTCGAGCTGCCGGTGGCGTTCGACGCGCTCACCGTGGTGGTGAACCCGAAGAACAGCTTCATCAAGCAGCTCACCATCGCCGAAATGAAGAAGATGTGGGAGCCGGCGGCGCAGGGCAAGGTGACGCGCTGGAACCAGATCAACCCGGCCTGGCCCGACGCGCCGATGAAGCTGTTCGGACCGGGGGCCGACTCGGGCACCTTCGACTACTTCACCGAAGCCGTGGTGGGCAAGTCCAAGTCCTCGCGCGGCGATTTCACCGCCTCGGAGGACGACAACGTCCTGGTGCAGGGCGTGTCGCGCGACGTGAACGGCCTGGGTTACTTCGGCTACGCGTACTACATCGAGAACAAAGACAAGCTGAAGGCGGTGCCGATCGTCAACGACAAGGGCCAGGCGGTCGAGCCTTCCATG
>Ga0075420_100001742_pt1 | contig 18535 bp, 14 predicted proteins | sample SoiMetdeltSBSDD4_FD_75296 | JGI IMG/M metagenome (GOLD analysis project Ga0075420, IMG submission 75296) | Bulk soil microbial communities from a Populus tree surrounding site in Tennessee, USA - Soil MetaG P. deltoides SBSDD4 | ecosystem: Environmental > Terrestrial > Soil > Tree plantation... | reverse complement strand
CTCTGGCACGCCGGCTGCTCCACGGGCGAGGAGGTCTACTCGACCGCGATCCTCCTCCACGAGGCCGGCCTGTACGATCGCTGCCGGATCTACGCGACCGACATTAACGAGACGGTCCTCCGCAAGGCGCGAGATGGCATCTTCCCGCTCACCGCGATGAAGGCGTACACCGCCAACTACATCCAGGCCGGCGGCACCGGCGCCTTCTCCGAGTACTACACGGCCCACTACGACAGCGCGATCTTCCGGCCGTGGCTCAAGCGGAACCTCGTCTTCGCGCAGCACAACCTGGCGATGGACACCTCGTTCAACGAGCTCCATCTGATCGTCTGCCGGAACGTGATGATCTACTTCAACCGCGCCCTCCAGAGCCGCGTCCTGGACCTGTTCTCGGCCAGCCTGGTGCGGCTCGGGTTCCTCTGCCTGGGCAACAAGGAGTCGCTGAAGGGGACGCGCGGCGAAGCGGCCTACGAGGTCGTCGACGCCGACGAGCGGATCTATCGGAAGGTGCGCGGGTGAGCCGCCGGCTGGTCGCGGTGGGGGCCTCGTTCGGCGGCTTCGACGCGTTGAAGGTGCTGCTGGGCGCGCTGCCGGGCACGTTCCCGGCGCCGCTCGCGATCGTCCAGCACCAGGGCAGCCCGGGCGCCGGCCTCGCCACACTCCTCCAGCGGTACACCCCGCTCGTCGTCGCGGACGCCGAGGACAAGGAGGACCTGCTGCCCGGCGTCGCCTACGTCGCCCCGCCGGGCTACCACCTGCTGGTCGAGCCCGGCAGCGTCGCCCTGTCCGTCGACCCGCCGGTCTCCCACGCCCGCCCCTCGATCGACGTCCTGTTCGAGTCGGCCGCCGACGCCTACGGCCCCGGCGCGATCGGCGTGGTCCTGACCGGGACCGGCCAGGACGGCGCGGCCGGGCTGGCACGGATCAAGCTCCGTGGTGGACGGACCATCGTCCAGGACCCGGCGACGGCGACCCGCGGCGCCATGCCGCGGGCGGCCCTGGCGAGCACGATCGTGGACTGGATCCTCCCCCTCGACATGATCGGCCCCCGGCTCGTCAAGCTGCTCGGGCCGAGCGGTCAGGACACGGCACCCCGGCTTGTGGCACCCGAGTCTCCCGTGACGAGGAGCTGAGTGGCAGTGGACACCGATGCCGTAAACATCCTCCTGGTCGACAACGAGCCCAAGAACCTCGTGGCGCTCGCGGCCGTGCTTGACGGCCCGGATCGGCGGCTCGTCAGCGCCGAGTCCGGGGAGGAGGCGCTGCGCCACCTGCTCCACGGCGACTTCGCCGTCATCCTGCTGGACGTCCACATGCCGGGCATCGACGGCTTCGACACCGCCGAGCTGATCCGGGGCCGCGAGAAGACCAGGGACACGCCGATCATCTTCCTGACCGCCGAGACGCGCGGCCAGGGGTTCGTCTCGCGGGGCTACTCGCTGGGCGCGGTCGATTACATCGTCAAGCCGTTCGACCCGGAGGCGCTGCGCGCGAAGGTCGGCGTCTTCGTCGAGCTGTTCCGCAAGACCGGCGAGGTCAAGCGCCAGGCCGCCGAGTTGTCCGACATGACGACGTTCCTGAACAGCGTCCTGGAGAGCGCGACCGACTACGCCATCACCGCGCTCGATCCGGACGGCCGGTTCCTGACCTGGAACGAGGGGGCCCGCCGCCTCTACGGCTACACTGCCGAGGAGATGGTCGGCAGGCGCGACCTGGCGGCGCTCCATTCCGGCAACGGCGAGACCGCCAAGAAGGTCGGCGAGCTGCTGCGGACCGCGGCGCGCCAGGGCAAGGCCGAGGGGATCCTGGAGCACGCGCGCAAGGGCGGGCGCCGCGTCCCGGTCTCGGCGACGATCAGCCGACGGGAGGACGCCGACGGCCTCTCGATCGGCTTCGTCCTGGTGGCCCGGGACATCACGGCCCAGCAGCGCGCCCAGGCCCAGCGCCTCCAGCTCATCGAGGAGCAGGCCGCGCGATCGGAGGCCGAGGCCGCCAGGGACCGCCTCCAGCAGGTCATCGACGTCCTCCCCGAGGGGATCATCCTGGTCGATGTCCACGGCCGCGTCTACCTGAGCAACGCCGCCGCCGACGAGATCGCCGGACGGGATCTGGCGGCCCCGTCCGACTCGCTATTCGGCGACGTCGGCCTGCTCCACCTGGACGGCATGCCCTATGAGCCGGCCGAGCTGCCGCTGGCCCGGATCGTCCAGCAGGGCGAGGTCGTCCGCGGCGAGCAGCTCCTGCTCCCGAACGCCACCACCGAGCGGCAGGTGCCGGTGCTGGTGAACGGTGCCCCCCTGCGCGACCAGCAGGGCGGGCTGCACGGCGGCGTCGCGGTGTTCCAGGACATCAGCCCGATCAAGGAGCTGGAGCGCCAGAAGGACGCCTTCCTGGCCGCCGCCTCGCACGACCTGAAGAACCCGCTGACGGCGATCAAGGCCCGCGCCCAGATCCTCCAGCGGCAGGCGCTGCGTATGAAGGGGGCGGAGAGCCAGCGGGTCGTCGACGGGCTCCGCGCGATCGACGGGACGGCCACGCGGCTGACGGCGATGATCAACGAGCTGCTCGACGTCGCGCGACTGCAAATGGGCCGGCCGCTCCTGCTGGACCGCCAGCCCACCGACCTGGCCGAGATCTCGCACCAGGTCATCGCCGAGCTCCGACCGTCGACCGACCGCCACGACATCGAGATCGAGGCACCGGCCGAGAGCATCCCGGGGTTCTGGGACCGGGCGCGGCTGGAGCGGGTCGTCTCGAACCTGGTCTCCAACGCGATCAAGTTCAGTCCGGAAGGCGGACGGATCTCGCTCGTCGTGCGTGGCGAGGAGCGCGACGGCGAGCCGTGGGTCGCCCTCGAAGTCCACGACGAGGGCGTCGGGATCCCGGCCGAGGACGTGCCGCGGATCTTCGAGCGATTCTATCGGGGGAGCAACGTGGCCGGAGCGATCGAAGGGACCGGGCTCGGCCTGACGGGCTCCCGACACATCGTGGAGCAGCATGGAGGGCAACTGCTGGTCGAGAGCCAGCAGGGCCAGGGCAGCGTCTTCACGATGCTGCTGCCGGCCCGAGCCCCGTGCACCGCCGAGGACGGGGCGCCTAGAGACGCGCAGGTCGTCGGGGCCGGGGCGCCGTAGTCATGGACGCCAATCGCGAGCGCGGCGCGACCTGCTACGCTGAGGAGACGGCCCAGGCGCTCACGGGCAGCGATCCGAACGTGTTAGGCGCCCGCTCCGGCGCCATCGTGCTGGTGGTGGACGACGATCCCGAGATCCGGGACGTCGTCCGCTGGCTTCTGGAGGACGAGGGCTGGACCGTCGAGACGGCCTCGGACGGCCGTGACGCCCTGGAGCGCGCGACCCGTGCCCGCCCGGCCCTGATCGTCCTCGACATGGGCCTGCCGATCATCAGCGGCGAGGAGGTCGCCGTGCGCCTCCAGGAGGTCTACGTCGACCCGCCGCCGATCATCGTGGTGAGCGCGGACGGCCGGGCCGGCGAGAAGGCGGCGAAGATCGGGGCGGCCTCGTACCTCCACAAGCCGTTCGATGTGGACGCCCTCGCCCGGCTGGTGCGCCGGGCCCTCGGCAGCCCCTGACGTTTCACCTCCGCCGCACCGTGTCGCCAGGACAGCAACACGGCGGCGCCAGGCCGCGCTGCCGCATCTGACTCGCTGCGTCCGACCCGCTGCTTCCTCACCGCGAGCGTCAGCGAGCGGACCTTCCGTCGTCAGTGCGGCCCCAGCAGGTCCGCGAAGGGGTCCAGCAGCAGCGCCGACTGCCGCCGGATCATCCCCAGGTCGCTGGAGCAGGCGACCATCCGCACGCCGCGCTCGATCCAGCGGCGGGCCGTCTCCGGCTCCTCGGCGTTGATCGCCACGGCGACCCCACGGGCGTCGCAGGCCCCAAGCACCCGCTCGGCCGCCTCCAGCACGATCGGGTGCGTCATCTGGCCCGGCACCCCGTACGACGACGAGAGGTCGCCCGTCCCGATGAAGACGACGTCCGGTCCGCCCTCGAGGATCGCCTCGACCTGCTCCACGCCCCGCCTGGTCTCGATCATCGCCAGCGTCAGGATGCCGGCGTTCGCCTCGCGCACGTACGCGTCGCGGTCCACGGCGCAGAATCCGGTGTTGCCCAGCCCGAACACCTGGCCGCGCTCGCCGTCCGGCGGGTAGCGCGACCAGCGCACCAGTCGACGGACCTCGTCGGCGCCCTCGACGTGCGGCGCCTGGATGCCGGCCGCGCCGTAATCCAGGAACCGCTGAACCCCCGAGCGCTCCAGGTCCGGCAGCTTGACGATCGTGGCGAGCCCGTCCTGCCGTCCGGCCAGGATGAACCGCGCCACCGTCGGCGCGTCGAGCGGCGCGTGCTCCAGGTCGATCAGCGCGAAATCCCAGCCGGCGTCGGCCAGCGTGATCGCCAACCCCGGCGTCGCCAGGTCGAAGATGAGCGGCCCGACGACGACCTCGCCGGCCCGTAGTCGCCGGGCAAGGTCGCCGGGCACGGCCGGGCGCGTCGAGTCGGCGGGCATCAGCGCTCCAGGTCCTGCTCGCGCCTCGGCGCCTCCGGCACAAACCCCAGCTCGAGCTCCCCGACCTCGCCGTCTCGGGAAACCCGCAGCATGATCGATCGGTTCGGCTCGAAGCGCAGGATCACCTCGCGCGAAGCTTCGCCGTAGTGGATCACCACCCGCCGCTCAACCGTCCCGTCACTGTGAGACTGGCCGTACGCCATCGGGTAGCGGACCTCGCGCGCCAGCGGGTGCGCGAAGAAGATCAACAGCTCGCCTTCGCCCGCGCGGACCCAGTACGTCGGCGGATGCAGCGCCTCCACCAGCGGGCGCAGGCCCAGCTCGGTGAGCGCCCCCCGCACGTTCCGCAGCCGCGCCAGCTCCTCCAGCCAGCCGGCGTAGCGGGCGTGCCGGCGCATCCCCGGCAGCTTCGGCACCCGCTTCAGCACGATCTTCGCGCCGTCCTGCGCCAGCCGCGCCACCTCTTCGAGGGCGCCCGCGTCTAGCCACTCGCAATCGAGGTACAACGCCTCGAACAGGAGGTCGCCGATGTCGATTTTGCCGTCGACGACCTCGGCCTTGCGCAGGAACGTCTCGGAGACCCAGAGCGGCGCGTACCCCTCCGTCTCAGCCGTCATCGCCACGCCGCGCATCTCCCACTCGAAGACCGCGCCCGGCGCCCGCTGCTCCTCCGGCAGCCGGTCCCGCATCAGCATGTCCTCGCTCGGCAGGTAGACCGCCAGGTTGGCGTACGGGCGGCCGCTCCGCAGCAGCCCCGAGACGTCCTCCAGGTACGCGTTGAAGGCCGGCAGCGCCCCGGCAAACGCGGCGTCCGGGCCGACGTGGACCGAGGTGGAGAGCTCCTGCTTGCCGCCCGGCGGGTTGTACGGCATCCCGTGCCAGACGACGTGGTTGACGCCGTTCGCGAAGACGGCGTCCGCCAGCAGCTTCAGGTCCGCGACCTGCTCGCGGCGCCAGTAGCGGGCCGCCCGCAGAGGCTGTTCTGAGCTTGCCGAAGGGTCGCCGAGCCCGACGCTGCCGTAGATCGCCGTGAACGTCTCGGCGCTGACGAGCTCCTTGCCGGCCAGCGCCGCCGCCGAGGCCGCGATCCGCGAGAAGCGCGGCTCATAGAGCAGCGCCTCAGACTCCGGCACGTCCACGCTGGCGTACGCCGCCAGCAGGTCGGTCGGCGAGCCGTGGCACTGGACCCGGGAGACGGCGCCCAGCTCGCGGCAGACGCGCGCGAACCCCTCGAAGAACGCCTGCTGCATCGCGCTGCCGACCATCCGGCGGTACTCGTAGCGCATCGGGGCCAGCGTGCGCGACAGCTCGACGCGCTCTTCGAGGCGATAGCCGAAGCGCGCCTCGAACTGGTCCCACAGCTCCGGGCTCCAGATGCCGGCCGGATCCAGCTCCAGCGAATCGCAGACCAGCGCGGAGGGCGCCCCGGCCAGGGCCGGTCGGAACGCCGGCGCCAGCGCCTCGGCGTAGCGGCGCAACGCGCCCTCCGAGAGGTGGTTCAGCACCGGCCGCGGCCCCGTCTCCCACGAGCCGTACAGGCGCTGGGTGGACGGCCCGGTCAGCGTCTGCAAGGCGTCCTCGGGCTTCACGACGGAGCCGCCGAACGGCCAGCAGCTCCCGAACGTCAGGTCGCAGCCGAGCCCGATCTCGTCGGCGTACCGCTTGGCGAAGGCGACCAGCTCGGACCACTCAGGGCTGAGCCAGTCCGGCCGGGCCTCGGTGTCCGAGCGGCCCTGCCAGGTCGGGTCGAGCCATGCCAGCTCGACCCCGCCGAAGCCATTGGCGTTCAGCCAGTCGAGCTGATAAACGATGTCCTCCTGGCGGAACGGCCCGCCGAGCCACCACCAGCGCGTGTACGGCCGCGACGACTGCTGGGCCGGGTACTGTGTCAAGTCCGGGGGCATACGTCCGAACGCTCCCTGCCGATCGCGATTGCCCGGGATCATAGCGAGAGCGGGCCATTGCCCGTCGCCCGCGAGGGGGCAAGGGCCATCTCCGGTACCATCCCAACAGACACCGGCCAGCGCATCGGCCGTCGACACCCGTCATGACGAGGAGACCCGGAGATGACGATTGAGCTGGAGTGGACCTCCGCGACCGACCTGGCGAAGCTGATTCGGCGCGGCAGCCTCTCTCCCGTGGAGCTGGTCGACGCGCTGCTCGATCGCATCGAGCGGGTCAACCCCGCCGTCAACGCCTACTGCACCGTGACCGCCGATCAGGCCCGCGCCGCCGCGAAGGCGGCCGAGGCCGCCGCCCGCTCCGGCGACGATCTCGGGCTGCTCCACGGCGTCCCATACTCGCTCAAGGATCTGACGCCCACGCGCGGCATCCGCACCACGATGGGCTCCAAGATCTTCGAGCACAACGTCCCCGACCACGACGGCTTGCTGGTCCAGCGCATGCGCGCGGCCGGCGCGATCCTCCTGGGCAAGACCAACACCCCCGAGTTCGGCTGCAAGCCCCTCACCGACAACCGCGTCTTCGGGGCGACCCGCAACCCCTGGGCGCTCGACCGCTCGCCCGGGGGATCGTCCGGCGGGGCGGCGGCGGCCGTGGCGGCCGGGCTCGGGCCGCTGGCGCAGGGCAGCGACCTGGCCGCCTCGATCCGCCAGCCGGCCGCCTGGAGCGGCGTCGTCGGCTTCAAGCCCTCGCAGGGGCGGGTGCCGCGCGTCCCGAACGCCTCGGGCTGGAGCGGGCTCTCGGTGGACGGGCCGATCGCCCGCACCGTCGCGGACGCTGCCCTGATGTTCGCCGCCATCGCCGGGCCCGACTCTCGAGACCCACTCAGCCTGCCGTCGACCGGCGAGGAGTGGGAGTCGATCGTCGACGAGGGCGACCTGTCGTCGCCCACCGGATCGCCCCTGCGCGACCTCCGCGTCGCCTGGACGCCCGATCTCGGCGGCGCCGCGCCCGTCGATCCGGCCGTCGCCGCGATCTGCGCCGAAGCCGCCCGCGCCTTCGAGACGCTCGACTGCCGCCTGGAGGAGGACGCGCCCCAGGTGGGCCAGATCGCGGAGTCGTTCGTCCTCCTCAACGCCGGGCTGCGTCAGGCATCGCTCGGCAAGTACCTGGACGAGTGGCGCGATCAGATGGACCCCATCCTGGTGGGCCGCCTGGAGGTCGCGGGCGACGCCAGCGCCGTCGACGTCGCCCGCGCCGAGGTCGAGCGGACGGCGTACCACCAGCGGCTCTGCGCCTTCTTCGACCGGTACGACCTGCTGCTCCTGCCGACGGCGGCCACCCCGCCCTTGAAGCTCGACGTGCAGTTCCCCATCGAGGTAGGCGGTCGCACCCTCGACACGCCGTTCGACATGCTGCTGCCGACCTACGCCTTCAACTTCAGCAACTTCCCGGCGATCTCGGTGCCGGCCGGCTGGACCGAGGACGGCCTGCCCATCGGGCTCCAGATCGTCGGCGGCTGGCAGAAGGACACGCTGGTCCTGCGCGCGGCAGCCGCGTTCGAGCGGGCGCGCCCCTGGGCGGACCGCCGCCCGCCACTGGCCTGACCCTCCTCGCCCGACCGGCGTCCCGGACGCGTTCCCACCGGTTACCGAACCGTCGCCGCGTCGGGACCGCGATGGCGTATACTGGGAAAGAGTGACATCCGAATTCGCGGCGTTCTCGAACCAGGCTCTCCTGGTACGGCCGCGATCGGCCAGCCGTAGGCGCATCTACTCGGCGGGGTAGGTGCCGCCAGACTGGCGTTCGGCGCTTGAGCCGGGAGGGGCATCCCATGGCCGCCGAGCACGTCGTCGCGGTAGATCTGGCGCGCGTCTTCAAGAGCTCGAACGGGAAGGGCCTCATTCGCACCCTCGCCTGGGGCGATTACGTCGAGGTCCTCGAGATCACGCAAGACCACGTGAAGGTCAAGACCGTCGGGTTCACCGAGCTATCGGACGGCAGCATCCAGCCGGGCGAGCAGGTCGGCTTCATCAAGCCCCCGCAGAGCAGCGGCATCCAGCCCCAGGACGTCGTCAAGCCACGGGCCGCGAACGACGTCCTGAAGGTCAACTTCGTCGACGTGCAGCAGGGCGACGCCACGGTCATCGAGACGCCACAGGGCAAGGTCATCCTGGTCGACGGCGGCGACAACCAGCTCTTCGCGCGCTATCTCGCCAATCGGTATCGGGACACAACCCGCGACATCCCCCGCGAGATCGAGTGCATCGTCGTCTCGCACGGCGATGCGGACCACTTCCAGGGGCTCACCAGGATTTTCAGGTCCGAGCGTGAGAAGTTCGATCCCGACGAGCTCTGGAAGCGGCTCTTCGTCTCGCCGAACCGCGTGTTCCACAACGGGCTCGTCAAGCGTCCGTCGGGGGTCGCGACCGCCGATTCCCTCGGCGCCTCGGTCGAGATCGACGAGGAACGGCTCATCACGGGGCTGGTCGATAACCTCCTCGACGTCGCCGACGACCAGATGAACACGCCCTTCCGAGCCTGGAAGGCAGCGCTCAGGACCAACAACGAGCGTCGGGCGGCGCGAGGCCAGCAGCCAATCGCCTTCCGTCGCCTGGCTCGCGGCGACGACGACGCCTTCGACTTCCTGCGGACCGAGAACATCGAGGTCGAGGTGCTCGGCCCGATCCCGACCACGATCAACGGGGTCAGCGGCCTCCGCTTTCTGGGCGAGCCGGTGAAGGGCCCGCGCGTCGGACATCCGAGCCGTCAGCCGCGCAAGCGATTCACCGGCGAGTCGACCTCCCACACCATCAACGGCCACTCGATCGTCCTGCGCCTCAAGTACGGCGGCTTCCGCTTCCTGCTGGCGGGCGACCTGAACGAGGAATCCGAAGAGGAGCTGCTTCGCGAGCACCAGAGCGGCGTGATCGACCTGACCGCCGAGGTCTTCAAGGTCCCCCATCACGGCTCGGACGACTTCTCGGTCGACTTCGTGAAAGCGGTGTCGCCGGTGGTGTCGGTGATCTCCAGCGGCGACGAGAGCGCCCGCAAAGAGTACATTCACCCGCGCGCAACGCTGATCGGGGCGCTGGGCAGGCACTCGCGGCTCGACGAGCCGGTGATCTTCGTGACCGAGATGGTGGCGTTCTTCAACGACGAAGGGTTCGTGATCCCGGAGGCCCACGTCGACAAGAATGGCCAGCTGGTACCCGTGGAGAAGCCGCGTTCGAGGTTCTATGCCTTCCGGCGGACGGCGTTCGGCCTCGTCAAGATCCGGACGGACGGCCGCCGCCTGCTCGTGAACACCGACAGCGGCAACATGATCATGAAGGAGACATACGCCTACGAGCTGGACCAGGCCGGCGCTCCGACGCCCGCCAGGGTGAGGCAAGCCTGACGCGGTCGGTCTCCGCCGTGGTCATAGTCGCATACGACGAATCGCCGCCCCAGGACGACCTGTCCTGGGGCGGCGATTCGTCGCGATCCGGCCGGATCGCGCGGCGGGCGCCGGAGCCGGGCGCGCTACACTCTGATGCAGATGCCCGCGGACGGTCGGAGGCCGGATGGCGACGCCCACCCTGAACATGCCCGACGATCGGCGCCTTGAGGAGCTGGGCCAGGACGTCGTCGCGGCGGCCTACTTGAAGGGCCGGTTCGTCCTCCGCTCGGGTGCCGTCAGCTCGTACTACTTCGACAAGTACATGCTGACCACCCGCCCGGCCATCCTGCGCCGCATCGCCGAGGCGTTGGCCGCGATGGTCCCCCCCGAGACCGATCGGCTGGCCGGCCCGGAGCTCGGCGCCGTGCCGCTCGCGACCGCCGTCTCGCTGGAGCTGGGGCTGCCGTGCCTGTTCGTGCGCAAGCAGGCGAAGGGGTACGGCACCGCCGACGGCTTCGAGGGCGAGATCTACCCCGGCGAGCGCATCGTCGTGATCGAGGACGTCCTGACGACCGGCAGTGAGGCGATCCGCTCGGCGCGGGCCTTGCGCGACCTGGGCGCCAACGTGACCGAGATCCTCGGCGTGATCGACCGCGAGGAGGGCGCGGCGGCGAGCCTCGCGGCGGCCGGCTTCCACTTCCGCGCGCTCTTCACCAAGAGCAGCCTCGGCCTCTGACGAGCAGATGACCGGTCACGACGACACCTGGACGCTGCTCGGCCGTGTGGGGCTGGCGACGACGGGCGGGTCGCTCGACGCGCTCGCCGACCCCGCCGCGACCGATGCCCTCGCCGCGCGTCTCGCCGATCGGCTCCGACCGCTCCGGCCGGACCTGGTCGTCGTCTGGGAGGGGCTCCAGGCCGATGTCCTCGGGTACGCCGTCGGGCTGCGGCTCGGCGTGCCGGTGGCGGTGCTCTCGGACGACGAGGGGCTGGTCACCAGCGCCACGCCCGTCCGGTCCGGCACCCGCGCCGCGCTCGTCGCCCCGACGACGCCGGACCCGTCGCTGGCGCGGATGGCCGCCGGCTACCTCGAAAGCCAGCGCGTCGCGCTGGTGGCGACCGCGACGCTGCTCGCCCGGCCCGGGACTCCCGCTGGCGCCGTGACGCTGGCCGAGCTTCCGCCGGACGAGTCCACGCCGGGGACGCTGTCCCGGCCCGATGCCGTGCTCGCACCGGGCCAGCCGCCCGGACCGGATCGGGGGTAGCCGCCGTGTTCGGAGAGGCCGGCCGCGACGCGGACCGCTCGGGACTGTTCGTAGACGAGGAGGCGATCGAGCCGGCCCTCCAGGACCGCCTCGCCGACGACGACGCGATCGACGACGTCGACGACCTCGACCACGACCTCGGCGTCTCGGACCACGGCGACGGCGCGCCAGTCGCGACGAACCCCGCTCGGCCGCCTGCCACACCGGCCCCACCTTCGCCAGCGCCCTCCGACTCGGTGCCGGCTGCCAGCCTCGATCCGACGATCGACGCCGACGACCGCCCCTCGCCCATCGACCCGGTCCCCGATCCGGGCCGGATCGCCTCGGCGATCCAGCGGCTCAGCGAGATCGGCGGCGACGGCCGCGCGATGGTCTCGCGGCTGGCGTTCACCGAGGCCGAGCGCGAGGCCCACGCCCTCTTCGCCGACTGGCTGCGGGAGGCCGGCTTCTCGCCGCGCGTCGACGCGTTCGGCAACACCATCGGCGAGCGCCCCGGCGGCTCCGATCTGCCGTGTCTCACGCTCGGCTCCCACCTCGACTCGGTCCCCAACGGCGGGCGCTTCGACGGCGTGGTGGGCGTGGTCGGGGCGCTCGAAGTCGGACGCATGTTCCAGGAGAGCGGCATCGTCACCCGCCACCCACTGCGGCTCGTCGCGTTCGCCAACGAGGAGGGCGCCCGGTTCGGCGAGGCCTGCCTCGGGAGCAAGGCCGTCGTCGGCGTGATCGGCCCGCGCGACGCCGAGCGCCTCCGCGACGCGAACGGCGTGACCCTCGCCCAGGCGATGGCCGCCCTCGGGCTGGACGCCCGCCGCATCGAGGACGCCCGCTGGTCCGACGACGAGGTCGCCGCCTACCTCGAGCTGCACATCGAGCAGGCCCGCCTCCTCGAAGCGCACGAGCTCGCCATCGGCATCGTCGACGCCGTGGCCGGCAACACCCGCCTGCGCGTGGCCGTCCACGGCCGGGCCGATCACTCCGGCGGCACCCCGATGGACTGGCGCCAGGACGCGCTGACGGGCGCGGCCGAGATGGTCCTGGAGGTCGAGCGGATCGCCAACGAGCCGGCCCGCCGGGCGACCGTCGCGACGGACTACAAGGCGACCCGCGTGCCGTGGATCCTGCCCGGGTTCCTCGCCTACCGGCTGTTCGGGCCGCTCGCGGCGACCTACGTCCTCCACCTGCTGGTGCTGATCGGCGGCGCGCTCGCCTTCTGGGCCGGGACGCGGCGGCTGTTCGGCAACGGCGTCGCGCTGCTCGCGACGCTGCTCCTGATGGCCTACCCCGGCTTCCACGGCTCCGGCATCACCCGGTTCTGGAACTACCACGGCCAGATCAACCTGGTCTACTACCTGCTCGGGATGCTCTGCCTCGTCTTCGGCGCCCGGAGCCGCAACCCGGCCCTGTGGTACCTCGGAGCGGGCGCCGCCCTGGCCGCCTGCCTCTTCACCGGTCTGACCTACGTCCTGATGGCGCCGGCGTTCGGCGCGTTCGCCATCGCCGTCCATCCGTGGACCCGTCCGCGCCGCCTGCTGCTGATGCTCGGGTCAGGCCTCGTCGGCGCGGTGCTCGGGACGGCCCTGTTCGGCGCCGCGAACGCCCTGGCCGGCGGGCCGTTCCTCTTCTTCTGGCGCCAGGTCGTCTACTCGTTCGAGTGGGCCGGCGCCCTGGCCCCGCGCGCTCCCCTCGATCAGTGGTTCCCCGGCTGGTTCAAGCTCGCCGCCTGGCTCGGGTTCCCGCCGCTGGTCGCGCTCGGCTCGCTGGCGGCGATCGTCCCGCTGGCGCGGTCGTCGGCCGACCGCGACCAGCGCTGGCTGGCGATCGGCTGCTGGGCCCAGCTCCTGGTCGCCTGGGGCGTCCTGCTGCTCGGCGAGGTCTACGAGCAGGCGATGGTCGAGATCGCCTACCAGTACCAGATGATCCTGGGATCGGCCGCCTACGCGCTGGCGGCGCTGCTCTGGGTCGGCCTCAAGCTCGACCGCCGCGACCTGCCCCGCCTCGGCGTCCTGGCGCTGGTCGTCGGGCTGGTGCTGCCGCAGATCCTGCTCCAGCCGGACGTGCGCCAGCAGCTCCGCCTGGCGCTCGATCCGTCCCAGCTCCTCCCAATCCTGCCCTCGGAGTACTGGGGCACGGCGCTGCTGCTCGTCGCCGGAGGCGTCCTGCTGGTCTACGCCGTCCGGTCGCGGCGCGCCCTGCCGATCGGGGTGGCGGGCGCCGTCGTCGGGGTCGCCTTCGCGGCGACGGCCGTGGCGCCGGACGCCTACGTCCCGCCCGATCGGTGCAGCTACGTCGCCAACCAGTTCCGGGTCGTCCAGCACCTGATCCTCTGGTCGTCCTCCGAGCGCATCGACACGCGCGCGATGGCCTGGTTCGACCCGAAGGCGGAGCGCCCGCGCGCCGACGGCTGCCCGCCGACCGCGATGTACCCGATCTTCGACGCGATCCAACACGGCAGCAACATCCGCGCCGCCGTCAACCCGGTGCCCGAGCGTCTATCCGCGGCCGACACGGATTTCCTGGCGTCGGCGATCCGCAACCGCTGGAGCATGGTGCTGCTCTCGACCCCCGAAGGCACGGCCCATGCTGAGGCCGAGCTCTGGGCCTGGCTGGCCCGGTCGCCCGTTGAGGGTGTCGCCCGACCGCGTCAGCGCCAGGAGGTGATCGACGGCGACGTGGCGGTGGTCTTCCAGGTCTTCGAGCTACGCCGCCCCTGACGCGCTCAGAGCCGGCCTTGAGCTTGCCGAAGGGTCACCGTGTACCGTGCGACGGCCCATGGCCGAGCGCGCGGGCAAGTAAATCGGAACCCGCCGCGAGCTGCCGACTACGCCCGCGCCGATCTTCGGTGCCGAGCGCAAACGACTCGCCGGCTTCACGTCCGCTCTGCTGGTACGCTCGCCTGACGACGAGGAGGGCGTCTGCCTCGCGTTCGAAGGTGTTAGCGAGGTTGCCTGACGGCATGTGCCAGAGCTCATACAGCGTGATGCAAAACCCACCGGCAACCTTGCTCATTGCTGCGACGTGTCGTGTCAGGCGGGCGGCGCGGGGGTTCCCCAATACGGTCCACCTCGCCCCAGGTCCGCCAGCACCTCATCCTTGGACGGTCTGCGCGACGCCCCGCTGATCACAAAGTCGGGATCAAGACGAGCCCGCATGCGGCCCTGACTGAAGTAGCGAATCCAGTCGCGGACCGGCATGATGCCCTCGGCCGACTCGGGATCGAAGGAGCCCCAGGCGCGCACGTGCTCTTCCGACCGGAAGAGATTCATGCCCGCTCAGGTGTGCGGCCAGTTCTCGGCGGCCCGTGACAGCGGCACATTGGAGTGCCCGACGATGGAGTCGGGGTCGGCTGCGAGCAGCTCGCCGTCGCGCATGCGGAGGCTGAGCGGCTCGGCGCAGTCGAGGCAGCGCGCCTCGATCCGGACCTCCTTACCTGGGAAGAGCCAACTGACCGCCAATGACTCCAGTCCGCACTGCCCGTACCACCTCTGCTGGCCATCGATGGCGATGGCGTACTGGGTCGGGAGGTTCGAGAATGGCGAGAAGCCGACAATGTAGTCCGTGTCCGGGTGCGCCCAATGGGCGCCGCCTAGCGAGGCCAGCGGGCCGTTCAGCGCCGCGAGTAGCTCCCGCTGCGCCCGTCGGGCCTCCTCCGGCGCCAGGCCGAGCGTGGTGGCCAAGTCGGTGTAGTGGGGGGCACGCCCGTCCCGCACGAATCCCGTCTGGATCGCGTGGTAGGTCCGCGCCAGCAGGCCCAGGTCGGCCATCGTCGGCTCCTCTCCCGTAGGATGCGTCCACTGTACGGTCGCCCGGTCCCTCGGTCAACCGAACGGCGGGCGGTGACGCGGGGATCGAGCGCGTACGTCAGGCCTGCGCCACCGGACCGAGGAAGCGCACACAGGCCAGCGAGCAAGCGAGGTGCAACAGACCGAGCAGCAGGTCGGAACGGCGCTCGTAGCGGACCCCGAGGCGCCGGAAGCCGAGCAGCCACGCCAGCGAGCGCTCCACGACCCACCGGTGCCGCCCCAGGCGCCCGCTCGAGTCGACGCCGCGTCGGGCGATCCGCGGAGTGATCCCACGAGAGCGCAGGGCCCGACGCTTCTCCGAGGAGTCGTACGCCTTGTCGGCATGGAGCTTGCCCGGTCGCTTCCGAGGACGCCCCGGCCGGCCCCGCGGGCCGACCACCGCCGGGATGGCGTCGACGACCGGCTCCAGCAGCTTCGAGTCGTGGACGTTCGCGGCGGAGAGCCTGACCGCAAGCAAGATCCCGTTCCGATCCACGACCAGGTGGTACTTGCTGCCGCGCTTCCCACGATCCACCGGATCGGGACCCGTTTCGGCACCACCGCGCTTGGCCCGCACGCTGATGCTGTCCAGGCTCGCTCGCGACCAATCGATGGCGCCCTCGTCGCACAGCCAGTTCAGGACCGTAGCGTGCAGGCGCTCCCAGACGCCGGCCGCCTGCCAGTCGCGCAACCGTCGCCAGCAGGTCCAGCCGCTCCCGCAGCCCAGCTCGCGAGGCAACAGTCGCCACGGCGCGCCGGTGCGCAAGATGAAGATGATGCCGGCGAGCGCGGCGCGGTCGGGGATCCGAGGTCGGCCGCCCTTCGGCTTCGGCGGCTCCTTCGGAAGCAGCGGCTCGATGGCCTCCCACAGGTCGTCGGACACCAGGAGCAGAGACATAACGACAGGGCATCATGCCTCCGGCTTCGGGTTCTGCAACACGCTGTCATAGTGCATGCTTTCAGTCTACGCTGCGAGGGACAACAAGCGCGCTCGACCGTGCGCCCGTCCGTTCCTTCAACAGAGCGGTCGCGCGGCACCACCGAGGGGCGGCGCGGCCAGCGGACTGTGGGAGCCTGACTCGATGCGACGCCCGTTGCTCTCGGCCATCCTGCTCCTGCTGCTCACGCTGCCGTTCAGCCGGCTCGGCGTCGCTCATGCGGCCGAGGCCGATCCCGCCGACTTCCTGCCGTCCGGCGCCGCCATCCGGCAGACCGTTCGCGGCGACGTCGACGGCGACGGCCGCGAGGATCTCGTCGCCCTCTACTCGCTCCAGGCGTCGGCCATGGCGAACCCACGGGCCGGCCTGCTGTTCCTGCTCGCCGCCGACGACGGCGTCCGGCCCGTCCACCCGTTCGGGACACCGCCCAACGACCTCCGTGGCGAGCCGGCGCTCGACCCGAACGGCTCGACCGACCTGACCCTGACTGACCTGAACGCGGACGGCGTCGGCGAGATCTTGCTTACGGTCAACGTCCAGTACGGCGAGCCGCGTCGCCGTACCCTGCTCTGGGTCTTCGGTCGCGGCGAGGTCCCGCCCCAGCCCAACGAGGACGGCATGTCGCCCCCGCCCTGGGCCGGCACCGGCTTCCGCCTGGAGGCGTTCCTCGAAGGCAACACGATCAGGGTGCTGACGCCGGCCCCGAACAACCCGGACCGCACCATCGCCCTGCGTCGCGAGATCGAGGAGCGACGGCTCAGCGGCCCGGACCCCGCCATCGGCGTCCGCGAGACCTTCCGCTGGCGCGACGGCGCCTATCGGCTCGCCGAGCGCTCGCTGTTCCTGCCGCCCGAGACCGGAGCCTCGGCCCGCTCCCCCGAGACCACCGTCCTCGCTTTCTACGACGCCACGGCGCGGGGCGACATCCAGGCCGCCGTCGCCCTCCTGGGCGACGAGCTGCGCGCCGGCCGCTCCTCGACCGCGACGAGCGACCCGTCGGCACCACGGCGGGCGTTCCACGTCGAGGAGCTGCGCGCCGTCGACGAGGACGTCCGCGAGCGGGAGCGCTCGGAGACCGACCGGCTGGTCTACGTCCGCGTCAGCATGGCAGACCCGCGCGTCGACCTCCCCCCGGCCATGACCGACTCGGATCCAACCGAAACCGATCCGGCGCTCCTGCCGTCGAAGTACACCATCGCCGGCACCTGGCGCACCCAGAAGCTCGGCGCGCAGTGGCGCCTCGTCGCCGCCGACTTCCACGAGACGGCCAACCTGGAGGCGATCTCGGCGCTCCTGCCGCCCGGCGCCACCGTCGAGCAGACGGCCGGCGCCGATCTGCGGGGCCTCGGCGTCGAGGACCTGGCCATCCTGGTCAAGCAGCCGGGCCGCTTCTCGATGCTCGAGCCGTACGTGCTGTTCGGCGGGCCCAGCGGCCCAGAGCGGGCCGCCCCGCTCGGGTCGTTCGTCGAGGGCGACTTCTTCGGCGCCGTCGGCGCTACCATCAGGGCCGACGACGTCAACCGCGACGGCAGACCCGAGATCACCCTCAGCGCGTTCGTCGGGGCGCACTCGGCGCTGCTCTGGGTGCTCCGGTGGGATGGCGCCACGTTCAGGCCGCTGTTCGCGGAGGTCAGCAACTCGCCGACCGTCGACCTGACTGACCTCGACGGCGACGGCGTGGCCGAGATCGTGTTGGGCCAGTCCGGCTACTGCGGCGGATACGCGTCCAGCCCACGGATCGAGTTCGCGTTCCGCTGGGAGGACGGCGCCTACCGTTCGGCCTCGATGCGCTATCCGGACCTGCATGGCGGCATCGACGAGCACGCGCAGGACGTCCTGACGGCCCGGCTCGGCGACGGCCGCGACGACGCCCGCGCCTGCATCCAGCACATGCTGGCGACGTCGTACGCCTTCCAGGGCCGCCCCGCCGACGCCAGGACGGCCTACCTGGCGTTCGCCAGATCGTTGCAGCACGTACCGGCCGACTCCCGCGCCTTCACACGGCCGGCCTACCTGCCGGCCCAGTACCTGGAGGACGACCTGCGCGCCGTCCTGGCCGCCGCCGACGCCGGCCAGTCCCCCGGCTGGGGCGCCCCCGAGCGCGCGATCCTCCACGACCTGCTCGGCGACGCCCTGCTCGACCGGGCGCGGGGCTTCCAGTACGCAGCCGACAGCGCCGCCGAGCGCGGCAAGGGTGACGAGTCCCGCGAGGCACGCCGCAAGGCCTCCGAGGCCCGCCAGGCCGCCACCCGCGAGTACCAGGCCGCACTCGCCCTCGATCCGACCGACGAGGAGGCCCGCCGCGCCCTCGGAGAGTAGCGACCTGGCACCCGCGAGAAGCCGGCTCCAGCATCCGAACCGGGCGGGCTCGAATCCTGCCCTGCCTCGTCCTCCGCCGCGACGCCCCCGGATCGTCGGGGAGGCAGGGCAGGCACTATCAGGCGCCCCGCCCGGCTACGGCTGGTAGTAGATCGCCACGTCGCCCGCGTCGAGCATGTCGACCGCGACCACGCGCTCGACGGGGATGTTCACCGCTTGAAGCACCGTCCGCACGATCTCGTGATTGGCGAGCGTGCTCTGCACGTACTGGATCTCCTGCCCGTGCATCGCCACGGCCTGGTTTAGCGCCGCGGGATCGTGCCCGCTGGCCAGGTACTCCGCGTCGAAGATCCGCACGTTCGTGACCGTCAGGTTGGTCATCGCGCCCAGCTGCTCGATCTCCGCGCCGAGGTTGCCCAGCGC
>Ga0075420_100001740_pt1 | contig 18544 bp, 13 predicted proteins | sample SoiMetdeltSBSDD4_FD_75296 | JGI IMG/M metagenome (GOLD analysis project Ga0075420, IMG submission 75296) | Bulk soil microbial communities from a Populus tree surrounding site in Tennessee, USA - Soil MetaG P. deltoides SBSDD4 | ecosystem: Environmental > Terrestrial > Soil > Tree plantation... | reverse complement strand
CAGGTAGAAGATGGAAACGGTCACAGTGGACACTGCGGCCGCGGTACGCACCGGCGCTTGGCGCATCCGGAACGCGAGGACGTCCGCCATCGTGTACCGGCCCGAGTTGCGCAGCAGCTCCGCGACGAGCAGCAGCGCCACGAGCCAGGCGACGAGGAAGCCGATCGAGTACAGGAAGCCGTCGTACCCGTTCAGCGCGATGATGCCCGCGATGCCGAGGAACGAAGCGGCGGACATGTAGTCGCCGCCGATCGCCATACCGTTCTGGAAACCGGAGAACGAGCGGCCACCGGCGTAGAAGTCGGTGGCGTTGCGGGTCTGCCGGCTGGCCCAGAACGTGATGCCCAGCGTGATGATCACGAAGACGATGAACAGCGTGATCGTGATGTTCCGGGTCGTGGCGGCACTGGCCGCCGCGAGGATCATCGGACGTCCCCGGATTCGATGCGGGCGCGCAGCGACTCGGCGGCCGGGTCGAGCCGCCGGCTCGAGTACCGCTCGTAGAGCCACGCGATCAGGAACGTCGAGACGAACTGCAGCAGTCCGAAGACCAGCGCCACGTTGATGTGCCCGACGATCTTGGTGCTCATGAAGTCCCGCGCGTACGCGGAAAGGATGACGTAGAGCGCGTACCACAGGAAGAACGCGACGGTCATCGGAAACACGAACCCGCGCAGAGCCTTGCGGAGCCCAGCGAACTCACGAGAGTTCTGCACGTCGACGTATGACGAGGGGGACCTCGGAGGAGCATCCGTGGTCATATCTGGTCACCACCTTCTTACAGGCGAGCGTTGGCCGCACCGTAGGAACGGCGGTACCCAGGCGGAAGTAACGATCACTCCGGCTGCTTCCGTTTGCGCCGAACGGACCGCCACGTGCGCCGAGTGGCCCGGTGGGTACCGGTGAGCGGAGAGTCAGTAGCGAAGGGCGTCCGGCGCGTGCAGGCGCAGCATCGTCGCCCCCACCGACGTCGGCACTCGGCGCCGCGTCGCCTTGGAAACCGCGACCATCACCGCGAACGCCAGCGGTACCGTCCACGCCGCCGGCTGCTGAACGAGCGTGGCGGTCCAGCCGGTCATCGGCACGCCGAACACGGTCAGCAGCACCGCGCCGGCCGCGGCCCCGCCTCCGGCGAGGATACCGGCAGCGGCGCCGATGTCGGTCAGACCGCGCCACCAGATCCCGAGCACGAGCAGCGGGCAGAAGCTCGACGCGGCGACCGCGAACGCCAGACCGACCACTCTGGACACATCGAGGCCGGCGACGTTGAGCGCGAGGATGACCGGTACCGCGCCGCCGAGGACCGACGACACCCGGAAGTCGCGTACCGAGCCGCGGCCCAACACATCCGTCGACAACACGCCGGCCACGCTCGTCAGCAGACCGGACGAGCTCGACAGGAAGGCCGCGAACGCCCCGGCCGCCACGAGCGCGCCGAGCATCTGCCCGGTCGTTCCGCCGCCGAGCGCCGCCGAGGGCAGCAGCAGTACGACGGCGTCCGTCCGCCCGGTCATCAACAGCTGCGGTGTGTAGATGCGGCCCAGGACGCCGTACAGCGTAGGGAACAGATAGAACATCCCGACGAGACAGAGCACCACCAGCGTCGTGCGGCGGGCGGCGGCGCCGTCGGGATTGGTGTAGAAGCGCACGAGTACGTGCGGCAGCCCCATCGTGCCCAGGAAGGTGGCCAGCATCAGCGAGTACGTGGCGAACAGTCCCCGGTCCCCGCTCGCGTCACCGGGCAGCAGCCAGTCCAGCCCGTCGTCGTAGTCCACGTTGGACACCCGGGGCACCGGGTCGCCCGCGGCGAAGTGGAGCTTATCGTTGGGACGTACCTCCACTGTGGACCCATCGGCTCGGGTGAGGGTCGCGGCGTGCTCGACCACGACGGTGGTCGGCGCGGTGAAGGTGACGCCGGCGGGGGAGGCCACCTCGGGACGCCCGGCGGCCTGCCAGTGCAGCACGAGGAAGATGACCGGTACCGCGAGCGCGGTCAGCTTGAGCCAGTACTGGAACGCCTGCACGAAGGTGATCGACCGCATGCCGCCCAGCGCCACGTTCGCGGTGACGACCGAGCCGACGAGCAGCGCGCCGAGATAGTACGGCGCCCCGGTCACCGTGGCGAGCGTGAGCCCGGCGCCCTGCAGTTGCGGCACGAGGTAGAGCCAGCCGATGAACACCACGAACGCGGTAGCCAGCTTGCGCAGCCGGCGCGAACGCAGCCGCGCCTCGCAGAAGTCCGGCAGGGTGAACGCCCCGGACCGGCGCAGTGGCGCCGCGACGAACAGCATCAGCGCCAAGTAGCCCGCGGCGAAGCCGACCGGGTACCACAGCACGTCCACGCCGTGCTTGAGGATCAGGCCGGCGACGCCGAGGAAGCTGGCCGCCGACAGGTACTCCCCGCCGATCGCCGCGGCGTTCCACGTTGGACTGACCATTCTGGACGCGACGAGGAAGTCCGACGTGGTACGCGCGAACCGCAGCCCGTACACGCCGATCGCGACGGTCGCGAGGGTGACGGCGACGATCGCCGGAACGGTATACGGACTCATCGTTCGGGCCGCTGGACTACGGACGTGAAGTCGTGCTCGTTGCGCTCGGCGAGGCGCACGTAGACCCAGCCGACGACGATGAGGAACGGGTACGGCGCGACGCCCAGCAGAACCCACGGCAGGTTCACGCCCGCGATCGTCACGTGGCCCACCGCCGGCGCGACGGCGAACAGCAGCGGTAGCCCGCCGAGCCCGACGGCGACCACGAGCGCGAGCCGTAGCGCGAGCGCCAGTTGCGCCCGCACGAGACCGCGGATGAGCGCGTCCCCGACTCCGGTCTGCTCGGCCAGGTCGACGCGGGTCCGGTCCCGCTGCCGGACGTGGGCGAGGACGACGCGTACTCGCGTAGGCGACGTCATCGCGCCCAGTCCTGCTTCGCGGCCCGGACGAGCTTGTCCTTCAGCTCCCGGGTGTGCCGGCGGGACACCGGCAGCTCGGCGCCGTCGACCAGTACGACGTAGCCGGAGCCGGTCAGCCGCAGCTCGTCGATCCGCCCGAGCTGGACGAGGTACGACCGGTGGATGCGGACGAACCCGGCGTCCGCCCAGCGCTCGGCGAGCGTGGCTAGCGGTACCCGGACCAGGTGCGAGCCGTCCGACGTGTGCAGGCGCGCGTAGTCGCCCTGTGCCTCGACCCACTGGACGGCCGAGCGGGGGAGGAGCTTCGTGGTACCGGCCAACTCCACCGGGATCGTCGGGTCCTCATCGGGCCGCGGTACCGACGGATGCGTGGGCAGTATCCGGGACGAGGCGACCCGGCGCAGCGACTCGGAGAGCCGGTCGGCCTGTACCGGCTTGCGGACGTAATCCACGACCCCGAGGTCGAACGCGTCCGCGGCCCGGTCGTCGTACGCCGTCACGAACACGACCGCCGGCGGACTGGCGAACCGGCGCAGTACCCGGGCCAGCTCCATCCCGTCCAGGCCCGGCATGCGGATGTCGAGGAACACGGCGTCGACGTCGGTATCGCGCAGCACCCGCAGCGCGTCGGTCGCATCGCTCGCGGTGTAGACGCGGGCGACCCGTGGGTCGCGGCGCAGCAGGTACGCCAGCTCGTCCAGCGCCGGTGGCTCGTCGTCGACAGCGAGTACGCGGAACCCTATCAAGGCCGCCCGCCTCTCGGTTGATCATGAAGTTGGTCGCACGACACGCGGTCGAACCCGCAACTAAGTTCATGATCAACGGAAAGGGGCACGGAAAGGTCGAGGGCGGTCATGGTCGGACGTCCGGATGGAACTTCGGCACCCGCATGCTCACCTTGGTACCCGCACCGAGCGCGGTTTCCACCACGAGACCGAACTCGTCGCCGAAGACCGACCGCAGCCGATCGTCCACATTGGCCAGTCCGAAGTGCTGGCCGGCCTCCGGCCCGTCGTCGAGAGACTCGCGGCCGGAGGTGAAGACGGCCGGATCCATGCCCACTCCGTCGTCCTCGACGAAGATGTGGCACTCGGCTCCGGCGTCGCGGGCGACGATGCTGATCGTGCCGGTACCGGGTTTGCGGGACAGCCCGTGCCGGACGGCGTTCTCGACCAACGGCTGCAGGCACAGGTACGGCAGCCCGACCGGCAGCACCTCGGGCGCGATCTGGAGCATCACCTGCAACCGGTCGCCGAAGCGGGCCCGCTCGATGGTCAGGTACCGGTCGATCGACCGCAGCTCCTCCGCGAGCGTGGTGAACTCGCCGTGGGCGCGGAAGGAGTACCGGGTGAACTCGGCGAACTCCAGGATCAGGTCACGGGCGCGTTCGGGGTCGGTACGCACGAACGACGCGATCGCGGTCAGCGCGTTGTACACGAAATGCGGGCTGATCTGCGCCCGCAGTGCCCGGATCTCCGCCCGCGCCAGCCGGGCCCGGGAGGTACCGAGTTCGGCCAGGGCGAGTTGGGCGGCCACCCAGCGCCCGGTCTCCAGAGTGGCCTGTACGAGTCCGGGTGCGGGCTGCTCGTCGGCGAGCGCCACGAGCGCGGCGGACACCGTACCGTCCGGATCGGTCAGCGGAGCCACGACGCCGCCGCGGATCTCGCAGTCCATGCGCCCGCAGCCGACCTCGTCCGGTCCCAGGACGCTGGAGCGGCCCGACGTGATCGCGCGGCTGGCCGCGGCGGCCATCTGCGGACCGTGGTGTTCGCCGCGGCCGTCGAAGGCCAGGATGCCGTTGGCGTCGGCGACCGCGATGCCGACCGAGCCGATGAGGGCGCGCAGATGCCGGCTGGCCTTGGTGGCAGTAGCCTCCGTGAGACCGGCGCGCAGCGACTCCGCGGCGAGGCCAGCGGTGTGCAGGACATCGTAGGTAGCGCGCTGCGTCGCGGTGGCGATGACACGCCGGCCGCGCAGGCGCACGACCGCGTAGACCGCCCCGGCCAGCGCGCTGACCATGGCCAGCACGGCGAGAGCTGCGGAAAGGTTCCCCCCCACGTGAGTCATCCTGCGCTGTGGACTCCGGGCAGCCAACCCCGTCGGTCACACGGATCCGTACGGAGGGCTGAGCGGCCGTGCCGAAAGGTCGATGATTTCCACCGGATCCCTCATATCGCAGGAACGAACTTCGCCCTAGCGTCTGCCCCGCAGGCGACGTTGTGCGGACAACGGCGCCTGGCTGCGTTCCTGCCGTCGTAGAGAGGTTCGTCGATGCGCCTTCGGAGCCGGGTTACCGCCGGTCTGCTTGCGGGCACACTTGTCATCTTTGGTCTGACCCTGATCAGGGGGAGTGTGGCGACCGCGGCACAGGCGGTGCCAGGGCATACGCGACTCGTCCCGACGACACCGCGGAACAACGTCGCGCGAATCATGAACGGCGACATCCTCGACATCGAGGTAATCGGTACCCGGGTCTACATCGCCGGTACCTTCACCTCGATCCAGAACCCTAACGGCACAAATGTCGCGCAACGGTGGCTGGCGGCGTACAACATCGACACCGGTGTCGTGGATGCGACATTCCGGCCGACCTTCGACGGCAACGTCAACGCGATCGAGCGTTCCCCCGACGGTGCGTCACTGTTCGTGGCCGGATCGTTCAACACCGTCGGCGGTGTCACCAAGCGGAAGATCGCCAAGATCAGCCCAACCACCGGTGCGCCGGTCACCGCGTTCACCGCGAACGCCAACGCGCGGGCCACCGCCATCGCGGTCAGCACGACGACGGTGTACGTCGGTGGCCAGTTCGCCACCGTGAACAGCTCGAGCCGCGGCGGGCTCGTCGCACTCAACGCGACGACCGGTGCCGTGGACGCTCTCAACCTGCCGCTGACCGGCGGTATCGGGCCTGGCGGCCTGCTCACCGTGCAACAGCTCAAGCTCACCCACAACGAGACCAAGCTGCTCGTCGTCCACACCGCCCGGCAGATCGCGGGGCAGGACCGGTACGGCGTGGCGCTCGTCGACACGGCGACCCGGGCGCTGCTGCCGTGGCGTACCCGGCTCTGGGAGGACAACCTGTCCTTCGTCGGCGGTATCCAGCGCGTCGCCGCCGGTGACATCTCGCCCGACGACTCGTACTTCGTGGTGACCAGTGGCTCGGGCGGCGACCGGCCACCGATCAACGACACGGCGATCCGGTTCCCCATCAACGGCAACGACAACGTCGAGCCGCAGTGGGTCTCCCGGCACTTCGACAGCGTGTATTCGGTGGCCATCACCGAGCGAGCCGTCTACGTCGGCGGCCACTTCAGCTGGCAGGAGTCCCCGACGGCCAACCAGCCGTGGCCGGGCCTCGACAACGTCGGCTACGGCACCGGTCAGGGCCTGAGCGGGTACAGCCTCGGCGACCAGGTCGTCCGCCGCGACCACCTGGGCGCGCTGGACCCGGTCAGCGGTACGGCGCTCGAGTGGAACCCGGGCTCGAACTCGTTCGAGGGCGACCAGGCGATGAAGGCCACGCCGCGCGGCCTGTTCGTCGGCGGCGACGGCAACGTCAAGGGCGGCCGGACGATCGGCCGGGTCGCGTTCTTCGACTTCAACAGCGAGCCCGCGCCGTCGGCGGTCGAGACGACGATCGTCAACCCCATCGAGGGCGCGGTGAAGCCGGCCGGTGAGCAGTTCACCATCTCGGGCCAGGCGGTCGCGCCGGCGGGCGTGACGCGGGTACAGGTCGAGATCCAAGACCGCAACAGCAAGCAGTTCCTGCAGGACGACCTCGTCTCGTGGGGAGCGAACAACAACGTGCTCGCCACGGTCGCGACCGTGAACGCCACGAATACCCCATGGTCACTGTCGGTCTCGCTGCCCGGCGGGATGTACCAGATCATGGCGAAGACCTTTGGCGGCAACAGCACGAGCGACCCGACCAAGGCGATCAAGAAGATCGAAGCCTTCAGCTTCGACGATTTGCCGCCGACCACGCGGATCACCGGGCCACCGAGCGGCCTGCTGGCCACGACGAGCTTCATCGCGACGGGTACCGCGTCCGACGACAGCGGCGTCAACGCGATGAGCTATTGGTTCCGTACCGGGAACAACCTGTACCTGCAGGACGACGGTACGGTCGGCCCGAACTTCAACACGTTCTCCGGCGAACCGGATGTCGTGGGTCTGCCGTCGGCCACGTGGCAGTTCGAGGTGAACCTGCCGGTCGAGGGCGAGTGGCGGATGAGCGCCACGGCCATCGACGACGCCGGCCAGCCCGACCTGCGCAGTGAGGTGCGGGACTGGATCGTCACGTCGACCGGCTCCCCACCATCGGTGACGATCACCTCGCCGGTCGCGATGACCCCGCCGACGTCGGTTCCGGCCGTGGTCGTCGCACCGGGTGGCACGATGTCGTTCGCCGGTACCGCGACCGACACCACGGGCCTTTCGACGGTCGAGATCTTCTTGCGTAACAACACCACCCGCGAGGCGCTGGCCGCCGATGGCACCTGGGGTGTCAACTCGGTGGCGGCCTTCCACCGGGTGTCGCCGATCAACCTGAGCGGTACGTCGTACGACTGGTCGTACACCTCGGTACCGCTCACACCCGGGCTGTACACATTCCAGGTGCGCGCGACGAACACGCTCGGGTTGACGACGACGTCGAGCAACTACGGCCGGCTGTCCATCACGGCCCAGGTACCGGGGGACGCGTTCCCGAACGGCCTGCTCAACTTCACCGGTACCGACCAGAACATCGACGTGCTGCACCTGAACCTGGCCGGTACCGCGACCGACAACTTCGGGGTGTCGGCCGTCAGGGTCGCCCTGCGTGACCTGGACACCGGCCGGTATGTCCAACCGAACGGCACGATGTCGACCGGCTTCGCGACCGTGAACGCCACGCTCGGCTCGCCGGGCGCGACCAGTACCACGTTCGCGCTGTCGATCGACCTGCCGACCAAGGGCGAGTTCTCGGTCGAGGCGTTCGCGATCGACACGGCCGGGCAGCAGGACACGTCGACCAACGGCGCCACCGCGAGGTACCTGGTGTACCCGGGTGACACCGACCCGACCCTGGAGACCGCCAACTACACGCCGGTGGAGGGCCACGCGTACACCGACCAGCGGATCGTGGTCGGCGGCCGGGCCGTCGACGACGTCGGCATCTCCCGGGTAGAGGTCCAGATCGTCAACAGCCTGAACCAGGGCATGAACTCGTCCGGCAACTTCGGCTCCAGCCAGCCCTGGATCTCGGTGTTCCTCACGAGCCCTGGCTCGCCCGGCTCCAACTTCTCGTACACCTCGCCGGTAATCCCCGCCGGCAGCTACTCCGTGCGGGTCCGGGCGATCGACAACTATGGCCAGGTGCAGCAGACGCCGCGGGTGACCGCGGTGACGGTCGCGTAACGGTACACGGCAGACCAAAAGGGCCGGGCGGATACGCCCGGCCCTTGTCGTGCGCGCCTTGACACACGCTCTGGTAAGCGCTTACCTTGCGGCGAGGTGTACCGGATATTTGCTGAAAGTTTCGGAACCTCAGCGCCGTAACATTTTTGCTTCCGGGGGACCTCTGGGGAGGCGGAAGTATGAGCACACCCAGGACGATCGACCTGGTGGTGATCCCCGAAGGGCCACGTCCGGCTGGGCCGAATCGCGACCGTCCGGCTCCGCCACGCCCGCGTACCTGGCGGCGGGCACTGCGGCGCGACTGGCAGCTCTACTCGCTGGCGATCCTGCCGCTGCTGTTCTTCGCGATCTTCAGGTACCTGCCGATGCTCGGCAACGTGATCGCCTTCCGGCGATTCGTACCGGGCGGCAACATTTTCGGCGAACGATGGGTCGGTCTCCGGTACATCAGGCTGTTCCTGTCCGACCCGGCGTTCTGGGACGTGTTCACCAACACCCTGCTGATCGGGGTGCTGACCCTGGTGTTCACGTTCCCGCTGCCGGTCGTACTCGCGCTGCTGCTCAACGAGGTGCGGACCCGGTACCTCAAGCGGTTCGTGCAGTCGGTGTCGTACCTGCCGCACTTCCTGTCGATCGTGATCGTCGCCGCGATGCTCTTTCAGCTGCTTTCCATCGACGGTGTGATCAACCAGATGGTCCGGTTCGTCGGCGGGGACTCGATCCCGTTCCTGCAGCGATCGGACTGGTTCCGGACGGTCTACGTCTCCTCCGAGGTCTGGCAGACCGTCGGCTGGGGCACGATCCTCTACCTCGCCGCATTGACGACGATCGACACCGACTTGTACGAGGCGGCGGCGATCGACGGGGCCAACCGGTGGCGGCAGACCTGGCACGTGACGCTGCCCGGTATCCGGCCGACGATGGTGACGCTGCTGATCCTCAACCTCGGCACGTTCATGACCGTCGGGTTCGAGAAGATCTTGCTGATCTACAACCCGTTGACGTATCCGACCGGAGACGTCATCGCCACCTACCTGTACCGGGTAGGCATAGTCTCCGGCAGCTTCAGCTATGCGGCGGCGATCGGTCTGTTCGAGGCGCTCATCGCGCTCACGCTGGTCGTGTCGGCGAACGCCATCTCCCGTCGCGCGGTGGGCACGAGCATATGGTGACCATCGACAGTGGACTGAAGGACCTGCGGGCCGCGCGTCCTCGGCGGATCCGGCTCAGCAAGGGATACCGGGTCTTCCAGGTGGTCAACGGCATAGTGCTGACCGCCGTGGTGGTGCTGACCCTGTACCCGTTCATCAACATCGTGGCCCGCTCGTTCTCCGAAGAGGCGTACATCATCGCCGGCAAGGTGAACCTCGTGCCACGCGGCTTCGACCTGCGGGCGTACCGGCTCGTGCTGAACGACGAACTGTTCTGGACGAGCTACCGAAACACCGTGGTGTACACATTCGTCTCCACGCTCATCGCGATAACCCTGACCACATGCTTCGCCTATGTCCTGGCGAAGAAGCACCTCAAGGGACGCAACGCACTGATCGGGATCGCCGTGTTCACGCTGGTCTTCCAGCCCGGCCTGATCCCGAACTATGTGCTCGTCACCAGTCTCGGCCTGAAGAACACCATCTGGGCCGTAGCCCTCCCCAACGCCATCAACGTCTTCAACCTCCTCGTCATGAAGACGTTCTTCGAGAACCTGCCGGTCGAGTTGGAGGAAGCCGCGGCTGTCGACGGCCTGAACACGTACGGGATCCTGCTGCGGATCGTGCTGCCACTGTCGAAAGCGGTCATCGCCACGATGGTGCTGTTCTACGCGGTGACGTTCTGGAACTCGTGGTTCGGCGCCTTCCTCTACATGGACCGGTTGGATCTGTTCCCGGTAACCGTCTATCTGCGCAACCTGCTCGCGGGTGCTACCGGCGCCGATTTCATGGGTAGCGCCCCCGGCGATGTGGTGCAGTCCGCGGCCACCATCCAAGCCGTCACGATCGTGCTCACCGTCGTGCCGATCCTGGCGGTCTACCCCTTCGTCCAGCGGTTCTTCGTCACCGGCGTTCTGCTCGGGGCCGTCAAGGGGTAGGTCAGCCCGCCTTTTCCAACGGAAGGAAGAGCCAATGTTCCACAGATCGCGGTACCGCACCGCGGTGGTAGCCGCCGGTGTGCTGGCCCTCGCCCTCGGGGCTTGCGGCAGCGGTGGCGGGAGCTCCAACGGCCAGGACCTGTCCGGGAACCGGGTCGGTGCCATGTCCTCGTACAACGTCGGGGACCAGTTCAAGGCGACCGAGGCATTGTCGTTCTCGATGCTCTACAACAACCATCCGAACTATCCGTTGAAGAACGACTGGCTGTTCTGGTCCGAGCTGACGAAGCGGACCAACGTCTCCATTCAGCAGGTCGCGGTACCGCTGTCCGACTACAACCAGAAGCGCAGCGTCCTGGTCAGCGCCGGGGACGCGCCGTTCATCATTCCGAAGACGTACCACCCGGACGAGAACGCGTTCATCTCCTCCGGCGCGATCCTTCCGGTCAGCGACTACATCGACCTGATGCCGAACTTCAAAGACAAGATGACCAAGTGGAACATGAAGCCGGAGATCGACACACTGCGTGCCGCCGACGGCAAGTTCTATTTGCTTCCCGGAATGCACGAGAGGCCGTGGCAGGACTACTCGCTCGCGATCCGGACCGACATCATGGACCAGTTGAAGCTCAGCGTCCCGAAGACGTGGGACGAGCTGTACACCGTCCTCAAGGCGATGAAGACCGCGTACCCGACCGTCTATCCGCTCTCCGACCGGTTCAGCAAGCCCACGCCGGGCGGCAACCTGTTCAACATCCTCGGCTCGTCCTACGGCGCTCCGGGCGGCTGGGGCTACAACCACGCGACATGGGACGCGGACGCGAAGAAGTACTTCTACACCGGCGCCGGTGAGAAGTACAAGGCGTGGGTCACGTACCTCAACAAGCTCGTGACCGAAGGACTGCTCGACCCCGAGAGCTTCACCCAGGACGACGACGCCGCGCGGCAGAAGCTGGCCAACGGCAAGTCGTTCGTCATCAGCACCAACGCGCAGACGCTGGTGAACGACTACCGGCCGGACCTCGCGAAGACGATCCCGGCCGCGAAGATGGTGAAGATTCCGCTGCCGATCGGCCCGGCGGGTGAGGTCAACCCGTCCAGCCGGCTGGAGAACGGCATCATGATTTCCAAGAAGGCGCGGGAGAGCAAGAACTTCGTCGCGATGATGCAGTTCATCGACTGGCTCTGGTACTCCGACGCCGGCCAGGAGTTCGCGAAGCTGGGTATCGAGGGCGTCACCAACAAGAAGGACTCGTCCGGCAAGCCGGTACTGGCCGACGACGTCAACGTGGTGGGGCTGCACCCGAACGCGAGCAAGCACCTGCAGAAGGACTTCGGCTTCTACAACGGCGTGTTCGCCTACGGTGGCAAGCCCGAGCTGGTGCAGGCGTTCTTCTCCCCGGAGGAGCAGGCGTACCAGGCCGTCGTGGGCGTCCGGAAGCCTGCCCCGTGGGTGACTCCGCCGCCGGCCCCGTTCACCGACGAGGAGCGTGAGCAGGCCGCGTTGTGGGAGACCGGGTTGAAGGACTACGTCTTCCAGCAGACGCTGAAGTTCATCCTCGGCCAGCGTCCGTTGAGCGAGTGGGACGCGTACGTCAAGGAGCTCGAGAGCAAGAACATGACGAAGTACATGGACCTCGTCAACAAGGCGTACGACCGGTACAAGCAAGCCAACGGCTGACGGAGTTCGACTGGCGCCGGTCCGGAGGATGGTGAATGCGCATCGTCGTACCTCACCGTCCTTCGGGCCGGCTGTCCGACGCTTGGCGGTTCTGCGTCGGTACCGGTCGCTTCGAGCTGGCCCTGCGGCGCGACTACCAGGACTCGCTGGCCCTCGTCCAGCGAGACATCGGGTTCCGGCACATCCGCGGGCACGGGTTGTTCGCGGACGGCGTCGGTATCCATCAGCCGTACGAGTACGGCGGCGCGCGCCACGTCCGGTACGCGTTCACGTACGTGGACCAGGTCATCGACGCCTATCTCGAGCTCGGCATCGCGCCGTTCGTGGAGCTGGGCTTCATGCCATCCGGACTCGCCTCGGGCGAGCAGAACGTCTTCTGGTGGCGGGGCAACGTGACCCCACCCCGGTCCTGGTCCGAGTGGGCGGATCTGGTCCGGGCCACGGTGGCGCACCTCGTCGACCGGTACGGCCTCGAGCGGGTGCGCGGCTGGCCGATCGAGGTGTGGAACGAGCCGGACCTGGCGTACTTCTGGCCCGACGCGGATCAGGACGCGTACCACCGCCTGTACGAGGTCTCCGCCCACGCGGTCAAGGAGGTGGACGCGTCGCTTCAGGTCGGTGGCCCGGGGATCTCGCCCGGTGCCCACGACGACTGGCTACCTCGCTTCGCCGACTACGTGACCGTCCACAATGTACCGATCGACTTCGTCAGCCGGCACGCGTACTCCGCGGGGCCTGCTCAGCACGTCCCGTTCGGTACGCACCAGACGCTGGCACCGGCGTCGACACTGCTGGTCCAGTTCGCGACTCCGCGGCGGCAGTTGCGCGACACCGCACTGGCCGACCTGCCTGTCTACATCACCGAGTTCAATTCTTCGTACCGCCCCGACAATCCGATCCACGACACGGCTTTCCACGCGGCGTACCTGGCGCCTGTGGTGGCCGGCGGTGGTGATGTGGTCGACGGCTACTCGTACTGGACGTTCAGCGACGTGTTCGAGGAAACGGGTGTGCCGACGGCACTCTTCCACGGCGGGTTCGGCCTGCTGACTCACCGCCAGATCAAGAAACCGACGTACCACCTGTACGCGTTCATGGCCCGCATGGGCGAGCACATCCTGACACGCGGCCCGGATCACCTGGTCACGCGGGACGACGACGGTCGGGTCACCGTGCTGGCCTGGGCGCCGGTGCAGCTGTCGATCCCGCTCGAAAGCACGTCGGCTTTCATGCTGCGCTCGTCGGTGAGCGAGGAGATGGGCAACGCACGGGCGGCGTGGGCCGAGATGGGCCGTCCGCTGTCTCCGCGGCCCCGCCAGCTGGACGCGTTGCGGGAAGCCGCGGAACCGGTACGCCGGCACCGGAGCCTGCCCGTGGTCGACGGGCGGGTCGACCTGGACCTGCACCTGGACCGGTACGAGGTGACCCTGGTAGAAATTACGCCCGTGACCGACGAGACTCCACTGTGGTGGGACGAGGGCCGGTTGCTGGGAGGCGGCGATGAAAGAGTTCGGTGAAGGGCCGCTCTCGCAATTCGCGGCGTTCGTCTACACATTGCTGGTGGTCGAGCTGTTGTTGCTGGTCAGCGGCGCGCCTGCGGTGGTTCTGCTGATGCTGCTGGGTCGCGATGCGAGCAACATTCCGCTGGCGGTGGTCTGTGCGCTGCCGCTCGGCCCGGCCATCTCGGCCGCGCTGTACGCGTTGCGGCACCGCCGCGGGGACCTGACGGACCTGACGCCGGCCGCGGCGTACCTGCGCGGCTACCGGCTCAACCTGCTGGGAGTCCTGAAGATCTGGGTGCCGTGGTTGGTCTGGCTGAGCGTCGTCGCGGTCAACCTCGCCAACTTCGGCGCGGCCGGCGTACCGCCGTGGTGGGCCGGGTTGCTGGTCGTCGTCGTGGTGGCCTCGGCGCTGTGGGAAGCCAACGCCCTGATGATCACGTCGCTGTTCGAGTTCCGTACCCGGGATGTGGCGCGGCTGGCGACGTACTTCCTCGTGCGTACCCCCGGCACGACCCTGGGCAACGCGTGCCTGCTGGTCGTGGCGGCGGGTGTCCTCGTGGTCTCGTCGGAGGCGGTGCTCGCGCTGCTCGGCGTCGTCTTCGTGCTGGCGTACCTGTGGAACAGCCGGCCGATCGTCGCCGCCGTACGTCAGGAGTTCACCGCGTGAAGGTTCTCTTCGGCGGCGACTACAACCCCGAGCAGTGGCCGGAGCCGGTGTGGGACGAGGACTACCGGCTGTTCGACGAGGCCCGGATCGACACCGTCACGCTCGGCGTCTTCGCGTGGGCGCTGACCCAGCCCGCCCCGGACGTGTACGACTTCTCGACGCTGGACCGGATCGTCGAGCGGGCGAGCACCGAGGGCCGGAACATCTGCCTGGGCACGGGTACGGCGGCCCACCCGCCGTGGCTCGCACGCGCCTTCCCCGAGGTGACGCGTACCGACTTCGAGGGCCGCAAGCACCGGTTCGGGCAGCGGCACAACTCCTGCCCCAGCTCGCCGGTGTTCCGCCGGCTGTCCACCGAGCTGGCCCGTCGGGTCGCGCAGCGGTACGCCGGCAACGCGTCGATCGTGGCGTGGCACGTCGGAAACGAGTACGGCGGCGCGTGTTACTGCTCGCTGTGTGCCGCTGGGTTTCGCGACTGGTTGCGCGCTCGGCACGGCACGTTGGCCGCGCTCAACGAGGCCTGGTACACCACATTCTGGTCGCACACATTCACGGACTGGGACGAGATCGAGCCGCCGTCCGCGCTCACCGAGCACTGGCGCGGGCCCGACCACACCGCCTTTCCGGGCATCACGCTGGACTATCTGCGGTTCATGTCGGACGCGATGCTCGCCAACTTCGTCGACGAGAAGGCGGCGATCCGCGAGTCCAGCGCCGCGCCGGTCACGACCAACTTCATGGGTATGTACCGGCCCATCGACTACCACCGCTGGGCCGCCCACCTCGACTTCGCCTCGTGGGACAACTACCCGCCGGACGACACCTCGCAGGCGCGGATGGCGCTGACCCACGACCTGATGCGCGGACTCAAGGGCGGCCAGCCGTTCTGGCTGATGGAACAGACGCCGAGCTACACGGCCAGCCGGGACGTGAACCCGCTCCAGCGGCCGGGCGTGATGCGGCTGTGGAGCTGGCAGGCGGTAGCGCACGGCGCGGATGCGGTGCTGTTCTTCCAGTTGCGTGCCTCGCTCGGGGCGTGCGAGAAGTACCACGGTGCGGTCATCGGCCACGCGGGTCGCTCGGACACCCGCGTTTTCCGCGAGGTGGCTTCGCTCGGGGCCGAGCTCGATCTGCTCGGCGGCGCGACGCTCGGCGCGCGTACGCCGGCCCGGGTCGCGCTGCTGTTCGACTGGGACAGCTGGTGGGCGCTGGAGCTGTCCGACGGCCCGTCACGCCTCGTCCGGTACCAGGATGTGGTGCTCGCCTATTACCGCGCGCTGTGGGATGCCGGGGCCGACGTGGACGTGGTCCCGGTGACCGCGGACCTGGCCGGCTACGACGTCGTTTTCGCGCCCGTGCTGTACATGATCAAGGGCGATCTGGCGCACCGGCTCGAGCAGGTGGCATCGAGGGGTGGGTCGGTCGTGACGACGTTCCTCTCCGGACGGGTCGACGAGCACAACAACGCGTTCGCGATGGACGTGCCGGGTCCGCTGGGGCCGTTGATGGGGGTACGCGTCGACGAATGGGACGCCCGCGGACCGGACGTGGTCAACCCGGTCCGCCTGAACGCGTTCGAGGTCGATGCCAGGCTGATCTTCGAGCTGGTGATCCCGCAGGGCGCCGAGGTCCTCGGCACCTACCAGGCCGACTTCTACGCCGGCACCCCGGCCGTCACGCGAAACGAGTTCGGCAGGGGCCTTGGCTGGTACGTCGCCACCGGGCTGGACGACGACGGCGTCATGTTGGTCGTCCGACGGGTGCTCTCCCGCCACGACCTGCTGGGGCTCTACGCCGACATAGATGACCTCGAGACCGCTGTCCGTGTCACGCCGGACGGGACGCGGCTGCTGTTCCTCCTCAACCACGGTGCCGAGCCGCTCGACATGCCCGCCCGCACCGGCGGAGTCGACCTGCTGACCGGCAAGCGGATCGACGAGGGCCAGCCACTGGTGCTGGACCCATGCGGGGTCATCGTGTTGCGCGAGGACGGCGGCTGAAACGTACACTGCGGCGATGGTCGCGGCCGAACGCGATGGCATGCGGCGCGGGCGACGCCGGGGAGAGATGACGGTGGCCACCATCGCCCGGATGGCGGGTGTCTCGCCACCCACGGTGTCGAAGGTGCTCAACGGACGGTCCGGCGTAGCCGCGTCCACCCGGCGCCGGGTCGAGCAGCTGTTGCGCGAGCACGGGTACCGCCGGCCGGATGTGGTCGGCCCCGCGTCCCTGCTGGAGGTGGTCTTCTCGGCGCTGGAGAGCCACCTGGCGATCGAGATCATGCGTGGCGTGGAGCGCGTCGCACGCGAGCAGGAACTGGCCGTCGGCTTCACCGATACGCACGGCCGGTCCACGGCCGGCCGGTCGTGGACCGAAGAGGTGCTGTCCCGCCGGCCGACCGGAGTCATCTCGGTCTACTCCGAGATCACGCCGGAGCAGCACGCGCAGCTAGCCAGCAGCTCGATCCCGCTCGTGGCGCTCGATCCGACCGGCGAACCCGGCCACGCGATTCCGTCGGTCGGGGCGACCAACTGGAGTGGCGGCCTGTCCGCCACCCGGCACCTGCTCGACCTGGGACACCGCCGGGTCGCGGCGATCGCCGGGCCAGCCGAGATTCTGTGTGCGCGCGCCCGGTTGGACGGCTACCGGGCGGCGATGGATGTCGCCGGCGTACCCGTCGACCCCGAGCTGGTACGGATCGGCGCGTTCTCCTTCGAGGACGGGCTGGTTGAAGGACGGGCGCTGCTCGCGCTGGACGATCCGCCGACCGCCGTCGTCTGCGGCAACGACCTGCAGGCACTGGGCGTCTACGAGGCCGCCCGGGAAGCGGGGGTACGCATCCCCGACGACCTCAGCGTGGTGGGCTTCGACGACATCGAGTACGCCCGCTGGTGCGGGCCACCGCTGACAACGATCCAGCAGCCGCTGGTCGAGATGGGGGCCGCTGCGGCGAAGCTCGTCCTCGCGATGGCCGCCGGGGAACCGCTCGCGCAAACCCGCGTGGAGCTGGCCACCCGGCTCGTGGTCCGGCAGAGCACTGCCCCCTTGGCCATCGAACATGTTCGTCGTACGCTTGGAAACGTTTCTATGGAGTGATGTCCGGGCGCTCCTCCGTCTGATCCGAGGAGTACCCGCATGACCGTGGTATTGCGATCGCTCATGGCGGTCGTCCTGGCGGTGGCGTTCGCCGTCGCCGGAGTCTTCCTGTCGACACCGGCGCGGGCCGCGTCGCTGGTCGAAGTGACCAACTTCGGCACCAACCCGACCGGCCTGAGAATGCACCTCTACGTCCCGGACAACATTCCCGCCGGTACGCGGCCGCCGATCGTGGTGGCCGTTCACTACTGCACCGGATCGGGTCCCGCGTTCTTCTCCGGTACGCAGTTCGCCCAGCTGGCCGACCAGTTCAAGTTCATCGTGATCTACCCGTCGGCGACCCGCAGCGGCAACTGCTTCGACGTCTCCACGCCGAGCGCGCTGACCCACAACGGCAACAGCGACCCGGTCGGGATCGTGTCGATGGTCCGCTGGGTGATCCAGAACCGCAACGGCGACGCGAACCGGGTGTACGCCACCGGTGCCTCGTCCGGCGGCATGATGACCAACGTCCTGCTCGGCGACTACCCCGACGTGTTCAAGGCCGGCGCCGCGTTCATGGGCGTACCGTTCGCCTGCTTCGCCACTACCGACGGCTCGATGTGGAACACCCAGTGCGCCAACGGCCAGCGCATCATGACCGCACAGCAATGGGGTGACCTGGTCCGCGGCGCGTTCCCCGGCTATACCGGGCCGCGGCCGCGCATGCAGGTCTTCCACGGTACGGCCGACACGACACTGCAGTTCCCGAACTTCGGCGAGGAGATCAAGCAGTGGACCAACGTCCACGGTCTCTCGCAGACGGCCACCTTCACGGACTTCCCGCAGTCGGGCTGGACCCGCACCCGGTACGGCGGTTCCGGCGTGATGGAGCGCGTCGAGGCGATCCGGCTCGAGGGTGTCGGCCACAGCCTGCCGCTCGCCGGTCAGGCCGCGATGGCCATCGCGTTCTTCGGCCTGAACACCACACCGACCTCGCCGCCGCCCACCACCTCGCCACCGCCGACGTCTTCGCCGCCGCCGACCACGAGCCCGCCACCCACGTCCTCGCCGCCGCCCCCTGGTGGTTGCTCGATCACCTACGTGATCACCAACACCTGGCCCGGTAACTTCCAGGCGAACCTGGTCGTCCGCAACAACCGGACGACGCCTATCACCAACGGCTGGACGGCCACCTGGACGTACACCGGGAACCAGG
>Ga0075420_100001737_pt1 | contig 18566 bp, 13 predicted proteins | sample SoiMetdeltSBSDD4_FD_75296 | JGI IMG/M metagenome (GOLD analysis project Ga0075420, IMG submission 75296) | Bulk soil microbial communities from a Populus tree surrounding site in Tennessee, USA - Soil MetaG P. deltoides SBSDD4 | ecosystem: Environmental > Terrestrial > Soil > Tree plantation... | reverse complement strand
CCTCCGCCTGGACCACACCGAGGTTGCCGACCCCGGAACCGCCGTACACGTTCGCGTCGGTGTTGACGACCTCGCGCCACTGCCCGGGGCGCGGCAGTCCGAGGCGGTAGCCTTCGTGCGGCAGGGCCGCGAAGTTCACGACGCAGACGAGCTCGCCACCGTCCACCCCGATGCGCCGGAACGCGAACACGTTGTGCGCCGCGTCGTCGGACGTGATCCACTCGAAGCCGGCGGGTGTGGTGTCCTGTGTCCACAGTGCCTCGTCGGCCCGGTACGCCCGGTTGAGATCGCGGACGAGGGCCTGCACGCCAGCTCGCGCCGGATCGTCCAGCAGGTGCCAGGAGACCCCGCGGTCATGGTCCCACTCCCGGTCGTCGGCCAGCTCGGCGCCCATGAACAGCAGCTGCTTGCCGGGGTGGGCCCACATGAACGCGAGCAGGGCGCGGAGCGTCGCCAGCTTGCGCCAGGTGTCTCCGGGAGGCTTCGCCGCGAGCGCGCCCTTGCCGTGGACGACCTCGTCGTGGGACAGCGGCAGGATGTAGTTCTCGCTCCAGGCGTAGACCATCGCGAACGTCAGCTCGTGGTGGTGGTACTGCCGGTGTACCGGGTCGCGCTTGAGGTAGCCGAGCGTGTCGTGCATCCAGCCCATGTTCCACTTGAACCCGAAGCCCAGCCCGTCGGCGTCGGTCGGCTTGGTTACGCCCGGCCACGCGGTGGACTCCTCCGCCACGGTCACCACACCGGGGTGGTGCTTGTAGACGGTCGCGTTCATCTCCTGCAGGAACGACACCGCGTCCAGGTTCTCCCGTCCACCATAGACGTTCGGCGTCCACTGCCCGGCCTTGCGCGAATAGTCGAGGTAGAGCATCGAGGCGACCGCGTCGACACGCAGCCCGTCGACGTGGTACTCGTCGCACCAGAACAGCGCGTTGGCGACGAGGAAGTTGCGTACCTCGGGCCGGCCGAAGTCGAAGACCAGCGTGCCCCAGTCCGGGTGCTCGCCGCGCCGTGGGTCCGCGTGCTCGTACAGCGGCGTACCGTCGAAGCGCGCCAGCGCCCACTCGTCCTTCGGAAAGTGCGCCGGCACCCAGTCCATGATCACGCCGATCCCGGCCTGGTGCAGCCGGTCGATGAGGTAGCGCAGCTCGTCGGGGGTACCGAACCGGGCGGTCGGCGCGTAGTACGACGTCACCTGGTAACCCCAGGACCCGCCGAACGGGTGCTCCATCACCGGCATGAACTCGACGTGGGTGTAGCCGAGGTCGGTCACGTAGTCGGTCAGCTGGTCGGCCAGCTCCACATAGGACAGACCCGGCCGCCACGAGCCCAGGTGCACCTCGTAGATGCTCATCGGAGCCGCGTGGGCCGGACGAGCCGCGCGCTCGCGCAGCCAGTCGCCGTCCTTCCAGTCGTACCGCGACTCGTGCACGACCGAGGCGGTACGCGGCGGCGCCTCGGTGGCGAACGCGAGCGGGTCCGCCTTGTCCCGCCACTGTCCGTCCGGACCGAGCAACCGTAACTTGTACCGGTCACCGACCGCGGCCCCCGGCACGAAGACCTCCCAGACACCGCTGGCACCCATCGAGCGCATCGGCCAGCCGTCGTGCGGTCCCCAGCCGGTGAAGTCGCCCACGACCCGTACCCCTTGGGCGTTCGGCGCCCAGACCGAGAAGCCGACTCCACCGTCGGCCGGGTGCGCGCCCAGAACCGTCCACAGTCGCTCGTGCCGGCCCTCGCTGATCAGATGCAGATCGAGGTCGCCGAGCGTCGGCGGGTAGCGGTACGGGTCGTCCACAGTGGACCCATCCACGTCCAGCCGGTAGTCGGTGACCTCGCCGGGCACGGACACCTCGAAGACGCCCTCGGGGTGGACGCGGTTCATCGGATGCCGTTCGCTGCCGACGACGACCGCTACCTGCTCGGCGCCCCGGCGCAGCGTACGGATGACCGTCCCGTCCCCGTCGGGATGCGCGCCCAGCACCGCGTGCGGGTCGTGGTGTGCGCCGGCGATCAGTAGATCCATGCCGTCTCCCGGTGGTCCGGGGCGCGACCCAGCAGGCGGGCGATCGAGGCCAGCGGGATGTGCAGCCAGCTGGGCCGGTGTCGCGCCTCGTACCCGACCTCGTACACCGCCTTGTCCAGCTCGTAGGCGCGCAGCAGCTCGGCCGAGTCCTGCGGATCCGACCCGGTGACGCTGGTGTATCCCTCGCAGAACGCGAGCTGGTTACGCGCGGCCCACTCGTAGGCCCGGTAGTACAGCTGCGCGTCGTCCACCTCCGCGGCCAGCGGCTGGTACGCCGCATACTCGTACGACCGCAGCATGCCGGCGACGTCACGCAGCCGCGAGTCGGAGCGCCGCCGTTCGGCCAGTGGGTGGCCCGGCTCACCTTCGAAATCGATGAGCAACCAGGTCTCCGGAGTACGCAACACCTGACCCAGGTGCAGATCCCCGTGGATGCGCTGAACCGTGATCTGTCCACTGGGGACGGCGGCGTACGCGGCACGGACCGCGTCGGCGAACTCGGCCAGTTCCGGTACCGCCGACAGCGCGTCGTCGAGCCGCGCGTGCCAGGCGGCGAGCGGCGGTTCGACGGTACCGACGCCGAGCTCGGTCGCCAGCATGTCGTGCACCACGGCCACCGCCTCGCCGAGCCGGTGCGACTCGGCCGCCAGGTCACCGCCGACCTCGTCCGCGCGCAGATCCGCCTCGGCGTAGAGATCCCGCGTGCTCGCGGCGGCCATCGCGGTACCAGACGCGGCGTTCTCCGCGTACGCGGTGACCATGCCGTAGTCCATCGGTTGATCGTTGTCGTCGCTGCCCTCGATCGCCCCAACCAAGGCGGCGACGTGCGGGCAGCCGGCGCGGGCGAGGACCCGGTTCAGCTCGAGGTCCGGGTTGATCCCGGGCACCACGCGACGGAACGCCTTGAGAATGGCGGAGGTACCGAAGATGACACTGGTGTTGCTCTGTTCGGCGTCCACGACCCGCGCCGGTGCCTCGGTCGGCAGCGAGGCACCGGGCTCGAGCAGGAAGCGCAGCCGACCGAAGACCGCCCCGGCCTCGATGAGCTGCAGCAGGTGGTGTGCTGCCGACTCCTCGTAGAGCGCGTCGAACCCGGTACGGTCACCGTCCGCCCCGATCAGCGCGGTCGCCACGAACTCGTCGGCCGGGGGCCGGTCCCACCCGACGAGCACCTGGTAGTTCTCGTGCCCGCCGTCGGCGTACCCGACGTCAAGCAGCACGTGATCCAGGTCGGAGCGCAGTGACGTGACCGCCCGGGGCTCCACAGTGGATATCTCCCGGTGGCGGCCCGCGTACCAGCGCTGTCGCGGCAACCATTGGGCAAAGGGCAACGTCATCCGGTTTCCTCCTGCGGCTCGGTCAGCTGGAACCAGTAGAAGCCGTGGCCGGGCAGTGTCAGCAGATACGGCAGGTGGCCGATGCGCGGGAAGGTGACCCGGCCGGTCAGCTCGACCGGCGTGTACCCCGACCATTCCTGCAGCGGTAGCTCGATCGGCTGAGGGAACCGGGACAGGTTGTTCACGCACAGCACGACGTCTCTGTCGTGCTGGCGCAGGAAGGCCAACACCGAAGGATTGGACCCGCCTAGGTCGTGGAAGGAACCGACGGCGAACGCCTCGTGCCGCTTGCGTACCGCCAGCATCGTGCGGGTCCAGTTGACGACCGAGGTCGAGCTGTCCCGCTGCGCTTCGACGTTGATGGACTGGTAGCCGTACACCGGGTCCTGATTGACCGGCACGTACAGCCGGCCCGGGGTGGCGGTGGAGAATCCCGCGTTCCGGTCGGGTGTCCACTGCATCGGGGTGCGTACGCCGTCCCGGTCACCCAACCAGATGTTGTCCCCCATGCCGATCTCGTCGCCGTAGTACAGGACCGGTGAGCCGGGCAGGCTCAACAGCAGCGCGTTGAACAGCTCGTACTGGTTGCGGTCGTTCTCCAGCAACGAAGTCAGCCGGCGGCGGATGCCGACGTTCGCGCGCATCCGCGGATCCTTGGCGTACTCGGTGTAGAGGTAGTCCCGCTCCTCGTCGGTCACCATCTCGAGCGTCAGCTCGTCGTGGTTGCGCAGGAAGATGCCCCACTGGCCGTTCTCGGGTATCGACGGCGTCTGCGCGATGATCTCCGAGATCGGGAACCGGGACTCCCGGCGGACCGCCATGAAGATGCGCGGCATCAACGGGAAGTGGAAACACATGTGGCATTCGTCGCCACCGACGTCTGGGTCACCGAAGTACGCCACGACGTCGGCCGGCCACTGGTTGGCCTCGGCCAGCAGGACCCGGCCGGGAAACTCGTCGTCGACTATCTTGCGGCAGGTCTTCAGGAACGAATGCGTATCCGGCAGGTTCTCGCAGTTCGTACCCTCCTCCTCGAACAGGTAGGGCACCGCGTCGAGGCGGAACCCGTCGATACCCAGATCGAGCCAGAACCGCAGTACGTTGAGCATCTCCTTCTGCACGGCCGGGTTCGCGTAGTTGAGGTCTGGTTGATGCGCGAAGAACCGGTGCCAGAAGAACTGGCGGCGTACCGGGTCGTACGTCCAGTTCGACTCCTCGGTGTCGACGAAGATGATGCGCGCACCGGAGTACATCGTGTCGGTGTCGCTCCACACGTAGTAGTCCCCGTACTGCCCGTTCGGGTCGCGCCGCGACTCCTGGAACCACGGGTGCGAATCCGAGGTGTGGTTCATCACGAGGTCCGTGATGACGCGGATGCCACGCCGGTGCGCCGCGTCGAGGAGCGCCACGAAGTCGTCGACCGTACCGAACTCCGGCAGCACCTTGTAGAAATCGCGGATGTCGTAACCGCCGTCGCGCAGTGGGGAGTCGTAGAACGGCGGTAGCCACAGGCAGTCCACGCCGAGCCACTGCAGGTAGTCCAAGCGGGCGGTGAGCCCCCGCAGGTCACCCGAACCGTCGGCGTTGGAGTCGAAGAAGGCGCGGACGAGGACCTCGTAGAACACGGCGCGCTTGAACCAGCTCAGATCGGCGGGTAGGGCACGAGCGTGCACGAAGTCGCCGGACTCGGGATGTTCGACGACGCCGTCGGTGACGTGGCTCCCGGCGGCTCGGCTGCTGGCGGCCGGATCGATGAAGACCGGCTGGCGCGCAGGGATCACCTCCATACCCACTAAGAATAACCACTACCCCAGGGGCTCAAACCGTTCCCCAGCGTCCCTAAACGTGGCGATGTACGGTAAAGACGTGAGCAGGCTCGACCGACGGGTCGAGCCGTACGGCGTTGTGCCGGCCCCAGTCGTACTCCACGCCGGTCAGCGCATCCCGCGCGGTGAACCGCTCGTGCCAATCGAAGCCCAGTGCTGGCATGTCCAATGTGGTGTTTCCCCAGTGGGCCTGAACCGGATCGAACGTGCACACCACGAGCACGGTGTTGCCCGTGGCATCGTCCCGTTTGGACCAACACAGCAGCACGTCGTTGTCGATGTCGTGGAAACGCAGGTTCCGCAGTTCGTGCAGAGCCGGGTTGGCCTTGCGCACGGCGTTGAGCTTCGTCAGGAACGGTGCGAGCGACTCGCCCGCCTCGATCGCCCCGGCGAAGTCGCGCGGGCGCAGCTCGTACTTCTCGTTGTCGAGATACTCCTCGGCGCCCGGCCTGGCCACGTGCTCGAACAGCTCGTACCCCGTGTAGATGCCCCACGACGGGGACAGCAGGCTGGCCAGTACCGCACGAATCTTGAACATCGGCGGCCCGCCGTGCTGCAGGTCCTCGGGCAGGATGTCCGGCGTGTTGGGCCAGAAGTTCGGCCGCATGTAGTCCGCCGCCGCGACCAGCTCCTCGCAGTACTCCCGCATCTCCCGCGCGGTGTTGCGCCATGTGAAATAGGTGTACGACTGGCTAAAGCCCACCTTAGCCAGACCGTGCATCATCGCCGGCCGGGTGAACGCCTCGGCGAGGAACAGCACGTCCTCGTCGACCTTCTTGACCTCCCAGATGAGCCATTGCCAGAAGTCCACGGGCTTGGTATGCGGGTTGTCGACCCGGAAGATCTTGACGCCCTGCTCGACCCAGTGCAGCACCACCCGCAACACCTCGGCGCGGATGCCGTCCGGGTCGTTGTCGAAGTTCACCGGGTAGATGTCCTGGTACTTCTTCGGTGGGTTCTCCGCGTAGGCGATCGTGCCGTCGGCGAGCGTGGTGAACCACTGTGGATGGTCGCGTACCCATGGGTGGTCGGGTGCGCATTGCAGGGCAAGGTCCAGCGCCACCTCGAGCCCGTTGGCACGCGCGGCCGTGACGAAGTCGCGGAAGTCGGAAAGCGTACCCAGCAAAGGATGGACCGCGTCGTGGCCGCCCTCGTCCGACCCGATCGCCCACGGCGAGCCGACGTCGCCGGGGCCCGCGACGAGCGCGTTGTTGCGCCCCTTGCGGTTGACCCGGCCGATCGGATGGATCGGCGGCAGGTATACGACATCGAAGCCCATCGCGGCCACGTCCGGCAGCCGGCGAGCCGCGGTGACGAAGGTCCCGTGCCGCGCCGGATCGCTGGCCCGCCGCGGCAGGATCGCGCCCTCCGAGCGCGGAAACATCTCGTACCAGGCCGAGAACAGCGCCCGCTTCCGGTCGACCCAGATGTCGTACGGCCCGTCGACCGTCAGCAAGTCGGCCGGTGGGTGATGCCACAGCAGCTCGTCGAGCGCGAGAGCCGGCGCGATCCGCTTGGCCAACGGCAGTGTGTCGTCCGCGAGCTTGACCGACGCGTCGCGCACCGGGGCGGCCAGCACCGGCGGTACGAGGCCCGCCGCCTGATCCAGGATCGCCACGCCCTCGGCACAGTCGTTCGCCAGCTCGGCCGCGCCCTGGCCCGCGTCCACCTTCTTGGTAACCGCGTCCCGCCACGTGAGATAGCGGTCTCCGTACGCCTCGATGGTGAAGCTCCACAGACCGACCGCGTCCGGCCGGATCACCGCGATCCACCGGTCGGTGCCGGGCGCATCGGGCTCCATGCGTACCGACCCGGCGGGAGTGCCGTCCGGACCGTAGACCACCACTGTGACGCCGAGTGCGCCATGCCCTTCGCGGTACACCGTGGCGGTTACCGGGACCGCCTCCCCCACCACCGCCTTGGCTGGGTAGCGCCCGCACGCCACCACCGGAGATACCGACTCGATCGGGATCCGCCCAGTCATCCCCTTCACCCTAGGGGATCGAGCCGTTGCGTGCGATCCAGTCGACCTGCTGTCCGGTGAACGCGGCAATGTGCTCGAAGTCGGCATCGTAGTGCAGCACCGAGGCGCCGAAGTGTTCCGCGGCCGCGGCGGTGAGCAGGTCCATCACACCCGCGGCACGGTGCTGGCTTCGTGCCGCCATGAGGGACTGGACCTCGCGAGCCCGCAGCGCGATGTCGTCCACAGCCGGCAACTGCACGAGTTGACGACGGACCTGCCGGATACCACGGTGCTCGCGCGGGTCCCGTGCCGAATAGCCCACCTCCAGATCGACGGTCACGAACGTCGCGAGTATCCCGTCGGCAGCGAGCTGCCGCAGCCGGCTCTCCGCCGCCGGGACGCGCCGCGCCACCGTGTACGCCGACGTGTCGGCGAGGAAGAGCGTTGTCACCTGCGGGCGCCGCGCATCACCTCGGCGTCGCCGAGGTCGGACCCACCGAGAAACAGCGGGTCATCCAGTACGGCCCGCGCACGAGCTCGACGTTCGGCCACGAATCGCAGGGCCTCGTTCACCGTGTCCTTCTTGGTGGTCGTACCCAGTTCCGCTTGTGCCGCTTCGAGAAGCTCGTCGTCGATGTCGATGATCGTCCTCACGGAGCCATGATATCAAGCCGAGCGAGATGTATACATCGCCGCGTCTGAGCGCAAGCACGCATAGGATGGGCAGGATGATCGGCAAACTGAAGTCAGTAGTACTCGATGCGCCGGACATCAAGGGCCTCTCGGCGTTCTACCGCGGCCTGGCGGGCTGGACCGAGGCGTACGCCGACGATGAGTGGATCACGTTGACCACCGAAGACGGTTGGCGGATCGCCTTCCAGGACGCGCCGGACCACGTACCCCCGAGATGGCCCGATCCCGCCTACCCCCAGCAGGCCCACCTCGACCTGCGGGTGCCCGACGTCGACGCCGCGACCGCGAAGGCCGAGGAACTCGGCGCGACCCTGCTGCGCGGGAACGATTCGTGGAACACGCTGGCGGACCCGGCCGGGCACCCGTTCGACCTGTGCCTGAACGCGGACGACCCGAAGACCACGCTGATGGGCGTGATGCTCGACTGTCCCGATGCCAAGGAGCTGAGCACCTTCTACGCCGAGCTGTTGGGCAAGCCGGTGACGCACCAGGGTGAGGGCGGCGCGATGATCGGCAGCGAGGGCTCGCAGCCGGTGATGTTCCAGCAGGTCGAGTCGTACACGCCGCCGCGGTGGCCCGATCCGGCCTACCCGCAGCAGTACCACCTGGACGTGCTGGTGGACGACGTGGAGGTGGCCGAGCCGCCCACGCTGGCTCTCGGGGCGACCCGGCTGCCCGGCGAAGGCGACAACTGGCGCGTCTACGCCGACCCCGCCGGCAAGCCCTTCTGCCTTACGTGGTAGCTACTCCGGCGACGCCCCGGTCCCGCCCGCCCCGTACGAGGCGGCGAGAGAGCGCAGCCGCGCGTGGACACCGTCGTACGCCACCGCCCCGACCAGATACGACTTGGCGACCTTGGCGACCATCGTGTAATTCGGGTCGCAGACGTTGCCGACCGGAGCCTCGCCCGCCTGCGAGATCAGCTGGTACGCGTCGAGGTCGTCCAACCCGACGAGTGCCGCCGTCCAGGTCACCAGGTCGTGCTGGCTGATCCGGTACGCGTCCTCCAGCGGCCGCGCCGAGCCTGTCGACATCAGGTGCGAGTCGGATTCGAGCCGGGGCCACGGCGTCGCAACGCCCTTGACCAGCTCGACCGCTACCACCGTGCGCATCGCCGACTCCACCGCGACCCCGGTGACCTCACCATGGCCCTGCCGGGCGTGCCCGTCTCCCACAGCGAACAGCGCACCGTCCACATTGACTCCGAAGTAGACGGTCACCCCGGCGCGCAGCTCGGGCGTGTCCATGTTGCCGCCGTGCGCGTCCGGTACCAGCGTCACCCGGGACTCGAAGGCGGCCGGGGCAACACCCACTGTGCCGTGCATCGGGTCCAGAGGCAGCTCGACGGACAGGTCCGACCGCCGGGCGTGGTAGCGCACGATCCCGGCGGCAATGTCGATGTCGTACCGCCACACCCGTTCCTCGAGCGGTGGCTGCAGCGTCGCGGTGGTGTGGGTCGACGTCAGCGCGCCGAAGTGCGGGAAGGTCGACGACACCGCCCAGTCACGGGCCGGTGTGATGGACACGAAGTGCAGCGCGAGCGTGTCCCCCGGCTCCGCCCCCTCGACATGGAACGGGCCGGTGACCGGATTGAGGTACGGGAACTCGCACACGACGGACGGCAGGTCGGAAACGGAACGCACCCGCCCGCCGAAACAGTCCTCTGTGTACAGTTCGACGACGTCTCCGGGGCGCACGGTGCGCACCGGTGGCCGGCCGCCGAAGGTGTACGCATACTCCTCCGGCGCCGGCTGGTACGTGTGGACAGTCATGACAATCCCGAAAGGCGTGGGCGGCGACCGATGGCATACAGCACCACCAGTATGACGACTCCGATGCCCAGCCAGGTGAACCCCAGCAGCTGCGCCGCCACCTTGGCGTTCCACACGACCGCGGCCAGGATCGCGAAGCCGACGGCCGGTACGACAATGTGCCGCAGCCAGTCGCGCGAGCCCTGACGCACCACGTAGTGCCAGAAGACCGAGACGTGCAGGACGAGGAACGCGGTCATCGCCCCGAAGTTGATCAGCGAGGAGAGCAGGGTGACCCCGTCGTCCCGGCTCGCCATGTAGAGGCCCAGGCCCAGCGAGACGAGGGCGACGAGGAAGGTGGCGTTGGTCGGTACCTGGGTCCGCTGGTTCACCTGGGCGAAGAACGACGGCAGCTGCCGGTCTCGGGCCATCGCGAAGACGAGCCGGGAGGTGGCCGCCTGGGCTACCAGGGCGTTCGCGAACCCCCACGCGATCGCGGTGGCCACGGCGGTCAGCGTCCCCAGCCACTTCCCGCCGCCGGCGACTTCGGCCGCGTCGTAGAAGGCGGTCCCGGCCGGGTCGCCGTTGGCGATCAGTGCGGCCGGGTCGGTGACGAACATCGACGCCACCCACGTCTGCACGATGAACAGCGTGCCGGCCAGCAGCAGGGCCGCCACCATCGCGCGACCGATCTGGCGAGCGGACTCGCGGTTCTCCTCGGCGAGCATGGATATGCCGTCGAAGCCGAGGAACGACAGCACGGCGATGGACGTCGCGCCGAGTACCAGCGACCAGGTGAACGTGCTGGAGTTGAAGAACGCGTCGAACGTGAACCCCCGGCCCTTGCCCTGCGCGACCGCGACGATGCCCACGACCAGGAAGATGGCGAGCACGATGAGCTCGGCGACCAGCATGATCCGGATGACTCGGGCGGTCAGCTCGATGCCGAAGTAGTTGACGATGGTGTTGAGCACGACGAAGCCGACGAGCCACACCCACACCGGGATCGCCGATATGAACGAGTTCATCGCGATGCCGGCGATGAGGTACAGCAGGCCAGGTACCAGTACGTAGTCGAGGAGGATGACCCAGCCGGCGAGGAAGCCGACCGGCGGCGCGATGCCCCGGCCGGCGTACGTGTAGACCGAGCCGGCCATCGGGAAGGCCCGGGCCATCTGGGCGTACGACAAGGCGGTGAACATCATCGCCACCATGCCGATCGCGTACGCCAGCGCGACCATGCCGCCCGAACCGGCGTACACCAAGCCGAAGATGCCGAACGGCGCGATCGGCACCATGAAGATCAGGCCGTAAACGACGAGATCCACGAACGTCAGCGAGCGCTTGAGCTCCTGCCGGTACCCGAAATCTTCGAGGGTGGTCATGCCGCACGATAGCGCCGTTACTTTCTAGAGAAAAGATCTCTGACGGAAAGGTTCAGAACGACGCGACCACGTCGAGGTCCAGGCCGTCGGCGCGGGCCAGGTAGGTGGGCGCCAGGAGATGCCGGCCGCGTACCGACAGCAGCCCGCGAGCGCCGTACAGCGTGGTGCCGTCGGCGACGGCATCCATGGCGGCGGTGGCGAGCGTGCCGGCCCGTTCGGCCAGGGCCGCGAGCAGCCGGACGCCCTCGTAGCAGCTCTCGCTGTGCCCGCCCGGCACGGGCGCGTGCACTCCGAACCGCCGGGCGTACGACGCACCGAACGCCAGCCCCGGCTCGGTGAGCACGGTGGCGAAGTAGCCCATGCTCGCGTACAGCTCGCCGGTCGTGTCCCCACCGGCGCCGAGCAGACCGTTCTCCTCGAGCGCCGGGCACAGCCGCAGGACCCGCTGGGCCAGCTGCGAGCCGGCGAACGCCCGGTTGAACAGCACGAGGTCCCGGCCGATCAGCGTCAGCAGCACCGCGTCGACCCGGCTCGCGACCAGCCGGTCGAGCAGCGGTTGCGGGTCGACGGCACCCCGGTCGACGTACCGCTCGCCGGCCACCGTGGCCCCCACCTCGGCCAGGTACCGGCGGGCCGCCTCGTGCACCCGGCGCGGCCAGACGTAGTCGTTGCCGAGCAGGAACCACCGGCGCGCCCGGCCCTGCCCGGCCAGCCAGCGCAGCACCGGACGCAGCTGGCTGCCCGGAGTCTCGCCGGCGAGGTACACCCCGGGCGAGCGCTCGCCGCCCTCGTACGGCGGCGTGTATACATACGGCACCGCCGCGCCGATCGCCCGGGCCACCGCGACCCGAACGTCGCTGGCGTGCAGCCCCACGACCGCGTGGACCGCGCCGGTCCGCACGAGCGAGCCCACCTCGCCGGCCACCGCCGCAGCCGGCCGGCCGCCGTCGACGAGCACCAGCTCGACGGGGCGGCCCAGCACCCCGCCGGCCGCGTTGAGCTCGGCGGTCGCCAGCGCGGCGCAGTTGATCGCGGCCGGTCCGATCAGCCCGAGCAGGCCCGAAATGGGCACCACGAGACCCACCCGGAGCGCGTGGACGGGCTCGGTCGCGAGTAGTTGGGCCCGCGCCGGGTCCATGATCGGACTCAGACCATCCACGGCGCCGAGTATCTTCCGGGAAGACCGTTTCGCATAGAGGGAGATTCGGGTGCTGCGCTCGTACCTTGCCTATTTACTCGCCGAGGCGGAGCGCGAGGTCAATCGCGGCCTCGCCGAAGCGCTGGCCGAAGAGGGCGTCACCGTCGAGCACTGGCGCATCCTGCAGGCCCTCTCCGACGGTCTCGGCCACTCGATGAGCGAGCTGGCGGCCGCGGTGCTGATGCCCAGTCCGACCCTGACCAAGGCCGTCGACCGGCTGGTCGACGACGCCTTGGTCTACCGCCGGCAGGACGACGTCGACCGGCGGCGGGTCGCGGTCTTCCTCTCCGACCGGGGCCGCGCGCTGGCCGGTCGGCTGGATCGACGGGTACGGGCGCATGATCGCTCCCTGCGGGCGGCGTACGGTGAACAGCGGACCGAACGCCTGATGCGTGAGCTGGCTCGGCTCAAGGACGTCCTAGCCTAAACTGGGGCGAACCTTAATCGACGAAGGCCGAAATACTTCAACCGCGGCTAGCCTGAGAGGCAGCACCGCGGTCCCAGCGGGGAGGCAGGTCACCAGCCCCGCGAACCTATCGGCTCGGCAACCGCGTCTAGGTTGCAGCCGCGGGAACGACGAGGAGGAGGCCAGTGTCCAACCCACGCACCCACACCGAGCTCGGTGAGCCTATGCCGACGGCAGAGTTCCGTGCCGCCACCGAGGCCATCGTGACCAATATCGAGCAGGTCATCGAGGGCAAGACCGCCACGGTCAGGCTGGCCCTCGCGGTCATGCTCGCCGAAGGTCACCTCCTCATCGAGGACGTCCCCGGTGTCGGCAAGACGAAACTCGCCAAGGCGCTCGCCCGCTCGATCGACTGTTCGGTGCGGCGCATCCAATTCACCCCCGACCTCCTGCCGAGCGACGTGACCGGGGTCAGCGTCTACAACCAGGAGACGCACGACTTCGAGTTCAAGCCGGGCGCGGTCTTCGCGAACCTGGTCGTCGGCGACGAGATCAACCGGGCGTCGCCCAAGACCCAGTCGGCGCTGCTGGAGTGCATGGAGGAGCGTCAGGTCACCGTCGACGGCGTGACGTACGAGCTGCAGATGCCGTTCATGGTCATCTCGACGCAGAATCCGATCGAGATGGAGGGCACGTACCCGCTGCCCGAGGCACAGCGCGACCGGTTCACCGCCCGGATCGCTATGGGGTATCCGGACGCCGGCGCCGAGCTGACCATGCTCGACGTGCACGGCGGCGCCGATCCGCTGTACGACCTGACTCCGGTCGCCGACGCGGCCGTCGTCCGCCGGCTGATCCGGACCGTCCGCGACGTCCATGTGGCCGACCAGATCAAGCAGTACGCCGTGAACCTCGTCAACGCCAGCCGGGAATCGCCCGACCTGCGGCTCGGCGCGTCCCCGCGGGCCACCCTGCACCTGTTGCGGACCGCCCGCGCGGTGGCCGCCCTCGAGGGACGGGACTACGTGCTGCCGGACGACCTGCAGGCGCTGGCCGTGCCGGTGCTGGCGCACCGGATCATCCCGACCGCCGAGGCGCAGCTGTCCCGCCGTACGACCGACGCGATCATCGCCGACCTCGTACACCGGCTCCCCTTGCCGGTCGACCGCCAGCGCTCGCAATTCGACACCCGACCGAACCCGAACCAGTACGACCGGAGGCGTTAGCGGTGAGGGAAGCGCTGCGCGGACTGACCACGCGGGGGAGGTCCTTCCTCGCGGCGGGTGGCGCCGCGGCCCTGTCCGCTCTGATCCTGGCCGAGAAGGACCTGCTGCGCGTCGCGATCCTCCTCGCGGTTCTGCCGCTGCTCGCCGCGGCGTACGTCGGTCGCAGCCGGTACAAGCTCGCCTGCAGCCGGACCTTGCAACCGCACCGGGTGCAGGTCGGCGCGACCGCGCGGGTGGTGCTGCGGCTGCAGAACATGTCCCGGCTGCCGACCGGGACGCTGCTGCTCGAGGACCGGCTGCCGTACGCGCTCGGCAGCCGACCGCGGCTCGTCCTCGAACGGCTCGGAGCCGGCCAGGCCAGCTCGGTGGCGTACACCGTGCGGGCCGACGTGCGCGGCCGGTACGAGGTCGGCCCGCTCGTCGTGCGGCTGACCGATCCGTTCGGGTTGTGCGAGATGACCCGGTCGTTCCCGAGCATCGACCGGCTCACCGTGATCCCCCAGGTGGTGCCGCTGCCGATGGTGCGGCTGGCCGGCGAGTACGCGGGCACCGGAGACAGCCGGGCCCGTTCGGTCGCCGTGCACGGCGAAGACGACGCGGCGACCCGCGAGTACCGGCACGGCGACGACCTGCGCCGGGTGCACTGGCGATCCACCGCCCGGGTGGGCGAGCTGATGGTCCGCCGGGAGGAACAGCCCTGGGAGAGCCGGGCGACGGTCGTGCTCGACACCCGGGGGTACGCGCACCGCGGTGAGGGTCCGACGGCCAGCTTCGAATGGGCCGTCTCGGCCGCCGCCAGTGTCGCCGTGCACCTCCGGCAGGCCGGGTACAAGGTCCGCCTGGTGACCGACGCGGGCATCGACGTCGACGCGACGGACTCCACGGGCGACGGGCACCTGCTGGACAGCCTGGCCGAGGTCAAGCTGTACCAGCGCGGCGAGGTATCGCTGCTCGTCGACCGGGTCCGGCACCGGTCCGACGGTGGATTGATCATTGCGATGCTCGGGTTGCTCACGCCGCCCGAGGCCGAGATGCTGGCCGCGCTCCGCACGAACAGCGCTACCTGCGTCGGCTTCCTGATCGACTCCACCACCTGGCTGAACCTGCCGACCGCCGCCCGGGAGGAGGCCGACCACGCGTACAACGACGCCGCGCTCGGCCTGCTGCACAGCGGGTGGCGGGTCGTCGGCGTGAACCACGGCACGAAGCTGCCCGCCGTCTGGCCGCAGGCGGCCCGCGGGCAGCAGGGCTTCGCCTACCGCGCCGCGATGGCCGAGACCGTTGCGGGGGGCGTGCGATGACCTCTAGGCGACACATCGGGTACATCGCCGCCGCGGCGACGCTGCTCGCGGCGTTCCCGCTGTCGACGATCTTCGACCGGTGGACGTGGCTGGTCCAGTGCTTGATCGGGGTCGCGCTGGTGACGGGGTCGGCGACGCTGGCCCGCACCCTGCGTGCGCCGCTCTGGGGTCAGATCCTGGCCATGGCCGGAGCGCTGCTCATCGGCCTCACCTGGCTCTTCCAGGGCGAGAACAGCACGGCGATCCTCGGCATCATCCCGACCAACGAGACCTTCGAGTACTTCGGCCAGCTGCTGCGCCAGTCGGGTCCGGAGATGCAGTCCCAGGGCATCCCGGTACAGGACGACGACAGCCTGCTCTTCCTCACGATGCTCGGCGTCGGGACGGTGGCGATCGTCGTCGACGTGTGCGCCGTCGGGCTGCGCCGGCCCGCCCTGGCCGGGCTGCCGATGCTGGCGATCTACTCGGTACCGGTGGCCGTGCACTACGACAGCGTGCCGGTACTGGCGTTCATCATCGGATCGTCCGGCTACCTGTGGCTGCTCGTCACGGACAACGTCGACCGGGTCCGCCGGTTCGGCCGCCGGTTCTCCGGTGACGGGCGGGACATCGACGTGTGGGAGCCGTCGCCGCTGGCGGCCGCCGGGCGGCGGTTGGCCGTCGTCGGCGTGCTGGTCGCGATCGTGCTGCCGTTCGCCGTACCGGGCATGACCACCGGGCTCCTCGACCGCTTCGGCACGGGCGGCAACGGTACCGGTACCGGCCCCGGCCGCGGCGGCGGGTCGCAGGTCAACCTGTGGGCGCTGCTGCAGGGCCAGCTCAACCAGGACGAAGAGTTCCCGATGCTCCAGGTGACGACGAGCGACCCCAGCCCGTACTACCTGCGGATGGCGGTCGCCGACGACCTGCAGCCCGGCGGGTTCCGCAACCGGACGCCGACCGGCCGGCAGTCCGCCGCCAACTTGCCCGACCCTCAGGCGAACCGGCGGTCGGACGTCACTTACCGCGGGGCCAGCGCGACGGTCAAGATCACGAACAACCTCGACATGGGTCTGTTGCCGGTGTACACCCAACCGATCACAACCCGCGGGTTGGACGGAAGCTGGGCGTACGACGCCTCGATGAACGTGATCTTCTCGCCTCGCAGCAGCACGAAGAACAAGACCTACGAGTTCGACTACCTGCGTGCCGAGTACTCGCCGGAGGCGCTGCGCCGGTCGCAGCCGCTGGACCCGAACAGCCAGCTGCTGATCACCCAGGCCCGGATCCCCTCTCCCCGGGTGGCCCAGATCGACAACCTGGTCAACAGCCTGACCGCCGACAAGACCACCGTCTACGACAAGGTACGGGCGCTGTTCGACCACTTCTCCGCCAAGAACGGCTACACGTACTCGATCGTGGCCGAGTCGGCGACGACCGGGACCGCCATCGAGAACTTCCTGTTCGCCAGCAAGTCCGGCTACTGCGTCCAGTACGCCGCCGCGCTCGCGTGGCTGGTCCGCGCGGCAGGCATCCCGGCGCGGGTCGCGTTCGGCTTCACCCAGGGTGCCCGGGACGGCAACACGTACCTGCTGACGAACCTCAACCTGCACGCGTGGACCGAGGTGTACTTCGACGGGTTCGGCTGGGTACCCTTCGACGCCACTCCGGCGACGTCCATCCGCGGCTCGGTCTCGACCGCGTGGGGTCCCGACGTCAACGCGCCGACGCCGTCGACCGGTCCGTCGTCCAGCGTCGGTCCCGGCCCGGATGCCAGCCTCGACCCGAGTGGATCGTCCAACCCGCGGGGTGACCTGCAGTTCGGCGACGACGACCTCACCCCCGGTGGCGGCCTCACGCCGGCCGATCCACGCTGGCCCGGCTACCTCATCATCGGCGGTGTGCTGCTAGCCATGCTGGCGGCGGCCCCGGCCGTGCGGCGGGTGCTGCTGCGCCGGCGGAGGCGGCCGATCCCGGCGTCCGTCGCGGTACGGGTCACCGGCGACGGTGACGCGACCGAACGGGCCGGGCCACTCGTCGTGGTGCCCGAGGGGCCGGAGGCCGTACGCGCCCGGCGGGACGCGCACGCGGCCTGGGACGAGCTGATCGACACGCTCGTCGACCTCCGGATGGATGTCGACCCGGCCGAGACACCCCGCATGACCGCGGACCGGGTCGTCCGTGACGCCGAACTGAAGGGTGAAATCGCGAGCGGTGCACGGCTGCTCGGCTCGGCCGAGGAACGGGCCCGGTACGCCCGCGAGCCGTTGGTCACCGACCAGCTCGGTACATCGCTACGTGGCGTGCGGCGCGCTCTGATGGCGCGGGTCTCCGGGCGGACCCGGCTGGTCGCGACGCTCTTCCCACCGTCGGTACTGCAACGGTGGCAGACCGGCTCCATCACGATGGCGACCAGCGTGATTACCACGGTCGGACAGGCTCGGGACGCGGTCGTACGAGTCTTCAACCCGAGGCGTCTACTGCCCGTCCGTCGCTAACGACGATCGACGCGGTGGTCCCGATCCGTCGGGGCCACTACGCCGGCGCCGGCCTCCGCCGGCGCGGGTCAGACTGTCAGCCTCCGGTGCCGCCGTCCGGACGGCGACGCCAGCGCTCCTCGAGGCGGTCGATGAGCGACAGCCGCCGCGGTCTGGTACGCCGGCTGGCCGTACCGCCGACGGCATGCAGGTCGGCGCCGTGCGCACGGCGCCTCGACATGACTCCGAACGCCGCGGCGCTCATCATCACGACGAAGCCGGCTACGCCGAGCAACGAAGACTTGCTGACTGTGCCGTAGACGACCAGCGCGAGCCCGACGATGCCAATGACGACCGCGACGAGCAGCCGCCGCCGCGCATGGAACCGCGGGTCGGTGGCGCGCACCGCCGAGGCGAACTTGGGGTCCTCGGCAAGCGACCGCTCGATCTGCTCGAACAGCCGCTGCTCGTGCTCCGAGAGCGGCACGGTACTCCTCCCCGGTCATGGTGGCCGATCACGGGATGTGACCGGCGGACCGTGGCAGCCAACCGGCTGCTTACCCGTCAGTCTACGAGTGCCCATGCGGGTCGGAAAGCGAGACGTTGCGTGGCCCCCGCGAATTTTCCGACCATGTCTGATCATCTCGCCCAAGAAGACTGGCTGGACGTACCGCTGCCTGCCCAAATCTGGCCACCGCGGCGTCCGCCGCCTGCTCGGCCTCCCGCCACCCGCGCTCGGGCGCGCCCAAGGTCAACTGCCGCGGGGTACCGGCCGCCGCCACGAGGCCCTCGACCCGCACCCCGATCAGCCGGATCCGGTCGCCCGGCCCGAGCGCCTCGAACAGTGCCCAGGCCGTCTCGAAGATCTCCCGGGCGACATCGGTCGGCACGGCCAGGGTGCGGGACCGGTTGAGCGTGCGGAAGTCGGCCAACCTGACCTTGATCGCCACGGTCCGCCCGGACTGGTCGGACCGGCGCAGTCGCACCGCGGTCTTGCCGGC
>Ga0075420_100001734_pt1 | contig 18576 bp, 18 predicted proteins | sample SoiMetdeltSBSDD4_FD_75296 | JGI IMG/M metagenome (GOLD analysis project Ga0075420, IMG submission 75296) | Bulk soil microbial communities from a Populus tree surrounding site in Tennessee, USA - Soil MetaG P. deltoides SBSDD4 | ecosystem: Environmental > Terrestrial > Soil > Tree plantation... | reverse complement strand
GGTGGCGGCGGTGGTGGCGGCGGCGGTGGCGGCGGCGGAATGGGTGCCGGCGGCATGGGCGGAATGGGTGGCGGCGTCACCGTTATCCGCGGCAGGTCGGTCGTCCTCGTCAGCGGGCCGCGTTTCGTCCGATGGGGCGGACGCACACGGCGCATCGTGGCGATCAGCGCCCTGCCGGTTGCGATCGGCGCGCTGGCGATTGCCGGAAGGACCTACTACGCCTCCGGCTATCCGGCGGTCGCGGCGACTCCGAACGTTTGCACCGGCGTGACGGCGGAAGGCTGCGAACTCCGTCTGCAAGACGTGCCGATGGACGGCGGCGGTACCGCGAGCGTGTGCGTCCAGTACTGCCCGTGGAAAGACGGCGAACAGCCGGACACACCGCCCGATGCGAATCCGACAAACGCAAACGAAGGAGCGCCGCAGCAATAGCGATGCGCATGCAACGCTGAACGCGTTGCGACGAATTTGTTGAACAGCGATCGCGCGGCCCCCGAAAGGATCAGCCGCGCGATTTTTTTTCGCGGATGCCCTACCCGCCCGGAATCACGCCGACTGTTTCTCTTTCTTGGTCTGCCGGTCGGACGCGTATTCGACGTCCTCGTAGCCATGCGCCGAGACGTCGAACAGATTGCCGTCGGGATCCGTCGCCCGGTATTCGGCAAACGCCCGCGTCGACGGCCGCTCGGCCATCGGCTCGTTCCATGTCGCAAGCTTGGCCTCGACGTCGTCGATGTCCTCGACCTGGAAGCCGAAATGATTCATGCCGCTCGGCGCCGAGTCGCCGCGGTTCGGCAGGAGCGCGAGCGTGAGGTAGCCGTCGCTCATATAGGTGCCGCCGGTCTTCGACGTGTGAATCACTTTCATGTCGAAAACCTCGCCGTAGAATTTGGCGAGCCGCGCGGGATCCTTGGTCTTGATCGCGAGGTGACGGATTTTCGGCACGGGACTTCCTCCGCTCTTGATTGTCATGCTTGAGCGTCGATCGTAGGCAACTTGCCGTGCGCAAACAAGGTTGCCGCGCGCAAGCAAGACGGCGCGAAATCGCCCTGACCCCACTTGCTTGTGGCCGCGCTTGGGACGCACAATCCGCGCACGAAATAAAAATACAAATCACGGGAGGGAGCGATGAGAAAGATTCTGTCCGCCGCCATGATGCTTGCCTGCGCCGCCGGCGTCGCACTCGCGGTTGAAGGCATGGACTGGGCCTATCCGATCACGCCGAAGCCCAAGGGCCCGCCGGACAAGGAGAAGATGCTGACCGTCCCCGGCAGCAAGAAGCAATACACGGCGGCGCAGATCAACGACGGCTTCGCGCCGCCGGACTGGTTCCCGGAAGAACATCCGACGATGCCGACCGAAGTCTCGGCCGGACGCGCCCCCGCTTTCCGCGCGTGTGCGCTGTGTCACCTGCCGACCGGCGGCGGCCATCCGGAATCCGCCAACATCGCCGGACTTCCGGTGCGGTATCTCATCCGTTCGATGGAAGAGTACAAGAAAGACAACCGCGTCGGGGTTCGCGCCATCACCATGGTCGAGATCGCCAAGGCGATGACCGACGAGGAAATCCGCAACGCGAGCGAATATTTCGCGAACCTCAAGCCACAGAGCCGGCAGAAGGTGGTCGAGGGTGCCACCACGCCGAAGAGCTTCGTCGGTGGCGGCGGCATGCGCTATGCGAGCGCCGAAGGCGGCACCGAACCGATCGGCAGCCGTATCATCATCATTCCGGATACCGCCGAAGGCGCGCAGCGGCGCAATCCGAAGTCGAATTTCGTTGCCCATGTGCCCGAGGGCAGCATCGCGAACGGCAAGGCGCTCGCGGCGGGCGGCAACGGCAAGACCGTCGCCTGCGGCATCTGCCATGGGCCGGAGTTGCGGGGGCTCGGCGACGTGCCCGGCCTCGCCGGCCGTGACCCGACCTACACGTTCCGGCAGCTCTACGACATGCAACAGGGCCGCCGCCAAGGCGACGCGATGGCGCTGATGAAGGGCGTGGTCGAGAAGCTTTCGGTCGACGACATGATCGCGCTCTCGGCCTACACCGCCTCGCTCGAGCCTTAGAGCATGATCCTGAAAAGCCTGCCCCGGACTTGATCCGGGGTGGGTACCGGTTTTCGGAGAATATCTTGCTCAATCAAGAATACGGCTAGGCGGAACCCCGCTCCTCTCCACAAGTTGACCGCCGGCAGCCCCGTGGCTGCTGGCGGCGGGCTGCCCTGCGGCGCTAAACTCAGTCGGCTGGGATTCGCCCCGACATAAGGCTTCCCGTTGATGCTGAGCAACCGCCGCGGAATTCGTGGGCTAGGAATTCATGGGCCAGGAATTCATGGGCCAGGAATTCATGGGCCCTTTGCGTTGGGCCGACGAGCTTTTGTTGCCGGCGCGATCGCGGTCGTCGCGGGTGTCCTGCCCGCCGCGGCGCAATCGGATGGTGCCGACGAATTGCTTTCTGCCATCGTGCAGATCAAGACCTACATCAATCCGGACGGACGCACCGTCAAAGGTCTCGGCCAGCAGCGCGCCGGTTCCGGCATTGTCATCGACGACAAAGGACTGATCCTCACCATCGGCTACCTGATGGTCGAGGCGCACTCCGCCGAGGTCCTCACCAATTCCGGCCGCAAGGCTGCCGCCGATATCGTCGGCTATGACCACGACACTGGATTCGGGCTGCTGCGCGCGACCGAGCCGCTGAAGGTGAAGCCGATCGCGATCGGCAAGTCCTCCGACATCAAGGAGCAGGACCAGGTGCTGGCGGCGAGCTTCGGCGGCCGCGCCGGCATCGCGCCGGCCTATGTGATGTCGCGGCGCGAATTCGCCGCCGGATGGGAGTACCTGATCCCGGGCGCGATCTTCACCGCGCCGGCGCATTCGGACTGGAGCGGCGCTGCGCTGGTGTCGCGCGACGGCAAGCTGGTTGGCGTCGGCTCGCTGGTGGTGGGTGATGTCACCGGTCAGGGCAAGAACCTGCCCGGCAACATGTATGTGCCGATCGACCTGCTGCCGCCGATCATGGCCGACCTGCTCTCGGGCGGCCGCGTCTCCGGTCCGGGCCGGCCGTGGCTCGGACTCAACGTCGAGGAGGTGCGTGGCCGCATCTTTGTGAGCCGCGTCACCGGCGATAGCCCGGCACAGCGGGCGGGCATCAACACCGGCGACATTGTCATCGCGGTCAACGGCGAACCGCCGCGGTCGCTCGCCGACTACTATCGCAAGATATGGTCGCTCGGCAGCGCCGGCGCGTCGGTACCGCTCGATCTCCTGCAGACCGACGGCGTGAAGCGCGTCGACGTCAAGTCGATGAACCGCCTCGACTACCTGCGGCTGAAATCCACATTCTGATTTTTAGCGGACTGCTATAGTCCCTTCCCCGCCCTCATCCTGAGGAGCGAGCCATAAGCGCGTTACGCGCGTCTACGACGCGCTATGGCGAGTGTCTCGAAGGATAAAGTTCGCTAAGGTTGCGGCCTATGGTTCGAGACGCACGCACGCAGCCAAGTGTACGCAGGCTGCGCCTGCTATGGCGTGCTCCTCACCATGAGGCCGAGAAAGGCTGGCGTTCGCCGGCCGAATTTCCGGAGGCTTCATGCCGAGAATCCCGCGCCGGGTCGTCACCGGACACAACGCCGAGGGCAAATCGATCTTCATCGCCGACGCGCCGACGCCGCATGTGTTCCAGCGCAACCCCGGCAGCGCCATCGTCATGGAGATGTGGGAGACGGATGCGACCCCCGCGAGCAACCGCGGCAACGATGACGCCATCGCCCGCGGTTTTCGACTGCCGCCGCCCAAGAACGGCAGCGTGTTCCGCATCATCGAATATCCGCCGGACAAGCAGCGCCTCAAGGCGCTCGCCGCCGAGCGCGCCGGGCCGGACGACGGCTCCGGCTGGCTACAGGCCGCCGACAAGGCCGGCGCGCGCCATCTCGGCTTCCATAAGACCAGCTCAGTCGACTACGCGATCGTCCTGTCGGGCGAAATCCATGCGCTGATGGACGAAGGCGAGGTCCTGCTCAAGACCGGCGACGTGCTGGTCCAGCGCGGCACCAACCACGCCTGGAGCAACCGCACCGACGAGCCATGCTACGTGGCGTTCGTTCTGATCGACGCTGATCCCGTTTAGCCAAGACCGTAGCCAAGACCGTAGCCAAGACCGTAGCCAAGACCGAAAAACATCCGCTTGGGAGGAAGCAGCATGCCCATCAGCAACAACGTGCGCCGCATCGTCACCACAGTCGACGAAAGCGGCAAGGCCGTCGTCCTGTTCGACGGCGACAATCCGCACAACATCAAGCGCCCCGACCGGCCGAACACCTCGCGACTGCTGTGGGTGACCGGCGAAACGCCGGCCGACATCAGCGGCCCTGCCGACCGCGCCGCGTCCGCCATGGGCAAGATCGGCATCACGCCGCCCGCAGGCGGCACGATCTTTCGGATCGTCGAGTTTCCGCCGCTCGGTCCCGAAGTCGACAAGATGGACAACGATCATCTGCATCACCAGATCGGCGGCGATGCGCCGAAGCGCGGGCTGCCGCCGCGCCATCCGTTCATGCATCGCACCCGCACCATCGACTACGCCATCGTCATGGACGGCGAGATCGACATGCTGCTCGACGACAGCGAGATCCACATGAAGGCAGGCGACGTGCTGATCCAGCAGGGCACCAATCATGCCTGGGTCAACCGCGGCAAGGAAACCTGCCGCATCGCCTTCATCCTGATCGATTCGAAAGAGCCGTAAGGCTTCGCGCTCCCCTTCCGCTCGTCCCCGCGCAGGCGGGGACCCAGCACAAGAAAGAAGATTCTGGATTCCCGCGTTCGCGGGAATGAGCGGAGGGAATGCCGGAAATCCGTTCGGTTACCGCCTCGCCTCACCCGACATAAGCGAGGACGACATAGGCGACGTCGGCGACGGTGAACGTCGCCGCTTCGCGCAGCCCCATGCCGGCGTGCACCTTGCGCGAGACCGCGTTGTCGGCCCGGATGAAGGTGAAACCCTCGCGTCCGGGAAGTTGCGCGCGCAACCCCTCGAACATCGCGCGCGCCACGCCCTTGCCGCGCTCGCTCGCGGCCACGCAAATGGGGCCGTAGATGTAAGCGCCCGGCGCCCCCGGATAGGCTCGCAGCATTCCGTCGAGGATCGGATCGTCGCTTTGATCGTCGAGTGACGACGACACGGCGTAGCCCACGACCTGCCCGCCGCGACGAGCGACGATGATCGGCATTCCATCGATCGCGGTCGCGAGCCAGTCCCGCGTCATCGGCACCGACAGCGCGCCGCCGTTCCTACGGAGATTGCGTTCCTGCAGCTCGAGGATGCCGGCGATGTCGCCCGCGTTCGCGCGGCTGATCTCGGCATCTTCCGTCGTCATGGGGCCCGACGGCCGAACAGTTTCATGATCGAGGCCCAGATCACATTCGCCATCAGCGAGAAGCCGGAGATCGGTTTGGCCGCCGGTGGGGGTGTAGCTGACGCGGGAGCGCCGGGTGTCTGCGCTGACGGCGGCCGGACCGGGTCAGACAGATCGCGCCCAATCTGCGCTTTCAGATTGGTGGCAAACTGATTCATGATGTGCGCCGCCGTGGTCTGGATCATGCCGACGCCACGACCGTATTGCGCAACCGAGCCCGACAAATTGAGATCGGTGTGCACGAGAACCTTGGAGCCGCCGTCGGGCCCATCCTCGACCCGGAACGACGCTACCGCGTTGGCGCCGCCGCGGCCCTTGGTGTCGGTGCCCTGCGCCTTCACCCGCGCGGTGCGGTTGGCGTTGTCGATCTCCTCGAATCTCACCACGCCCGCGAACGCCAGCGCCACCGGGCCGAGCCGCACCGCGACCTTGCCCTTGTAGTTCTTGTCGTCGACGATTTCGGTGAGCTCGGCGCCCGGCATGCACGGCGCGATGCGCCGGATATCCATCAGCACGGTCCAGGCTTCCGCCGGCGGCAGCGGCACCTCAAAGGAATTGTCGAACTCCACTGACTGCTCCGGTTCTCTCACCGTCATGCCCGGCCTTGTGCCGGGCATCCACGTCTTTGCATACCGTTGTAAAGACGAGGATGGCCGGGACAAGTGTTTAGCCCGGCCATGACACCGAAGGGGTGCCGCTACTCGTTGACGGCCTGCGCAGCGCCGCCATGCGCCTTCGACCAGCCGGCCGGGTCGCGCATAAAGCTTTCGACCTCGGCGAGCTTGCCGGCGTCGAACTTCTTGCTGGCCTTGGCGACCTCCAGCACGTCCCACCACGTGGCGAGCCAGTGCATGGTGACGCCGAGATCGCTCAGTATCTTCTGACTCTCGGGGAAGATGTCGTAATAGAAAAACACGAACACGTGGTCGCACTTGCCGCCGGCTTCACGCAGCGCGTTGACGAAATTGATCTTGCTGCCGCCGTCCGAGGTCATGTCCTCGACCAGGAGCACCCGCTGGCCCCCTTCGAGATGGCCCTCGATCTGCGCGTTGCGGCCGAAGCCCTTCGCCTTCTTGCGCACGTAGAGCATCGGCAGCGCCAGGTGGTCGGCGAACCAGGCCGCGAACGGGATGCCGGCGGTCTCGCCGCCCGCGACCGCGTCGAACTGCTCGAAGCCGACACTGCGCTGCAGGGTGGAGACCCCGAAATCGGTCAGCGTCTGCCGCACCCGGGGGAACGAGATCAGCCGTCGGCAGTCGGTGTAGACCGGGCTGGCGCGCCCGGAGGTGAAGATGAAGGGCTTGTCGCCCATGAAGCGCACCGCCTCGACCTCAAGCAGCATCTTGGCCGTCAGCTCGGCCATCACTTTGCGGTCGGGGAACCCTGCGGCAGTCATGCGCGTACAATCCGCTGTTGGCGTTCATTATCAACCCCGGATGTGAACGCGCGCGGGCGAAATATCAATATCGCATAGGCGTTTATCCCAAGCCGCTTATGCTGCCGCAAAGCCCCGTGCGTTGACAAATTCGGCAGATGTGCCAAGCCTTTCCTGCCATTCGCCGATTTGCCGTCGCAAGCCGCGACCGCGCCATTTGTCGGAGAGCCGCCCTTGTCCGAAGACAGCACCGCCGTCCCCGCTTCAACCGCCGATGCCGCCGCGCCCGGCCATAACCGGTTCGCGGACGTGGTGTGGGAGCGCAAGACCAAGCATCGCGTGTTCGTGCGCGCGCTCGAGGGCACCTACGGCAACCTGGTGAAGGACTTGTTCGAGCAGCCGCGGGTCTACAAGAGCCGCGACCTGCAGTGGAAAGGCGGGCCGCAGCAATACGGCAAGAAGATCGTCAATCCGCAATCGGTGAAGATCGCACAGTCGATCGAGACCCATATGGAGGTCTATACGCCGGGCGCACGCACCAGCAAGCACGGGCACATGAACTCGGCCGTGTTCTATTGCCTCAAAGGGCGCGGCCACGACGTCCACGACGGCCGCCGCTACGACTGGGAGGCCGGCGACGCGCTGATCGTCGAAAACGCCTGCGTGCACCAGCACTTCAGCGAGGAGGACGAGGACGAGACCATCGTGCTCGTGATGAAGGCGAAGCCGCTCTTCCTGTTCATGCACCTGCTGTTTCAGAAGATCGCCGAAATGCCACCCAAGACCGGCACCGAGCGGCAGCTCAACTACACCCCGCCCGGGGATTTATAGGCGGGGCGCGGGCTTTCCCGCCCCTCTGCGCACACCCGATTGTTGTGATTTGTTGCGCGCCGGCAACACCCGCCGGTGCGGTAACGGGTTATGATCCTTCCGGTTTTTGAGGGGGACTCATCGGCCGTGACGAAGACATCCACGAATACGTTCCTAGCAAGCGCCGCGGTCGCAGCCCTGCTAGCGGTGCCGGCGCAAGCCGCTGACATGCCGATCAAGGCGCCGGCGCCCGCGGCGCTGACGTCGTCATGGTCAGGCTTCTACATCGGCGCCCATGTTGGTTATGGCTACGCGGTCACGGCGCTCACGGCCCCGGACCTGATCCTCGACAACCGCATCATCGGTGCCGGCAGCAAGGGTTTCGTCGCCGGCGGACTCGGCGGCTACAATTACATGCTGTCGTCGCGCTGGGTCGGCGGCATCGAGATCGACGGCAGCTGGCAAGACATCAAGACCAAGGTGACCGCCGCCACCTTCGGCGGCGTGCTCGAGGGGGCGATGGACTGGTCGGCGTCGGTGCGCGCCAGGCTCGGATTTCTGGTGACGCCATCGATGATGCTGTTCGGCACCGCTGGATGGACCTGGAGCTCGATCGATATCAACATCAACCAAACCGGCGGCGGCTTCACCGAGCAGCACTCCCGCGGCGTCAACGGCCCACAGGCCGGCTTCGGCGTCGAAACCATGTGGACCGAGAATTGGCTGGTCCGCACCGAGTACCTGCACAGCTTCTACGACCGCGTGGAATTCAACACCGTCGTCCTCAACGGGAACCCCAGCCCCGTCACGTTCAGCCCCTGGGTGAGCGTCATCCGCACTGCGCTGATCTACAAGCCCACGTCCACACCGACGGCGTGGCCCGATCGCGCGCCCACGGCGATCTGGGGTGGCTTCTATATCGGCGGCATGATCGGTCCGCTGATGGCCAACGCCAAGATCAGCGCGCCGGCTCAAGGCGTGACGGTCGACGGCGGCGGCGTGTCGTCGGTCGTGCCGTCCCTGATGGTCGGTTACAACTTCCTGATCTCGCCGCGTTTGCTGGTCGGCGTCGAAGGCGAAATCGCGCCCAACATCGCGACCAGCGACGTGGAAATCGAATGGACCGGCGCGGCGCGCTTGCGCGGCGGCCTGCTGGTGACGCCGAACGTGCTGGCCTACGGAACGGTCGGCTGGGGAACCTCCGGGATCAAGGATTTGACCCGGCCCGAACTGGGTCTCGCCCCAATTCCGATTCAGCGCGTGCACGCGCTCTCGGTGGGCAGCGGCGTCGAGGCCGCGATCACCGATCGCTGGCGCCTGCGCGCGGACTATCAGCGCTATTTCACCGACAGCATCACCGTTTCGCTGCCGGGCGGCGCCGCTCCGCTTCTGGCCAACGTCAAGGCGAGCGCGCACACTGCCCGCGTCGGCGCGAGCTACCAGCTCGGCGGTTTCTGATACGTACGGCGCGGCGCGAGCCGCCGACTATGACCTCACGGCTATGATCGTGCGGCGACGTCGCCGTGGTCGTAGTCGCGCCGTTCGCGGTCCAGGGCCTCGGCTTCCGAATAGCCGAGCATCAGCGCTTCCATAACCCGGCGCAGCGGATCCTCGCCGAGCGACATGTGAGCGGCCAGGAAGCCGGCGAGCCGCGCGAACACCACCGGCTGCGCGATCATGCGCTCGTAGCGATGCGCCTTCGCCGTCTGCTCGCAGTCCTTCACCGCGCGGCTGAGCGCATCGGTGAACAGCTTCTCCATGTAACCGGCATTGTCGGCCGGTTCCTGGGGCGGCGGCGCGTGCGCCAGCAGCGCGCGGGCATGGGCGACGAAGCGCGCATACAACATCTCCTCGAGCTTGCCGTCGCCTTCGTCTTCTTCAAGGTCACCGCACATACTGATTCCTATCTCGCTCTATCGCCGTCATCCTGAGGAGCGAGCCATAAGCGCGTTCACGCGCGTTGGCGAGCCTCGAAGGATGCACGGCCATGGTGTTGCAACGGCGGAGGCCGCCCCTTCGAGGGCCGCCTGCGGCGGCCACCTCAGGGTGACGGGCTGAGAGCTGCGCCCGCGGCGCTTCAATACCCCTCCGCGTTCTCCAGTTGCTCGAACCAGTCAAACCCCATCGGCTTGATGATCCGGCTGTTGATCACGATGATGCGGGCTTCGTTGTTGGCGTCCGCGTTGAAGTGCTTGTGGATGCAGTAGGGCGGGATGTAGACGAAGTCGCCCTGCTCCCATTCGAAGCGCTTGGGCTCGGCGGCCCACTCGAACTCCATCTCCTCCTTGACGTCGAACTTCACGTCCCAGTGCAGGTCGTAGCCCCTGCCCTCGACCACGTAGAACACCTCCTCGGAGAGATGCCGATGCTTGCCCGACGCCTGCCCGGGCGGCAGGAACTGCATGTAGATGTCGAGGCAGCATTCCTTGGTGTTCATCTGCTCGTTGATGATGTGCTTGATGAGCCCGTTGGGAGAGCGCTCGAACGGCATCTCCGAGCCCTTCACCACGTTCATGCGGCTCTGGTAGTCTTTGCGGAACTGCTCGGACGCCTTCAGCGCCTCGGCATAGAAGTCGACCTGCTCGGTCTGGGCATGGGCCTTGGCGCGTTCGCGCGGATCGATGACGCTCATATCGTTCTCCTCGCAGACCGTGGCCTGCTGACCAAGTCAATTATTCCGCCGCCTCGCGCTGGACGAGCTTCGGCGGCAGGTCCGGCAGCTCCGCCGCATAGGCGTCGTCCATCTTCGGCGCCACGCCATGGCGGGCGAGCGCGTCGGCGAACATGCTACGGATTTCCGGCTTTTCGTCGGCATAGTCAATCTGGTCGCCGCCGATGCGCTGGCTGATCCAGGCGATCGGCACCCCTTGCAAGTTACGCAAGGACGCCACCTCGTGCTTGAACGCAAGGTAGCGCGCCGGGCTCGCACCGGTGTTGAAATGCTGGTGGAACATGCGGTTGGGCGGCACGATCAAGGTGCCGACCTGCCAGTCGAAGCGCTGCGGCTCCTGGCCTTCATGCCACATCAGCGAGAAGCCCTCGCCGGACAGGATGATGACGTGTGCGCTCGGTCCGTGGCAGTGCGCCTTCTTGTAGGTGCCGACCGGAAACTGCGAGATGTGGCTCGGCATGCCGCCCGACATATTGAAGCGGATGTGCCCGCCGCCGGCGCCGCGCTCCTTGGCGCTGATCAGCGGCAGGTTGACCGCGTCAGCGACGAAATTGGTGGCCAGCAGGAAGCCTTTTTTCTCCGCCTTGGGCGTGAAGTAGTCCGGCTCGCCGTTGAAGCGGTGCTTGAAGTCGTACGCCGTGTTGAAGATGAAGTTGCTGTCGTCATAGAGGTTCATGACCGACGGTGCATTGGTGACGCCGACGTAGCGCGCTGCATCCTGCCCGGAGCCGTTGAAATGCTGGTGCCAGCAGTTGAGCGGGATCGCGAACATCGCGCCCGCCTTCCATTCGAAGGTGATGCGCTTGCCGGCGTCGTTCCAGACCGTGGTGGCGCCACGGCCGTCGAGGATCAGGATCATCTCCTCGTAGAGCTGGCGCTGCGGCTCGAGTTTCTTGCCGGGCGGGATGGCGCAGACGTAGCAGTCGTTCGAGGTCCGCGACGCATCGTGATTGATGAAGACGCCACTGCCGCCGCGGCGTGACCACGGCTTGAGCTCAACCGTGCGCAGGTTCGGAACATATTGCGCGCCGATGATGTCGAGCCCCTCCTCGCGCACCCAGCGCAGATAGGGGGTGTCCTTCTCGGTCGCGAATTTCTTGGCGAGTTCCTCGGAAACGGTGGGATTCTTGGCCATGAGCGGGTCCCTTGAACCGGAATTTGGCGTTACATTAGTCCTCGGTGACGGTGCGTCAACGGCACGCCGGGGACGCATCGGCGCAGCGAGGAGCGACCGATGCTGTTCGGGATGTACGCGCCCGTCCCCCACGTCACGGTGGGTTCGAAGGAAATCGACCGCTCGGTGAAGGGCGCGCTCGCTCCATTGCCGGCGGGCGAAGTCGATCCCGCCTTCACGCTCGCCAAGGACGTGCTGCGCGCGGCCGACAATGCGGGCTTCGACCTCTGCCTGTATGCCGAACGGCACCTCGGCGCCGATTTCGAGGCCTGGATACTCGCGGCCGCGATCAGCTCCTGGACCAGCAACATCCGCGCAATGCCGGCGGTGCATCCCGGCCTGTGGCATCCGACGCTGATCGCCAAGATGGCGGCCTGCCTGGATCGCCTCACCACCGGCCGCAGCGCCATCAACCTCGTGACCGGGTGGAACGAGGTCGAGGCGCGCATGTACGGCGGCGACATCCTCCTGCACGAGCATGACCGCTACATTCGCGCGGAAGAATTCGTCACTGTGCTGCGCGGGATGTGGAACGAGACGCCATTCTCGTTCGACGGGCGGTTCTATCAGGTGCAGGAGTCACAGCTTCTGCTCAAGCCCGCGAGCGCGCCGGAGATTTTCACCGCGAGCCGCAGCGAACGCGGCCTGGAGATGGTCGCCAAATACGCCGACTGGTGGTTCCTCGACTTCGACAAGAACGCGGCTGACGTCGCCGGCGTCGAGGACAGTCTGCGCCGCTCCATGGACGGCATGAACCGCCGCGCCGCGAAACACGGGCGCAAGGTGCGGTTCGCGTTCAATCCGTTCGTCGCCTTCGGCGCCACCGACGATGCCGCGCTCGAACATGCCAAGAAGCTCCTCACACCGGACGTGCCGGATGCCGACTTGCGCAAGATGATGTCGCGGGTGGGCCCGGCGATGAAGTCAGGCTGCATTGGGCGGCCGCAGAAGGTGCGCGACCAGCTCATGAAATACACCGATATGGGGATCGAGCTGTTTCTCTTGAAATTCGTTCCGACGGTCGATGCGGTGCACGAAATCCGCGACGAGATCGTCGCGCCGCTGCATGGCTATGCAGGACAGGCCGCGGCCGCGGCCGCGGCGGAGTGAGACTTTTATATGGACTGCAGTTGAGCGTGCTACCGCGGGTAGCCGGGCGGTGGATTGTAAATCCATTCAGGTGGCGCGTTGCGCCGACCCATGCCGAACTCGAGAAAGGCTTGGGTCCAAAGGACGCTGTTCTCGAATGGGTCTGGATGAAATATCTCGGGGTAGGCGTGCATATGAACGTACGGATAGTGAATCCGCCGGCACTCGTTCAAACGCAGCGCACCGTCTCGGCCGATCGCGCACCATTCACGCCTTGAATCGACTGGAGCCCAAGCGACGCCGTTCTCAAAACATGTGATGGCGCGAAGACGCGGCGCGATGATGTCCGTACCATCGCCATCAACAATGCCCCATTGGCCACCGCGCTCGGCAATCCGGAGCCCATGTCTGCAGTCCACCACACGCGCTGGATCGATCTGCTGTGCTCGTGGCAGCGGTGGTTCCGGGCGCTCCTCGCCATTCAGGTCGAGCCAAAACTTGCGCCCGCCATTCTCGAAATGAAAAAGGCTTTCGTGGCTGCCGAGGTACTGATCGAATTTAGGTTCGAAGACAACGTGGCCGGTCGTGTCGATAATGCCCCACTGCCGACCCTGCCTGACTGCAGCATATCCGCCACGGAAATCCTGGACCTCATCGAACCCAGGTGGATCGGAAAGCAAGCGGCCGTCGATTCCGACAAATCCCCATTTAGTGTCAAACCGGATCATGTATGGGCGGTCGCAGGGCAATGGGCGGTTCAATTGCTCGAACAGATAATGTGTGGTCGGTTGCCCACGGGCGTCCGTTATTTGAATTCTGCCATCCATCTCCACGATCCGAATGCCGGATGGACATTCTGAGAATATGCGGCCGTTGCGAGGATGCGGCACAATATTTCCGGCACGGTCTAATCCCATCGCACGTCCATCGATCCGGACGACTGCGATATCCCCAATCACTGGCTGTTCGACGAAATCAAAGTACCGACCACCAATTACCGCACCGCTTCTATCCAGCAACGCATATGGACCCCGCGGACCGCTATGCCGCGCGATGCCCCATCCATTCGACCAACCCAGCAATTCCAGGAATTGGAATGGGACTGCGAGCTGCCCAGCCCGGTTGACCGCGCCGAACTGCCGAACTCCCCCTATCGTCTTGGCCACAACGGCGCGCTCGTCCCGCAGCGGGCCCACGCGTTCATATTGAGGCTCGACGACCCATTCGCCGCCGCTCGCAAGCAACCCGAACGGTCCTGCGCTGGCGCTCTTCTCGGTCGCCCAGACAAGACCGCGTCCTTCGTCGAACATGACAAATCGGGTCAAATCCGGCTTGCGGATCCAATGCCCGGCGACGTGATATAGGCCGAACACAGCCTTGCCTGAGATGTCCCATCCCGGGAGCGGACGCAGGTATGCCTCGTTTCTGCCGTGGGCCCATTTTCCCTCCGCGACCAAGACGACTTCGTTGGTCAGCGGAATGGCGCGTTGAAAAATCGACGGTACGACGACTTGGCCTTGCCGGTTGACGACCCCAGCATTCTCACCGATCACAACTTCCGCAAGGCCTTGGTGGAAGTCGCCGGCCAGATCAAACCGCGGAGCAATGACAACCTCCCCGCGGTGATCGATGTAACCAAACTTCCCATCGATACGGACGGCGGCGATGCCTTCGCTAAAAGGCATGGCGCGCTCGAACCGTGCAGTGATGACTTCGCGTTTTGTCTTTTGGTCGACGTAGCGGCAAAGGCCGAACTTGCCGTCACATTGCGCGACGACACTCGACATGTCCGGATGCTGCGCAAATGCCGGCCACAGCATGACAGCGTAGAGCATCACTGCTGCCACTCGAATCGATAGTGTCATGACGGAGCGCCCCCGTTGCTGCGGCGATTGCCGCCAATCAGCACCAACCATCATGACTACCTATCGGAAGATGTGGGCAAGCTGCGGCTGAGCGCGAATTACTTCTTCGCCGCCTTCGCCTGCTCCGCAAGATAGCGCCGCAGCCGCTCGCGCACGGCATCGGCGCTGTCCTTGGTCCAGCGGCGGAACCCCTCGCCGGTGCTCATCCCGAGCTTGCCGGCCGCGACCTTGTCCTTGAGGAACGCCGTCGGCTCGGTCGAATTGTCGAGATCGGCGACCAGCACGTTCTGGATGTCGAGCGTCAGATTGAGCCCGACCAGGTCGGACTGCTCCATCGGCCCGAGCACCGCCATGCGCGCGCCGAAGCCGGTCTTGACCACGGTGTCGATGGTCTCGGCATCGCAGACGCCGGCGGCGACCAGCGCGATCGCTTCGCGCTTCAAGGCATGTTGCAGCCGGTTGCCGACGAAGCCGGGAATGTCCTTCCTGACGTGCACCGGCTCGCGGCCGGCATCGCGAAGGAGATCGATGGTCTTGCGCACGGTGTCGTCGCTGGTGGCATCGTTCTGAATGACTTCCACCAGCGGAACCAGATGTGGCGGGTTCCAGAAATGCGTGCCGACCACGCGGTCGCGGTGCTTCAGCTTGGCGCCGATGTCGGTCGTGGGAATAGCGGAACTGTTGCTGCAGAGGATCGTGGTCGGCGCCGTGACGCTTTCAAGCTCGGCGAAGATCTGCTGCTTGAGCGCCAGCTTCTCCGGCGCCGCCTCGAACACGAACGACACGTCCTGCATCGCCGCCGCCATCTGTTCGTGGGCGGTGATGCGGCCGAGCAGTGCCGGATCGCCGTCAAGCAGCGCGCGCGCCGCCTCAAGCCGCTGCGGCAACGAAATGCGCCACGCTGCCGACGGATCGTAGATGCGCACGGTGTGACCGGCCGCCGCCAGCAGATAGCCGATGCCGTGGCCCATCAAGCCCGCACCGATGACGCCGATGGTGAGATTGCTGTCGCTCATAAGCACGGACCTCTAATTTAGTCATACGCGGGCATAGCCCGTCGAAGACGGGCGTGAACGCCCTGGTGACCCGCGCATCCATCCTTCTCGCAAGAGGATGGATCGCCGGGTCAAGCCCGGCGATGACAACCTTTCGGCGTCATCCCGCCGTATACCCGCCGTCGACATACATGACCTGCCCGGTGCAGAAATCCGATGCCGGCGTGAGCAGGTAGACCGCCATGCCCATGAGATCCTCGACTTCGCCCAGGCGTCCCAGCGGGATGCGCGCCAGCGAGCGCGCGCGCGTCTGCTGGCCGAGTTGGTCGTCGCCATACATCCAGGCCGTGAGCTTGGAGCGGAACACGGTCGGCGCGATCGCGTTCACGGTGATGCCGTGCTTGGCCCATTCGGTCGCCAGCACGCGGGTGAGCGAGTCGGTCGCGCCTTTCGAGGCGCAATAGCCGGTGTAGCCGGAGATATTGCCGTGACGGCCACGTACTGACGACATCAGCAGGACCTTGCCGCGCTGCTTGTTGGCGATCCAGTGCGCGCCGACGGCCTTGGCCATCAACCAGATGCCGCGCACATTGGCGTCCATCACCGCCTGCCAGTCCTCGTATTCCAGCTCGTGGATGAAGCCTGGCTTGTTCATGCCGGACGCGACCACGAGCTGGTCGACGCGGCCGAAGCGCTGCAATGCGAGGTCAAGCATCGCCTGCGCATCCTCAAGCGAGTCCGGCCGCCGCAGGATGGTCTCGACCTCGCCGCCGACGTCCCTCACCTCGGCGGCGACCTCGTCGAGTTCGTTCTTGCTGCCGGAGGCGAGCACGAGCTTGCCGCCGAGCGCACCGAGCGTGATCGCGCAACCACGCCCGAACGCGCCCGATGCGCCGGTGACGATCGCGACCTTACCGCTGTTGTCGAACAGCGACAGCGGATGGCGCAGCGGTTCGGAGATGTCACTCATGCGTGCGCCTCGCCCTATTTGCCCGTCTCGAACCGGAACGACTGCGTCGGGTCGATCGCCGCCACCACGCGCAGCGCACAGCCCTCGCCTTCCGGCCAGCGCCACGGGAACGCGAAGAACGAGCAGCGCTTGCCGGTGATCTTGTCGATCTCGCCGCCGATATTCTCGATACCGGGGATGCCGTTGCCCATCATGATCTTGTGAGCCGGCTCCCAATGCGGGAAGTCTTGGATGATATGGCGGCCGGTCTCCTTGAAATACTCATCGTCGAGATGCGGCTGCGCCGGACCCGGCCCGTGCGGCCCGAGGAAGGTGCCGAGCGGATGGTCGAGCGCCTGCACGTCGACGCCGACGAGCTTGACGCCGCGCTCGACGATCCATTCCGCCGCCTCTTTGTAGAGACCCGGCGAATAGGCGTAGTAGTCCGGGTTGTCGCCGTAGTTCTTGTGGCTGCCGGTGTTGATCATCACGATGTCGTTCTTCCGTATCCTCGGCTCGGCGTTTTCCAGATCCTTGGGGGTGATGACGCCCCACTTCTTCTTCGGGATCGACACCACGACGCCGGTGCCGAAGAAACGCCAGAGCGGATAGCCGGTCAGCGTCGGCTTGTTCTCGCTCACATGGATCGGCGCATCCATGTGGGTGCCGCGGTGCATGATGCCTTCGAACTGCTGCACCAGCAGGCCGTCCTTGGCGTGGAATTCGACCACGCGAACGTTGAGGTTGGCGCGCGACGGCCATTGCGGCATGCCATGGCCCCAGTCGCAGGTGAGATCGTACAGCTTGACCTTGCCGGTCTCCTTCGCGGCCTGCACCGACGGCTTCTTGATCTCGCCGGGTTCGATCCGGTTGGTGCCCTTCGGATCCATGATGGCGACGAGGCGGATGACGCAAGCGTCGCCCTCGTGCCATTTCCACGGGAAGCCCTGGAACGTGCAGCGCTTGCCGGAGAGCTTGTCGAGATCGGCGCCGACATTCTCGATTGTCGGAATGCCGGCGCCGAGCAGCACCCTGTGCGCGGCGTTCCACTCCGGGAAGTCGGCTATCGCCTCGCGGCCGGTCTTCTTCTTGTATTCCGGCAGCAGGTACTTGATCTGCGGGCCGTTGCGGTGCGGGCCGATGGAGGTCGCGAGCGGATGATCGACGCAGGCGGTGTCGACGCCGACCAGCTTGACCTTCTTCTTCACCAGCCACTGCGCCGCCTTCTTGCTCAGGCCGGGCGCGTGGCCGAAATATTCCTGGCTGTCGGAATAGCGCCGGTGCCAACCGGTGTTGATCAGCACGATGTCGCCGGCGCGGATTTCGGGCTTGGCTTTTTCCAGGTCTTCGGGCTCGACCAGCTCCCATTTCTTCTTCGGGATCGCCACCACCACGCCGGTGCCGAAGAAGCGATCGAGCGCGAGGTCACCGACCGCTTCCTTGCCCGGGAGCAGATGGATCGGCGCGTTCACATGGGTCGAGGTATGGAAGATGGTGGAGATCTTGTGAGTCATCACGCCGTGCTTGGCGTGGTAGGTCAGCCGTTCGAGCTTGATCTCCTCGTAGCCGGGAAAGATCGGCGTATACATTCCCCACGGATGGCTGAGCTCGTAGAACTCAAGCCCGCTCACCGGGTCTTTGGTCGCCGCCATTACATTTCCCCCGACTAGTGCTAACCACTTCAGCCTACAATGAGACGTCGTCCCCGGTCCATCCAACCGGCCCGGGCCGGACGCCGCAGAGCAAAATCGCAGAGCAGACATGACCGAGAACTTTGTCTACCAAGCCCAAGCCATCCGCGTGCTGTTCGGCCGCGGCAAGCTTCAATCCGTGCCGGCCGAGCTGGACCTGCATAAGCGCTCCCGCGCTTTGATCCTCTGTACCGCTTCGAGCCGCGCCACGGCGGAGCGCGTCCAATCAGAGGCGGCGGGCCGTATCGCCGATATCCATCAGCTGCCGAAGACCGGCGACGCGCGCGAGCGGCTGGCCAAGCTGATCGAGCACGCCAAGCAGAAGAACGCCGACAGCCTGATCGTGATCGGCGGCGGCTCGCCGATCGGCTTCGCCAAGACCATGGCTGCCAAAACCGGCCTGCGCTCGGTCGCCGTGGTGACGACCTATTCCGGCTCGGAGATGGCGTCGAGCTGGTCGATCGGCGCCGGGCCGGACCGGATGGCGGGCGACGACGACAATTGCCTGCCGCTGACCGCGATCTACGATCCCGACCTGACGCT
>Ga0075420_100001733_pt1 | contig 18576 bp, 15 predicted proteins | sample SoiMetdeltSBSDD4_FD_75296 | JGI IMG/M metagenome (GOLD analysis project Ga0075420, IMG submission 75296) | Bulk soil microbial communities from a Populus tree surrounding site in Tennessee, USA - Soil MetaG P. deltoides SBSDD4 | ecosystem: Environmental > Terrestrial > Soil > Tree plantation... | reverse complement strand
CGGCGGAGCAGGGCGACGTGGCCGGAGGTGCTGGCCGCCCGCAGCCGGCCGGTGCCGGCTCCGAGCCGCCCCCAGGCCGTGTAGCGACCGGGCGTCCGGTCGTGCTCCAGCTGGTCGAAGGCGCTGGTCACGTCACCGCTGGTCGACTGGAGCTTGACCTGCAGGTCGCTGGTCTCGGGCAGCCGCACGGTGAGGTCGCCGGAGACGCTCTCGGCCTCGACCCGGCCGCGCAGCCCGGTCAGGGTGATCTCGCCGCTGACCGTGTGCGCCTCCACCGGCGCGTGCAGCCCGCCGACCATCAGGCTGGCCGACACGACCCGCAGCTCGACCTGGCAGTCGCGGGGCACGGCCAGGGTGAGCACGGCCTTGCGCCGCATCCCCCTGCCGGCCAGCCAGGCCAGCGGCCAGGGCCGCCACGGCCGCTCGTAGTCGATCGTCAGCGCCCCGTCTTCGTGCCGGACCCGCAGCGGCTCCCCGCTCAGCTTCGACACCTCCAGGGTCGGCCGGTCGTCGCTGCCGACGACGCTGACCGCCCCCTCCACGATCTCGACCAGCACCCGCTGCACCTCGTCGAAGCTGAGCTTGTCGGGGTGGTCCAGCGTCCAGGTGGCCATGGCATGCCTCCGCGATATATCTCGTCTTCGGGTCAACAAGATATATCTCGAGTGTCGGTTGTCAAGCCTCCGCGAGCCGACGCTAGGCCCGCCGGGCCTCCAGCAGGGGCACCGGGCGGGCGAACCCCTTGAGCCGCAACGCCCCCAGCTCCCGGTAGCGGACGCCCATGGGCGCGGCCGAGTCGGCCACGGCCTGGCTGACCAGGACCTGGCCGGCGCCGGCCCGGGCGGCGATCCGGGCGGCCAGGTTGACGGTCCGGCCGAAGTAGTCGCCGCCCTGGACCACCACCGGCCCGGCCGCCACCCCGACGTGGGCCGGGGGCAGGCCGGCCGCGGGGAGCTGCTCCACCAGCCGCAGCGCCGACAGCACCGCCCCGGCCGGCTCCCGGGAATGGACCATCACCCCGTCGCCGAGCCACTTCACGGGCACGCCGCCGTGCTCGCGGGCCGACCGGTCGACCAGCACGGCCAGGGTCTCGGCGAGGGCGGCGGCGGCCCGGTCGCCCCGCTCCTCGGTCAGCCGCGTGTACCCGGCCAGGTCGAGGAACGACATCGCCGGGACCCGCCCGGGCCGCCCCAGCAGCCCGGCCGCCTCCAGCTCGTCCTCGATGCGCTCGACCAGGCCCTCGGTCCACACCAGCTCCTCCTGCCGGTGGTAGATGGCCAGCAGCGCCGGGTCCCCCAGCGGCAGGAAGTCGATGCTCAGCTGGGCGGCCCGCTCCATGGCCGCCCGCTGGTCGCCGCCGGCCGCCCGCACCGGCCCCTCGAAGCGCGCCTGGTAGGCGTCGCCCCAGGCGGTGGCGATCAGCCGCAGGCCCTCGACATGGGCCCGGCCGAGCCGGCTCAGCCAGGCCGGGTCGAGGATCCCGCTGGCCAGGCCGAGCCGCAGCAGCGGCACGACCTCCAGCTCGTCCTCGCGCATCGGCTCGTCGGGGCCCACCCGGGCGAACCCCATCGACTCCAGCACCGCGCCGAGGGTGTCGAGGGGGATCCCGCTGTCCTGGCTGACCTGCCGGTAGGTCCTGCCCGAGCGCACCGCCCAGCGCCGGAACGGCGTGCCCTCCAGGAAGCCGAACGACAGCCGGCCCGCCCGGACCGCCGACACGATGCCCGCCATCGGCAGCCCGGCCCGCTCGCAGGCCACGGCCAGGCGGACCTTCGGCACGTCGCCCTCGCCGAACGGGTCGGGACCGTCCCCGGCGACCAGGATCCCCAGCTCGACCAGCCGCTCGACCTCGGCCGGGCCGACCCCGGCCAGGTCGGCGAGCGCCGATGCCGACAGCCCCTTCACGCCGGGTCGTCCCGGTCCGGGGCCCGGGCGGCCTGGTGGATGGCCCGCACCGTGTCGATCGTGTCGGCCTCCTCGGCGCGCTTGTCGTCGCGGTAGCGCACCACCCGGGCGAACCGCAGCGCCAGCCCGCCGGGGTAGCGGGGGCTCTGCTGGACCCCGTCGAAGGCGACCTCCACGACCAGCTCGGGGCGGACCCGGACGGTCCAGCCGTCGCTGGCCACCGCCAGCTCCTGGAGCCGCTCGGTCTGCCAGGCGAGCAGCTTGTCGGTCAGGCCCTTGAAGGTCTTGCCCAGCATCACGAAGCCGCCGGCCGGGTCGCGGGCGCCCAGGTGGAGGTTGGAGAGCCAGCCCTTGCGGCGGCCGTGGCCCCACTCGACGGCCAGCACGACCAGGTCGAGGGTGTGGACCGGCTTGACCTTGAGCCAGCCGGCGCCGCGCCGGCCGGCCTCCCAGGTCGCGGCCAGCGACTTGACCATCACGCCCTCGTGGCCTCTGGCCAGGGTGTCGTCCAGGAAGGCGGCGGCATCCAGCGGGTCGGCGGTGACCCGCCGGGGCATGCGCAGCGGCTCGGGCACCACCGCGGCCAGGGCGGCGTGCCGCTCGGCCCCGGTCCGGTCGAGCAGGTCCTGGCCGTCCAGGTGGACCAGGTCGAACAGGAAGGTGGTGAGGGGCAGGGTGGCGGCCAGCCGCTCGACCTCCAGGCGGCTGCCGACCCGGCCGGCCGTGACCTGGAACGGGTGCGGCCGGCCGTCGGGGTGCAGGGCGATGACCTCGCCGTCGAGCACGGCCGCCCGCACCGGCAGGGCCAGGGCGGCCGCCACCACCTCGGGCACCCGGGCGGTGATGTCGTCCAGGGTGCGGGTGAACACGGCCACCTCCGGCCCGGCCCGGTGGACCTGGACCCGGGCGCCGTCCAGCTTCCACTCGACCGCGGCCTCCCCCACCCGCTCCATGGCCGCCTCGATGCTGGGCGCGGTCGAGGCCAGCATGGGCTGGAGGGGGCGCCCGACCTCCAGGTGGAACTCGCGCAGCCCGGGCACGCCCACGGCCAGGGCGACCTCGGCCACCGGGCCGAGGGCCCCGCGCAGCATCAGGGCCCGGCGCACCTCGGCCCCGGGCACCCCGGCGGCCTTGGCGATGGCCTCGACCATCACCCCCTCCAGGGCGCCCTGGCGCAACTCGCCCGAGAGCAGCCCGACCAGGAAGCGCTGCTCGGCCGCGGTCGCCCGCCCGAACAGCTCGCCCACCAGCCGCCGCCGCTCCGCCTGCGACCCGGGACCGGCCAGCCGGCCGATCCGCTCGAAGGCGGCGTCGACCTCGGCCACCGTCAGGGTCGGGGCGGCCGCCGGGTCGGGGGCGTCGCGCAGCGCCGCCCAGCCGACCCCGATCTGGCGCTGGCGCAGCTCGCCGGAGAGGAACGCCACCGCCGGGCGGACCTCGCCCGGCTCCAGGCGCCGCAGGCAGGCCGCCAGCCGCTCCACCTTGGCCAGGCGGGCGGAGCTGGCGGCGACGGCGGCGGAGGTCGCGGCGACCTCGTCGAGCAGCACCCGGTCATTGTGGCCGAGCGCCGGACAGCCGGCACCGGTGCTGGCCGGGCGGCCGGCCCTCGGGTAGGTTGCCGGCGTGAGACGTCACAGCACGCCGGCCAGGCATGCCCGACGCGCATGCCGAGGGCCCGATGCGTGGTGCGCCAAGCGCGAACGCGACGCCGATGCTTGACCGGCGTGCCGGGTGGGTGCTGGTCGCGGTCGCCGCCGGGGGGGCGGGGTGGGCGGCCGCCGAGCTGGCCCGGCCGCGGCGGGCCGACATCCGCACCTTCGACCCCGGCGAGGTGGCCCGGCTGGAGACGGCCATGTGGCGGTCCTACTACGACCGCCGCCGGCTGCCGCTGTTCGGGCAGCTGGTGGCCCTGCTCCAGGGGCAGTTCCATCTCCAGCCGCTGCGGGCGGTGACCCTGGCCGGGCTGGCCGCGCGGGCGGCGGCGGTGTTCCAGGTCGGCGCCTCCCGCGCCGACCACCGCCGCGCCCTCCCCTACCTGGAGCGCTACTACAACGGGATCCGGGCCGTCAGCGAGGTCCCGTTCGACCCGGCGCGGGCGGCCCGGCTGGAGCTGGCCTGGTGGACCGTGCACCGCGAGGTCGACGACCACCCGCCCGGCGACCTGGAGGCCGCCCTGGCCGACCTGGCCGCCGAGCTCTACCAGGTGCCGGCCGAGCGCCTCTGGACCCATGCCGGCCGGCGGGCCGAGGCCATGGCCATCCGCGACCGCACCTCCCGGCGCCCGGTCGGGGTGCTGGAGGACGACTGGGACCGGATCGAGGCCGTCCTCTGGGTCGCCTGGAAGGCCCTGGCCGACGAGGTCCGTTTGGTCAAGGGGGAGGAGGCGGCCCAGGAGGCCTGAGCACCCGGCGGGCGGCCAGCACCGCGACCGCGCTCCAGGCCAGGTCGCCGACGATGAACAGCAGCCGGGAGGAGACCGCGATCACGGCTGCCACCGGGACCGTGACGGTCGAGCCGAGCAGCAGCAGCAGGGCGGCCTCGCGCACCCCGGCCCCGGCGGGCACGACCAGCAGCAGCGGCCCGCTGGCGAAGGCGGCCGCGAACGCCCCGGTGCACTGGAGCCACAGCAGCGCCCCGCCCTCGACCCCCAGGCTCCTGGCCAGCAGGTACGCGTGGACGCCGTAGCACAGCCAGGAGAGCAGCGCCCAGCCGGCGACCCGCAGCACGCCGGCCAGCGACAGCGGGGCCGGCAGCGGCGGCCGCCCGATCGCCCGGGAGCGCGACCAGCAGCCCGGTGCCGACGAGCATGAGCATGAACACCGCGAAGGCCGCCCCCGAGGCCCGCGGCGGCACCCGGTAGTCGCGGCCCAGCCGCATCTGGGTCACGGCCGACCAGATCGTGCCGGGCAGGTACTTGCCGAGCTGGCCCAGGTAGAACACCCGCATGGCGCCGGCCTGGGGCAGGCTGCCGCCCAGGTCGGCCAGGGCGGCCCGCCAGGACCGGAAGGTGGCGTAGATCCCGCCCAGCACCGGCACCCAGGCGGCCAGCACGACCGGCACCGACAGCCGCCCCAGCAGCGGCCGCGCCTGACGCCACTGCCCGGCCAGGACGACCACGATCACGCCCAGGAACAACCCGGCCACGGCCAGCCGCAACGCCGTCCGCCAACGCCCCCCGGGACCGGCGGGACGTCGTCGGTGGTCGGCTGCTCGGCGACACGGTCGGGGATGGCCATCCCGATACGCTAGCGCAGGCCGACAGCGCCCTGGTCAGGAACGGCTAGCCGCAGGCCGCCTTGACGTACGGGTAGGGGTTGACCGGGGTGCCGCCGCCCGGGTGGACCTCGAAGTGGACGTGGGGGGCGGTGAAACGGGCGTTGCCGGTCTGGCCGTTGTAGGCGATCAGCTCGCCGGCCTTGACGCGCTGGCCCACGGAGGAGGCGTAGCGGGAGAGGTGGGCGTAGTAGTACTCGTTGCCGTCGGCGCCCTGCAGGTAGAGGCTGATGCCGCCCAGCGAGCTGGTGTTCTCGCGGCTGACGACCCCGTCGACGATGGCGTGGACCTTGTTGCCCCAGGGGTTCATGATGTCGGTCCCCTTGTGGGCCCGGCCGCCGGAGCGGGCGGCGCCCCAGGAGTCCACGAACGAGTAGGGCTTGGACACCGGGCAGGACGTCCAGCGCCCGTTGACCAGGTGGGTCGTGTTGAACCCGGCCAGCTTGTCCGCGACCTGCTTGGCCTTCTCGAAGGTGCGGGTGAGCTTGGCCACGGTGGCCTTGGACCGCTGCTCGAGCTTGTCCATGGCCGCCATCGCCGAGGTCACGTCCTGGATCGCGTCCTCGTAGCTGTCGTAGGCGACCTTGGCGTCGGCCACGGCCTCGACCTGGCCCTCCTGGAGGATGGTCTCGAACTCGACCCGGCTCACGACCACCTCGGCGCTGCTGCCCAGGATCCCCGACAGCGGCCGGGTGCCGCCGGCCTTGTAGAGGGAGGAGACGTGCCCGCTGAGCGCCCGCCTGGCCCGGGCCAGGTCGTCGCGGACGTAGCCGAGGCGGCTGTTGGCGGCCTGGAGGCGCTGCTCGGCGAAGGCGCGCTCGCTCTCGATCTGGTCGAGCTCCCGGGTGGCGTCGTCCAGGGCCTTCTGCATGCGCTTCTGGCGGCTCTTGGCGGATGCCAGATCGTCGGCGCCTCCGGGAAGGGCCACGCCGAGGACCAGCGCGGCCATCAGCAACCCGACCGCGATGAAGCGGGATCTTGGCACGTCTCGCCTCCGTCGGGGGCACGGATCGAGAAACTGCGGGGGCGCCCGGTTTGGGGGGACTCGGGCGCTGGCAGCGGACGATAGCACAGCCCCGCCCGGACGAGAAAATTGGAGCCTGTGGACAAGACGCGGCCCCCGCAGCTGCGGGGGCCGTTGATCGTCCGTCGGCCGGCGGTGGATGCCGGCGTTCGCGGTCGGGCCGGTGGAGGAAGCGCGGCCGCCGCGAGGTGAGCAGTTCTCTGGCCGTCGGCCGACGGAGGTTCGATATGGCGGGCCACCGGGAGCGTGGTCCGCCCGCTACCCGTCGGGTGGAGTCTCCAAGGCATCCGCCCCCTTCGTCGCGATCGGGCCGCGACCAAGTGCTTGCGGGCTATCGACGCCCCATCATGTGCCTCCCGGCCCCGGTTCGTAAACGGGTCACTTGACGAGCGTTCCGGGCGGGGTTCGCCTACGCTCTAGCTCCATGGGAGAAGCCCGGATGCTGGCCGCCTGCCGGGGCGAGCCGGTCGACCGAACCCCCGTCTGGTTCATGCGCCAGGCTGGACGCTGCCTCGCCGGCTACCGGCGGCTGCGCGAGCGCCACGGGATCCTGGAGATCACCAGAACCCCCGAGCTGTGCGCCCAGGTGACCACCATGCCGGTGGACACCTTCGGGGTCGACGGGGCCGTGTTGTACGCCGACATCATGCTGCCGCTGTACGGCATGGGCGTGCCCTTCTCCATCGACCCCGGGGTCGGCCCGATCGTCCACCGGCCGGTGCGGGACGCCGGCGCCGTGGAGGGCCTGCGGGTCGTCGAGGCCGAGGAGGCCACCCCCGAGCTGTTCGAGACCATCCGAATGCTCCGCCGCGACCTGGACGGACGGGCCGCCCTGATCGGGTTCGCCGGCGCCCCCTACACGGTCGCCTCCTACCTGATCGAGGGCCGGCCCTCCAAGGAGCATGCCCACGCCAAGGCCCTGCTGTACGGCGACGAGCCGCTCTGGCACCGGCTGATGGAGATTCTGACCGAGGTCACCGTCCGCTACCTGAGGGCCCAGGTCGCGGCCGGCGTCCAGGTGGTGCAGCTGTTCGACTCCTGGATGGGCGACCTGGGCCGGCGCGACTACGAGGCCGCCGTGCTGCCCTACAGCCGGCGCATCTTCGAGGCCGTACGGGCCACCGGGGTGCCGACCATCCACTTCGGCACCGGCACGGTGGGGCTGCTGGAGGCGATGGCCGCCGCCGGCAGCGACCTGGTCAGCGTCGACTGGCGGGTCCCGCTGGACGAGGCATGGGAGCGGATCGGCCCCGGCAAGGGCATCCAGGGCAACCTGGACCCGGCGGTGCTGCTGGCCCCCTTCGAGGTCGTGGTCCGCGAGGCCGACCGGGTCCTGGAGGCGGCCGGCGGCCGCGACGGCCACGTCTTCAACCTGGGCCACGGGGTCCTCCCCGACACGCCCTCCGACCACCTGACCCGGCTGGTCGAGCACGTCCACAAGGCCACCGAGAGGACCTCCGTTGCCAACCCCTGACTTCCCCGCCCAGGCCCGACCCACCGGGGGGCTAGGCTTGAGCCCCCCGGACCCCCCCACCGGGGTGCTGCTGATGACCTACGGCTCGGCCGCCACCGCCGGGGAGGTCCCGGCCTACCTGCGCAGCGTGCGCGGGGGCAGGGACGCCGACCCGGAGCTGGTCGCCGAGTTCCGGCGCCGCTACCGGCTGATCGGCTGGTCGCCGCTGGTCCGCATCACCCTCGAACAGGGGGCGGAGCTCCAGCGCCTGCTGGACGCCGGGCACGGGGCCGGCCGCTACCGGGTCGAGGTCGGCATGCTCCACTCGGTGCCCCGGATCGACGAGGCGGTGGCCCGGCTGGCCGTGGCCGGGGTGGGTCGGCTGGTCGCGATCGTGCTGTCGCCCCAGTGGTCGCCGGTGATCATGGGCGGCTACCGGCGGGCCCTGGACTCGGCCGCCTGGCGGCTCGGCCCCGACGTCCGGGTGGTGCTGGCCGGGCCCTGGCACCGCACCCCGGCCTTCCTCGACGCCCTGGCCGAGCGGGTCACCCAGGCCCTGGGCCGGCTCGACCCGGACGTGCCGGTGCTGTTCAGCGCCCACAGCCTGCCCAAGGCGGTGGTCGACCGCGACCCCGGCTACCTGGACCAGATCGCCGAGACGATCGACGCCGTGGTCGAGCGGACCGGCCTGGACCGGGGACGCTGGCAGTTCGCCTACCAGTCGGCCGGCCACAGCCCCGAGGAATGGCTCAAGCCCGACCTCAAGGACCTGCTGCCCGGTCTGCGGGCCGAGGGGCACCGGGCGGTGCTGGTCGTGCCCGTGCAGTTCCTCGCCGACCATCTGGAGATCCTCTACGACATCGACGTCGCCGCCAGGGGGGAGGCCGAGGAGGCCGGCCTGTCCTTCCACCGGATCGAGCTGCTGAACACCTCCCCGGCGTTCATCCGTGCCCTGGCCGACGTGGCCCTCGACCAGGAGCGCTCGGCCCAGCCCACCGCCTAGATCGTTGTGGCCGCGTCGCCGGCGGTCAACGATCCGCGGCAGCGGACGGTCAGATGGGGTGCTCGCGCCTGTCCACGGGCCCTCCGGTGGGGTCGGGGTCGAGCTCTGCCGTGGTGGGCTCCGGGTCCCGGTCGGGCAGGGTGGGCTCCGGTGTCAGGCTGGACGGGGTGGTGGTGGGTTCCAAGGTAAGGGCGTCGTCGTCGGGGCGGGGGCGGGTGCGGGTGACGTCGACGAGGATGCCGACGCCGAGGGCGAGCAGCAGCAGCGGCCAGACCCAGTGCAGGCGCAGGGCCTGGTCGGCTCGGCCGATCAGGAACAGCAGGCCGAGCGCGGTGAAGGCGAAGCCGAAGGTGAGGGAGATGGGGTCGAGCTCGTGACGGCGCATCATGGGGCCTCCGCGGGGACGGGGATCGTGGGGGCGGCCGGCGCGGTGAAGGTCTGGTCGAACGGCCCGACGTCGTGGAAGGAGCGTGGGTCGCTGGCCCGGCGGACCTCGATCACGCCGTAGCCGGCCATCAGGTCGAGCCTGACGGTGGGGGCGGTGGCGCCCTTGGCCGGGGCCTTGGCGGCCGGCTCGGTGACGGTCGAGTCGACCTGGGCTCCGCTGTCGACGTGGCCCAGCAGGTCGAGTGCGCCGACCCCGACCCGGCCGCGGACGACGGCCGCCACCTCGTCGGGCAGGACCACCAGCAGCCGCCCCCCGGCCACGCTGGCCTCCAGCGGCGGCGCCCCCGGCCCGAACCTGACCTTGGACAGGTCCAGGATCATCTCGCCGCCGGCCAGGCGGTAGCCGGTGCGGACCTCGGCCGGGGTGGCCGGCTGGAACACGCGCTCGGCCACCCCGCCCTGGACCGGCACCGGGCCGGCCAGGGCGGTGACGGCGACCAGGGGCACGGCCAGCAGCCCGATCGGGATCAGCCCCCACGCCCGGCCCCACCAGGTGCCGACCACCAGCCCGCCGCCCAGGACGGTCAGGAACACGGCCAGCACCTGCCCGATGGAGAGGTCGATCACGTCCAGGTTGTCGAGGGCCAGGGCCAGCCCGGTCGCGATCAGGGCGGCGGCGAAGGTCAGCGGGCCCAGGAACGGCCGCCGGCGCGGCCGCCCCGGCGGCGGGGGGCCCCAGGCCGCGGCCGGGTCGGGCGGCGGTGGCGGCGGCGACCACACGGGCAGGTCCGGCGGCGGCAGGGTGGCCGTGTCCCGGTCAGGGTCGGGCGGCGGGGGGAGCGGCTCGGTCGTGGTCGTGGCGCCCGGCGGCGGCGCCGCCGGGACCGCCGGGAGCTGGGTGGTGGTCCCGGGCGGGCCCAGCTGCCCGCCGCCGGGTGGGCGGCGGTCGGGCGGCTCGGGGTCGTCGTTGCGGAACAGGAAGATCCCGAAGGCGATCAGCGCGATCGCCCAGATGACGCTCGGCTCGGAGAAGGCGCTGGCCAGGATGGCCACGGCCAGCAGGATCAGCGCCACCCCGACGTAGCTGCGCCAGCCGCTGGGCGGCCGGTGGAGCACGCTGGTGGCCAGCGACTCGTTGCTGCCGGCGACCGGGACCAGCAGCCAGAGGAGCAGGTAGGCGAGCAGCCCGAACCCACCGAACGGCACCAGGATGATGAAGCCGATGCGGACCACCCAGGCCTCGATGCCGAGGTAGTCGGCGAGACCAGCGGCCACGCCGGCGACCATCCGCCGGTCGGGGCGGCGGGTCAGGCGCCGCACGGTGCCCGGCGCCGGCCCGGCGCCGGGAGCGGCCGGCGGGGGCCCGATCGGCGGCGGGGGCTGGGTGGTGGCCGGCGGTGGCGCCTGCTCCCCTGGCGGGAGCTGGGTCGTGGTCGGCGGTGGCGCCTGCTCCCCTGGCGGGGCCTCGGGGGGACGCTCGGACATGGCGGGTGCTCCTCGTGATGGCGGTGGGACCTTGGCGAGCAGCCTGCTCCCCCGCCGGGCCGGCCGCCATCGGGGATCACCCTGGCCGTTCCCCGATCCGGGCCGCCCCTGCTCAGGGTCGATCCCCATGGCCGGCCCGTCCGGCCCATGCCACCATGGCCCCCAGGCGTCACGACGACCCGGAGGCGAGCCCCACGACGACCCAGGTCCCCCACCGGCCGGCCAGCTCGGCGGTCATCGTCCGCAGCCGCGACAACCGCGTGCTGCTGGGCGTTGCCGGCGGGCTGGGCGAGCGGCTCGGCGTCGACCCGGTCCTGGTCCGGGTCGCCTTCGCTGTGCTGGCCATCGCGGGCGGCTCCGGGTTCGTCCTCTACCTGCTGGCCTGGGCGGTCTCGGTCGAGCCGGACGACGAGACGGCCACGGCCCGGCCGGTCAGGCGCCCCGCCGCCAGGCAGGCCGTCGCCCTGGGACTGGTCGTGCTCGGGACCATGCTGCTGCTGCGCGAGGTCGGCCTCTGGTTCGGCGACCGGGTCGTGTGGCCGATCGCCCTGGCCGCGGCCGGCTCGGCGGTCATCTGGGCCCGGAGCGACGACCGCGACCGGGCCCGCTGGGCCCGCATCCCCGGCAACCCGATCGAGGCGATGTTCACCGGCCGGGTCGGCCTGATCCGGGTGGTCCTGGGCGGCCTGCTGGTGGCCAGCGGCCTTGGCCTGGGGTTCGCCAACACCGGCGCCGACCTGGCCGCGGCCGGCGACGCGCTGCTCGGGGTGGCCATCACCCTGATCGGGCTGGGCCTGATCTTCGGCCCCTGGGCGACCCGGCTGGCCTCCCAGCTGGCCGAGGAGCGCCGCGGCCGGATCCGCTCCGAGGCCCGGGCCGAGATGGCCGCCCACCTGCACGACTCGGTGCTGCACACCCTGGCCCTGATCCAACGGGCCGACGCCTCGCCGGAGGTCGTCGGCCTGGCCCGGCGGCAGGAGCGGGAGCTGCGGGCCTGGCTCTACCGGGCCCCGGTGCCGCCCGAGGGCCGGCTGCGTCCGGCCGTGGAGGCGATCGCGACCCGGGTCGAGCAGCGGCACATCGTGCCCGTCGACATCGTGGTGGTCGGCGACGCCCCCCTCGACGAGGCCGGCAAGGCCCTGGTCGACGCCTGCCAGGAGGCGGCGTTCAACGCCGCCAGGCACTCGGGGGCGCCGCTGGTCTCGGTCTATGTCGAGGTGGAGCCGGACGAGCTCACCGGCTTCGTCCGCGACGAGGGCAAGGGGTTCGACCCCGACCGGGTCCCGACCGACCGGCGCGGCATCGCCGACTCCATCCGCGGCCGCGTCCGCCGCCACGGCGGCACCGTCTCGATCATGTCCAGTCCCGGCGAGGGCACCGAGGTCCAACTCAGACTGCCGAGGAGCCAGATGTCATGACACGCGTGTTCCTTGTCGACGACCACCACTTCTTCCTGTCCGGGCTGCGGGCCGAGCTGGGCTCGGAGTTCGAGATCGTGGGTGAGGCCGGCGAGGTGGACGCGGCCGTCGACGGCATCCGGCGCACCCGGCCGGACGTGGTGCTGCTGGACGTGCACCTGCCCGGCGGGGGTGGCCGGGCCGTCCTGGAGGCGGTCCGCCAGACCGACCACGACATCCGCTTCCTGGCCCTCTCGGTGTCGGACGCGGCCGAGGACGTCATCGGGGTGATCCGGGCCGGGGCCCGCGGCTATGTCACCAAGACCATCTCCCCACCCGACCTGGCCGCGGCCATCCGCCGGGTCGAGGGCGGCGACGCCGTGTTCTCCCCCAGGCTGGCCGGGTTCGTGCTCGACGCCTTCCACGGCGACCTGACCGGGGTCGTCGACCCCGAGCTCGACCAGCTCACGGCCCGCGAGCGCGAGGTCCTGCGCCACATCGCCCGTGGCTTCACCTACAAGGAGGTCGCGCGGCGGCTGCACCTCTCGGTCAAGACGGTCGAGACCCACGTGTCGTCGGTGCTGCGCAAGCTCCAGCTCTCCAGCCGCCACGAGCTGACCCGCTGGGCCAGCGACCGCCGACTGGTGTAGTGCGCCGGGCCTCGTCAGCAGGGCGGGAGGGTCGTGGTGGTGGTGGTCGAGCCGCCCGGCGTGGTGGTGGTCGTGGTGGTCGTCGAGCTGGTGGTGGTCGGGTCGCCCGTGGTGGTGGTCGTCGTCGACCGGCACGGCTCGGTGGTGGTGGTCGTCGAGCCGGTGGTCGGCGGCGACGTGGTGGTCGGCGGCCGGGTGGTGGTGGGCCGGCTGGTCGTGGTCGGCCCGTGGGTGGTCGTGGTCGGGGGCCGGGTGGTGGTCCGCAGGGTCGTGGTGGTCGGGTCGCCGGCCGCCGGCCCGCCGCCGGGGGCGCCGGTGGTGGCGGTCGAACCGGTGGTGGGGGCCGCCGGGGCGGTCCCGGTGGGGACCGGTGGGCCGGGGACCACGCCGCCCTGGTAGAGGCCGGCCCAGCCGAGGACGGCGTCCACGTACGGCCAGGAGTGGTTGTAGCCGTAGACCGCGAGGCGCAGCTGGGCCGGGTCGCTCAGGTCCCCGCCGCTCAGGCAGAGGTAGCCGGCGGCGCTGACCGCGGCGTCGAACAGGTTGTTGGGGTCGGCGACCTGGTCGCCGTTGCCGTCGCGGCCCAGCGCGCGCCAGGTCCCGGGGAGGAACTGCATCGGCCCGACCGCCCGGTCCCAGACGGTGTCTCCGTCCCAGCGGCCGCCGTCGCTGTCGGGGATGGCGGCCACGCCACGGCCGTCCAGCGGCGGCCCGGTGATCCGCGGGCTCACCGCCCCGGCGGCGCTGAACCTGGTCGCCGAGCCCCCGAACAGGCCGTGGTCGGACTCGATGCGCCCGATGCCGGCCAGGACCGTCCAGGACAGCCGGCAGTCCGGGGCGTACCCGGCCGCCCAGGCCGCGGCCTCGCGGTAGGCGCGCAGGCTGAGGGCGGGGATGGCCCGGCCGCCGCCGGCCGGGGGCACCCAGGAGGCGGGGGTGGCGGTGGCGCCGGCCCCGCCGGCCGCCCGCCGGGCCACGGCCCGGTCGCGCTCGGCCGCGGCCGCCGCCTCCCGTCCCCGCTGCCAGGCCTCCAGCCGCAGACGGGCCCATTCGGCGCCGTCCGGCTCGCCCGCCACCGGGCCGCCGGCGGCCACCTCGGTCGGTCCGCCGCCGACCGCCAGGGCGTCGGCGGGCACGAACCCGGGGGCCGCGACCGTCCAGGCCAGCAGGGCAACCACGCCGACGCCCCCGGCCCGCAGGCGGCGGACCAAGGACGCGGACAGCGGTGGCGGTCGGTGCAAAGGGCGGCTCCCGGAGCGTGCGCGGTCTTCCATGTTGGCATGCCAGGGCCGAGAATGCGTCCCCGAGATGTTGTTACTGACAGCTCTGTCCCGGCAAGACGTCTGCGTCTTGGTCGCCCTTGTCGCGACGTTGTAGGGTTTGGCAGCAGGGCGTGCTGGGGAGGTAGGCGATGGGAATGTGGGACCACCTCGCCGACTGCTTAGTTCTTCGTGACCAGCTGGCGGGAACGTCCCCCTCTGCTCGTGTATCGTTTGGACTCGCCTTGCACCATTTCGGCGCTGTACAGCAACTGCCCAGCTCGCGCTCACGTGGGGCCACCGTGATGAAACCGTGACGGTCAAGGCCAAGAAGCGGGGAGAGCTGCGGAACTTCCGCCTGGTCGTCGTCGCCTCGTCGGCGCTGACGGTCCTGTTCCTTGTCTGGATCGTGCTCGGGGTCGGCGGGAGCAGGGTCACCGAGCTGACCAGCAACATCGTCCAGGCGTCGGCGGCCCTGGTCGCCGCCTGGGCCTGCCTCAACGCCGCCAGCCGCAACCCCTACGGCTTCGGCAGGGCCTGGACCGCCTCCCTGCACCGGGCCTGGCGCCTGCTCGGCTCGGCCGCCCTGTTCTGGGGCCTGGGCCAGGTCGTCTGGACCGTCACCGAGCTGCGCGGCGGCGAGCCGAGGGTGCCGTCCCTGGCCGACGCCGGCTTCCTGACCGCCCTGCCGCTGCTGATCGCCGGGGTGCTGGCGTTCCCGACCGCCCCCATGCGGGCCACGGCTCGACTGCGGACCCTGCTGGACGGCCTGCTGATCGCCGCCTCCCTGCTGTTCCTCGGCTGGTCCACCGTGCTCGGCGACACCTTCCAGCCCAGCGGCACCTCCACCTGGGAGCGGGTCATCTGCCTCGCCTACCCGCTCGGCGACATCGTGGCCGGCACCATCGCGCTGGTGCTGCTCACCCGCTCCCGCGGCCGGGGCGTCATCCATCTGTCGATGATCGCGGCCGCGGTGTTCTCGCTGCTCATCTCCGACCTCGGCTTCGCCTACACGAACCTCTCGCACAGCGACGGCAGCGGGTCGCTGGTCGACGTCGGCTGGGTCATCGGATGGCTGCTGCTGTGCGCCACCGCCCTCAAGCCCACCGTCGCCGAGCTGCGCCACGGCGACGACGAGGACGAGCCGTCGATCACCCGCCTCGCCCTCCCGTATGCGCCGCTGATCGTGGCCGCCGCCACCGCCCTGATCATCCAGGCCGTCAGCGGCGAGTTCGCGCCGTTCCTGGTCTACACCGGCACCATGATCGGGCTGCTGGTCATCTCCCGCCAGATCGTCACCCTGGTCGAGAACCGCCAGCTCAACGCCCGCCTCCAGGACACCGTCCAGCAGCTGTCAGAACGCGAGCAGGAACTCAAGAACAGTCTGCGGCGGGAGCTGGCCGCCGCCGACCAACTGCGGGCCGCCGACGCCATGAAGGACACCTTCCTGCGCGCCGTCTCCCACGACCTGCGGACTCCGCTCACGGCCATGCTCGGGGTCGCCGTGACCCTGGAGCGGACCCGGCTCAACCTGCCCCGCGAGCAGGCCCTGGACCTGGTCGGGATGCTGGTCGAGAAGACCCGGAAGCTGGAGCGGCTGCTCAAGGACCTGCTCGACCTCAACCGGCTCGAGGAGGGCGTGCTGGAGCCCAACCGCTCCCTGACCGACGTCCGCGAGCTCGTCCACCGGGTCGTGACCGAGGTCGACCAGCTCGCCGGCTGGCCGATCGACATCGAGGCCGAGCCCATCCAGGCGTTCATCGACGGCCCCAAGGTCGAGCGGATCGTCGAGAACCTCCTGCTCAACACGACCAGGCACACGCCCCCGGGAACCAGGGTGTGGGTCAAGGCCCTGGCCAGGGGCCCCGACCTGGAGCTGATCGTCGAGGACGCCGGGCCGGGGGTGCCGGCCGAGCTCGCCGGCACCATCTTCGAGGCGTTCCGGCGCGGCGGCGGGGCCGCCCCGACCATGGCCCACGCCCGCGGCGTCGGCATCGGCCTGTCCCTGGTGGCCCGGTTCGCGGCCCTGCACGGCGGCCACGCCTGGGTCGACGAGCGCTGGGGCGGCGGGGCCGCCTTCCACGTGCTCCTGCCCGACGTGGTCAGCTACGACCGCGGCTACGCCCAGGTCCTGGACCGTCTCTGACCGACCGGCGAATCTGCCGGTCGGAGTCTGGTAGCTGTCGGCCGAAGGCCGACTCCAACGCCGTTGCCCGCTATCGTGAGGTGCATGGCCAACGACCCCGGGCTGTTCGGCCCCGACTCGGTCTCCTGGCGCGTGCAGCGGGAGGCGACCGTCATGCTGGGCGGGGCCCGGGCCCTGCTGATGCACTCGGCCCACCCCCTGGTGGTGGCCGGCGCCCGCCAGACCGGCATGTACGCCAACCAGCCGTGGCGGCGCCTCGAGCGGACCCTGCGCCAGACCTACACGGTGGTCTTCGGCACCAGGGAGGAGGCGCTGGCCGCCTCCAAGCGGATCGACGACGTCCACCGGGGCATCAAGGGGGTCGACCCGGTCACCGGGCTGCGCTACGACGCCCGCGACCCGGGGCTGCTGCTGTGGGTCCATGCCTGCCTGGTCGACAGCTTCCTCGAGTTCGAGCGCCTGACCATCGGCCGGCTCGACGACGCCGGCCGCCAGGCCTTCCACGAGGAGTCCATGGTCGGGGCCGAGCTGCTGCGGCTGCCACGCGAGCGCATCCCGCCGACCGTGCCGGCGCTGCGCACCTACCTGGACGAGGTGATGGCCAGCGGGATCCTGCGCATGACCGACGGGGCCCGCCGGGTGGCCGACCTGATCGGCAACCCGCCCCGGGACGTGCCCCGGCGGCCGCTGTGGGGCCTGATCTCGTTCCTGGCCTTCCAGACCCTGCCCGAGCCGCTCAAGCGGCTCTACGGCGTCCGCGGCGGCCCCGCCCGCCGGGCCCTGCTCCAGGCCAGCGTGCTCGGCGTACGGATCGCGCGCCCGCTGGCCCCGCCCCGTATCCGCTACGTCGCCCCGGCGGTGATGGCCGGCTGGCGCCTCGAGGGCCGCTACGGCTCCCTGGCCGAGGCCGCCGCCCACTGGCCGACCGGCCCGACCGGCCCGACCGGCCGGACCGGCGAATCTGCCGGTCGGAGTTGAACGCCGCCGCCGACGGCGGCTCCATGGCGGTTCTGCCGCCCTGCCCCGTCTGCTATCGTGGCGGCGCGGCCGCGCCGCCCCCGGTCGACGGCCTCTGACCGTCCCGGGGAAGCGCCGGCCTCGGGCCCGACGGACGGGCCCAGGTTGCGAAGGACCCTGCCGGTAGGCCGAGCAGGCACCTGCGGACGCAAAGGCACCACCGATGGCGCAGATCACCAATCCCGGGCCCTTTTTCTCCCGTGTCCCGAGGGCGCACGCGGCCGAGCAGCCCTTCACCTACCCGCCGCAGCGCGAGTGGGCCGAGCCGGACTGGCGGCGGCTGCCCGGCTTCCGGGACGTGACCCGCACCGAGTGGGAGACGGCCCAGTGGCAGCGGGCCCACACCGTCAAGAACCTGCGCCAGCTGGTGGCCGTGTTCGGCGACCTGTTCCCGGCCGACCTGCTGGCCTCGGTCGAGCGTGACCAGGCCGAGCGGGCCACCATGTCGATGCTGCTCCCGCCCCAGATGCTCAACACCATGGACGAGCGGGACCTCTGGGCCGACCCGGTGCGCCACTACATGCTCCCGGCCTTCGACGACCGCGACCCCGAGTGGCCCAGCCACCCGCTGTCGGCCCGCGACAGCCTGCACGAGGCCGACATGTGGGCGGTGGAGGGCCTGACCCACCGCTACCCGACCAAGGTCCTGGCCGAGCTGCTGCCCACCTGCCCCCAGTACTGCGGGCACTGCACCCGCATGGACCTGGTCGGCAACTCCACCCCCCAGGTTGCCAAGTACAAGTTCGAGATCAAGCAGCCGGCCCGCCACGAGCAGATCCTCGACTACCTGCGCCGCACCCCCAGCGTCCGCGACGTGGTCGTGTCCGGCGGCGACGTGGCCAACCTGCCGATCAGGGTGCTGGAGCAGTTCGTCTCGGCCCTGCTCGACCTCGACAACATCCGCGACATCCGCCTGGCCTCCAAGGGCCTGATGGGACTGCCCCAGCACTTCCTCCAGGACGACGTCCTGGCCGGCCTGGACCGCCTGGCGACCAAGGCCAGCCAGCGCGGGGTCGACCTGGCGCTGCACACCCACGTCAACCACGCCAACCAGCTCACCCCGCTGGTCGCCAAGGCCGCCGGGGCCCTGCACGACATGGGCTTCCGCGACGTCCGCAACCAGGGAGTGCTGCTCCGCGGGGTCAACGCCACCCCCAAGGACCTGCTGGAACTCTGCTTCACCCTGCTCGACCGGGCCAAGGTCATGCCCTACTACTTCTATGTCTGCGACATGATCCCCAACTCCGAGCACTGGCGGACCTCGATCGCCGAGTCCCAGGAGCTGCAGCACGCGATCATGGGCTACCTGCCCGGCTTCGCCACCCCCCGGGTGGTGGCCGACATCCCCTTCGTCGGCAAGCGCTGGGTCCACCAGGTCGAGGCCTACGACCGCGAGAAGGGCATCTCCTACTGGACCAAGAACTACCGCACCGGCATCGAGTTCGACGACCCCGAAGCCCTCAGCCGCCGCTACGAGTACTACGACCCCATCCGCGCCCTCCCCGAGTCCGGCAAGGACTACTGGCGCAAGTTCGGCGTCCCCGACACGGTCCCGGTCACCTGACCGCCCCCGGGGG
>Ga0075420_100001730_pt1 | contig 18580 bp, 14 predicted proteins | sample SoiMetdeltSBSDD4_FD_75296 | JGI IMG/M metagenome (GOLD analysis project Ga0075420, IMG submission 75296) | Bulk soil microbial communities from a Populus tree surrounding site in Tennessee, USA - Soil MetaG P. deltoides SBSDD4 | ecosystem: Environmental > Terrestrial > Soil > Tree plantation... | reverse complement strand
CCAGTCGTCGTCGGCGGTCGGTAGCCGGGTCGTGGCCATCGCACTCATCGGCGGAACCAGTTCCGGCATCGGCGTCCAGTCCGGCTCGGGCGGATCCATCCGGTGGATCATCCAGTCCTTGCCGGCGGTCCGGAACAAAACGTATCGACCGGAAACCTTTTCACCGTGAAGGATTACGATGACCTCGCCGTCGCGCCACTTCTCGGTGGTGTACGTGCCGCGGTCGTAGATGGTCATGCGTCCCGCGCCGTACTCGCCCGCCGGGATCTCACCGGAGAAGTCGGCGTACTCCATCGGGTGGTCCTCGGTGTTCACGGCCAGATGGTTGCGGCTCGGATCGCGGGGAACGCCACGCGGTACCGCCCACGAGACCAGGACGCCGTTGCGTTCCAAGCGAAGGTCCCAATGCAGCGAGCGGGCGTGGTGCTGCTGGATGACGAACGTGTTGTCGCTCCCGGCTTCCGGCGCTACCGCGGGCACGGGCTCTGGTGTCTTGCGCGCATCACGCTTGCGCCGGTACTCCTCGAGCCGGTCGCCCACTCGCCCCTGCCTTCCTCGCCGTCGTTGCCCTCCCACCTTCCATACCACATTGCCCGTACCGCGATGTGATGGACGCGCGTACCCCGTTTCGTGGTTGATAACCCCACGGATATCCCCTGGGGGGCATGAGCCGTTTTGTCGAAACAATCCAGTTCTAGCGCTCACCACCTCGACGTGGCGTCACGGGTACCACGTGCCGAGGTTACGCAGCGGTAGGTTGGCCGGTCGCGATGCTCATGACTTCGAAGCTTCTCTATTGACAGGTGCTGACCTGGCGACAAGTATTGCCGCTACGTCGAAGCGCTTCCCCGACCGGGCGGGAGGTTTCATGGTAGGGCTTTGTCTCCGCTTACCTCGCGCTTGACCTAAGGAGTTCTCACTCGCGGCCACCTCGCCCCGGCCGCTAACGGCGCATGGTCCTGTGCCGGAAAACCGAATTCACTTGGGTAGCTGTCTCGTGTGCTTTGACCGGGCGCGGCGAGACGGCTCGGGAATCACTGCGCAATTTACGGCGCCGAACAGTTCGTATTGGGAGGAGAGACCAATGCGTTCAACCGTACGCCATGGTCGCTTAGGAGGGTGGCGAAGAAAAACCCTCGTCGCCACCTTCGCCACGGTGGTGGTCGCCGCCAGCATCGCCATGACCTCATCCGCCTCGGCGGAGGATGGCGGCATATCAGACCGCCCGATCCTCGGCATCTGGGAAGTCCAGAGCCTCAGCGGCCAGAACAACAACCTGACCGTCAACACCAACTGGGGTAGGGCCGGACAGAACTACATCCGGATCGCGCCGTCCCGTTATGCGGATGGCCGCAGCGTACCCGTCTCGGGACCGAACAGCCGGTTCGTTTCCAACCGCGTCCACAACGACGTCCACCAGAACCTGTTCTCGGAGAACGAGGTCAGCCAGTGGGTGTTCGCGTGGGGCCAGTTCATCGACCACGTCTTCGGCTTGCGGGACGAGGCCGGTACGACGGCTAACATTCCGTTCAACGCGGCCGACCCGCTCGAGGAGTTCACCAACACCCTCGGCAACATTCCGTTCGTGCGGTCGAAGGCGGCACCCGGTACCGGTGTCACCAATGCGCGGCAGCAAGTTAACACCGTCAGCTCGTACATCGAAGCGTCCAATGTGTACGGCGACACCGATGTTCGGCTGGACTGGCTGCGCGAGGGCTCGGTCGACGGCAACCCGGACAACAACGGTGCCCGGCTGCTGATGCCGAGCAACTACCTGCCGCGGCGGGACGCGCGGGGCAACCCGTCGGCCGCTCCGACGATGGCCATCGACGGTCGCCTGCTGTCCAACCCCAACTCGGCCAAGGTGGCCGGTGACGTCCGGGCCAACGAGAACTTCGCCCTGACGTCCATCCACACGCTGTTCGCCCGCGAGCACAACAGGATCGTGTCGGTGCTGCCGAGCACCATCTCGCAGCAGGACAAGTTCCAGATCGCGCGCGCTGTCGTGATCATGGAGATCCAGCACATCACGTACACGCAGTACCTGCCGGCGATCGGCGTGACGCTGCCGACGTACCAGGGCTACAACCCGTTCGTCAACGCGACCCTCGGCAACGAGTTCGCGACGGTCGGATACCGCGCGCACAGCATGATCCACGGCGAGCTCGAGATCGAGACCGAGCTGGCCCGGTACAGCCAGACCACGCTGAACGCGATGGCCGCGCAGGGCGTCGAGATCGTGATCGACGGCGCCGACGTCGCGCTGGCCGTCCCGCTGAACGTCGCGTTCTTCAACCCCACCCTGCTCGAGCAGATCCAGCTCGGTCCCGCGCTGAAGGGTCTGGGGCTCGAGTCGCAGTACAAGAACGACGAGCAGATCGACAACCAGCTCCGCAGCGTCCTGTTCCGGGTACCGGTTACCGGCAACCCGGAGTGCCTGGACGGGCCGGAGCTGCCGGACTGCTTCAACGGCGTGGTGGACCTCGGCGCGATCGACATCGAGCGCGGTCGGGACCACGGTATGCCGACGTACAACGGGCTCCGCAACGCGCTCGGGCTGTCGTCGAAGACCTCGTTCACCTCGATCACCGGCGAGTCGACCGACCAGTTCCCGGCAGGGCTCGGCATCAACAGCCCACAGTGTCTGGACTTCGTCGCGCTCTTCGACGTCAACGGCAACCCGACAACGGTCGAGGCCGACAACGCGACCCGCGGCGTCCGGCGCTGCACGTTGGCCGCCAAGCTGAGGGCCATCTACGGCGGCAACGTGAACAACGTGGACGCCTTCGTAGGCATCCTGTCCGAGCCGCACATCGCCGGACGCGAGTTCGGCCAGACGCAGCTGGCCGTCTGGCAGAAGCAGTTCGCCGCCCTCCGCGACGGTGACCGGTTCTTCTACGTCAACGACCCGCTGCTTCCGTTCATCCGCAACAACTTCAACATCGAGCCGCGGAAGACGCTGGCAGAAGTCATCGCACGCAACACCGACATCCCGCAAGGTGACCTGGCGGCGAACGTGTTCTTCACCCCGGCGGAGGCGGCCGCACAGGTCGTGCCGGCCGGCGCCTCGGTGAGCAACACCCAGCCCGCGCAGTCCACGACCGGGATCAACGCGACGACCACGACCACTCGGCGGAGCTCAGCCTCCGGCAACTCGAACAACAACCGTTTCATCGGCATGGCCGCGGCGCTACCGGGCGCGGTGACGATGGCGCGTTACAGCCACCCGCGCCGCAACAACCGGCGACGTCGAACCTGACCCTTTCCAACCCACACAGCCGGCGCCGCGCCGGGGCTCCGACCCCGGCGCGGCGTCTTGTCTGCGGGGTTGTTTGTCGGTACGTCAAACTATTGACAACGCGATGACTGCGTGTGAACCTCGGGTCAGGAGCCGGCGCCAGGCTGACGGGCAGTCTCGCGACAGATCTCGCTCAACAACGCGCTCAGCGCGCCGCCTTCCGGGCTAGTGCGGCGATTACTTTCACCAGAAAGGTAGCCGCACATGCAACTGCGCAGACATCTGGCTCGGGCGCTCGCGGTCACGCTGACCGCCGGCACCCTCGCCGTGGTCGGGCAGATCGCCGGCGAGGTACCGGCCATCGCCGCCACCTCGGAGCCGTACAGCTGGCGGAACGTTCGCATCGACGGCGGTGGCTTCGTACCGGGGATCGTCTTCAACCCCACCGAGCAGAACCTCATCTACGCCCGTACCGACATCGGCGGCGCGTACCGGTGGAACCAGTCCACGTCGTCCTGGGTACCGATGCTGGACTGGGTCGGCTGGGACCGCTGGGGATGGAACGGCGTGCTGAGCCTGGCCACCGACCCCGTGCAGACGAACCGGGTGTACGCGGCCGTCGGCATGTACCTCAACAGCTGGGACCCGAACAACGGCGCGATCCTGCGCTCGTCCGACCGCGGCGCCACCTGGCAGTCCACCCAGCTGCCGTTCAAGGTCGGCGGCAACATGCCGGGCCGCGGCATGGGGGAGCGGCTCGCGGTCGACCCGAACCGCAACGCCACCCTCTACTTTGGAGCGGAGGCCGGCCAGGGGCTGTGGCGCAGTACCGACTCCGGCGTCACGTGGGCCAAGGTGACCAACTTCCCGAACGCCGGCAACTACGTGCAGGACCCGGCCGACCCGAACCAGTACCTGACGTTCAACCAGGGCGTGGTGTGGGTCGCGTTCGACAAGTCCACCGGTACCGCCGGCAACACCACCCAGGGCATCTACGTCGGAGTGGCCGACCTGCAGAACACCGTGTACCGCTCGACCAACGGCGGCACGACGTGGGAACGGATCGCCGGCCAGCCGACCGGCGCGATGGCCCACCAGGGCGAGGTCGCGGGCGGCAGTCTCTACATCACCACCAGCGACAAGGGCGGGCCGTACGACGGCAGCACCGGCGCGCTGTGGAAGTACCAGATCTCGACGGGCACGTGGACGAACGTCACGCCGCCGACTCCCGGCGGTGGCGCCAACTGGTACGGCTTCGCCGGTCTGTCCATCGACAAGCAGAACACGAACACCGTGATGGCCACCGGATACAGCTCGTGGTACCCGGACACGATCATCTTCCGCAGTACCGACGCCGGCGCGACGTGGCGGACGTTCTACGACTACGCCTGGCCCAGCCGCACCAACAAGTACAACCTCAACATCAGCTCGGTCCCGTGGTTGACGTTCAACGACCAGAAGTCGCTGCCGGAGCAGGTACCGAAGCTGGGCTGGATGACCGAGGCGCTCGAGATCGATCCGTTCAACTCCAACCGGATGATGTTCGGTACCGGTGCCATCATCTTCGGTACCACGAACCTCAGCGCACTCGACACCGGCGGTACGGTCAACCTCGCGCCGATGGTCCGCGGCCTGGAGGAGACCGCGGTGCTCGACCTGGTGAGCCCGCCCACCGGCCCCGCGCAACTGTTCTCCGGGCTCGGTGACATCGGCGGATTCCGGCACACGAACCTCGACGCGGTACCCGGCGTGATGTACAACAACCCGCACTTCGGCGCGACGACGAGCATCGACTTCGCGCAGGCCGAGCCGGCGTGGATGGTGCGCGTCGGCCGGACCGACCGCGCCGGAGCGACGAACATCGCCTTCTCCACCGACGGTGGCGCGAACTGGTTCCAGGGCAACGCACCCGGCGGAGCGGATGCCGGAACGGTCGCGACCAACGCCAACCACAGCCGGGTGGTGTGGAGCACCGAGGACGTCGGCGTCTACTTCGCGACCAGCTTCGGCGGCTCGTTCACGCAGTCGTCCGGCGTACCCGCGGGAGCCAAGGTCGAGGGCGACCGGGTGAACCTGAACAAGTTCTACGCGCTCGCGAACGGCAACGTTTACGTGAGCACGAACGGCGGACAGAGCTTCACCCAGACCGCCACCGGGTTCGGCGCGACCGGCAACTTGAAGGCGATCCCGGGTACCGATGGCGAGATCTGGGTAGCCAGCGAGACCGGCGTATGGCGGTCGACGAACTCCGGGACGTCGTTCACGAAGTTCGCCGCGTCGACCAGCGGGGTCGGTATCGGCTTCGGCGCCCCCGCGCCGGGCCGCACCAACCCGGCCGTCTACACGATGGCGACCATCGACGGCGTCCGCGGCGTGTACCGCACCAACGACGTCGGCGTCACCTGGGTCCGCATCAACGACGCCCAGCACCAGTACGGCAACGCGGGCGACGCCATCACCGGTGACCCGCGGGTCTACGGCCGGGTGTACATGGGCACCAACGGTCGCGGCATCCTCGTCGCCGAACCGTCCGGCCCGGTCGACACCAGCCCGCCGTCGACGCCCGGTACGCCGACCGCGTCGGCCATCACGTCCACCGGCGCGACGTTGAACTGGACGGCGTCGACCGACACCGGTGGCAGCGGGCTCGCCGGCTACGACATCATCAACGCGTCCAACACGGTCATCGCGACCTCGGCGACGAACTCCGTCGTCCTCACTGGACTGACCCCGCAGACGCAGTACGTCCTGCGGGTCCGGGCCAGGGACGGGGCGGGCAACCAGTCGACACCGTCCGCGTCGGTCACGTTCACCACGGCCCAGTCCAACGACACGACCCCGCCGTCGACCCCCGGTACGCCGGTCGCGTCGGCGATCACCGGGACGAGTGCGACGTTGAACTGGACCGCGTCGACCGACACCGGTGGCAGCGGGCTTGCCGGCTACAACATCTACCGGGAGCAGGGCGCGACCGACCCGCAGTTGGCCACGTCGACGACGAACTCGGTGAACCTGACCGGGTTGACGCCGGGAACGCAGTACCAGATCTACGTCCGGGCGAGGGACGGCGCGGGCAACCTGTCCGCCAACTCCGGCTTGGTTACGTTCACCACCACCGGTACCGGGGTCGGCTGCTCGGTCGCGTACACGATCAGCAACCAGTGGCAGGGCGGCTTCGGCGCCAGCGTGCGGATCACGAACACCAGCGGTACGGCCGTCAACGGCTGGACACTGGCGTTCGCGTTCCCGAACGGGCAGGTCATCTCCAGCCTGTGGCAGGGCCGGCATACGCAGTCCGGGGCGAACGTCACGGTGACCAACCCGGTCGACTACAACATCGTCATCGGCCCGAACGGAGGGTTCGTCGAGTTCGGCTTCAACGCGAGCTGGAACAACACGACCAACAACGAGCCGGCGTCGTACACGCTCAACGGAAGCACCTGCACCGTGGTGTAGCAGGGGCCTGGCGGTCGCGGCGCCGCTCCGGGTGCGCCGCGACCGCTCGGCGTGTGTTCAGACCTTGGCCAGCAGTGCGCCGAACTCTTCCACGATGTCGACGGTGGCGCGGCGGGCCGACGTACTCATGTCGCCCATGTTGATGAACCCGTGGATCATCGATGGAACGCGGCGGAGGGTGACCGGCGTGCCGGCGGCCTCGAGCGCCGCGGCGTAGGCCTCGCCCTCGTCGCGCAACGGGTCGAAGCCGGCCGTGACGACGAGCGCTGGCGCCAGCCCCGACAGATCGGTGGCCCGCAGCGGCGCTCGCCGCGGGTCGTCGCGGTTCTCGGTCCCGCCGTAGTGGGCGTCGAACCAGTCCATCTCCGCTCTGGTGAGGAAGAAACCCTCGGCGAACAGGTCGCGGGACGGGTACGGCCGGCCGCGGTCGACCGTCGGGTAGATGAGGAGCTGGAACACCGGCGCCGGACCACCGTCGTGCGCCGCGGCGTGCGCGGTAACCGCGGCGAGGTTGCCACCGGCACTGTCGCCGCCGATCGCGATCCGGTCCGGATCCGCGCCGAGCGCCGCCGCGTTGGCGAACGCCCACCGCAGCGCGGCCCGGGCGTCGTCCGCCGCCGCGGGGAACTTGTGTTCCGGCGCGAGCCGGTAGTCCACCGAGACGACATGCACACCGGCGTACCGGCACAGAATCCGGCAGACCTGGTCGTGCGTGTCGAGGTCGCAGATGACGAACCCGCCGCCGTGCAGGAAGACCAGCAACGGGGCCGGCCCGTTCCCGCCTTCCGGGGCGTAGTGGCGGGCCTTCAACGGGCCTTCGGCGCCGTCGACCGTGATGTCGGTGACCGAGCCGACCGGGATGCGCGGGCCGGCCGCTGCCTGCGACTCGCGCCGCACCCTCGCCCGCGCGTCGACCGGAGACAGCGCGGTCAGCGGTTCGGTCACCACGCGGCTGCGCAGGGCGAGCAACATCTGGATCTGGGGATCGAGTGTGAGTCCGTCGCGGACGATGGGTTTGCCGCCGGACAACCGAAGCTGCCAGCGGGCCGGTAGTGCGGCCAGGCGCCGGGTGAGGCGGTACCGCAATGTGTCCCTGACGCGGGTCATGGCGCCATTCTGGCGCGAAATGGGCTCCGCCGATAGCGTGCGTACCATGAGCAGGCCACCCTTCCGCGCAGACCACGTCGGCAGCCTTCTGCGGCCACCCGAGCTTCTCCGCGCCCGCGAGGACCGCGCGGCCGGGCGCATCTCGCCGGGCGAACTCCGAGCGGCCGAGGACGACGCGATCCGCGACGTGGTCCGGATGCAGGAGGACATCGGCCTGCGGTCGGCCACCGATGGCGAGTTCCGCCGTACCTCATGGCACATGGACTTCATCTACCAGCTCGGCGGCATCGGCAAGGCCGACGAGCAGCTGACCGTGCGGTTCTTCAACGACGAGGGCACGCTCGAGTTCGCCTCGGCGGCACTGCGCGTCCATGCTCCGATCACGTTGCGGGACACCATCTTCGGGGACGCCTTCACGTTCCTGAAGGGACAAACGACGACCGCGGTACCGAAGCTGACGATTCCGTCACCGAGCATGGTGCACTACCGCGGTGGCCGGGCCGCCATCGATCCGGCGGTGTATCCGGACCTGGACGGCTTCTGGCGGGACCTGAGCGCGGCGTACGCCGAGGAGATCCGCCGGCTCGGCGAGCTCGGGTGCACCTACCTCCAACTCGACGACACCAGCCTGGCGTACCTCAACGACCCGCGGCAGCGGGAGATGGTGGCCTCCCAGGGCGGCGATCCCGAGCACCAGCACGAGCGGTACATCAAGCAGATCAACGAGGCGCTGACCGGTCGCCCCGAGGGCATGACGGTCACGACACACATGTGCCGCGGTAACTTCCGGTCGTCGTGGGCGGCCGAGGGTGGGTACGACTTCGTCGCCGAGGCGCTGTTCTCCGAGCTGGGCGTGGACGGCTTCTTCCTGGAGTACGACGACGCGCGGTCCGGTGGCTTCGCGCCGCTGCGGTTCGTACCGCCGGGCAAGATGGTCGTGCTCGGCCTGGTCACCACGAAACGTGGCGAGCTGGAGGACAAGGACACCCTCAAGCGCCGCATCGACGAGGCGAGCAAATACGTCCCGCTCGAGCAGCTCTGCCTGTCCCCGCAATGCGGCTTCTCGTCCACAGTGGAGGGCAACGTGCTGTCCAAGGACGAGCAGATCGCCAAGCTCCGCCTCATCGTCGAGACCGCGCAGGAAGTTTGGGGCTGAGTGACTTTCGCGGTGATCGGACTCGGTACCGTCCTCGCCACCGCCGGCCGGCTGCTCGTACGGCACTGGCCGGTGCTGGCCGTGCTGTACCTCGCCGGCAGCGCAGGGCGCGAGCTGGTGATGACCGCGGCGGTACGCGTCAGCGACGTCAACGGCGTGCTCGGCTTCCTGGTGCTCATACTCGTACCGATCACCACGCTCACCGCGTTCGTGCTGATGCTCCGCGCGATGCGCCCGTCGCTGTCGACTGCCGTTCAGTCCACTATGGACTCCCGATCCCAGCTGCTCGACCACCTCGGCAGCATCCTGGTCCCGTTCCTCGCGGTGTACGCGTCGTACGGCTACCTGAACAAGGACATCAACGAGTACGTGTACCGCGTCTGGCAGGCCGAGACACTGTCCACCGCGGACCTGTTCGACAACCCGGGCAACATCGACGTCTCGGCGCGCCTGCCGTTCCAGTTGAGCGTAACGCTCGTCTCGGTGGTAGCGGTCGCCGTCGTGCTGCGCTGGTTGTTGGCGCGATGGGAGGGAGCCAGGTTCCGGGCCGGGCGCGGGTTGCTCGGCGCGTACGTCGAGGTCATCTGGATCACGCTGGTCGCCGTGGTGTTCGTGACCGTCCAGGAGGCGACCAGCGGTTGGCTGGCCGGCCGCCGGCTGGTGCACTGGGCAAGCGCGACGTGGTACGACGTCGCGGACTCGCTCGGCCCGCTCGCCGGACCGGCACGGGCCACCGGCGCCTGGCTGTTCGGGCTGACGGGTGCCGTGGACTCAGTGTTCGTCGTACCGATCGCGTGGCTCGCGGTGGGGGCGGTCGTGTTCGGTCGCCGAATCGGGCGGCCGGAGCAGACCACCGAAGAACTGCGCCAGCAGGTCACCGAACGGTGGTCCACCGGCCGGCGGGCCGCCCTGCCGCGCCTGATTCGGTGGCTCGGCGTGGAGACGACGGTGGAGGCCCGTAGCCGTTTCGGACCGCTGTTGGACAGCCTGCGCTTGCTGTTCCGGGCGGGACTCGTCCCGATGCTGTTCTTCTGTCTGGCGTTCCTGCTCGCCCAGTCCGCCGCGGACTGGCTCTGGGAGTTGGAACGGCTCGTGGTCGGGCCGCACGACCTCAACGAGGTGTGGCGACCGCTGGACGCCCCGCTCACCATGCTGAACGAAGGGGTCCGGACGATCCTGCTCGCCGCGCTGCTCGCCGCGGCGATCGACCGCGTGCTGCCGGTCGCTAGGGTCTCACAAGGGTCAGCCGCGCGTACCGGGGCAGTGCCGTCAACTGTGTGACGCGTACCGCGACCGGTCGCGCCCCGGCCGGCAGGACGAAGTGCGCCACGGTGGAGAACGTGACCGGGCCGGTGGCGTTCCGGGCCGGGGTGTCGAGTTCGGGCGTACAGGACGGGAAGGGGACGTCCGCACCGATCAGCTCGTCCGGGCGAGCGTCGAAGACGCGGCCCGCCTCGTCCTCGACCGAGATGTCACAGGCGCCCAGCGTGTCCTGCGCCGGTACGGCGAACTCGAGCCGCGCCCGCCAGACCTGGGTGCGGGTGGGCGCCTCGACGTCCGCCGCTGGTCCCAACTCCACGAGGCGGATCCGCCCGCCGGCGAAGTCGGCCCAGCCATCCGGTCCGGCCGCGACCGGTTGCCGGGGCTGGCCGTTCCAGTAGAGGTGGTACGCGTCGTCGAGTTGGAGCCCGATCGCCAGCGCCAGTACCGGCACGAGCACGATCAACCCCCACCGGTTGCGCCGCCACCACCCGTGCGTCATGCCACTACCTTCGGGTCGGAGACCTTGCCCGGGGAGGGGATCCGCAGCCACTGGTCGACCATCGTCGCGTCGATCGGCAGCGGTACCTCGACCAGGGCGTCCAGCCTCAGGTCCAGACTGGGGTCGGCGAGCAGCAGGTCGAGGCTTGTCACGGCGTCCCGCGGTACCTCGAACACCACATCGCCCTCGACGGGGATGCCCGGTTGCAGGTCTCGCCCGCTACCCACGAGCGGCTGGTCGATGCGGGTCGACGCGAGGTAGGTGCGGCCCCGCGCGTCGCGCACCGCGCCGTACCCGATCGTTGTTGTCTTGTCCTTGGCCACGACCCGCAGCGTGACGATGAGCCAGATGCCGTCGGTGTCGTGTTCTTTGTCCGGGGCGGCGATCTCGTCGGTCGCGAACCGCGCGGCGCCGCGGAACCCGACCACCGTGGCCTCGAACGTGCGGCCGTCGACGGGTTCGCCGACGGTGCCGCGGTGCGCGAAGGGTCGTGCGTGGACGTCGGTGTCGGGAGTGACCGCGGTGACGACCCCACCGATGGCCAGTGCGCCGAGCAGCAACACGCCCGTTGCGAACCGGGACCGCTTCGCGCGGTGGCGCGCAATCATGGCGCGGACCCGACCGGCACCCGGACCCGGGCGCGTAGCTGAAGGTCCAGCCATTGCCGGCTGTTGCTGAGCGTGCTGACGCGGTACGTCTTGCCGTACACGAGGATCTCGAGCTCCGCCGGCCCCGGTGCGCTGCTCCGTTGCTCCCAGACGAACAGCACGCGCTCCGGCATGTCGGGATTCAGGTAGCCGAGCAGCGTCAGATCCCGGGCGAGGACTACGCTGCGCGGCTCGGGTCGCACGAGATCGTCCACCTTGGACAGTCGAAGGATGTCGGACAGGTCGTTGCGGCTCTCCGGCGCGGTAACCTCGATCGTCGCGGTAACCACCAGCCAGCGGTTGCCCGGCTCGTCCGGCTGCATGAAGTCGAGCTCGAGGTCGTCCAGGTTGGCGCGCATCTCGGCACCGATGACCGTAACGGACCACGGTTGGCCCTCGTAGGTGGCGCCGGCGGCCAGCACCGGCGGACCGTGCTCGACGCTGTCCAGACCACCGAACACACCGGAGACGGCCAACGCCAGCGCGCCGATGCCGACGCCGATCAAGCGCAGCGAAGCGAACGTCAGACCCCCGTTGCTCGACACGGACCGGAGTCTACGAGACGAGGCGCCGCCCCGGGGGGTTGGCGACGCCTCGATCCCATACCACCTCAGAAGGTGATCAGCGGGTCACCGAAGAAGTCGGCGATGAAGTTCACGAAGAAGAACCCGAAGAACAGCACGTTGAGGACGAGGATCACGTAGTGCCACGGGCGCGGGCGGGCGGGCTTTGGCAGCCTGCTGTTGAGGTACATCAACAGGAACGGGAAGATGAGCGCCCCCAGGTTCGACATGTTCGCCGACCACTGCACGAGATTGACCGGCAACGCGAGGTGCAGGACCACCGAGATGACGACGAGCAGCACGAACATGAACGGGTAGTAGAGCTTGCGGGGGTCACCCTCGAGCAACCGGCGTAGCCGAGGGCTCGTGGCGTGCGCGGCGTCGGTGGTCACCCGCACCATCGCCTCGAAGATGCCGAGCTGGGTGCTGAACAGGATGAGTACGCCGACGAACAGCGCGGTGTAGAACAGGAACCGGCCGTACTGCTCGTCCAGCACGCCGGCCACGAACGTCGGCACGTTGGCCGTGGTCGGCTTCTTTCCGGACAGCTCGACCGCACGGGCCATCAGGATCGTGGGCAGCAGCATGCCGAGCATCGCGCCGACGAAGAAGATGCCCCACATGTCGGTCAGCAGCAACCGGTACCAGCGCCGCCACCGCGCCGTGTTCGCTTCGTCCGCCTCGAACGTCGTCCCGCTGGCCAGGATCTCCTTCCGCTCACCCCGCATGCCTGAGATGTAGCCCGTGCGGTACCCCATGCCGTAGCCCTTGTCCCGATAGTGGCCCATCACGTACCAGTTGAGGCCGGACGCGAGCGCGGTGAACCCGACGAGCGCGCCGATCTGCGTGGCGGTGATGCCCGGCGGAGGCGCGGCAGGGGTGACGAAGCTGCGGATCGCGGTCCACCAGATGCGCGGCGGAACGAGGATCAGGTCGATCACCAGGAGCACGACCAGGATCGTGACGACCATGACCCAGTTGGCCAGCTCGAGGGAGCGGCTGATCCGCTTGGCCGCGGCGGTGATGAGGAATACGAGTACCAGTAACGCGATCGCCCAGATGCGGGGCTCCTCTGCCCCGGTTACCGGGATGGTGCCGTGCACCAATGCATAAACACCCTGCCCGGCCGATGCGGCCCAGCCGCCCGCGATGAACGCGAAGATCACCACGAATACCGACAGCGGGACCCACAACAGGTACCCGGGCGGCACGCGTCCCCAGCCGACGACCGGTACCTCGCCGGTCGCCAGGACGTACCGCGAGATCTCGACGTTGTAGAACGTCTGGAGCACGGCCGAGACGAGGATGACCCAGCCGATGCCGATGAAGCCGAACTGGCCGACGGACTGGGGTCCGAGCAGCCACTCGCCGCTGCCGATGGAGATACCGAGCGCGATCAAACTCGGCCCGAGGGCGTACATGAACAGTTCCTTGGGCCCGATTCGGCGTACTTTGAAGACCTCCTCGGGCTCGGGCAGATCCGTCACGGTGAGCGCGGGGCGACTGGTGCCCAGCTCATACGTCCGTGTGTCTGCGGTGTCTGCGGTGTCTGCGGTGTCTGCGACCTCGGTCATGAGGCGCCTCCCTGGGATCAACCCCCCGGATCTTTCATGGTGATCCCGGTCGATCAGTTAGGCAAGTGGTGCGCCAGCCGTAGCAGGTGGGCGTGGGCGTATTCGCAGATGACCGCGTGCTCGTAGACCGCCCGCGGCACGTCGGTGTTGCTGTCGACGCGAACCATCGACCCGGCCGGGCACCACGTGCGGAACCTTGGGTCGCCGGTGAGCGTGGCCAGGATTGCCATGATCGATTCGTCCAGCCGCAGCGAGTGCACCGCCCGCCGGTACTCCGCCGCGGTCAGGCACAGCGCGAACGGGATGTTCATCAGGCACAGCGCGGTCTGGATGTCGAGATTGACCAACCGCCGTACCGCCGGCTCGGCGTCGATCGGCGGCACCCGCAGGGGCGTGAAGTCGAGCTCTGTCTTGTGCTCGAGGCGTCTGGCGGCGCCCAGCGCGGTCAGCAGCCGGTACACGTTGAGGTCGTGCTCGATGACGGCCCGGTTGCCCAGCTCCCGCAGGGTGACCGGGCGCAGGTCGGGCTCTGGTACGCCGAGCACACCGGCGTTGCGGGCGATGAACGCGAGCAGGTTCGTCTCGACGACGAAGTGCCGGATCAGCAACGTACCGGCGTCCGGCGAAACGCACCGGCGCAGGAACCAGACGCACAGTCTGTCCATCGTGGAGTGTGCGGCGAACTGCACCGGCAGCAGCCGCTTGCTCACCACGATGGCCGTGACGACGATCCGGGAGAGCACCCGTACCACGGGGTAGAGCCAGCGCCGGGACCACCGGCGCTGGTCCCGGACCACAAGCCGCAGCGCGTCCCGGTCGAACGGCAGCACCGGGTCGGAGAGGATGGCGGCCCAGATCATCCGATCTCCTCGAGCTGCATGAGGTAGAGCCGGGTCACCACACGCGCGGTACGGACGATACGCTCGGCGCGCTCGGCGTCGACGACGCCGGACCGGAGGATGTCGTACAGCTTCTCGAGGTGCCCGTCGTCGGCCTCGCCGTGGTAGCTCAGGAACCGCACCTGATCCTCGGCCAACCCCAACTGCTCGCGCAGCTGCCGGGCCCAGCCGCTGGCTTTGCGGGTACCGAGTCCCTCGATCACGAACATCGCGCCCAACAGGTCGACGGGATCGGGCTGGCTGGCCTGATGGAACATGTACGCCGACAGCGCCTCCGAGCCCACGTTCTTGCCCGCCGACCGGATGTCGTCCAGGTTCCCGCCGACCGCGCAGTAGTCCTGCTCGATGAGCTGGTAGTCGCGGTGCTCTTCGGCGGCGTGCCGGATCGCCGCGCTGCGCAGTTCGAACAGCTCGACCGAGAAGTTGGAGGCTGCCCTGGCTATCCACCGGCCACCCTCGACGACCTGCTGGCGCAGGTGCAGGAGCAGCCGGCGGTAGTCGGCGCGGGTGGCGGTACCGCTTTCGATCCGGCGTACCAGCGGGACATCCCGTAGCCGCCGCTCGAAGTCGGCCCATACGTCGGCGAGCTGAAGAACGACGCTGGTCTCCGGCGTCTGTGCTTTGTGGACGGTCGCGGCTGGCTGCTCGGGCGTTTGAGGGCTCACGCATGTCAACATCGCGAAGGCGAACGAGAACCGGCCCGACTCGGGCACGATGAGCAGGATCCGGTCACCCGGCGCAAACCGGCCGGTGGACCAGCACTCCTCCAGCATCACGAACACGCTTGCGGCGCCGGTGTTTCCGCGGGTATGCAGGTTGGTGAACCACCGGTCCTCGTCGATCATCAGGTTGGCGTCCCGCAGCAGCCGGAAGATGTCCGCCCGGAAGTGCTCGGCGCTGTAGTGGCACAGCACGTGGTCCACTGTGGATGGATCGAGTCGGCCGCGCCGGACCAGGTCGACGAACTCGCGTAGGCCGACCTGGAAGAGGCCGGGCAGCGCCCGGACGTCCTGCCTCAGCCGGAGAAGGCCGGCCTGCTCCGCCGCTGCCGCGGTCGGCCAGTCGAGCCAGGTGTCGCCCGCGGTCGGCCTGCCCCCGTTGACGCCATCGGTCAGGCCGGCGCGCATGCACACCGGATGCTCGTGCGCGTACGACACCAGGTGCACCCAGTCGACGCGCAGCGACGGGCCGTCCGGGCGCGGGTCCGCCTCTAGCACGACCGCACCGGCGCCGTCGGAGAGTGTCCACCGCAGGAACTCGGCGTCGAACTCCGGCCGTCCCGCATAGCGGCCCTGCCGCAGCGCCCGGCTGATCAGCTCGGATCCGACGGCTACGGCCGTGTCGTGGTCGCCGAGCCGGATGGCGCGTACCGCCCCGGCCAGTGCGGCCATGCCCGAGGCGCACACCCCGCCGGCGGAGAGCAGCTCCATCCGTCCTCCGCCGAGGCGTCCGTGCACCATCGACGCGAAGCCCGGTACCAGCAGGTCGCCCTGCGTGGTGCCGGTAGCCAGCAGGCCGACATCCTCGATCGGCAGGTCTCGGTCCTTCAGGGCGCGCTGGACCGCCTCGGCGGCCAGCTCCTCGTTGAGCATCGTGGTGGTACCGCGTTCGTCCAACGCGAAGTGCCGGGTGCGGATGCCGTTCGCGGCGAGTACCCGGTCGCGCAGGGCTAACGAGCGCCCGCTGGCGCCGAGCCGGCGGGTGATCTCCTCGCGGTCGAGCGGCTCCCCGGGCAGGTACGCCCCGCAGCCGGTGATGTAGACGTTCCGAGTCATGCCCTCGATTGGGCCAGCCCGCGCGCGGTCCTCACATCCGTGCGGAGACTCGAGTCCGGATGTGTTACCTACTCAGCCCCCGCCCCCTCCACTGGGTCGATCATGAAGTTGGTGATGCGACACACCGTCGAACCCGCAACTAACTTCATGATCAACCCAGTCGGTCCCGGCGCGGGCCTAGCGGCGGGCCGAGCGCGGTCTCAGTCGTCCAGGCCTTGCTCGATCGCGTACCGCACCAGTTCGACGCGGTTGTGCAGGTGCAGCTTGCCGAGCGTGTTCTGGACGTGGTTCTGCACCGTCCGGTGGGACAGGTGCAGGCGCTCGGCGATCTGCCGGTACGACAGGCCCTTGGCGACCAACCGGAGTACCTCGGTCTCCCGCTCGGTCAGCCGTGGGGTCGCCGCGTCGGTCGCCGGAGCCGCGGCCAGCCGCCGGTACTCACCCAGCACCAGCCCGGCCAGGCCCGGCGTGAAAACCGGATCGCCGGAGGCGGTACGGCGTACCGCCTCGAGGAACTCGTCCCGCCCCGCCGACTTGACGAGGTAGCCGGACGCGCCCGCCTTGACCGCGTCGAGCACGTCCTGGTGCTCCCCGCTCGCGGACAGCACGAGGATGCGTACGTCTGGCCGAGCCTCGAGGAGTCCCTGGATCACGTCCACACCGGACAGATCCGGTAACTGCAGGTCCAGGATCACGACGTCGGGGCGGGTCGCTGCGGCGATGCGTACCGCCTGAGCCCCTTCGCCCGCCGTGGCGACGACGCGGTATCCGGCCTCCTCGAGATCTCGCGCGACCCCGTCGCGCCACATCGGATGGTCATCGACCACCATCACCCGGATCTCGCTCGTGTTCACCGTTCTATCCTCGCGCGACTGACAAGCGCCGGGGAACGCGCAGCTCGACCTCGGTGCCGTTGCCCGGGGTGCTGACGAAGGAGACGGTGCCACCGAGGTCGCGGACCCGCCCGCGGATCGACTGCGCGACTCCGAGCCGGCCCTCGGCCGCCGCCTGCTCCAGGCGACCGTCGGGGACACCCGGTCCGTCGTCGCGGACGGTTACGGCGATCGCGTCTCCTTCGTCCTCCACGAGTACCCAAGCTCGCGTTGTCGGTCCACAGTGGACGCGTACGTTGTCCAGCGCGCTGCCGACCGCGGCGGACAGTTCGGCCGCGACCGAGTCCGGCAGCGGTACCGAAGTCGCCGGGCCGGCGATGGAGACGGTGGCGGACGCGTACGGTGCCAGCGTCACCCGCAGGTCCACCGTGCCCTGCGCGGCGGGCGCGATATCCGTCGCGATGAGCCCACGGAGTATGGCGCCTTGCTCGCCGGCCAGCCGGCCCAGCTCGGCGGCCTCCCCACCGATCTCGGTCCCCCGCCGCTGCACGATCGCGAGCACCTGCAGCACCGAGTCGTGGATGCCCCGCGCCAGCCGTTCGCGCTCCCGGGTCGCGGCCTCGAGTTCGACCACCCGCTGCAACCGCTCCTCGGCCGTGGCCGCGAGCCGGGCGACGTGGCCGATGATGACGCCGGCGAGCAGCAGGAGCACGGTCGTGTTGATGGTCACCTCGTTCACGTGCCACCGCACGATGAGGTCGACCGCTCCCATCAGCAGCGCCGCGATCGCCCCCACCCGGCGCCCACCGGCGATAGCCCAGGCGAGCACGGGAGTTGCGACCCACGCCATCGGCAACGTCGGTTCACCCCCGGCCAGCTCATGGTGGGGGATGACCCAGCGGCTGGCCAAGGCGCACGCGGCGGTGACGGCGAAGTCGGCGGCGAGCAACGGCCACCTGCGCCGCGACGGCGCGGAGTAGGCGTAGACGGCGAACACGGTCCAGACCACCATGACGCCGAGCACGATCCAGCCGCCGTACGGTCGGGTGTAGTCGCTGGCGTTACGGGCGATGAGCACCGTGGCGTAGACCAGCGCGGCCACCCGGAAGACGGCGACCGCCCGCCAGAGGGGAATCTCCAGGCCCACGCCAGCAGACTATTGTGAATAACCCTCGACCTGGGTACGCGGGCGCTCCTCGACCTCATTCGGATCGATGCCCGCCTCCCGCGCGGCTCGGCGCCGGCGCAGCAGATCCCAGCACTGGTCCAGCGACTCCTCGAGGTCGCGCAACCGGCTCACCTCCTCGTCGGAGGCGACATCGCCGGCCACCCGGCGGGTGCGCAGTTGGTGCTCTTCGTCCACCAGTTCGGTGATGCGATGCAGTAACTCCTTGTCGTCCACGAGAGCCAGCTTAGTTACCAGCGAGATCCCGCGACGCGCGGTCGATCAGGGCGATGGCGGTACGTCTGGGCAGCAACCGGGACATCACCGCCGAGGACACGCGCATCAACGGCCCCGGGACCACCCGAGGTCCGCGGCCGAGGGCACCCAACGCGCTGGCGACGACCT
>Ga0075420_100001727_pt1 | contig 18601 bp, 15 predicted proteins | sample SoiMetdeltSBSDD4_FD_75296 | JGI IMG/M metagenome (GOLD analysis project Ga0075420, IMG submission 75296) | Bulk soil microbial communities from a Populus tree surrounding site in Tennessee, USA - Soil MetaG P. deltoides SBSDD4 | ecosystem: Environmental > Terrestrial > Soil > Tree plantation... | reverse complement strand
GGCCCTGAACCATCGCGCACACCGGGCCCTGACCCATCGCACACACCGGGCCCTGAACCATCGCGCACACCGGGCCCTGACCCATCGCACACACCGGGCCCTGAACCATCGCGCACACCGGGCCCTGACCCATCGCACACACCGCGCCCGAGCCCGACCGGTCGGAACGCCGCCGGCCCGGGCCAACGGGCCGCCAACGGGCCCGGGCCGGGGATACCCTACGGAGCCTAGACGGCGTTGCCGAACGTGTCGCAGGACTTCGGGTCGCCGCTGGAGAAGCCCCGGTTGAACCACTCCTGGCGCTGCGCCGAGGTGCCGTGGGTGAACTCCGACTCGTTGACCGGCCCGCCCGACTTCTTCTGGATCGCGTCGTCACCGACCGCTGCGGCCGCCTCCAGCGCCTGGTTGATGTCGTCCTGGGTGATGCTCTTGAAGATCGGCTGGCCACCGGCGTCGGTGGTCTGGGTGGCGTTCTTCGCCCACGCGCCGGAGTAGCAGTCGGCCTGCAGCTCCATGCGCACCGACAGGGCGTTGGCGTTGGACGGGTCACGCTGCTGCTCGCGGCGCACCTGCGCCTCGGTGCCGAGCAGCGTCTGCACGTGGTGGCCGTACTCGTGGGCCAGCACGTACGGCTGCGCGAACTCGCCACGGGCCCCGAACCGGCTGGCGAGCAGGTCCCAGAAGGTCAGGTCGATGTAGATCTGGCGGTCGGCCGGGCAGTAGAACGGGCCCACGCCGGAGTCGGCCTGGCCGCACCCGGAGCTCACGGCCTGGCTGAAGAAGACCGTCCGGGCCTGCTCGTACGGCTTGCCCATGGTCTGCGGCAGCGCCGACTGCCAGTAGTTCTGGATCGAGTTGATGAACAGCGCGTTACGGCACTCCACCTGCTTGAGCCGGTCCGGGTTGTCCCGGGCGCAGGTCTTCTCGATGTCGGTGTTGTCACCGGTGTCGGCACCGTCGCCGCCGACCATGTTGCTGCCGAAGATGCCGCCGCCCAGCAGCATCAGGGCGATCACGATGATCGTGCCGATGATGCCGCCCCGGCCGGTCGGGATCGGGATCGGCATGCCGCCGCCCCGGAACCCCCCGCCGCCGAACCCCCCACCTGACCCGCGCCGGTCGTCGACCTGACTGGTATCGATGTCCGCCCGTTCGTTGAGTTCCATGACACCCTCGATCGCCGGTCCGTACCTGACAGTGGGGTTTGGTACCCGGAGCACCCGATCGGTAATCCGGTGACGGTGCGCCGGGCACCCGGTAGAATCGTCGCCGTGCTGCGCTGCGAAGGCTGACCTGCCCCGCACCGACCGGACGTGACGCCGGCCGGTGCAGACGCATGCCCTGACAGCCCTCCCGCAGAGAGCGAGCCTCCGTCATGATCAGTGCAACCGGCCTGGAGCTGCGTGCTGGCGCGCGCATCCTGCTCGCCAGCACGACCCTGCGGGTGCAGCCCGGCGACCGGATCGGCCTGGTCGGGCGCAACGGCGCCGGCAAGACCACGGCGCTCAAGGCGCTGGCCGGGGAGAGCCTGCCGTTCGCCGGGCGCGTCGAGCGGCGCGGGGCGGTCGGCTACCTGCCGCAGGACCCCCGTACCGGCGACCTGGAGATGACCGCCCGGGACCGGGTGCTCTCCGCGCGGGGCCTGGACACGCTGCTGGCGGACCTGAAGGCCGTGGAGGCCGAGCTGGCCACCACGGACGCGCGCGGCGACGGGCTGCTGCGCCGCTACGGCACGCTCGAGGACCGCTTCGCCAGCCTCGGTGGGTACGCCGCCGAGGCCGAGGCGGCCCGCATCTGCGCCAACCTCGGCCTGCCCGACCGGGTGCTCGGCCAGCAGCTGGGCACCCTCTCCGGCGGGCAGCGCCGCCGGGTCGAGCTGGCCCGGATCCTCTTCCGCGACGCCACCGAGGCCGGCGGCGGCACCCTGCTGCTGGACGAGCCCACGAACCACCTCGATGCCGACTCGGTCACCTGGCTACGCGGCTTCCTCGCCGGGCACAAGGGCGGTCTGGTGGTGGTGTCGCACGACGCGGCGCTGCTGGAGTCCGTCGTCAACAAGGTGTGGTTCCTGGACGCCAACCGGTCCACGATGGACACCTACAACGTCGGCTGGCGCGCGTACCTCGAGCAGCGGGAGACCGACGAGCGGCGGCGGCGGCGCGAGCGGGCCAACGCGGAGAAGAAGGCCGGCGCGCTGATGGCGCAGGCGGACAAGATGCGCGCCAAGGCGACCAAGGCCGTTGCCGCGCAGAACATGGCCCGCCGGGCCGAGCGGCTGCTCACCGGCCTGGACGAGGTGCGGGCCGGCGACAAGGTGGCCAAGGTGCGCCTGCCCTCGCCGGCGCCGTGCGGCCGGACCCCGCTGTCCGCCCGCGCCCTGTCCAAGTCGTACGGCTCGCTGGAGGTCTTCTGCGACGTCGACGTGGCCGTGGACCGCGGCTCCCGGGTGGCCATCCTCGGGCTCAACGGCGCGGGCAAGACCACCCTGCTGCGCATCCTCGCCGGGCAGCTCGCCCCGGACACCGGCGAGGTGCTGCCTGGGCACGGGCTGCGGATGGGCTACTACGCCCAGGAGCACGAGCAGCTCGACGTGGCCCGTACGGTGCTTGCGCACATGCGCTCGGCCGCGCCGGAGCAGACCGACGGCGAGCTGCGCAAGATCCTCGGGGCGTTCCTGTTCTCCGGGGACGACGTCGACAAGCCGGCCGGGGTGCTCTCCGGCGGCGAGAAGACCCGGCTCGCGCTGGCGACGCTGGTCTGCTCCGGCGCCAACGTCCTCCTGCTGGACGAGCCGACGAACAACCTGGACCCGGCCAGCCGGGAGCAGGTGCTCGACGCGATCGCCCGGTTCCCCGGCGCCATCGTGCTGGTCACCCACGACCCGGGCGCGGTGCAGGCGCTCAAGCCGGACCGGGCGATCCTGCTGCCGGACGGGGTCGAGGACATCTGGAGCGACGACCTGCTCGAGCTGGTGGAGCTGGCGTAACCAGCAGCGGCACGCTGTGGCTGCCTGGTTGTGGCGGCTTCGAGCAGCCCACGCGGGCGAGCCGGTGCGGTCACCAGGGGGTGGTCAGCACCGCCTCCAGCGCGACTGCGGTGGCCGCGCCCACCGCCGCCAGCAGCAGCGGTGCCGGTGGGGGCGGGCCGCCCTGGCGCTCGGGGGCGACCGCGGCAACCGTCAGCCAGGGGAAGAACGGCAGCCAGGCGTGCTCGACGCCGCCCCTGGCGTAGCCGGCGGCCAGCGCGAACACCACCGCGGCGCCGGCGCCCACCAGGAACGGCCAGCCGGGGGTGTTGCGCAGCTTGCGCAGGCTGGCCAGCAGCGGCGGCCCGGCGGCCAGCAGCAGCACGACCAGGCTGAGCGCGCTCCACCACAGCGCCGAACGGTGCGGGCCCACCCGGCTGGCGTGGTCGGCGTGGGCGGCCAGCAGGCCCTCCACCCAGCCGAAGCCGGCCAGGTCCGCACCGAGGACCGGCACCAGCGCGCCGAGGGCGGTGGCGAGGTTCAGGAACGGGCGCCGGCGGGCGAAGTAGAGGCACAGCACCGACAGGCCCAGCCAGGGTGCGGCGTAGGACAGCAGCGCGGTGAGGCCGAGCAGCGCGCCGCACAGCACGGCCCAGGCGGCGGCGCCGGCCCCGGAACGGGAGCTGTCGCTGGCCCGTACGCCCGCGAGCACCATCGCGGCGCCCAGTGCCGCGACCACCGCGTCCAGGCTCACCGCAACCCATATCGCGTACGGGGCCAGGACGAGCACCGGCAGGTAGCGCCGCGCGGCCGGCTCGCCACAGACACCCCGTACGGCCGAGAGCACCAGCGGTACGGCGACCGCGCCGACCGCGGTGACCAGCAGTCCCAGGGACAGGTGGCCGGTGATCCCGGCCCGGTGCAGCGCCCACAGCAGCAGTACCGGGCCGGGCGGGTGCCCTCGGGTGGCCTCCGACTGCTCCGCGGTCCTGCTGGTGAACGAGGCGAGGTAGCCTAGGGGGTCGCCGCCGACGTCGGCGATGTCGCCGAGGTAGGAGTCGGCGGGCCGTAGCGCCCGGGTCAGCCCGTCCAGGCCGTCCCCGAGTGCCAGGGACAATGTCCAGCCGAGCGCGGCGGCGTACCCGGACAACAGGACCACGTGCCAGGGCGCCCGGTCGAACCAGCCCCGTGCGCCAACGACAAGGATGGCCGTGGCGAACGCCACAGCCATGAAGGTACAGAGACCGGCCTCAATGTGGTAGTGCCCCAGGAACGGGGCGCCGGTGGTTGCGAGTCGGGCCCCGCTTCGGACCGCGGAAAACGTCAGTACCAACCCGGCCGCGACGACAAAAGCCCACCTCAGAAGGTCGACCCGGGCGCGGTGAACAGCCTCGCGCAGGTCCAGGGTCGTCATGGCGCAACACGGTATCGGGTAGCCGACAAAAGACGTACACGTGAGTTGGCTTTCGGTCGATATCTAGCGCATGATCGTCGGAGGCGGTCTAATAGAGTAAGACCGCGTTAGGAACGCACCGTCTGGGACGTGAGGGATTCAACATGGCAGCCACCGGCACCACCGCCAGCACTGAAAAGGGTCGCCGGATCGTCGGGGCCGAGCGGCAGACGCTCGCCAAGGACCTCGTCAAGCGGTACACCTCCGGAGAGAGCATCCGTGCCCTCGCCGCCTCCACGGGGCGCTCGTACGGGTTCGTCCACCGGGTGCTGACCGAGTCCGGCGTGCAGCTGCGCCAGCGTGGCGGCGCCCGGCGTCGCAAGAAGGGGTGACGCTCCCCGACCCCACCCCCGCCCCGGAAGGGGAGGCATCGGGGGCACCGCCACCCCAGGGCGGTGACCAGGACGGGGCCCGCATGGAGCGGGAAGGGCCGGTGGCGACGGTGACGTTGTGCCGGCCCGCCGTGCTCAACGCCCAGACGCCGGCCATGTGGTCGGTCCTGCGCCGGATCGGCCGGGACCTGCCGGGCGACGTCCGGGTCGTGGTCATGCGGGGTCTCGGCCGGGCGTTCTCGGCCGGGCTCGACCTCTCGCTGGCCCAGCGCTCGTTCGCCGAGCTCTCGGCGCTGCCCGAGGAGGAGGCGGCCCGGCGCATCGCCGGGTTCCAGGAGGCGTTCTCCTGGCTGCGCCGCCCCGACCTGCTCACCATCGCCGCGGTGCAGGGGCACGCCATCGGGGCCGGGTTCCAGCTCGCGCTCGCCTGCGACCTGCGGGTGCTGGCCGAGGACGCGCAGCTGGCGATGGCTGAGGTGTCGCTCGGCCTGGTGCCGGACCTGGGTGGGACAAAGCGGCTGGTTGAGCTGGTCGGCTACGCCCGGGCGCTGGAGATCTGCGTGACCGGGCGGCGGGTGTCCGCGGCCGAGGCCGAGCGGGTCGGGCTCGCCAACCTCGTCGTGCCCGCCGCTGACCTGGACGGCGCAGTCGCCGACCTGGTCGCGGCCGTGCTGGCCGGCGCCCGGGACGCGGTGGTGGAGATCAAGGCGCTGCTGGCCGGCGCCGCCGCCCGCTCGTACGCCGAGCAGGAGGCCGCCGAGCGGGCTGCCCAGGTACGCCGGATCCGGGACCTGGCCGGAGCCGGCGAGTGACCCGGTCCGCCCGGTGTTCGCTTCCAGCACTGAACCCGTGTTCGCTTCCAGCACTGAACCCGTGTTCGCTTCCAGCACTGAGCCTGTGTTCGCTTCCAGCGCTGAGCCGGTGTTCGCTTCCAGCACTGAGTCCCTGTTCGCTTCCAGCGAAGTGCCGGTAAGGACCGGCCGGGAATCGGGTCACCGCGCATGTTGTCGTACCGGTCGGGAAGACTGTGACCCGACCGGAGCGACGCGGAGGTGGCGGGTGGGGCACCCGATGGGACCGATAGCCGGCGGCGGCTGGGGCATGCTGCGCGCCCTGCGGCGCGAGGGTGAGCTGGGCACCCGCCGGGCGAGCCGCGAGACGGCGTGGCGGGTGCTGGCCTTCGCCCGGCCGTACCGGCGGGACATCCTGGTCTTCCTTCTCATGGTGGTGCTCTCCTCCGTCATCGCGGTGGCCACCCCGGTGCTCGCCGGCAACGTGGTCAACGCGATCACCCGCGGCGGGCCCAAGGCGGCGGAGACGGTGGTCCGCATCGCGCTGCTCATCGCCGCGCTGGCGGTGCTCGAGGCCGGGCTGTCCCTGGTCCAGCGGTGGTACTCGGCGCGTATCGGCGAGGGCATCATCCTCGACCTGCGCACCCGGGTCTACGACCACGTGCAGCGGATGCCGCTGCAGTTCTTCACCCGCACCCAGACCGGGGCGCTGGTCAGCCGGCTCAACAACGACGTGCTCGGCGCGCAGCAGGCGTTCACCTCGACCCTGTCCGGCACCGTCGGCAACATCATCGCCCTGGTCCTCACCGCCGGCGTCATGTTCTCCCTGTCCTGGCAGGTGACCCTGCTGTCGCTGCTGCTCGTGCCGGCGTTCCTGCTGCCGGCGCGCTGGGTCGGCCGCCGGCTGGCCGACATCACCCGCGAGTCGTACCAGCTCGACGCGCAGATGAACACCACGATGACCGAGCGCTTCGGGGTGGCCGGCGCGCTGCTGGTCAAGCTGTTCGGCCAGCCCGAGGCCGAGGCGGCGCGCTTCGCCGACCGGGCCCGGCGGGTCCGCGACATCGGCGTGCAGCAGGCGATGTACAGCACCACCTTCTTCGTCGCGATGATGCTCGTCGCGTCGCTGGCCCAGGCGCTCACCTACGGCCTGGGCGGGTGGCTCGCGGTGGCGGGCACGGTCAGTGCGGGCACCGTGGTCACCCTCGCGCTGCTGCTGACCCGGCTCTACGGCCCGATCACCGCGCTGTCCAACGTCCGGGTGAACATCATGAGCGCCCTGGTCTCGTTCGAGCGGGTGTTCGAGGTGCTCGACCTGCCGCCGTCGATCGCGCAGCGGCCCGACGCGGTGCCGGTGCCGCGCGGCTCCGCCCGGGTGGAGTTCCGCGACGTGCACTTCCGCTACCCCGCCGCGTCAGACGTCTCGCTGGCCTCGCTGGAGGACGTGGCGGCGCTGGACCGCACCGCCGGGGACGCGGTGCTGCGGGGCGTGTCGTTCACCGTCGAGCCCGGCCAGATGGTGGCGCTGGTCGGCCCGTCCGGCGCCGGCAAGTCCACCACCGCGATGCTGCTCACCCGGGTGTACGACGCGACGCTGGGCTCCGTCGCCGTGGGTGGGGTGGACGTGCGCGACGCGACCCTCGCCTCGCTGCGCGACACCATCGGCGTGGTCACCCAGGACGCGCACCTGTTCCACGAGACGATCGGCGAGAACCTGCGCTACGCCAAGCCGGACGCCACCGACGAGGAGCTGTGGACCGCGCTGCACCGGGCGCAGGTCGGCGACCTGGTCCGGTCGCTGCCCGACGGCCTGTCCACTGTGGTCGGCGAGCGCGGCTACCGCTTCTCCGGCGGGGAGAAGCAGCGCATAGCCATCGCCCGGCTGCTGCTCAAGGCCCCGTCCATCGTGGTGCTCGACGAGGCCACCGCCCACCTCGACTCCGAGAGCGAGGCGGCGGTGCAGCGGGCGCTGGCCGAGGCGCTGGCCGGCCGGACCGCGCTGGTGATCGCGCACCGGCTGTCGACCGTGCGCGACGCCGACCAGATCCTCGTGCTCGACGGCGGGCGGATCGTCGAGCGCGGCACGCACGAGCAGCTGGTGGCGACCGGCGGGCTCTACGCCGAGCTTTACCGCACGCAGTTCGCGGTGGCCGACTCGCCGCGGCCGTACGAGGCCGGGGTCGGACCCGAGCCGGTCGTGGTGGTAGCGCGGCCGGACTACGTCGAATGAGGGGCGGGCGCTACAGCGAGCGGACCGCCCCACCGTCCACCGGCACGGACAGCCCGGTGAGGTAGCTCGCCGCCGGGGAGAGCAGGAACGCCGCCACCCGGCCGAACTCCTCGGGGTCGCCGAGCCGGCGCAGCGGGATCGCCGCCTCGGCCTCGGCCTGCGCCCGCTGCGGGTCCCCGGTGGCGGCGAAGAGCTCGCGGTTGCGGTCGGTCATGATCCGGTGCGGCAGCAGGCTCAGCACCCGGATGCCGCGCGGACCCAGCTCGTCGGCCATGTCCTTGGCCACCCCGGCGAGCCCGGGGCGCAGCCCGTTGGAGATGCCGAGCTCGGCGATGGGGGAACGGGCCGAGGTGGAGAGCACGAACGCGACCGCGCCACCAGGCTCCAGGGCGCCGGCCACCGTACGGGCCATCCGGACCGCGCCGAGGAAGACCGTTGCGAAGGACTCCTGCCACTGCGCGTCGGTGACCGCGGCGGCGGTGGCGCGCGGCGGGCCGCCGACCGAGACCAGCGCACCGTCCAGCCGGCCGAAGCTGTCCCGCGCGGCAGCCACCAGGCGCTCCGGGGTGGCCGGGTCGGCCAGGTCGGCGGCGACGCCGGCGGCGTTGCCCTCGCCACCCAGCCGGGACACCGCCTCAGCCACCCGCCCCGCGTCCCGCGCGGACACCACGACCCGCGCACCGTCGGCGACCAGGCACTGGGCCGTAGCAAAGCCAAGCCCGCGGGAGGCCCCGGTCAGCACGTACGCCCGTCCGGCAAGTCCGAGATCCATGACGTCGATCCTGCCGTACCGGCCGGGGCCCGCCAGTCGGGGCCCTGCCGTACCGGTCTGGCCTGGCGGAGGGGAGCCCGGCTCCAGCCGGGCAGCCCCGCTGTGGCGGAGGGAGGCTCAGCGGCGCCCTTGTGGCGGCCTGCGGACGGTCTCCTCGACCAGGTCGAGGACTGGGCGGAGGTGGTCGGCTGGCCGGCCCATCGCCAGGTGCAGCACCAGACCGTCGTACGCCAGCTCCAGCAGCTGCGCCAGCGCCGCCAGCGGTACGTCGTCGCGCAGCACGCCCGCCTCCCGCTGCCGGCGCAGCCGGTCCCGGGTCGCCGCCGCGATCGCCTCGGAGCGCTGGGCCCAGCCCCTGGCGAACTCCGGGTCCGTACGCAGCCGGCGGGACACCTCGAGCTGGGTGCCGAGCCAGCCGGTGACCTCCGGCTCCGCGGCCGGGTCCGTGGCCCGGGCGAGCAGGTCCCGCATCACCTGCACCAGGCCGTGCTCGGCCACCGTGGCGATCATCGCTGCCGCGTCGTCCTCGGCCACGGCGAGGAACAGCGCCTCCTTGTCCCGGAAGTGGTGGAAGATCGCGCCGCGGGAGAGCCCGGTCTCCAGCTCCAGCCGGCGCACGGTGGCACCCTCGTACCCGTGCCGGGCGAAGCAGGTCCGGGCGGCGGCGAGGATCTCGCGCCGCCGCGCGTCGAGCCGGTCCTGGCTGACCCGGGGCACGAGCCGATCGTAATCCGTACGTACGGCTTGCGGCGGGAAGGCCGGGCAGGCGGGGCGGCGGAACGCCCGTCCCGCATCGCTGGCGGTGCGCCAGCGCTAGCGACGCGGGCCGACCAGCAGCGCCTGGGCCCCACGGCCTACCCGGCCGGTGTCGTCGTAGAGCTCGGCCTCGGCCAGACCTACCCCGCTGGGGTCGAGCGTGGAGTCGGCCCAGGCGCAGAACCATTCGCCCACCGGCGCCCGGTGCAGGTGGATCGTCAGCTCGGTGTTGATGAACCACCAGGCCACGAAGTCATACTGGCTGGCCAGGCCGTTGCCACAGTCGGCGAGCGTCACCAGCCGCTGGAGCGGGCTCGGCTGCTCGCCGGCCACGACCGGTATTCGGAGCCTGGACCACGCCACCGCCGGGCCGGGAACGTCGAACCGGCCGTAGACGAAGCGCCACTCGACCGCGGCGAGAAAACCTATGTCGCCCCATGGGCTGGGGGGTGGCGTCTCGGTGGCCGGGCGGTGCGGCGGCGCTGATCCGGTGGCCGGCCGGTGGAGCGGCGCCGGCTCGATGGCCGGGCCGGGTGGCGTCGGCTCAGTGGTCGGGCCGGGCGGTGCCGCAGCAGCGCTGCCGGTCGGACCGCTGGGCAGGTCGAGCGCTGCCGTGCGGACCCGCCAGGCCGAGGCCCGCATGCATGCCCGCCCGGCGGCGCTCAGCTCCGCCTCGACCAGCTCGACGCTGCGGCCCGGACGGGCCACCCGCGCCTGGACGAGGATCTCGCCGGTTGGCACCGGGCCGAGGATCTCCACGGTCAGCCGCGCCACCTGAGCCGGACCCGGGATCGAGCTGGGCAGCCGCTCGACGGCGCGGGCGAGGAGGGCGCAGGGCGGGCCGCCGTGCTGGATCGCGGGCGCCCAGGGCCCCTCGGTGTGCGGGGTGGCGAGGAACCGCTCCGGTTCGCCGGTCGGCAGGAAGAATGCGTCGGACACGCCCGCCATTCTGGTCTGGCGGGTAGCCTGCGCGCTGTGACCCCGACGCACCGCCTGACCGTGGCGGCCGTGCAGGCCGAGCCGGTCCCCGGCGACATCGCCGGCAACGCGGCCGCCGCGGCGCTGCTGGTCCGCGAGGCCGCCGGGCGGGGTGCGGCCGTGGTGGTCCTGCCAGAGCTGTTCCTGCCCGCGTACCACCCGCCGACCCTGCGCGCGGACCCGGCAGCGACCGACGTGGCAGCCGGCGACGGCGGCCGGGTGGACGACCCGCGGCTGGACCCGCTGCGGGCCGCGGCCCGAGACCGCGGCGCGCTCGCCTTGGTGGGCGCCGCGGTACGCCATGGCGACGGCCGGCGCACCTGCTCCGTGCTCGTGGTGGACACCGCCGGCGGCGTCACCACGGCCTACGACAAGCAGCACCTGTGGGGGCTGGAGGAGAACGCGCTGTTCACCCCGGGCGCCGCAGGGGCGACGCTGGTCGTGGGCGGCTGGCGCCTCGGCCTTGCGGTGTGCTACGACGGCTGCTTCCCGGAGCACGGGCGCGCGGCGGCCGACGACGGCGCGCACGGGTACCTGTGCCCGAGCGCGTACCTGGAGGGCTCGGCGCACCGCCGCGACCTTTACTATCCGGCCCGGGCGCTCGACAACACCATGTACGTGGTGTTCGCCAACGTGGTGGGCGGCGCGCCACCGTGGCGCTTCAACGGCGGCGCCGCGGTCTACGACCCGCAGGGCCGGGCGCTGGCCCGAGGGGGCGACGCCGGTGAGGCGGTTGTCGTGGCCGACCTCGACCCGCAGGAGCTGGCGGCGACCCGCGCCGCGCACAGCATGCTCACCGACCGCCTGGCCGGGCAGGGGGGACCACGGCGGGTACTGGTCAGGTGACCGGGACTGTTCCAGAGGCCGCCGACTCCCGTAAGGTGCCGGCGTGCCGTTGTTGCTCCTCGCCCTGGACAACACTCTGATCGATCGGATCGGAGCGTTCCGCGCCTGGGGAGCGTCGTTTCTGGAGCGGCTCGGCGCTCCCGCGTACGACATCGACTGGCTGCTGGACGTGGACGCGGACGGGCTCACCTCGCGCTGGGACGTCGCCGACGCGCTGAAGGAGCGCTACGACCTGCTCGTACCAATGGTCGACCTGGTCGAGGAGATCCACGAGGGCCTGCTCGAGCAGGTCCGGCTGGACCCGATGGTGGCGGCCGCCCTGCACATCGCGGGTGACGCCGGCTGGGTGCCGGTGGTGGTGAGCAACGGCGACGCCCGGCTCCAGGAGCAGAAGATCCACCGGACCGGGCTGGACCGCTGCCTGGCGGACTGGGTGATCTCCGGGGCGGTCGACGTGAGCAAGCCCAGCCCGCGCATCTTCGAGATCGCGGCCCGACGGGTACGGATGAGCCTGCGCAACGCGTGGATGGTGGGGGACAGCCCCGAGGCCGACATCGGCGGCGCTGCCGCACTCGGCATCCCGAGCGTCTGGCTGCACCGGGGACGCCGCTGGACGGACCGGCGCTACCAGCCGACCCGGGTCGCCGACGGGGTGATCGACGCGCTTCGCGCGGTGTTCGACGCGTACGCCCGCGCCGGACCGTAGCTGGCCGCCAACCGGTACGGGCGGAAATCGCTTGCGCCACCCACCGTGGGCGGGAATGCTCGGTTCCCTGGCACCACGACGGCCCGCCGACGGCACATGTCCTGTCGCGACCGGCCTGGTGCGGTGTCTGCCGTTCGCCGGTCTTCGTGCCCGGCTGGAGTCGGAGGGAGGTCCTGTCGTCATGGCTGTTGCCCGGCCGCGTCCGACGCTGCCCTCATCCACTCCACGCTGGGAGATCCGACAGTGCCATCCTCTGCCCGCCGGCGCGGTCTCGACGCCGACGACCTGACCTATCTCAAGCAGCTCCACGAGCCCACCTCCTGGGACGTGAGCGACGACGGCCCTCCTGCCGGCGACCGCTGGTCCAGCTGGGACGACGACGGCGTCGTGCGCGGCCCGGAGCCGTACCCGGACTGGCTCGTCACCGAGCTGGCCGCGGTGGACACCGAGCTCGGCATCCTCAAGACCGGCAAGGAGGCCGACGTCCACCTGGTGTCGCGCGCGGTCCCCGGCACCGGCCGGGAGTGCCTGCTCGCCGCCAAGCGCTACCGCGACAGCAACCACCGGCTGTTCCACCGCGACGCCGGCTACCTCGAGGGGCGGCGGGTACGCCGGTCCCGGGAGAACCGCGCGATGGCGCGGCGCACCGGCTTCGGCCGCGGGATCATCGCGGGCCAGTGGGCCTCCGCCGAGTTCGGCGCGGTGTGCCGGCTCTGGGAGCTGGCCTGCGACTTCGGGGTACGGCCGTTCGTGCCGTACCCGGTGCAGCTGCTCGGCACCGAGCTGCTGCTGGAGCTCATCGGCTCCGACGGCGAGGCCGCGCCGCGGCTGGCCCAGCTGCGGCCGGCACCGGACGAGCTGGCCAGCCTATGGCGGCAGCTGCTCGACGCGCTCGTCGTCATGGCCCGGGCCGGGTTGACCCACGGCGACCTGTCAGCGTTCAACCTGCTCGTCCACGATGGACGGCTGGTCCTCATCGACCTGCCGCAGGTCGTGGACGTGGTCGGGAACCCGCAGGGCCCGGCCTTCCTGGCCCGGGACGTGCGCAACGTGGCCACCTGGTTCGCCGCCCGGGGGCTGTCCGGGGTGGACGCCGGAGAGCTGACCCGGGAGCTGCTGCGCGAGGCCGGCATGCGGTAGCTACCGCAAGCTGCGGGCGGGTGCCCATGATGGACACCCGCCCGCCAGCCGGTCAGCTCTCCAGCATCCGGCGCAGCACGTACTGCAGGATCCCGCCGTGCCGGTAGTAGTCCGCCTCGCCGGGCGTGTCGATGCGTACCACCGCGTCGAAGCTGACACCGGTGTCCGTGCTCACCCGCACCGTGCGCGGCGTGCCACCCGAGCTGAGCTCGGTGATGCCCTCGACCGCGAACGTCTCGGTCCCGGTCAGGCCGAGCGAGTCCGCGGTCTCGCCGGCCGGCAGCTCCAGCGGCAGCACGCCCATGCCGATCAGGTTGGAGCGGTGGATCCGCTCGTACGACTCGGCGAGCACCGCGCGTACGCCGAGCAGCGCCGTACCCTTGGCCGCCCAGTCCCGCGAGGAGCCGGAGCCGTACTCCTTGCCGGCCAGCACCACCAGCGGGACGCCAGCCTCGGCGTACGCCATGGCCGCGTCGTAGATGGTGGTCCGCTCGCCGGTCAGGTGGTTGACCGTGAACCCGCCCTCGGGCAGCTTGCCCACGCCCGGCACGGTCAGCTGGTTGCGCAGCCGGATGTTGGCGAAGGTGCCGCGGATCATCACCTCGTGGTTGCCGCGCCGGGACCCGTACGAGTTGAACTCGGCCCTGGGCACACCGTGCTCGGTCAGGTAGCGCCCGGCGGGGGAGTCCGGCTTGATCGAGCCGGCCGGGGAGATGTGGTCGGTGGTCACCGAGTCGCCCAGCTTCGCCAGCACCCGGGCGCCGGCGATGTCGGTGACCGGCTGCGGGGTGGCGGTCATCCCCTCGAAGTACGGCGGCCGGCGCACGTAGGTGGACTCGGCATCCCAGGCGAAGGTGTCCCCGGCCGGGGTGGGCAGCGAGCGCCACCGCTCGTCCCCGGCGAACACGTCGGCGTAGTCGCGGGTGAACATCTCGCTCGCCACGGCCGCGGCGACGACCTCGTCGACCTCCTTCGCCGACGGCCAGATGTCGCGCAGGTAGACTGGCTGCCCGTCCGACCCGGTGCCCAGCGGCTCGGTCATCAGGTCGATGTCCATCGTGCCGGCCAGCGCGTACGCCACCACCAGCGGCGGCGAGGCGAGGTAGTTCATCTTCACGTCTGGGTTGATGCGCCCCTCGAAGTTGCGGTTGCCGGAGAGGACCGAGACCACCGACAGGTCCTCGGCCTGCACCGCCGCGGAGATCTCCTCGGGCAGCGGCCCGGAGTTGCCGATGCACGTGGTGCAGCCGTAGCCGACCAGGTGGAAGCCGAGCTTCTCCAGGTACGGCACCAGGCCGGCGCGCTCGTAGTAGTTCATGACGACCTTGGAGCCCGGCGCCAGCGTGGTCTTCACCCACGGCTTGCGGGACAGCCCGCGCTCGACCGCGTTGCGGGCCAGCAGCGCCGCGCCGATCATCACCTGCGGGTTGGAGGTGTTGGTGCAGGAGGTGATCGCCGCGATCACCACCGCGCCGTGGTCCAGCTCGAACGGCGTACCGTCCTCGCAGGTGACCGTGACCGGCTGCGACGGGCGCCCCCGGCCGCGCCCGGCGCCGTTCAGGGCGTGCGGCTCGCCGCCGGCGTCGACCTCGGCGGCCGTCGACGGCGGGTCGGAGGCGGGGAACGACTCGGCCACCGCCTGGTCGACCGGGGAGGCCACCCCGTCGCTGACGTAGTCGCGCAGCGAGGACCGGAACATCGCCTTGGCGCTGCGCAGCGGCACCCGGTCCTGCGGGCGCTTGGGCCCGGCGAGTGAGGGCTCCACAGTGGACAGATCCAGCTCGATGTGCTCGGAGTAGGCCGGCTCGGCCGCCGGGTCGTGCCAGAGCCCCTGCTCCTTGGCGTACGCCTCGACCAGCGCGACCTGCTCGGCGGAGCGGCCGGTGAGCCTCAGGTAGCGCACCGTCTCCTCGTCGATGGGGAAGATGGCGACGGTGGAGCCGTACTCCGGGGACATGTTGCCGATGGTGGCCCGGTTGGCGAGCGTGACCGCGCTGACGCCGGGGCCGTAGAACTCCACGAACTTGCCGACCACGCCGTGCTGGCGCAGCATCTCGGTGATCGTGAGCACCAGGTCGGTCGCGGTGGCGCCCTCGGGCAGCGAGCCGTGCAGCTTGAAGCCGACCACGCGGGGGATGAGCATGCTGACCGGCTGGCCGAGCATGGCCGCCTCGGCCTCGATGCCGCCCACACCCCAGCCGAGCACGCCGAGGCCGTTGACCATGGTGGTGTGCGAGTCGGTGCCGACGACCGTGTCCGGGTATGCCTGGCCGTCGCGCGCCATCACCACCCGGGCCAGGTGCTCGATGTTGACCTGGTGCACGATGCCGGTGCCGGGCGGGACGACCTTGAGCTCGTGGAACGCCGTCTGGCCCCAGCGCAGGAACTGGTAGCGCTCCTTGTTGCGGCCGTACTCCAGCTCGACGTTGCGCCTGAACGCGTCGGCCCGGCCGAACACGTCGGCGATGACCGAGTGGTCGATGACGAGCTCGGCCGGGGCCAGCGGGTTGACCTTGGCCGGGTCGCCGCCCAGCTCGCGGATCGCCTCCCGCATGGTGGCCAGGTCGACCACGCACGGCACGCCGGTGAAGTCCTGCATCAGCACCCGGGCCGGGGTGAACTGGATCTCCACGCTCGGCCGGGCCGCCGGGTCCCAGGAGCCGAGCAGGCGGATCTGGTCGGCGGTGACGTTGGCCCCGTCCTCGGTGCGCAGCAGGTTCTCCAGCAGGATCTTCAGGCTGTACGGCAGCCGCTCCTGGCCGGGCACCCGGTCCACCCGGAAGATCTCGTAGCTGGCCTCGCCGCCATCCGATGGCACGCTCAGCCGGCTCGCGGCGCCGAAGGTGTCGAGGCTCGCCACGGCGTACTCCTTCTGTCGTCTTAAGTCCCTTGGGAAGTCTCTCGCAGCGGGGCCCGCCGCGCCGCCGTGGGGCGTGTCGCGGTGGGGTGCTATCCAAACCGTACGTCCGTCTTTTTATTCACGCAAGCGCGTGGCAGAGTGGGCGTCGTGATCCACCATGTGCAGCTGGCCTGCCCGCCGGGCAGCGAGGACGCGCTGCGCGCCTTCTACACCGGCGTGCTCGGCCTGGTCGAGAAGGACAGGCCGCCGGCCCTCGCCGCCCGCGGTGGCTGCTGGTTCACCGGGTACGGGATAGAGCTGCACCTCGGTGTCGAGCCCGGCTTCGTGCCGGCGCGCAAGGCGCACCCCGGGCTGCTCTGGCCTGACCTGGACGGGCTGGCGGCCCGGCTGGCGGCGGCTGGCTACCCGGTGACGTGGAGCGACGAGCTGCCTGGCTTCCGCCGTTTCCACACCAGCGACGTGCACGGCAACCGCCTGGAGTTCCTCGCCCCAGCCGGATAGCTCATACCTCGTTGCTGCGCAAGAGACGCTCGCGCAGCGCCTGTCGACGCTCGGGCGTCCAGCGCGCGTCCAGCTTGGCGCGGGCGCGGGCCTTCGTGGCTCTGTGATGGCGAACCCGTGCTCCACAAGCAACGTGGCCAACTGGTCCTGTGTACACTACTCCGTCTGCGTCACGTCGTCAGCGCATTCAGGTCGCGGATCTCCTGTCAAGGATGCATACCGCGGAGCATCACCACCAGCGCTGGCAGACGTGCCATGACGCGCATCGGCTTGCGGGGCTACTGGTCGGCGCTCTGGTATGCGGTCCGGGGGAGGTTGAGCCACCAGAAGGCACTGGCGCGCACTTGTGGAGGCAGATCTAGGTCCAATGCCACGTAGCTTAAGTTGATCAAGGTTGTGTGCTGGGAGTTTGTGGGTCGTTCGGTGTGGCGGCGTGACCGTGCTGTGGTGGATCTGTTTGATCTCCAGCCATGGAGTCGGGATCGGTGGTCACGCCGGATCAGGTGTCGTTGGGTGTACTGGTCTCGTCGGTGCCGCGGGATGTGATCGACACGGCGGTGGCCGCGCATGGTGCTGGGGCGAAGCGGTCCGGAGGCAAGCTACCGCCGCATGTGGTGGCCTACCTGACGATGGCGTTGTGCTTGTTCCCCGACGACGACTACGAAGAGGTCGCCACGAGGGTGACCGGTGCCTTGTCGCGGATCGGGTGCTGGGATGCGTCCTGGCAGGTGCCGACCGCCAGCGGGATCACCCAGGCCCGCAAGCGGCTGGGCCCGCGGGTGATGGCCGATGTGTTCGAGGGAGTGGCGCAGGCGGTGGCCACCGCGGACACGCGGGGGGCGTGGCTGCGCCGGTGGCGGGTGTTAGCCATCGACGGGTTCGACGCCGATCTGGAGGACACCGAAGACAACGCCGAAGCCTTCGGGTACGCCGGGTCGGGGGACAACCGGTCGGCGTACCCGAAGGCACGAGTGGTCGCGTTGGCCGAGTGCGGCACCCACGCGTTCCTGGCCGCCGAGGTCGACGCGTACGCGGTGGGTGAGAAGACCCTGGCCAACCGGCTGTATCCGCGCCTGTTGCCGGATGAGCTGCTAACCGCCGACCGTAACTTCTACTCCTGGCACGCCTGGGACCTGGCATCGCGGACCGGGGCGGCGCTGTTGTGGCGGGCCCCGACCCAGCTGGGCCTACCGGTGGTGCGGGTGCTCCACGACGGCACCTACACCACCGTGCTGGTCAACCCGAAGATCCGTGGCAGGCGTCGGGAACGGATCCTGGCCGCAGCCCGCGCCGGAGACGACCTCGACCCCCAGGAGACGCACCTGGCCAGGGTGGTCGAGTACGACGTGCCCGACCGGGACGGCAACGGCACCGGGGAGCTGATCGTGCTGCTGTCCACGATCACCGACCCGGCCGCCGCGGGCGCTGACGAGCTGGCTGCGTCCTATCACCAGCGGTGGGAGGAGGAGACTGCCAACGACCAGCTCAAGACGCATCTGCGCGGACCCGGGCGGGTGCTGCGCTCACGGCTGCCTGACCTGGTACGCCAGGAAATCTGCGCCTGGCTGGCTGTCCACTACGCGATCGCGGTTCTGATAGCCCGGGCGGCTGAGTCCGCCGACCTGGATCCCGACCGGATCTCTTTCACCCGCGTTCTGCGCATCGTGCGCCGCACCGCCACCGGTACGGCGGCTTTCCCCCCCTCGGGACTGGGCTGAGCACCTGCCCGACATCTGGGCCGCGATCACCCGCAAGCCCCTCCCGCCACGGCGGAACCGCACCAGCCCCCGCGCTGTCAAAAGGGCCCGGCACAACAGCTACCGCGTCAAGAAGCCCGGCGAGCCCGCCAGCACCCGCCACCCCGGCCCGGCCACCCTCAACATCTACAAGCTGAACCCCCGCCCGGCGTCGACCGCTCACGACCCGGACACCACCACGCTGGCAGCGTCGCCGCGGACATCCCGATGCACCGTGCCTTCCACCGGGCCAGCTCACCCTGGGCTGCCCCAACGACCCGGCCGGGCCGCCAGACCCGGGCAGGAACAGGGACCGTCCCGCCCGACGCGCAACACACCACCAGGACCGAAGAACGCCAGCTCGCCATGTCGGAGGCCTCGACAGCGCCAGAAGGCCACCACATGATCAACTTAAGCTACGTGGCATTGTTGTGTCCCGAACGCGAAAGGCAGGAATATGTAGGAACTTCTGTCTTGTGGCGACGCTGTACGGAAGATGAAGGTTTGGCCCTTCGGAGTCGCCCTGCTGGGGGAG
>Ga0075420_100001723_pt1 | contig 18616 bp, 16 predicted proteins | sample SoiMetdeltSBSDD4_FD_75296 | JGI IMG/M metagenome (GOLD analysis project Ga0075420, IMG submission 75296) | Bulk soil microbial communities from a Populus tree surrounding site in Tennessee, USA - Soil MetaG P. deltoides SBSDD4 | ecosystem: Environmental > Terrestrial > Soil > Tree plantation... | reverse complement strand
CCGAACCGCTCGATGTGCGCCGCGTCGATCCTCGGGTCGGCGGCGAACGCCGCGCGCTCCGATCGCGTCAACAGCTCGAGCACGCCCTCGACCGACAGCTCCGGCAGGGCCGGGTCGAAGATCGCCAGGTCGTCGGACGGGACCGGCTCCGGATCGGGCAGCACCCGGGCCGGGTCCGGCGTGCTGGCCCGCGCGAGCCGCACCGCCTGCTCGGCCAGGTCGGCGCGGCCGGCCGGATCGAGGTCCGTCCCGGCCGCGAGGCCGAGCGCCCCGCCGATCAACACCCGCACCCCGACCCCGTGCGCCTTCGCCGTCGTCACCGATTCGAGCGCACCGCCCCGGGCGTCCACCGAGCGGGTCGTCACGCTTTCGAGGTACGCCTCGGCCTCCTCGGCGCCGGCCGCCCGCGCCCGCGCCACGACGTCGGCGCAGAGATCGACGAGCGACTGGTCGGGGCTCATCAGCCGCCCCCGCTCGCGGCGCCGTTCCCGCTCGCCGTCCCGCCGACGATCAGCTCCGAGACCCTGAGTGTCGGCTGGCCCACGCCGACCGCCACCCACTGGCCCTGCTTGCCGCACGTCCCCAGCCCCGGATCGAGCGCGAAGTCGTCGCCGATCGCGTCCACCCGCGCCAGCACCGAAAACGAGTCGCCGGCCAGCGTCGCGCCGCGCACCGGCGGCCCGAGCCGGCCCCCCTCGATCAAGTACCCCTCGGTCACGCTGAACACGAACTGGCCGCTGGTCGTGTCCACCTGGCCGCCGCCGAGGCTGACGACGTACAGCCCCGACGGCGTGTCGGCCAGGATGTCGGCGGGGCTGCTCGTGCCGGGCTCCACCACCAGGTTCGTCATCCGGGGCAGCGGCAGCTTCTGAAACGACTGGCGCCGACCGTTCCCCGAGGTCGCCAGGCCAAGCGCGCGGGCGCTCTTGCGGTCGGTCAGGTACCCCTCCAGGATCCCGCCCACCACCAGCGCTGTCCGCTGGGCCGCCACGCCCTCGTCGTCCACCCGGAACGAGCCCCGGTGGAGCGGGATCGTCGCGTCGTCCAGCAGCGTCACGATCGGCGCCGCGACCCGCTCGCCCAGCTTGCCGACGTACACCGAGCTGTTCCGCTCGACGTGGTCGCCCTCCAGCCCGTGCCCCACCGCCTCGTGGAACAGCACCCCGCCCCAGCCGTTGCTCACGATCACCGGCATCGGCCCGGCCGGCGCCGGGATCGCGTCGAGCATGCTGATCGCGCTGGCCGCCGCCTCGCTCGCGACCTCCTCGGGCGTCGAGGTCTCGTACAGCTCCAGGCCGGTCTGTCCGCCCCGGGCCCGCCGCCCGATCTGCCGCACGCCGCCGCGCTCGGCCGTCACCGCCACCATCAACTGGACGATCCGCCGCTCGTCCTCGGCCAGGATCCCGTCCGAGCTGGCGATCACCACCCGCTGGAGCAGATCCTGGAAGCGCGTCGTCACCTGCCGCACCTGCGACCCGGCCGCCCGCGCGGCCGAGTTAGCCCGCGCCACCAGCGCCACGCGCTCCTCGATGGTCGCCCGCTCGGGCGGGCGCCGGGGCCGCTCCCCGGCGGCGGTCTCGACCGCCACCAGCCGGACGGCCTGCCCGGTCGGGCCGTCGCCCCGGGCCACGTCGCGCGCCGCGCGGGCCGCCGAGCGGAAGCTCTCCTCGCCCCAGCCGTCGGCGAAGGCGTACCCCGTGATGCTGCCCACCGTCACCCGCACGCCGACGCCCCGCTCCTGGGCCAGTTGGAGCCGGTCGAGCCGGTCGTCCTCCATCCCGAATGCCGTCGTCCGCCGCTCCTCCGCGAACACGTCCGCGAAGTCGCCGCCTGTCGCCAGCGCCTCGGCGAGGGTCAGTTCGAGCAAGGCCGGATCGAGCGCGGACGGGGAGCGATCGGGCGCCGCGCCGGGTCCGTCCGTCATCAGCGCGACCCGAGGCCGCCGCGCACGTACCGGTTCGACGGGTCCCACATCATCCAGCCGGCCGCGCCGGCCGCGTACGCACCGTTCCGCTGGGCGTCGATCTCGGCGGTCCGGTAGGCCCGTCCGGTCTGCCAGGAGAAGTCGTCGAAATACTGGAGCCAGGGACGAAAAACGGTGCCGCGCTCGGCGGTGCGCGCCCTGGCGCGACGCACGCTCTCGAAGACAACGGCGTACGGCTGCTGGATCACCTGCGGGAACCCGACCAGGCCCGGCAGGCCGGTGCGGAACGCGGACGGGTGGACGGTCGGGCAGAGGTAATCGACCGCGCTCGCCAGCACGTCGAGGTCCTGGCCCACGCCGTTGTCGCCGTCGTTCCAGGCCACGTACCCCTGCACGTCCAGGCTGACGAACGCCCCGGCCAGGTGGACCTGCTCGCGCGCCCGCTTCAGGAAGCCGCCGACGGCCTCCACGCGGTCCTGCTCGGTGACCCACGGCCGCGAATACTGCGCCTGCTTCGCCGAAAACGCCCCCGGCACCTCGGCCGGGAAGCGCACGGCGTCGAACATGACCTCGTCGAACCCCTTGGCGGCGGCCTCGCGCGCCAGGTCGATGTTGTACTCCCAGATCTCGGGGCGGAACGGATCGACCCAGCCCATGCCGTCGGCCTCGGCCCACGGCTGATTGCTGAAGCGCTCGCGGACGGCCGCGTCGAAGCCGGCCCGCACGCTGCTCCGCGCCAGCACGTCGTCCTTGAAGACGACGATCCGGGCGATCGTGTAGACGTTGCGCTGCTTCAGCTCCGCCATCAGCTCGTCGACGTTCGGCACGGTCGGACCGGCGTTCGCGCCGATCGCGTCGGCCAGCGGCACGTTGCTCCGGTAGGTCAGCCGGCCCCGATCGCCCTTGACGTCGATCACCACCGCGTTGACCTCGGTCTTCTCGGCCAGCGCCAGGACGTTCTGCCGCACGGCGCGGTCGCCGACGCCGTTCGCGGTCAGGTACAACGCCTTGACCGCGAATGGCTCGATCCGGGCGACGATCTGGCGCTCCTGCCCGGGGTCGACCTCGACGCGGCGGTAGCCGGGCGCCAGGATCCTGAGCGGGCCGGACGGCCGGCGGTCCAGCTCGAACGCGCCGTTGGCGTCGGCCGTCCAGGTGACGTCGCCCTGCGAGACGAACGCCCCGGGCACCGTCCGACCGGTGCTCCCGTCCACGACGACGCCCGTCAGGCGCGGCTGGAGCGCGGCCGAGAGGTCGCTCTCGCCCCGGTACCGGACCACCGCGTTCAGGAAGCCCGGCGCCGAGACCGTCACGACCAGGTTGTCGCGGGCCGGCTCCACCCGGATGCGCCCGGACTCGCTCGGCTGGACGCGGATGCCCGGGGCGACGGCCACGGCGTCGGCGATCGGCTCGTTGGTCTCGGCGTCCCGCACGTCCAGCGCGAAGGAGCGCGGCACCAGGTCCAGCAGCAGCTCGCGCATCGGCCAGATGCTCGACCGGCTCGTCTGGTAGCCGTCCGCCTCGACCTGGATCGTCTCGGTCATGCTCGCCCGCTCGACGGAAAACCCTCCCGCGCGGTCGGTGGTGAGGGTCGCCGGCCCGAGCTTGACCCGCGCCCCGGCGATCGGCTCGGCGGATGCCCGGTCCCGGACCACGCCCCGGACCGGCACTTTCGGGAGCAGCAGGTCGAGCGGCGCGAGCGCCAGGATCAAGATGCCGAGCATGAGCGCGCCGAGTCCCAGCGACGAGCGGCCGGGACGGCGATCGTCCGGGCGCCCGCCCCGAGGCAAGACGGCGCGAAGGCGCGTCGAACGGTGCCCCGCGTCGTCGTGGGTGCTCGGTGACCTGGCGAGTGGCTCGGATGCAGACACGCCCGAGATCAACCCTTCGTCGCGAGGGCGCTTCGGCTCATGCTCACGTTCGACGATGTATTGGGCGATTGTAATGGAGATGCAAGGGCGAGGCAACGCGGAAAACCCGGACGGGAGGTTCAGGCCGGCCCGACGAACGGATCCGCTCCGGGCGGAGCTCCAGGAGTGCGTGACGGCCGCTCGCGCGTCGGGATGGGCCGGACGCGCGTCAAGATCGGCCGGACGCGGACAGCCCGTCCTCTCCGTGAGTCGACCAGACATGCCCTCTCTGCGGGGGGTGAGCGAACCCCACCTCGGCGGGGACGATGTGCCCCCACCATGTGCGGGGGTGATCGACCCCACACCAGACGCGATGTGGGATCGGTCGGTAGAACGGTCGTGCACGGCAACGGCATCGCTCATCACCCGAAGTCGCCCGCCGGGAGCGCCATGCTCCTGCTCGGCACCGGCTGCTCGCTCCTCGGCCCGTGCCGAGTTCCCGCGCCCCCTGAACAAAGGCACCGGCGCGGCCCGGCCGGTGGTAGAATGCAGCACTGCCGGAGCCGGCAAAGCTTGTGCGCATCGGGGCGCGGAGGCTGACATGCCAGTGGTGACCATCGCTCGCCTGCTGGGAAGTCGTGGCGACGAGATCGGCCGGGCGCTGGCCGACCGACTGAATTACCGCTATCTCGACCATCGGCTGCTGCTCGATTACGTGCGCGAGTTCGGCGAGGTCGAGGCGAACGCGCCCGAGATCGCCGAGACGCGCCCGTCCTTCTGGGAGCGCCTCAACGAGGAGCGCAGGCGCCACGCCATCGTCGTGCGGTGCGGGGTGTATGGCTTCGCCAAGGACGACGACGCCGTCATCGTGGGCCTGGGAGGCAACTACCTGATGCGCGGGATGAGCCACGCGCTGCGGACCATCACCCTGGCCCCCACCTCCGTCCGGGTGCAGCGCGTCATCGAGCGCCACGCCGGCAACCTCGACCCGAACACGGCCGCCGAGGTGGTCCGGCGCAGCGACCGCGAGCGCGGCGGCTTCATCCGCTACATGTACAACGCCGACTGGCTGGACGTGCACGCCTACGACATGGTCCTCAACACCGCCAACCTCGAGATCGACCAGGCGGTGGACCTGCTCGCCTACACGCTGGAGCGCTCCGAGATCGCCCCCACCGCCACCTCTCTCCAGGCGATCGACGACCTGGCGCTGGCGGCTCGCGTCGAGGCGGTCCTGATCTCGAACGCCGGCATCTGGATTCACGGGCTCAAGGCGACCGCCGAGCGTGGCATCGTGACCCTGGCCGGCGAGGTCATCACCGACGAGGACCGCGAGTACGCCGAGGAGGTAGCCGGCGGCGTCAACGGCGTCCGAGCCGTCGCGAACGACCTCCGGATCCAGCCGCCACCGCTGACGGGCATGTGACCCTGCCGATGACGGACGACCCCTGGGGCATCGTCGGCCACGAGCGCGCGGTCGCACTGTTGCGCCGCGCGATCCGCGACCGGCGGATCGGGCACGCGTACCTCATCAGCGGCCCGCTCGGCGTCGGCAAGCGGACGCTGGCGGTGCGGCTGGCCCAGGCGCTGAACTGCGAGCGCCTCGGCCCCGGCGCTGGTCTCCCCCTCTCCGTACCGGTAGGGGCGCAAGGCCTTGCGCCCGACGAGCCGCCCTGCGGCGCCTGCCGCCGCTGCCGCCTGATCGCAGCCGGCGCCCACCCGGAGGTCCGGGTCGTCGGCGTCCAGGCGCCCAGCCGCGTCATCCGGGTCGCCGACGTCGAGTCGATCCAGGCCGACGCGGCGCTGCGGGCGGCCGACGTCTACCGCAAGGTCTACGTGCTGGAGCAGGCCGAGCTGCTCCACCCGGACGCCGCCAACCGCCTGCTCAAGACGATCGAGGAGCCGCCCCCGTCGGTGGTTATGATCCTGACCACCGTCGATCCCGAGGCGACGTTGGAGACGATCGTCTCGCGCTGCCAGCACCTCCGGCTCCGGCCGCTGCGCCGTGAGCGGCTGGCCCGGCACCTCGTCGAGGCGTCCGGGCTGGCGCCGGATCGCGCCGACCTGCTGGCCGCCCTCGCCGAGGGATGCGTCGGCCGGGCCAACATCCTGGCGAACGACGACAGGGCCCTGGAGCGCCGCGCGCGGCTCCTGGACGAGCTGGCCGACCTGCTGGACGCCGACCGCGTCGTGCGGCTCCAGTACGCCCGCACCCTCGGCGACCGCTGGAGCAAGGATCCGGACTCCGTCCGCGAGGTGCTCGGCACCTGGCTGCGCTGGTGGCGCGACGTCCTCCTTCACCAGGGCGGCCTCGTGGATCGTGTCGTCAACCTGGACCGCCGGCCGGCCCTGGAGCGGCTGGCCCGTGCGCTCTCCGGGAGCGAGGCGGGAGCGGCCGTCAGCAGCGTCCGCGACGTCATCCAGATGCTCGACCAGAACGTCAACGCGCGCCTGGCGCTCGACGTGGCGACGCTCGATCTGCCGCGCCCGGATCGGGCCGCGTGACGGCGCCCGGTCGTGGCTCGGTGTCGGTCGGGATTCGCCCGGTCAGCCTGGAGCGCCGTCGTGTGAGGCCGATCTACTGGGCGCTGCCGGGTGATCTCGACCTGGCGCTGGGCGACCGCGTCTCGGTGCAGACACCCGGCGACGAGTGGCTCGGCGAGGTCGTCGTGCCGCCCGATCTGCTGATCGAGGTGCCGGACACCTTCGCCACCGGTCAGGTACCGATCGTCATGCGCCGCGCCAACGAAGACGAGTGGCCTGACCCGCCCGAGACCGAAGGGCGCCGCCTGCTGGACTCGCTGGGGCTGCCGCCCGACGCGATGGGCCGGTCCGGAGGCGCGTCAGCTTCGTGACCACTCGTCCCGGGGACCGGATCGCGTCCAAGCCATTCGGCTGAGGACCAGCGAGCCGATCAGGAGCGCGGCGGCGACCAGCGCGAAGACGAGTGACCAGAGGCGGATCGGCGAGAGCCACGGCGAGGTCGCGGCGGCAACCGGGCTGGCAGGGGCGGCGGCTTGCGGCGGAGCGGCCACGCCCTCCACCCGCCCGCTCGTGGACGCGTCGGCGGCCCGAGCGGCCGATTCGGCGGGCCGAGCCGGGGCGCCGGTCGGGATCGCGGTCACCGTATTCGCGATCGACCCGAATGGCGCGCCGGGAGGCACCTGCGTCGCGGCCGGGGCCAGCGGCGCGGCGGGCGCGTTCGCGATCTTCGACGCGGTGTCGGCCGACCTCTCAGACTCGGACGCCGGCCGGGACGCCGCCGATGACTCGGCCGGCCGGGCGGCACGGGCGGCTTCCAGCGTCGCTCCCGTCGAGATCTGCATCGCGGTGCTGGAGCTGTCCCGCACGGCCGTTGGCGCCTCGTAGCCGGTCTGCATCGCGTCCACCGAGAACAGCACCACGCAGAGCACGGCCGCGACCGCCCCGAGGGCGCGCGTCAGCGGGACCAGCCGCCGGTAGCGCTGCGCGGGCGGCCGACCGGCCTCCCGCCGGATGTCGAACGACTGAGGGGGAAGGTAGACCGGCAGGGCCCGCAGCAGGTCCCGGACCGAGCGCAGGTCCGCAAGCTCGTTCGAGCAGACGATACAGCCCGTGAGGTGCCCCGCGAGGAAACCCTGCTCCTCGGGCTCGGCGCGGCCGTCCAGCCAGGCCGAAAGCTGCTCGGTCGAGGCGTGCTCCGCCCGTCCGACCTCACGCACGAGCCGCGTACCCTCGATCCATCAAATGTCTCCAGCAATAGCCTGAGGCTCCACCACCCGACGCACGGCGTGGCGGGCGCGTCACGGAGTGTATGGCAAGCGATCATACGCCCGTGCCGGGCGAGCAGACCGTTCGACAACGCTCACGATGACCGGTGCGTGTGCCGGAGCATGTGGCGTGCCCGGCTCATAGCTCATGACGTTCAAGCTCGGCCGGAAGTTCCCCGCGCTCGATCAGGTACTGGCGCAGCCGGGCCCGCGCGCGGCTCAACCGCGACTTGACCGTCCCCAGCGCAACGCCCTCGGCGTCGGCGGCCTCCTCGTAGCTCAGCCCCTGCACGTCGCAGAGCACCACAATGATCCGCTGATCGGCCGGGAGTGTCATCAGCCCTTGCTCCACGACGCTGACGGTCTCGGCGGCGAGGGCCGCGCGCTCGGGGCCGACCCGCCGATCCGCGAAGCCGGCCTGCTCGCCGCTCTCCTCGACGATCACGTCCAGCGAGGTCGAGGGGCGCCGCTGCTTGCGGCGCAGGATGTCGTAGCAGGTGTTGACGGCGATCCGCAGCAGCCACGCCTTGAACGACCCGCCCCGGAACTCGTCGATCGCCCGGTACGCCGCGAGGAACGTCTCCTGGGTCGCGTCGGCGGCGTCCTCGGCGTGGCCGAGGGTGCGCAGCGCGACGTTGTAGACGCTGGTCTGATACAGCAGCACCAGCTCGTTGAAGGCGGCGGTGTCGCCGTGTTGCGCGGCCTCCAAAGCTCGCGACTCGGCGACGCCTCGATCGGCGATGGAGGACACGAACGGCGCCTCGCGACCCTCGGATTCAGCTCAGCCTGCCGACCAACTATACGACACCATACCGGGGGCAGACAGTCACCCCGGCAACATTTCCGAGCGGGCAGTGGGCAGTCGGCAGTGGGCAGTGACCCGGCGATGGCCGTTCGGGAATTCGCTCGCCGTCCCGTCCTTTCTGCCCACTCCCCACTGCCGACTCGTCCGGGCACGGAACCTGCTCAAAACCTGTACGGAATCGGACACGACCAGCCCCGGCGTCAGCGTCGCACACGAGGCGTTGGATCGGCGCGCGTCGGCGCGACGCTGGCGTGCCTTGCACGGGAGGCGCACACGATGGCCGAAAGCCAGAACCTCGACACGATCAAGACGTACGTCGGCGACATGTACTCGCTGGAGAGTCACATCGAAGAGGCGCTCGACTCCCAGCTCGAGAAGTGCCGGGACCATCCGAAGGCGTACGCCGCCGTCCGACGCTTCCACGGCACGGTCAGGACCCAGCGCGATGCGATGAAGGCGCACCTGGACGAGATCGGCGGCGGCACCGGCGGCGTGCTCAAGAGCGCGGTCTCGGCGGCGTTCGGGATCGCCGCTGGCGTTGTCGACAAGGTCCGCCCGGAGGCCGTCTCGAAGTGTCTCCGCGACGACTACACGGCGTTCAACCTCGCCGCGATGGGCTACCACATGCTGTACGGCACGGCGCTAATGCTCAGCTTCCCGAAGACCGCCGATCTCGCCGAGCGCCATCACAAGGCCTATACGGACATGGTCCAGGACATCAACCAGATCATCCTGGACGTCGTGGCCTGGGAGCTTCGGAAGGACGGCCACAAGGTCGACGAGAAGGCAATGGACCGCGCCACTGAGGCGATGAATCAGGACTGGCGCGACACGGCGCCCTCCCCGACCGGGACGAGCACGCGCGGCACGACCGAGTAGTCGACGAGTCCCCCACCGCAGCCCCCTCCCCCGCGCCCGGGGGAGGGGGTTCTTCGTGATGTCGACCCTGCGGCTGAGGCGATGTCCAGCGGCGGGCCGAGCGCTAAAACCGGCGTCACCCGGGCCGTGCCTCAGGCCGGTGCCACCCGGGTCCCGATCCGAGTCCCGTAGGGGCGGCACGATGGTAGACGTGGACTTCAGTCCACGGCCGCGCCACGCCGGCGCGACGGTGTCTCCAGCTGCCGGGGCACCACCACGGTGAACCGGCTGCCCCGGCCGTCGCCCTCCGACTCCGCCCAGATCCGCCCGCCGTGCGCCTCGATCAGCGAGCGCGTCACGAACAGCCCGAGGCCGAGTCCTGGCAGCCCCCGCTCGCGCGCCGCCGTCGTCCGGTAGAACCGCCTGAACAGGTGCGGCAGCGCCCCCCGCGGGATCCCGATCCCCTCGTCCGTCACGCTGATCCAGACCTCGTCGCCGTGCTCGTCCACGAGCACCCGGACGGTGCCGCCGTCCGGCGAGTACTTGATGGCGTTCAGCAGCAGGTTCTGGACGACCTGCTCCAGCCGGTCCCGATCGAAGAAGACGATCAGCGGCTCCTCGGGCGCGGTCAGCTCGACCTGGTGGACGCTCGAGACGCCCTGAGCCGCCTCGACGGCCGCCTGGATCGTGACCAGCAGGTCGTCCCAGTCGCACGTGATCCGGAGCTGGCCGGTCTCGGCGCGCGTGACGTCCAGCAGGTCGTCGATCAGCCGGCCGAGGCGCCGAGTCTCGGAGAGGATGGCGAGGACCGAGCGCTCGGTGTACGCCTGGCGGCGCTGGAGGAGCTGGGCGTGGCCGCTGATGCCGGCCAGCGGGTTCTTCAGGTCGTGCGTGACCGTCGCCAGCAGCTCCTGCTGCAGCCGCTCCAGCGCCCGCCGCTCGCCGATGTCGCGCATCGCCGAGACGTAGATCAGGCCGTTCGGCAGCTCCACCGCCGTGGTCTGCGCCTCGATCGGCACCGTCGAGCCGTCCTTGCGCCGCAGCTCCAGCTCGGCGCGACGGAAGCCGTCCCGCGCCAGCGAGTCCAGCTCCGCCTCCACCGACGCCCGATCGGTCACCAGCTCGAAGATCGTCATGCCGCGCAGCTCGTCTGCCGCGTAGCCGGTCATGGCGACGGCCGCCTCGTTCACCTCCACCAGCCCCCCGCCCGCGTCCACCACGAAGCTGGCATCCGCCGTCCCCTCGAACAAGGCACGGAACCGTTCCTCGCTGGCGAGGGTCGCCTCGTGCAGCCGGGCGTTGTCCAGCGCGAGCGCCGCCCGGCCGGCCAGGTCCTGCGCCAGCACCAGGTCCTCGGCGGTGTGGCGTCGGCCGCTCGTCGAGAACGCCAGCGTGATCGTCCCGAGCGCCCGCCCGCGCGCCGTCAGGGGGACCACCATCTCCGAAGCCAGGCCCAGGCGCCGTAACAGCTCCAGGTGATCCTGGTCGCGCGCCTCGGCGAGGAAGCGCTCGGCGTCGACCGCGGAGTCGATCCACGGGACACCCGTCGAGAGGACCCTGGTGATGGTGTGGCCGGTGTCGAACGGCAGGGACGGATAGCGCTTCAGCAGCTCGTCGGCGGCCGGCTGCAAGTCCGGGTCGGCGTGGACGGCGGCCAGCCGATGCAGGATGCCGTCGTCCCCCAGCAGGTCGATCACGCACCAGTCCGCGAGGACCGGCACCACCAGCCGCGAGAGCGCTGTCAGGCCGGCCTCGTAGTCCAGGTCGGCGGCCAGGATGCCGCTCGCCTCGGAGAGGAACGCCGCGCGCTGGAGCATCCGCCGTTCGGTCTCGAAGAGGCGCGCTCGCTCGATGGCGAGCCCCGCGCGGTCGGCCAGGTCCTGGAGGAACCGTTCGTCCGCGATCGAGTAGGGCCGGTCGACGCGCGGCCGGGAGACCGAGATAGTGCCGATCGCGCGTCCGTCGGCCCGTAACGGCACCGCCAGCAGCGCCTCCGTGGGGACGCCCGGCATGGGCGGCCAGAGGCGCCGGTCGCTCGCCTGCTGCAGGACCACGAGCGCGTCGCCCGTGACCCGCTGGGGCTGCCCGGTGCGGATCGCCGCGCCGTTCGCCCCGGCGTCGGCCGGGTGGCGCTCGTCGGCCAGGGGCGCCTCGGCCTCGGCCCGGACCTCCGGGTCAGGATGGTGGAGCGCGGCCACCTCCAGCCAGCGCTCGTCCGGCGAGAGCAGCCGCACGATCGCCAGGTCGCCGACCATCGTCGCGGCGAGGCGGGCGACCATCGCCAGGACCGCGTCGGCCGACGAGCCAACCTCGGAGAGCGCGTCCATCACGTCCGCGAGCGCCGCCGCGCGCTGTCGCGCCTGCTCCTCCTGCGCGTGCAGCCGGGCGTTGTCCAGGGCCAGGGCGCAGCGTACCGCCAGCTCCTCTGCCAGCGCCCTGACCTCGGCGCGGTACTGTCGGTCCGAGTCCGTCGCGATCAGGAGCAGGCTGCCCAGCACCTTGCCGCGCGCCACCAGCGGCACCCGCAGGTGGGATACCGGTCCGATCGCCCGAATCAGGGCCAGGTGGTCCGCGTCCCGGGCGATTCGCACCAGCATCTCATCGGTCACGACGGGATCGAGCTCGGAGCGGCCGGTCCGGAGGGCGTCGGCCCCGCCATCCGCCCGCCCGAGATCCGGGGGGTATCGCCGCAGACGCTCCGCGATCTCGGCCTGGCTCGGGTTGGCGTGGGCCACCGCCGCCCGCTCGACGCTCCCGTCCTCCGCGACCAGGTCCACGATGCACCAGTCGGCCAGGGCCGGGACGATTAGCTCGGCCACGGCCTCCAGGGTCGCGGCCGGATCGAGCGACTCCGCCAGCCGTCGGCCGGATCGGGCCAGGAGGTGGAGGTGGGCCGTCGAGAGCTGGGTCACAGCGTCCATGGCGACCCCATCATAGTGGAGCCCTCTTGGAAGCAGCGACGGCGCAAGGAATTCGTCACGTCCGCCCGTTCCCGCGCCCCTCTGGTACGATTCCCCCATGCCCGAAGACCCCCAGTCGCCACGCCCCGAGCCCGCCCGCACGGCCGCCCTCGTCTCGGTCGGCTGCAAGGTGAACCAGGGCGAGCTGCGTCAGTGGGGCGTCAGCCTCGCCCGCGCCGGCGTCAAGCTCGTGGCGCCCGGCGAGCCGGCCGACCTCGCCATCGTCAATACGTGCACCGTCACCGGCGAGGGTGACAAGAGCTCCCGGCAGGCGATCCGCCACGCCGCTCGCGCCAATCCGGACGGGTACCTCGTGGTGACCGGCTGCTACGCTTCCGTCGATCCGAATGCCGTGGGCGCGATCGACGGCGTCAACGTGGTGGTGGCGAACGACGACAAGGACGAGATCGTCCGGCGGCTTGCGGACGTCGGGCTGGTCCCCGGCGTCGAGGTCGACCCGGATGACGTCGCGGATGCCTGGACCCATCGCTCCGAGCGCCCCGGCTGGGTCACCCTGATGCCGGGCCTGGAGCGCAAGGCCCGCGCCTTCGTCAAGGTCCAGGATGGCTGCAACAGCCACTGCACCTACTGCATCGTGCCGGCCGCGAGGGGACCGCAGCGCAGCCGCCCGGTCCAGGCGATCGTCGACGAGGTCAACCTGCTCTACCGCCTGGGGTACCGCGAGGCCGTCCTGAGCGGGGTCCAGATCGGCGCCTACGGGCGGGACTGGGACCGAGCGACCAGGAGGGTGCGCCGTGACAGCGGCCTGACGCTCACGGACCTCTGCGAGCGCCTGCTCGCCGAGACGCCGATGCCCAGGCTCCGGATCTCCTCGATCCAGCCGCAGGACTGGCCTGACGGCTTCCTGGATCTCTGGGCCGATCCGCGGATGTGCCGACACCTCCACCTGCCGCTCCAGAGCGGCTCGGACACGGTCCTGAAGCGGATGGTGCGGCGCTACCGCGCGGCCGACTTCCGTGCGCTCGTCGAGCGGGTGCGCGCCGCGATGCCCGAGGTGGCGATCACCGCCGACGTGATGGTCGGGTTCCCCGGCGAGACCGAGGCCGAGCATGCCGAGAGCCTGGCGCTGATCCGCGAGCTGGCGTTCTCCGAGCAGCACGTCTTCCGCTATTCGAGCCGGCCGGGGACGGCCGCCGCGCGCCTGCCGGACGACGTGCCGCCGCCGGTCAAGAAGCGTCGGAGCGAGGAGACCCGCGCCCTCGACGCCGAGCTGCGGCGGGCGTACAAGGCTCGATTCCTCGGACGGACGATGGACGTGCTCTGGGAGGAACCGGCGCCGTCGCCGGCGCCCGAGGACGGCGACCCCGTCTGGTCCGGGCTGACGGACAACTACCTGCGCGTCTTCGCGCGTGGCCCCCTCCACGAGGGCCAGGTCACCTCGGTCGCCCTCCAGGAGCTCGCCGTCGACGGCATCTACGGTCAGATCGCCCAGGGAGAACTCGCGTGGATGACTGCCTCTTCTGCAAGATCGTCGGCGGCGACATCCCGGCCGACGTCGTCTACCGAGACGAGCAGGTAACCGCCTTCCGCGACATCCAGCCCCATGCGCCGACGCACGTGCTGCTGGTGCCGAATCGTCACGTGACCTCGATGAACGACCTGGAAGAAGACCACCATGACACGGTCGGGTATCTGATGCGGATGGTCAGGGTCGTGGCGCGCGGACAGGGCATCGCCGACAGCGGCTACCGCGTGGTCGTGAACATGGGGCCGGACGCGATGATGACGGTGCCCCACCTGCACGTCCACATCCTCGGGGGCCGCAAGCTGGGGTGGCCGCCCGGCTGACGCCGTGGATCGTACGCGGCCGTACGCTCCCATCGCGGCCGACTTCCTTGTATACTGCAAGTGAGTCCATTTCCCCCGTGGTCCCATCCATGAACACCCCCGACACGTCTCCCACGCCCCGGATCCCGGCCGCGGCTGCCGCGGGAGAGCAGGCAGCCCTCCGTTCGAGCTGCCCCGTCGCCGGCGCGCTCGACCTCGTCGGAGACCGCTGGACGTTGCTGGTCGTCCGCGACTTGCTGCGCGGCAAGCGACGCTACGGCGATCTCGCGGCCTCGTCCGAGCGCATCCCGACCAACATCCTGGCCGACCGCCTGCGCCGGCTGGAGCAGGGCGGCATCGTCGAGCGCATCCAGTACAGCCAGCGCCCGCCCCGCTACGAGTACCACCTGACGCCGCGTGGCGAGGCTCTGCGCCCCGCGATCAGGTCGCTGGCGAGGTGGGGGCTCCAGTACGTGCCGGGCACCCAGGTGCCCAACGACGGCGGGGTGTAGAGAGCGGACACGTCTTCCCGAGCCCTTCGCGCCGTGTCGGCCTCAGCGGCGCGCGTCGACCGTCACGGCGGCACCCACGCCGACGCCGAGCAGGGCCGCGGCGCTGCCGTTCGGCACCGCGACCTCCAGCAGGCCGGCGCTGCCGATCAGCGCGATGAGCGCGTCGGTGCCTGGCTGGAAGTGCGGCGCTAACCCCACGATCGTTCGTCCCGCGATGGTCACGATCGGCTCCGGCGGCAGATCGGCCACCGACAGGTTTGCGATCAGGTTGCCGAACCGATCGACATGCACGACCTCCCCCTGCACACTCACCGCCCGTCCGGTGTTGTCCGTCGTGCGCCGGACGGGCGGGAACGGCACCGCCACGATGCCGTCGCAGGGCGACCCGACCTCACGCAGCGCGACGCCGCGCGCCAGGTGCGCCGCGACCGGCCCGAACAGGTCGCGCCCGTGGAAAGTCGCGCTGACGGTCGGGCGCCAGAAGCCCGGCCGATCGAGGACGACGGCTGATAACCCCCCACCCCCCGGCCCCCTCCCCCGCGCGCGGGGGAGGGGGAGGCCGGAAACCTGCTCCCCCCTCTCCGCGCCGGAGATGATGTCGGCGCAGCCGATATTCGCGCCGCGCAGCGGGGCTGGGGGGGTGCGGTCGCCTCGGATCGCCCAGGAGAGCAGCCCGTTGTCCGGCCCCACGTACGCGCGGCCTCCCACCTGGACGGCGATCGGCCGGCGCTCTGTCCCGACCCCCGGATCGACGACGGCCAGCACGACGGCATCCTCCGGCAAGTAGGGCGCGGCCGTGCGCAGCGCGAAGGCGCCCGCCCGGACGTCCTGCGGCGGCACATCGTGGGTCAGGTCCACGATCCGGGCGTCCGGCGCGATGGAGAGGATCACGGCCTTGACCACGCCGACATAGGTGTCGGCCAGTCCAAAGTCGGTCAGGAAGAAGATCGGCCGGGTCATGGTGACGATGCCTGTTCCCCCGCCCCCGCGCACGGGGGAGGGGGCTGGGGGGTGAGGGGCGCCAGTTCCAGGTCGCCGGCTTCGTAGAGCGCCAGCGCCGCCAGGATCGGCCCGGCCGTCTCAGTGCGCAGGATCCGGGGTCCGAGCGAGATCGTCAGCACCTCGGCCTCCCTGACCAGCTCGATCTCGATCGCGGAGAAGCCCCCCTCCGGCCCGACCATCAAGCCGAGCGATTGGCCATCGGCGGCCAGCGCCTCGTGCAGCCCCGCCTGGACCGACCGTTCCCGCTCGCGCTCCCAGGCCACGAGCGTCGGGCCGGTCGCAACGGCCTCTGCGAGTGCATCCGCGAACCGGAGCAACGGGGCGACTTCCGGGACGATCCCGCGCTCGCACTGCTCGGCCGCCTCGGTCACGATCCGTCGCCAGCGCTCCAGCCGCTTCTCGTCGATCCGGTCGCCGCCCGGCACGATGCTCCGCTCGCACCAGGTCGGCACGAACCTGGAGATCCCGACCTCCGTCCCCTTCTGGAGGACCGTCTCGAAGCGGTCGCGCGGGACCAGCGCCTGGTAGAGCGTCAACGTCAGGCTCGGCTCGGGCCGGCTGGGCTGCACGACCTCGACCGCACCGCTTACCGCCGACGACCGCACCTCGTCCAGCCTGACGACGCTCTCCCGCCCCTCCCCGTCTACCAGCACGATCCGGTCGCCCGGCTTCAGGCGTAGCACCCGGCCGACCTGGTGGGCCTGCGGCCCCGTCAGCGTGACGCGCTCGCCGCCGAGGATCGCCGGATCGACGAAGAAGCGGTGCAGGCCGGCCGTCATGGCCGGCGGACCACCATCGCGATCCAGTCGCCTTCGACGCGCGTCTCGACGTGCTCCCAGCCGGCCGCCTCGTACGTCGCCTGGACGTCGGCCGCGCCGGTCCCCAGGATCCCCGAGAGCATTGCCGGGGCGCCCGGCTTCACCGCCGAGATGAGATGTGGCGCGGCGTTCTTCAGCACGAACGCGCTGATGTTCGCCGCCACCACGTCGAACGGCGCGCCCGGCACCGGCTGGCCGGGCTCGACGGTCGCCTTGCGGACGCGGATCTTGCGTGCGACCTTGTTGCGGCGGGCATTCTCCTGCGCCACCTCGACGGCGATGGCGTCCACGTCCAGGGCTTCGATCCGCTCGGCGCCGAGGCGGGCGGCGGCGATCGAGAGGATCGCCGAGCCGCAGCCGAAGTCGAAGACGTGGTGACCGGGCTGGACGTGCTCCTCCAGCAGCGCCAGGCACATCCGGGTCGTCGGGTGGAGCCCGGTCCCGAACGCCATGCCGGGATCGAGCCGGATCACCAGGTCGCCCGGCTCGCGGGCGCGCCGCCGCCAGGACGGCACGATCACCAGTCGCTTCCCCACTCGGTGCGGGAAGAAGAACCGCTTCCAGGAGTTGGCCCAGTCCTCCTCGGCGATCACCCTGACCTGGAGCGGCTCGACATGGCGCAGCCGCCCGAGGTGCCAGGCGGCCTCTTCGAGCAGCCGGCGCTTCTCCTCGGCCTCCTCGTCGACCGGGATGTACGTCTTGACGACCACGTTCTTGTTCGGGTCGATCCAGCCGCCGTCGCCGTCCGGCGCTTGCCGCACCGGCTGGTCGATGGCGACGCCGCGGCCCCAGCGCCCGAATACCTCCGCGACGGCGTCGGCCGCCTCGGGCTCGCAGACGGAGCTCAGCTCCAGCCAGCTCTCAGGCATCTACGCTTCATCTCGTCTCCCCACCCCGCGCGGGGGAGGGGTTGGGGAGGGGGCTCTCTCGCACGCTAGCCCAGGAGATCCTTCACCTTGTCGAAGAACCCCTTGTTCTCCTGGGGCGTCACCTTGCCGTCGAACGTCTCGGCCAGGCTCTTGAACAGCTCACGCTGCTTCGAGGTCAGATCGGTCGGGATCGAGACCTTCAGCCGCACCAGCAGGTCGCCCCGGTTCTGCTCGCGCAGGTAGGGCACGCCCTTGCCGCGAATCCTGAGGGTCCGGCCGTTCTGGGTGCCGGCCGGCACCTTGATGCCAACGGGCCCGTCAAGCGACTCGATCTCCAGCTCGTCGCCGAGCGCCGCCTGAGCCACGTTGATCGGCAGCTCCACCAGCAGCTCGTTCCCCTGGCGATGGAAGTAGCGGTGCGGCTGGACGTGCACCAGCAGGTACAGGTTGCCGGCCGGGCCGCCCTTCGGGCCGGGCTCGCCCTCGTTCGCCAACCTGATCTGCGAGTTGTCGTCGATACCGGCCGGAATGCTGACTCGCAGCGTCCGCGTGACCCGCACCACGCCCTGGCCCCGGCACTCGACGCACGGGTCCTGGATGATCGTGCCCTCGCCCCGGCAACGATCGCACATGCTGACGTTCACCATCTGGCCGAAGATCGACTGATGGGTCCGCCGCAGCTCGCCGGTGCCGTTGCAGCGCGTGCAGGTGACCGGCTGCTTGCCGGGCTCGATCCCCCTGCCGGTGCAGCGGGCGCACGACTCGTGCTTCGGGTACGTGATCTCCTTTTCGGTGCCGAAGACGGCCTCTTCGAGCGTCAGCGTCACGTCCGTGCGGAGGTCGGCGCCGCGCTGGACGCGGTTGCGCCGCCCGCCGGCCGTGCCGGCGCTCTGCCCGAAGAAGCTCTCGAAGATGTCCTCGATGCCGAAGCCGGCGAACCCGCCGAATCCGCCGTTCGTGAACCCCCGGTCGGCCGCCGCGTGCCCGAACCGATCGTACAGCGACCGCTTCTCGCCGTCCGAGAGGATCTCGTACGCTTCCTTGACTTCCTTGAACTGCTCTGCGGCGCCAGCTTCCTTGTTGCGATCCGGGTGGTACTGGAGGGCGAGCCGCCGGTACGCCTTGCGGATCTCGTCCTCGGACGCGCTCCGGCCGACGCCGAGCACTTCATAGTAGTCGCGTTTAGTGGTGGCCATGGGCCTCCTCGGGGGTTTGCGCGGCGCTGACGATCGGGGGGGCAGGCTCCAGATTCGCTCTCGGCCTGGGGGTCGTGACTCGGGGTGTTCGTCGTGTCTGTGCGTTCGTGCTCACTATGATGCCACAGGCTGCTCGCCGTCGCCCGAGCTATCGGGCCTGGCGTCTGGATCAACGACGTCGGCCGCCTCGCTGGGGACGGCGGTCGCCTCGTCCGGGGCCCCGGCCGTGCTGGGCGGCAGCCCCACTTTGACCATCGTCGGGCGGATCACCCGCTCGCCGAAGCG
>Ga0075420_100001722_pt1 | contig 18619 bp, 19 predicted proteins | sample SoiMetdeltSBSDD4_FD_75296 | JGI IMG/M metagenome (GOLD analysis project Ga0075420, IMG submission 75296) | Bulk soil microbial communities from a Populus tree surrounding site in Tennessee, USA - Soil MetaG P. deltoides SBSDD4 | ecosystem: Environmental > Terrestrial > Soil > Tree plantation... | reverse complement strand
CCTGACGTCGGACCATTTGGTGCTGGGCGCCTTTTACACCTAGTAACAGGCCCGTGGACCTGGAACTGCCGCCCGAGGACGACCCCCGCCGCAAGGCCATGCGGGCCTGGCTGGAGTCGCACCCGACGCCCAGTGGCCGGCAGCTCGCCGAGGCCGGTTACGTCACGCCGCACTGGCCGGCGCCGTGGGGCCTGGATGCAGACCCCATCCACCAGATCATCATCGACGACGAGCTGCGCCGGGCCGGGGTGCGTCGGCCGGTCAACCCGATCGGCATCGGATGGGCGGGGCCGACGCTGCTGCACGCCGGGTCGGCCGCGCAGAAGGACGAGTACCTGTTCGACCTGCTGTCGGGCGAGGTTCTGTGGTGTCAGCTGTTCTCGGAGCCGGGCGCCGGGTCGGACCTGGCGTCGCTGACCACCCGGGCGGTGCGGGACGGCGACGAGTGGGTGGTGACCGGGCAGAAGGTGTGGACGTCGCTGGCCCATGTCGCCCGCTACGGCATCCTCATCGCCCGTACCAACCCGGACGTGCCCAAGCACAGCGGGATCTCGTACTTCGTGTGCCCGATGGACACGCCGGGCATCACCATCCGGCCGCTGGTGGAGATGACCGGAGCGCACACGTTCAACGAAGTGTTCCTCGACGAGGTGCGGCTGCCGGCGTCGAGCCTGGTGGGGGAGGAGGGCCAGGGCTGGGACCTGGCCAAGGTGACCCTGGCCAACGAGCGGGTGTCGCTGTCGACCGGCGGCGCGCTGTGGGGTCAGGGCCCGTCGTTCGAGGACCTGCTGGGGGTGGTGCGGGCCCAGGGCGGGGTGACCGACCCGCTGTTGCGTTCGCGCCTGGTCTCGCTGCACATCGAGAGCGAGCTCCTGCGGATGATCCGCCTGCGGACGATCACCGCCGCGGTGCGGGGAACGCAGCCGGGGCCCGAGGCGTCGATCCGCAAGATCCTGGCCGACGAGCACGGCCAGAAGCTGTTCGAGCTCGCCAAGGACCTGGCCGGCCCGGCCGGCATGCTCACCGACGCCGGCCCCCTGGGCGCGGACGTCGGCATCTGGCACCACGGCTACCTCTTCTCCCGCGCCCTCACCATCGGCGGCGGCACCGGCGAGGTCCAACGCAACATCATCGCCGAACGCTCCCTCACCCTCCCGCACGATCCGACGTGACCTGACGTCTCTTGGCGCTGAGGGGCGCGTAGCCTTCGGCTGCCCGCGGGCCGGGGGAGCCCGAGGTGGGGGTGTAGAACATGACTGGGAACCGGGTTCGGGTCGTGGCGATCGTCGCGGCACTGTTGGTGTTGGTGGCGTGCAATCCGTTGCAGGTCGACCAGAGCGGGGTGTACACGAGCAGCTCGCCGCAGCACATCACCGGGAAGGTCGACGTACCGGCGGGGGACACCCTCACCAGCGTGACGGTCAACGGCGTCGCGGCGACGATCAACGGGAACACCTACGCCGCCGACATCCCGCTCGACGGCACGACGGTGCTCAACGCCGTCCTCGTGGAGGCCCACGTCGGCTCGCAGACCTTCCGGGAGCGGCGCACGGTCGTCTACGCCGACGGCACCCACGCCACGCTCGCACCGCTCGACGCCAAGGTGCCCGACGCGACCAGCCTGCGGCTCAACGACAGCGCCCTGGCGAAGCTGGCGCCGGCCATCAGCGCCGCGACACCCGTCGCGCCGACCGACGTCATTGCCTCCGGCACGGTGCTCTACCACGTCGGTTGCCCGTCGCTCCCGTGCCCGTCGACCTTCATCCAGGCCCAGGTTTCCGGTCCGCCCACGCTCGGCGCCCGGACCGTGAAGGCGAACGGCCAGACCTTCCTGCTCGCCGGCGAGGTCGGGGTGGCCGACGTGCAGATCCCGGTCCACCTCACGGTGAAGCTCGGCGGAAGCATCAGCCAGTGCGACGGCTCGATCTCGCTCGGCCAGCTGAGGGCGACCGGCACGTACCTGGTGGGCCCCGACCCGGGGAATCCGGACGCGATCGATGTCAACCAGGCGGCCGCGCTCACCGGCGACAGCACCAACCCGTCCTTCGACGAGCCCTGCCTCGGCCCGTTGGTGGCCAGCACCTCGGGGGCGGGCGACCAGATGGTCGACGTCGTCGAGCAGGCGGCCGCAACCGGGCTCGGCGACCCCGACGGCAGCGGTCCCGCGGATGCCCGGCTGGCCGACGGGATCGAATCGGTGCTGACCGGGCTCACCAGCCACGGCCCGCTGGCCGGGGCGGACGGCATCAGCGTCGACTCGGCGCACAGCAGCGCCCGCATCGACGCCGGCGGCCTCGCCCTGCAGCTCGCCACCGGCTACACCGCCGCCAACCCCGCACCAGGCGCACCGAACCTCAGCCACTCGCTCAGCTGGGGCGAGGTCGTACCGCTGGTGTCGGACACGACGCCCCACGGCCTGGCCTTCGACTACGCCGTCGGCGGCTCGGTCAGCGGCCTCGACCAGCTGCTGGCGGCCGACACCGAGCGGGGTCGCTGGAACGCCGAGGTCGACGACCCGGGCATCGGCGAGAGCCTCGGGCTCGGGCCGGTCCGCCTGCGGCTACGGCCCGAGATCGCCCCGGTGCTCCGGCCCGACCAGCCCGGCGCCACAGCGTTCGGCGAGCTGGCCTTCCGGGGCTACCGGATGACCTTCGTCGGCGAGGCCGACGGGCTCACCAAGCTCGAGGTCGTCCTCGACGTCGACACGCTCGTCGAGCTGAAGCAGCGCGCCGGCGGCAACCTCGGGTTCGACGTGGCCCTGCCCGACCCGGCCGCCACCACGGTCACCGTCACCTACAACCCCGGAAAGCTCAACGCCGGCACCGTTGCCTCGACGGTGCGCGGCGGCATCCAGGGCGTCTTCACCCAGCTGCCCCGCACCCTGCCGGCCTTCCCCGTTCCCGGGGTGACCGGCACCAACCAGCAGCTCGTCGAGGTGGCCCGCTTCGGCCCCAACTTCGTCCTCTACACCAACCTCGTGCCGACGCCGTGACGCCCGGGCCACCCACGCCACCACCAGGGCGGTGGCGATGCCGCCGACGGCGAGACCTGCCCGCGGGCTGAACGACTGGCTGATCCAGCCGACGATCGGGCCGCCGACCGGGGTCGAGCCCAGGAACACCATGCTGAACAGGGCGAGCACCCGGCCCCGCATGGCGGGATCGGCCTCGACCTGGGCCATGGCCTGGCTCCCCGAGATGACCATGAACGAGCTGAACCCCAGGGGCAGCACCGAGGCGAGCGCCAGCACCGTGGTCGGGGCGAACGTCAGCGCCCCGGTGAAGATCGCCATGCCGGTCCCGCCGATCAGCAGGAACCGCAGGCCGATCCGGTGCTGGCGGGCGACCACCAACGCCCCGGCCACCGAGCCCAGGCTCATCACCGAGTACAGCAGCGTGAACGTGCCGGCCGAGCCCTGGAGGTCGCGCTCGGCCAGCAGCGGCAGCGTGACCTGGTAGTTGAACGCCAGCGTGCCGATGACGGTCGCGAGCAGCAGCGGGAACATCAGCGCCGGCGTGCGCCAGACGTAGCGGAACCCCTCGACCAGCTGGCCCTTGGCCTTGACCACCCGGGGCGAGGACCGGAACGTGGACCGGTCCATCCGCAGCAGGGCGCTGATCACGAACAAGTAGCTGATGGCGTTGACCACGAAGCACCACTTGATGCCGGGACCGGCGATCATCAGGCCGGCCAGCGCCGGCCCGATGGTGCGGGCGGCGGTCATGAGCGCGCTGTTGAGGCCGACCGCGTTGGCGACGTCGTCCTCGCCGACCAGCTCGACCACCAACGCCCGGCGGGCGGGGCTGTCCATGGCGGTGAGCACGCCGAAGACCGTGGTGATGGCGTAGAGGGCGGCCTCGCCGGCGTGGTCGGTGACCACCAGCACTGCCTCGACCGCGGCCAGGCTGGCGAAGCAGGCCTGCGTGGCGAGCATCAGGCGATGGCGGTCGAGGCGGTCGGAGAGGACACCGCCCCACGGGCCGAGGATCAGCAGCGGCCCGAACCGGGCGACGGTGACCATGCCCAGGGCCACGCCCGAGCCGGTCAGCTGCAGCATCAGCCACGTGATGCCGATCATCTCGAACCACGTGCCGGTCTGGCTGATGAACTGGCCCGTGAAGAAGAGGCGGAAGTTGCGGTTGCGGAGCGATCGGAAGGTGGTGCCGGCTTCCAGCTTCAGCCGGGTCACGTCCGGCCACCGTTGACCGGGTCGGCCGGCTCGTGGTCCATGGTGAGGGCCTCCAGCACCCGGATGGCTGCGTCGACGTCAGCGAGGACCGTGGTGTCGACGGCGTCGAGCTGCTGCGCCAGCCAGGCGTTGCGGCGCTGGCGGGTGTGGGCGAGGCGGCGACGCCCGTCGGCCGTGATCTCGACCCGTGCTACCCGCCGATCGCTGGCGTCGACGAGCCGCCGCACCAGGCGGTCGTCCTCCAGCTTGCCGACGACCCGGGTGATGGTCGGCGGCGCGACCTGCTCGATCTTGGCGAGTTGCCCCAGCGTGAGCGGGCCGTGGCCCTCGATGGTGGCGAGCACGGACTGCTGCGACGGGGACAGCCCGCTGCCGGCCTGCTGCCGGAGGCGGCGGGCCAGTCGGGCGGTCGCCAGCCGGAGCCGGGCCGCTGCTTCGAGTCGTTCGTCCTGATCCATTACTTAGCTCTGCTAATTAGCGTAGCGAAAGATCTGAAAACGCCACCGGGGATTCGCGAGGACCTCGCCGCGTTTGGCAGGATGCACGGCGATGTCGAAGACCGTCGCGACCGAGTTCCGGCGCAACGAACGAGTGCGCACCCTGGACGACCTGCCGGGTGTCCCCCAGGGCACCGAGGGCCAGGTCCTGCTGGTCGACGGGTTCACGTGGACTCGCTACCGGGTCGCCTTCGACAACGGCTACGACCTCGGCTCCATCGACGGCAGCCACCTCAGCCGGCCGAAGGAGTACGAGCTGGCGCTCGAGCTGCGGGAGGCCGGCGCCAGCACCGCGCTCGCCGAGACCAACGGCGAGAGCGGGGAGGCGGTCGCCGAGGCCGCCGGTGAGGCGAAGGTCGTGAACGGGGTCTCGGTCCCCGGACACCTGCTCGAGCGATCGCGCCGTGCCCGCGATCGCCTGAGCGCTGCGTGAACTGTCGGGGCGGGCACGTACGACCACCCCAAGGGGGACCTCATGAAGCTCGGGATGCCGCTGAGTTACGCGGGTGGGTTCAAGGAGGCCGCCCGCCAGGCGGCTGACCTGGAGAGCGCCGGCCTGGACATGGTCTGGGTCGCCGAGGCCTACGGCTTCGACGGCGTGAGCTTCATGGGCTACCTCGCCGCCATCACCGAGCGGGTCGAGATCGCCGCCGGGATCCTGCCGATCTACACCCGGACGCCCACGCTGCTGGCGATGACGGCCGCCGGTGTCGACGCCCTGTCCGACGGCCGCTGCGTCCTCGGCCTCGGGGCCTCGGGCCCGCAGGTCATCGAGGGCTGGCACGGCATCGTCTACGACAAGCCACTGCAGCGCACCCGGGAGATCGTCGACATCTGCCGGGCGGTCTGGCGCCGCGAGCGGGTCAGCTACGACGGCCAGGCGTACCACCTGCCGCTGCCCGACGGGCAGGGCACCGGCCTGGGCAAGCCGCTGAAGCTCATCACCCGGCCGGTCCGGGAGCGCATCCCCATCTACGTCGCCGCGCTGGGCCCGAAGAACGTGGCGATGACCGCCGAGGTGGCCGACGGCTGGCTGCCGGCCTTCTTCGACCCGGCAAAGGCCAAGGACGTCTGGGGCGACGACCTGGCGGCGGGGGCGGCGAAGCGCTCGCCCGACCTCGGCCCGCTCGACATCGCCATCTCCGGCATGGTCGCGGTCGGCGAGGACGCGGCGATGCTGCGCGACCTGGCCCGCCCGCTGCTCGCCCTGTACATCGGAGGCATGGGCGCCCGGGGCCGGAACTTCTACAACGACCTCGCCTGCCGCTACGGCTACGAGGCCGAGGCCAAGGAGGTCCAGGACCTCTACCTCGACGGCAAGAAGGACGAGGCCGCCCGGGCGGTGCCCGCCGAGCTGGTCGAGGCGACCACGCTCTGCGGCCCCGAGGGCTACATCCGCGAGCGCCTCGCCGCCCACAAGGAGGCCGGCGTGACGGTCATGAACCTCACGCCGGTCGCCACCGACATCCCTGCTCTGGTCGGCCAGCTCAAGCAGTGGATGGAGGACGCGTAGCCGCTTGCCCGGCCGCCTCGGATTGAGGCGTGGACCAGCCCGGCCGTTGGCTCGATGACCGCGAGCCGTCCACCCTCGGCAACGACCCCGACGCCGTTGCCGCCGGCGACCTCGTCGCCTACACCCACGGGAACGACAGATATGGCTGGACGACGAGCTGGGACAGCGCAGCCACCGGTGACGGCGTGCCCGGTCCGGGGTTCTTGGGCAGGGGCCTGTCGGTGCGGGGCGATCGGGCAGCAGGCGTCAACGTGTTCTTTGGCCTCGTGCTCACGGGCGAGGTGAGGGTCGCGAACCTGACCAGCGGTGCGGCCGACTGGTCGGGCACCCTGTGGCAGCTCACCGTCGGGCAGGCACCGCAGCCGAATGGCATCACGCTGGGGACGACGCAGCTCTTCTACGCAGGCAGCGGACTGCTGTCGAACGCGCCAGGCGCGGGGACCGTGGGCAACGGGCTCCGGGCCTTTCCGGCGACAGGCGCGACGCCGACCTGCGGTCCCGCCGGCGAGCCGTACTACGCCTGCCCGCTGTGGGTGACACCGCTCGACGGCACGGGCGCCACGCCACCGGTGCTGAGCAGCGACGAGGCCACCGCCTACACCGTCAGCGACGTCGGCACGGTCTATGCGATCGACACTGCCACCGGTGCAGTGCGGTGGAGTGGGAGCACCGGCTCGGCGGTGGCGGAACCGCCGGCGCTGGCGCAGGGCTCGCTGTTCGTGCCGACGGCTTCGGGCGCGCTGGTGGTGTTCGACGCCGATGGCTGTGGTGCCGCGACCTGCGCCGCCCGGTGGTCGACGCCAACCGGCAGCGCGCTCACGGTGCAACCGGCGGTCGCCGGGGGCGTCGTCTTCACCGGGGCGGACGACGGGACGCTGCAGGCGTTCGCGGCCGACGGCTGCGGTGCCGCGACCTGCTCGGCGTCGTGGTCCGAGGCACTCGGGTCGTCGATCACCGGCGCCCCGGCCATCAGCCTCGGCAAGCTGTTCGTCGGCACCGAGGACGGTCGACTCATCGCGTACGCCCCGAGGTAGCCGAAACAGTCGCCGCGTTGACCTGCGCGCCGACGATGACGATCAGCGCGACGAAGTGGAGCCAGAGCAGGAGGATGACGACCCCCGCGAGCGCGCCGTAGGTCGCGTCGTAGGAGCCGAAGTTGGCGACGTACACGTGCAGGCCCACCGTGACCAGCACGATGAGCGCCAGCGCCAGGGTCGAGCCGGGCGCGAGCCACGACCATTGGGGCTCGTCGCCGGCGCCCAACCGGTAGAGGGCCGCCAGCCCTACCAGGGCGGCGAGGGCGAGGCCGATCCAGACGCTGATGTAGACGAGCCAACGGGCCGGCCCGGCCTGGACGCGATCGGGGAGCGCGGCCAGCGCCGTGGCGGCCACAGCGGCGACGGCCAGGGCGCCGAGCGTGCAGGCCGCCGCCACCGCCCGGCGGTGGACGAACCCACGGCGCCGCTCCTGGCCGTACGCGTCACCGATCGCGTCGATGAGGTGGGCCGCACCTTTCGACGCCGACCACAGCGCCACCAGCACGGCGACGACGAACGACAGGCCGAGGGCGCCCGACGACCGGTCGACGATGCGCGACAGCTGCGACACGAGCAGCTCCTGCGCGTCGTCCGGCAGGACGGCGAACGTCCGGCGGACGTGCGTGTCGACCTTCTCGGGGTCGACGAACAGTCCGTAGACCGACACCGAGGCCGCGAGCGCGGGCACCAGCGACAGGAACGCGTAGAACGCCACACCGGCAGCCGTCAGCGTCGTGCGGTCGTCCCGAAATGCGCCCCGCGTCCGCCTGGCCACGTCACCCCAGTCGCGCCGCGGGCGGTCGGCGGGGCCGAGGAGGCGCTCCAACAGGGTTGGGTCGGCGGGCCAGGCGTCGAGGACGACGTCGCGGGGGACCCGGCGGGCGGCGTAGCGGAACGCGAGGGCGACGACCACGACGTCGTCCAGCGGGCCGATCACCGGGAGGAACTCGGGGATCAGGTCGATCGGCGACAGCACCCACAGCCCCGCCAGCGCGACCACGACCTTGGCCCGCCGGGGTACCCGCGGATCGCGCCGCAACCGGCGGGCCGCCGTGACGCACGCCGGCAGGAAGGCCGCCAGCTCCCGCAGCGGCCCGGCCGGCAGCCGCCGCGCCGCCACGATGAGGACCACCCAGCTCGCGGCGACCACGACGGCCGCGACGCCCAGCCCGACGAGCCACCCATGGAGGTCCACCGGCCTGTTCTAGCGGGGTTCACGAACAGGGCGGTTCTCGGTAACCGGGTTCCGGTCGCTAGCGTCGATCCGCAAGCCGCCGGAAGCCTGGGAGGGGAAGCATGAGCGACACAGCCACCGCCACCTTCGAGACGCGGGACCCCCGAACAGGCGAGGTCACCGCCGAGATCCCCGAGCACGGCGTCGAGGACGTCCAGGCCGCCGTCGATCGCGCCCGTGCGGCCTACGTGAACTGGAGCAAGCTGCCCTTCGGCGACCGGCTCGACCACGTGCTCGCGGTGCGCGACCTGCTGCTCGACCGGCAGGACCAGGTCGTCGACGTCATCTGCAAGGAGACCGGCAAGCTCGAGCAGGAGGCGGTCCTCGCCGAGCTGATGGCCACCTGCGAGCTCATCGAGTACTACCGCAAGCACGGCGCCAAGGCACTGCGGCCCCAGCGGGTCCCCGCGGGCGCGATGCTGCCCCACAAGAAGGCCTGGATCGTCTACGAGCCGATGGGTGTCGTCGGCGTCATCTCTCCGTGGAACTACCCCCTCACGCTGGCCATGACAGCGACCGTCAGCGCGGTCCTCGCCGGCAACAGCGTCGTCCTCAAGCCCTCCGAGGTCACGCCACTGGTCGGCCTGGAGGTGGGCAAGCTCTTCGCCGACGCCCGCAGCGACGCCGGCGAGCATCCCGACCTCGTCCAGGTCGTCACCGGCCGGGGCCAGACCGGCGACGCGCTCGTCCGCAGCGGCGTCCAGAAGGTGGCGTTCACCGGCTCGGTCCGCACCGGCAAGCTGGTCATGCAGGCCGCGGCCGAGAACCTCACCCCGGTGGTCCTGGAGCTGGGCGGCAAGGACCCCATGATCGTGTGCGACGACGCCAACCTCGAGCGGGCCGCCAGCGGCGCGGTGTGGGGTGCGTTCACCAACTCGGGTCAGACCTGCATCGCCGTCGAGCGGGTCTACGTGCAGGATTCGGTGTACGACCGCTTCGTCGACCTGGTCGTCGACAAGACCAAGGCGCTGCGTCAGGGCGTCGGCGCCGGCCACGACTTCGGGTCGATGACGTTCGCCCCCCAGGTCGACATCGTCGAGCGCCACGTCGACGACGCCGTCGCCAAGGGGGCCAGGGCACTGGTCGGAGGCCATCGGGTCGACCAGCCCGGCCTCTGGTTCGAGCCGACCGTGCTGGTCGACGTCGACCACACCATGGACGTCATGCGGGAGGAGACCTTCGGGCCGGTCCTGCCGATCATGCCGTTCAAGGACGACGCCGACGCGCTCCGGCTGGCCAACGACTCGTCCTACGGCCTCAACAGCTCGGTCTGGTCGGGGGATGCCGGCCGGGCCGAGGAGCTGGGCGGCCAGATCCAGGCCGGCAACGTCTGCATCAACGACTGCCTGGTCAACTACGCCGTCGGCAGCCTGCCGTTCGGAGGCGTCAAGGACTCGGGCATCGGCCGGGTGCACGGCGTCGACGGGCTCCGGGCGTTCAGCAACACCAAGTCGATCCTGGCCAGCCGGGTCGCCCTCAAGCGCGAGCCGTTCTGGTACCCGGCGCCCGGCTGGTTCTCCAAGCTGCTCGGCCGCACCCTCCGGCTGCGCTACCGCCGCGGCCTGGGCAAGAAGTTCAAGAAGTAGCCCGCTAGCGGGCGTACGCGCCCAGCGCCCGTTCGGCTTCTTCGACGAACTGGTGGACCAGCGTCGCCGCCGGGACCAGCTCGTGGATCGCGCCGACGCCCTGGCCGGCCGGCATGAACTCGATGGCGGGGTCGACGTCGACCGTGTCCTGGTCGCCGCCCAGGTGGTTGGCCCCGTCCTGCAGCGACACCACGAACTGCGCCGGGAACGGCTGGGTCTCGCGCTCGCCGTTCTCGTAGGTGCGGGTGTAGTCGTTGGCGACGACCCGGCACGTCTTGCCGGTGTAGGCACGGGTGACGATGGTCCCGTCCTCCTTGGTGGCCAGCAGCGTGTCCTTGTAGCCGGCCACGCTGCGGGCCTCCGGGGTGGCGATGAACCGGGTGCCCACCCACACGCCGTCGGCGCCGAGGGTCAGCGCTGCAGCCAGGCCCCGGCCGTCGAAGATGCCGCCGGCGGCGACCACCGGCACCTTGTCGCCGACGGCGTCGACCACCTGGGGCACCAGCGCCATCGTGGCGACCTGGCCCGTGTGGCCGCCGGCTTCGGTGCCCTGGGCGACCACGATGTCGCATCCCGCTGCCACTGCGTCGATGGCGTGGCGCACCTTGCCGCACATGTTGACGACGATGACGCCGTGCTCGTGGCACAGCTCGATGACGTCCCGGGGCACGCCCAGCCCGGCGACGAAGGCGGTGGCCCCGCCCTTGATGACGTCCTCGACCTGGGCGATGAGGTTGCCGGGCATGGCGGTCAGCAGGTCGACGCCGAACGGCTTGTCGGTGGCGGCCCGGACGGCCGCGATCTCGGCGTTCATCTGCTCGTGCGACATGGTCGACGCACCCAGGCAGCCGAAGCCGCCGGCGCCCGAGACCGCCGCCGCCAAGTCGTGGTAGGACACGCCGCCCATGCCGGCGAGCATGACGGGATGCTCGATCTGGAGGGTGTCGGTGAGGCGCGTGCGCAGCATGCGAGGATGCTGGCCCGATCTTGACCGCGCGGTCAAGATTTCGCGGTCAAGATCGGGCCGCCGGGCTCCCGCAGGAGAGTGACCGGCGCACCCCGGGGGGTTGGAATGCGCCGGTCGACAGTGCGCCGCCCGGAACTAGCAGTCCCGCAGCAGCGGCGATTGGTTGAGCAGCTGGGCGCGGATCGACGTGAACCGCTCGTAGCTGTCGGTCTCGACGGCGGCCAGCCGGAAGGCGGCCACGCGGTGGCAGTTCTGGAACGCCAGGCGCACCCCGAAGTGGCGCTCCAGGCTGCCGCGGATGGCGTCGCTGGCGAGCGCCCGCAGCAGCTGGCTCCGCTCGGCCTCGGACGGCGGCGGGACCTGGTTGTCGGCGAACGGCGCATCGCCGGCGGCGAGCTCGGCCACCAGGCCGGCGACGAGGTCGTAGGCGTAGGGGAGCGACTGCCGCACGGCGTAGACGAACTCGGCGTCGTCGACTGTGCCTGCCTCGGCCCGCCGAAGGAGGGCCGGCGAAACGTCGAGGGACATGGGGGGCCTGTCCTTCCGCTCGATGGCACCCGACGACGCTTGGTGTCGGGCGCGTGCCTCTCCGTAAGACTAGGACGCCCAGCCCGGCCGATGTCGGCGGATTGGGTGCTAGCTGGAACTCGATCTCTCCGAGCCCCGGTAGGCGCCCGGTCCGGCGAGCATCCGGCGGTGCCAGCGCCGGGGCGTCAGCACGATCGCCCGCGGGTAGTCCTCGAACAGCCACCGGGCGAAGTTGTGCCGGGTCAAGTTCGACATCCCGGCGAGGCGCACCGCGAAGCGGGCGCCCTTGCGGTGCCGCAGTGCCCGGAGGAGGAGCAGCGACATCCGATGGTCGGCGACCAGCGCCCGGCGTGCGGCCGTCTGGTAGGCCGCCGTAACGGCTGCGGGCGAGCCCGGGGCCCCCGCCAGGATCGCCTCGGCCGCCAGCTGCCCCGTGAGCAGCGCCTGGCCGATGCCCTCGCCGGTCATCGGGTCGGTGGCGGTCGCCGCGTCGCCCACGAACAGCGTGCGCCGGCCGGTCAGCTCGACGTCGGCGATGTTGGCGGGGATGGGCCACGCCTTGTGCACGTCCTCCGGCGTGGCGTCGGGCCCGAGCACGGCTCGGATGTGAGGCCGGTCGAGCAGGTCCCGCCACACCGCGGCCATCTCCTGGATGCCGACCTTGCCGCCCCGCTTGATGCCGAACCCGACGTTGGCGCCACCGCCGGCCATCGGGAACGACCAGGCGTAGCCGGGCAGCAGGTCGGGCTCGAACCAGACGAACAGCTCCTCGGCGGCCCGCGGCCCGACGTTGGTGAAGTACTGGCGGAAGGCGTGGAACTCGCCCCGGTAGCCGGGGGTCGCCAGCCCGAGGAACTTCCGCACCGGCGACCACATGCCGTCGGCCGCCACGACCCACCGGGCCTCGATGGTGCCGACGTCGGCCACCTCGACCATGACGCTGTCGGCGTGCTCCTCGACGCCGGTGCAGGCATGGCCGTCGAGGACCTTGGCCCCGGCGTCCCGCGCCAGGTCCAGCAGCGCGGCGTCCAACTCCGTGCGCCGGGCCACCGCGGCGTAGCTGCCCTGACCTCGGGGCAGGGGGAAGACCACCTCGCGCCCGGACGGCGACCGCACCACCACGTCGTCGACGTGCTGCCACGACGGGATGGTCGCGGGGTCGAGCCCGAGCGCCTCGACCATCCGCAGCGCGCCGGCGGTCAGGCCGTCGCCGCAGGTCTTGTCACGCGGGAACCGCGCCTTGTCCACGACCGTGACGTCGACGCCGGCACGAGCCAGCGTGATCGCCGCAGCGCTCCCGGCCGGGCCGCCCCCGACCACGACGACGTCCGTCACCCGTGGGGCGGTTCTTCCTCGCCCGGAACCGGTTGGCCGTTGCAGAGCTTGCCCTCGGGCCGGTAGGTGGCCTTGAGGTTGTCCTTCTCCGACTTGCCGTCGGGGTAGGTGCGGGTCCTGGTCGTGACGACGACCCGGCAGACGCCGTTCATCGACTCCGACTTCCCGGTCTGCTCGGACCTGGCGTACTGGGTCGAGTAGAAGGTGACCGTGATGGTGCTCGGCGTGTACGAGGTCCAGATCATGACGCCGTAGGGCGTGTTGTTGTGGAGCTTGAGGTCGGGATGGGGGAAGCCCATGGTGGCCTCCCGCCCGGGGGGATAGCGGCTGAACCACTCGGAGTGCGCCTGGGACTCGACGATGTCGAGCCCCGCGAAGTAGGCGGCGTTGAGCGTGGTCGTGGAGAACTGCGAGATGCCGCCGCCGACCTCTTGGACGTGCCGACCCTCACGGATGGCGCCGGCGTCGACGTAGCCGTCGGCGTAGCTCCGCTGGCCGACGTAGTCGTTGATCGAGAAGTCACCGCCGGGCGGGATGACCGCACCGCGCACCTCGTCGGCGATCCGCATGATGTTCTTGTTCCGCGGCTCACCCGGCTTGATGAAGTAGGTGGTGAAGCCCGGGGCCACGCCGCCGTTGATCTCGGAGCCGAGCCGGTAGCCGCGGTTGCCGCCGATTGCCTGCTTGATGCCCCAGGCCTTGACCTCTTCGGTGGTGAACTCGGGCTCGGTGACCTTGGCCTCGAGCTGGACCTCGGGCGTCTTGGCCTTGAGTGCCTGCCAGACCTTGTCGCCGGCGTTGGCGCCGCAGCAGGTGACGCCGTTCTCGCCGGGAACGACCACCGGCGCGCCGTTCTGCAGGGTCACCGTGGCGTTCTTGGGCTTCTCGGTGACGCCACCGAGCAGCATCGGCAACGCCTTCTCGGCCGCCTCCTTGTTGAACGCCAGGTCGAGCTTCCCGTCCTTGGCGGTCTGGCTCAGCCAGCCCCGCAGGGTCTGGGCGGGCACCTCGGACGTGTGGCCGTCGGCCTTCAGCTTGAGGCCCTTGGCGGTGAGGTCGTTGGCCCGGTCGGCCAGCGCCTGGACCTGGTCGTCGGCGAAGGTGGGCTCGACCTCTTCGCGCACGGCGGTGAGCTTGATGGCCCCGGTCGGCTCCTCGCGGGCGGCGTCCTCCAGGGCCTCGGACAGCTTCCGGGGATCGACGCCGACCCCGGCCTTGCCGGGCACCACCGTGAAGCCGCTGCCGGCGAGCTGCATCTTGGGCTCGACCGGCTGGGTGCGGTCGGCCCCCTCGAGCTGCTTGAGCGCCTCGTTGAGCTTGGCGTCGTCGACCGTGAGCTCGACCGGTGCCTCGCGCGTCGAGAAGAACGAGCCGAGCCATGTGAGCGGGGAGCCGCCCCCGCCGGCGTCCATGGCCGCCTCGATGGTCGCCTTCTGGTCGACGGACACGCCGAGCGCCCCGACCGTGGTGGTGTAGGTCTGTGCGCGGCCGGTGCCCGAGTTGCCGGCGAACGCCTGTCGGCTCGGCGACGTGATGGTCACCTTGCGGGCAGCCATGTCCTTGGCGACCTCGGCGACGATGTCCGGCAGCTCGTCCTCGCTGACGCCGGAGATCGAGCGGCCGGCCAGCTCGACGTTGCGCCCCACCTTGCCGGAGCTGCTGGCCGTGTCGACGCCCCAGGCGACGAGCAGCAGGACGATGACGGCGATGGGCGCGGCGATGACCGCGACGCGCTTGGGGTCGCGGCCTTGGAGGAACGCGGGGGTCTTGAACCCACCGGGGCCGCCGGTGCCGGCTACGGCCGGGCGCTCGGCGGAGGGGCGGTGGCGGAACGAGTCGCCGCTGGGGGCGCCGCCGGGGCCGTACGGCACGCCGACGGGGGCCTCGACCTGGGTGGGGGCCTCACCGGGCTCGTCCTGACGGTAGGCGCCGCCCTTGCCCTTGGGTGGGGCCCAGCTGTCGGAGCTGGTGGCCGTCGCCATGGTGGGTGCTTCGTAGACGGTGGGCTCGACCGTGGAGGGCGGCGGGAGTGGCGGCCCCTGCCCCAGCGTCGGGTCGACCGAGGTCGGGATGGGCCCGATGGGCGGCGGCATCTCGGACCCGTTCGCCCCGTTCGGCCCGGTCGGCCCGGCGAGCGGGCCCGGGGGCGCACTGGGGTTCGGGAGCGGCGGCGCCACGTTGGGCCCGATCGGTCCGACGGGCGGGGGCGGTAGGTCGGGCGGCCCGTTCGGCCCGGCGAGCGGGGCCGCCGGTTCACTGGGGTTCGGGAACGGCGGCGGCACCGCGCTGCTGGTCGACGCCGGGGCCTCGAGACCGTCGGGCGGGGGCGGAGCGTCGACGGCCAACATCTGCTGGGTGACCGCCGGCTCCTCGCCCGAAGCGGCCGTGCCCAGGTCGGGGTCGGCCGGGTCGAGCGACAACGACTCTTCTGCGAGAGGCTCGGTCGCGGCTGCCGGTTCGGCCGCGGCGGGGGGCTCGGGCGCCTCGCTGGCCGCGGCGGGCGGCTCGACGTCGTCCGGCGGGGGCGCGTCGACCGCGGGCATCTGCCGGGTGACGGCCGGTTCGTCGGCCGCGGGATCGGCAGCTTCGTCCGACGAGGGGTCGGAGGCCGCGTCGGCCATGCCGGTGAGCCAGCCCGGCTGCTGCGTATTCTCGGGCTCGTTGGAGTCGGTCATGCCGTTCTCGATGGTCTGCCCTGGGGGATAAGAAGCCAACAACCCTGCCACGTGGGGCTCTCGCGTTCCCAACCACCTCAGGTGACGGTTGCGCGTCGTTTGTGCGACGGATCCGCGTCTCCCGCTACCGTCCGTCCGGATTTTCGTCCTCGACCGAAGGGGGAACCATGGGTATCTGCGAGGGACGGGTGGCGGTCGTCACCGGCGCCGGCCGGGGGATCGGCCGTGAGCACGCGCTCCTCCTGGCGGAGCAGGGCGCGAAGATCGTGGTCAACGACCTGGGCGGGACCGCCGATGGCACCGGCGCTGACGCCGGGCCGGCCCAGCAGGTGGTCGAGGAGATCAAGGCGCTCGGCGGCGAGGCGGTCGCCCACACCGAGGACATCAGCAGCTTCAAGGGCGCGGAGACCCTCATCGGCACCGCCGTCGACGCGTTCGGCCGGCTCGACGTGCTGATCAACAACGCCGGCATCCTGCGGGACCGCATGCTGGTGAACATGACCGAGGCCGAGTGGGACGCGGTCATCCAGGTCCACCTCAAGGGCACGTTCGGCCCGTCGCACTTCGCCGCCAACCACTGGCGCGAGCGGTCCAAGGCCGGTGACGAGGTCGACGCTCGGATCATCAACACGTCGTCGCCGTCGGGCATCTACGGCAACGTCGGCCAGACCAACTACGGCGCCGCCAAGGCCGGCATCGCGGCGTTCACGATCATCGCCGCCAAGGAGCTGGCGCGCTACGGGGTCACGGTCAACGCCATCGCCCCCGCGGCCCTGACCCGGATGACCGAGGACCTCGGCATGGGCCAGGCGTCGGACGAGGTGAAGGAGACGATGTCGCCCCGCCACATCGCCCCGGTGGTCTGCTGGCTGGCCAGCCCGCTGTCGGCCAGCGTCACCGGCCGGGTGTTCGACGTGTCGGGCCGGATGCTGTCGGTCTCCGAGGGCTGGCACCGCGGGCCGACCATCGAGGGGCCCGACGACGACCCCGAGACCCTGGGCCAGGCGGTCCTCGACCTGGTCAACCAGGCCCGGCCGAACGCCAACATGTTCGGCTACGACGAATGACCCGGCGGTAACCCGGGGTCGCGCAGGCCCGGCGCTACGGTCGGACCGATGCGGTTGGTCGTTGCGAGGTGCACCGTCGACTACGCAGGCAGGCTCACCGCCCACCTGCCGTCGGCGGTCCGGTTGCTGATGGTGAAGTCCGACGGTTGCGTGGCCATCCACGCGGACGGTGGCGCCTACAAGCCGCTCAACTGGATGACCGCCCCGTGCGTCACCCGGGAGTACTCCAACAGCGACGGCGAGTTGACCTGGGTCGTGCGCAACCCGAAGGGCGAGGCGCTCACGATCACGCTGCACGAGGTCGTCTCCGACGAGACCTACGAGATGGGCGTCGACCCCGGCCTGCAGAAGGACGGGGTCGAAGCCCACCTGCAGGAGCTGCTGGCCGCCACCCCCGAGGCCATCGCGCCGGGGCTGCGGCTGGTGCGCCGCGAGTACCCGACCGACATCGGGCCGGTCGACCTGCTGTGCCGGGACTCGGAGGGCCACGCCGTCGCCATCGAGGTGAAGCGGCGGGGCGAGATCGACGGGGTCGAGCAGCTGACCCGGTACCTCGAGTTCCTCGAACGGGACCCGATGTTGCGGCCGGTGCGCGGCGTCTTCGTGGCCCAGCAGATCAAGCCCCAGGCCAAGGTGCTCGCCACCGACCGCTCCATCGCGTGCGTCGAGGTCGACTACGACGCTCTGCGAGGCATCGAGTCGAACGTCCTACGGTTGTTCTAGGCCGCCTCGAGCTCGGCGACGATCTTCGCCGCCCGGGCGATGACCTCGTCGAGGATCCGCAGCGCGGCCTCGACGTCGTCCGCCGGCAGGCCTCCGTTGACCCGGGCGCTGACCGCGCCGACCTGCTCACGCAGGGGCCCGAACACGTCGTGCCCGGCGGTGGTGACCGTCAGTTGGCCGGCGTCGTCGCGGGCGACGAGCCCGTTGACCAGCAAACGGTCGAGCCCCTCCCGGATCTCGTCGGCCGGTCCGACCTGGCCGGCGACCTGGGTGGCCACGAGCTCGTCGTCGGTCTGGGGGCCTTCGCTGGTGAGGAGGGTCAGGTCGACCCACTCGGTGAAGGTCAGGCCGGCGGCGGTGATGTGGTGGTTGAGGATGGCCCGCAGCGTCCGCTCGGCGACGCCGATGTCGCGGGTGAGCCGGGGAGGAAGGGGGGTGCTCATGCTGTGTCTCCTTGTCCTGTCGCTTCGAGGAGGGTGGTGAGGCTCTCGGTGAGCGCCTGGATCGCCGGGCTGCCGGGCCCGCCGAGGGGGGCGGTGAGCCGGCGGTCGAGCGCCCGTACGACCGGCACGGCCCGGTCGATGACCTCGGTGCCGTGGGGCGTGAGCGTGAGCTGCACGGCCCGGGCGTCGGTCGGGTGCGGGGTCCGCGTGACGAAGTCGTTCTGCTCCAGGGTGCGGACGAGCTTCGACACGTAGATCGGGCCGAGGCCGGTGAACTCGGCCAGCTCCCGCTGCGTCGGGGTGGCGCCGCCGCTCGTCATCGACCGCAGCGAGGCCAGCGCCGAGTACTGGGCGTGGGTCAACCCGAACGGCGCAACCTCACGGTCCACCACCGCCCGCCACCTCGTGGCGAGATGCCAGACCAGCGACCCCGTCGTCGGAAAGTGCTCCCGCTTCATGCCCAAAACTCTACATGGCAACTGTTTCCATGACTACTAACCCGATGCCTAAGGAAAATGGCGTCGGCCTGGCGGCCGACTCGTGTTGCTCTGCGGGGCGCTGTCGTCGGGGCCGGCCTCGGGCCGTACCGGGTGGGCATGGCTTGCGTCGTCTCGGCGGGGCGTCGAGAACGGCCTGGGCGCGGGAGGGTGGGAAACCTCGGAGGGAGGGGGGTGGGGGCGTAGGGTCCGGGGGTGGATACGGGGAGGTTGAGTGCCTTCAGCGATGGGGTCTTTGCCGTCGCCATCACGTTGTTGGTGCTGGACCTCAGGGCGCCGGAGGACACGGCGCACCTCGGCCGGGAGCTCCTGCACCTCTGGCCCTCGT
>Ga0075420_100001721_pt1 | contig 18625 bp, 19 predicted proteins | sample SoiMetdeltSBSDD4_FD_75296 | JGI IMG/M metagenome (GOLD analysis project Ga0075420, IMG submission 75296) | Bulk soil microbial communities from a Populus tree surrounding site in Tennessee, USA - Soil MetaG P. deltoides SBSDD4 | ecosystem: Environmental > Terrestrial > Soil > Tree plantation... | reverse complement strand
TCGAAGGCGCTTGAACTTCAGCACCGCTGCAATACTACGGTGGCCACCACTGGCATGGGGGCAGCCGGCAGCCTGGGCGGCAACGAAGTGTACGCAACGCTGGAATTCTGGAGGGAATCATAATCATGACCCTTTCCGAGATGGCCAACTACGTGTGCGGCAAATGCCGGCAGACTGACGCCAACTCCGTGACCAAGGCCAAGGAGTTTCTCTCCAAGCGTTACGAGTTGATCTACAACGATTCCCTTTGGCGCGATTCCCTTTATCTGTTTCCGTTCACTTTCGAGTATCATTACGAACCGCCATTCGGCTCCGGCGCAGATCGGCCCGAGTCGTGGGATTCTATTTGGATGATGCCGAGCGTGGTTGACAAGGTCGTGGCGCTGCGTACCGGCATTCAGGAAATGCAGCCCAGCGGACAGGAGTTGCTGATGAGGGGATCGCTCGACCAGTTCGCGCAGAGTGGAGAGCCTGTACAGTTCGCTACTTTGGCGCCATGCGTGGCGATTCTGCCCGCGGCTTACGCCTTCCATGACGTTGAGATCCTCGAAATGGACTCTGGCCAGACTTGGACAGCACATGTGATTGACTCCAGCGGCAATCGCATTAAGTCCACCGGCGTCTATCCAGTGGGAGGCTCTCTAAGTGACCCGGTCTCCAGCGACTGTCGCGTTTTGGAGCGCGTCACCAAACAGGAGAGTGCGAATGATGTCGTACTCACAAGCGACGCCGGCGAGCGAACGCTAGCGACATGTTTGGCAGCCGATACGGCATTCCCGCTTCGAATCCCCGTGCGGCTTATCCCAGCTCCAACACAAGACATCGACCTAACCGCACTGGTAAAAAAGAAGCACATCCCTCTCGAGGACGACGGGGACTTGCCCGAGTTGCGAAACATCGACAACGCTCTGCTGGCGTTCGGACAGGGCGACATGTGGGAGCGCGCACGCCAGCTTGGCAAGGCCAACGCAAAATTCACGGAGGCAACCGCGCTTTTGGGCCAGCTCAAATCCATGCACGTCTGGCAGGAACACACGCAAATCCGCTTGGTGCCCGAGGTCGATTCTCCAGCGGGTAGCTACGGCGATAACCTCAACGGGAAAGGTTACTGGTAAAAAATGCAGTGGATCGACAATCTTGACGACGAGGTGATGGTCCGCCGGCAGCAGGACTTCCGGGGCGGCGTCGACGAGTTCATGGACGCGTCTTCCCTCGGTGACCTGCAACTGCAGCGGCTGGAAAACATGCTCGTCGAGGACAACGGGCGCGCGCGCCTTCGGCCGGGAGCCGACGCCCTTGGCGGCTCGGCACTGACGGCGGCCCGCATCGACGTCTTAACCTACTTCGACACGCCTTCGCTCGAATACCTATTTGCGGCCGTTTCCTCTTCGCTGCGAAAGTGGGACGGCGCGACGTGGACGAATATTGCCGCGTATCCCGGCGGCCTTGGCTCCATCGTCGAGATGGCGCAGGGCAACAACCTGCTTTACGTCAGCGACGGAAGTACGCAGTGGTATAGCTATACCGGGGCCGCCTGGAGTGCTGCACTTGGCAACGCCACGGGCGCAACCGGGGATCCGCCGCTCGGTACTTCAATGATGTGCTGGCACACGCAGCGCATGTTCGCCGCCGGCGCGATTGCGACGTTCAATGATGCCGTTTACGCCAGCTTCCTTGCTGGCGCGTCAACGGGACAATGGAATCACAACGACTTTTCTTTCCGAGTCGGGCGCGGGGAGGGCCAGGCCATCACCGCGTTGTGCTCCGCCAAGGGTTGGTGGCTGGCCGTTGGCAAGGAACGCTCCATTTACATGGTCAACACCGACCCGACGGCGGCAACTGCTGCCAACTGGCCGATCCGCCGGCTTACAGATGCGGTCGGTATCGTCGGGAAGCGGGCAATGATTTCATTCGGCGATTTCCTCGTGGTGTTTTCCCGCGATGGTCTGCGCAAAATTACAAGTGTGCCGAGTGAGGAGGGCAGCATCCCTTGGGAAGTGTCGGCGCCATTCAGTCAGCCAATGCAGACCTACATCGACCGCATCAACTGGTCGGTGGCCAGCAAGATCGTACTGCACAAATATCGACACTATTTGTTTTGTGCCATTCCGCTGGACTCCGCCACCGAGCCGGATTATGTGCTCGTCTGGAATTCCCGCCTTGGCGCATGGATCGGGGTGTGGCTGGGGATGACGCCCACAGCCATGTGTACGAGCGGATTCGCCAGCCTGGGCGAGCGGTTCATAATCGGGGATTCCACGGGCAAGGTGAACATGTGGAAGGATTACGCGAGTTCGGAGTTGGAAGCCACGTTCCAGGAAAACAGCAGCGAGTTGCCCACTGAGTTGCGCGCCAAGGCATGGAACTTTGACGCGCCAGTCAACTGGAAGGACGGCAGCTTCGCCGAGGTGATCTTCGTCAATTCCTCCGGCAACGTGGACGTTGTCATTTACTTGGACGGTGTCGAGCAGCGCCGCCAAACCGAGTCACTTCTTCGGGTCACAAATCAGCTTCCCGTTGACCTGCCTTTTGACTTGGCTGTGGCCAACCCGGAGCCAGTGACGGTGGCGCTGGACGAACTACCGGAATTCCGCGAGTGCTTCGTCGCCGTCGAGACGACAAGCCACTATGTCGAGGTTAAGGCGATTTCGATCGCGGCATTCATGAACACGATGAAAAACGAATGAACCGCGCCGAACTCATCACCCTGGCCGCCAACGGCAACGCCGCCGCGGAGCATTTTCTGCAGGCGTTCTCGGCCCGTGCTCACTTCCTTGACGACGTTGCGGACAGCGACAAGCACGCGATCTCGCCGATGAACATTGCCGCCGCGGAGGCTGATTGGTTACTCTGTCTCTCCGGCAATCCGTTTTTCCTGAAGCATAGCAACATGCTCGTTCCGGTGATGCTCTGCGGTTTGAACGCGTGGGCGGACTCCAACAACATGCCGCCGGGCGACATTCGCGACGTGGTGAAAGGCATCTGGCACGAGGTTGTATACGTGGTGGCTTGGCTCACCGGCGGGTGGGCACACATGCGGATCGTCAGCGCGAATCGGGAATACGACATCGAGCGGATCAACTCGATCGTGCGCGACGCCAGACTTCAGACAGAAGAGGAGGTGCGAGATGGGACTTTGCGGTGAAGACCCTCCCGATCCGTCCAAAGGCTACGCCGCGGGGATCCGCGAAGACCTGGCCGCCCTGCCGTCGCGCCGGCTGATTGATGCCGCCGCGGCTCTGGGTATTCCCGTTGACGTGTTGTTGCCTGGTTCCAGGACTCCGAGCCGTTTCGACTTCACGGGCCTGGGACAAGCCGATTACGAAGCGCAGTATCAAGACCAGCTTGCCCAGCAACTGCTCGACCTGCAGGAGGATCTCGGGCCCGAATTCGTTCAGCAGCGCCTCGACGAACTGCAGGCCGCCGACCCGGAGGGATTCGCTATGCGGCAGCGCCTCTGGGATTCCATCAAGGGAGACCTCGAACAGGCGCGCTCCGCCGATCGTCCGGCAGCCAGAGAACTGCAAGACATCATCATGGCCGAGCTGGCCAAGGGCGGAGAATTGGACCCCAGAAGCGCCGAGCAGGTCTCACAGCGCGTACTGGGCGGGCAGGTTGCCCGGGGAAACTTCATGGGGAACGCGGCGGCATCCGAGGAGGCGGGGGCATTGGCTGACGCCACTGAGGCGCAAAGAACCCAGAGACAAGCCGAGGCCCTGGCGTTCCTCACTTCCGGCGTTTCGCCCGAAGACGTGGCTTACCGGCGAGAACAGCAGGGGCTGGGGAATCTAGGGTCCTTCTTGACTGGGGAAACCCCTACCGCGCAATTTGCCCAGCTCTCAGGCGCCCAATCTGGAATCGTGCCGTTCTCGCCTTCGAACCAATCCTTGCCCGGCGTTAACCCCAACGCCGGACAGCAGGGAATCAACTTCGCAAACGGCGTTTACGGCGCCAACCAGGCTTGGGCACAAAACAGCGTCAACCCATGGATGGCCGGACTTACTGGCGCGGTCCGAGGCGCCAACGTTGGGGCGGCCTGGGGAGGGGGACCATGAAGCCGTTCTTCGTGACAGGCATGCCGCGGTCGAGAACCGCATGGCTCTCCGTGTTCTTGTCGTCTGATGGGATGCTCTGCGAGCACGATCTGCTCTCTCGGGTGCAGTCGCTGGATTGCTTCACAACGCTGATGTGCGCGCAAGGAATCGCCGGGGATTCAGACTCTGGGCTGCTTAGCGCCGTTGTCGATGTCGGTGAGCGATTCATGGAGTCGCCTTGGGTGCTCGTTCGCCGCGACCCGCAGGAGGCTTGGGAATCGCTTCGTGCATTCTGCGCCTCTGGCCCGTGGCGCGTGCTGCCGCTTTGCGATGAGGCGCGGGATGTCCTGTTCCGAATGTATGAGGACGCAGCGCGCCTCCTGACAGACAATCCGCGGTGCCTGGTTGTTGACTTCGCGGACCTCGATAGCATGGATGCGCTTCGGTCGATTTGGGATTGGTGCCGCCCGGACACCGGCTTCGATTCGGCGCGTGCGCAAGCGTTGTGCCGGATGCGGGTTAACGTGGTACAAGGTCCGATTGCACATGCGGGCCACAACGTGGAAAGGATAAAGGCATGGGTGCAATAACTGGCGCACTTATTACAGCCCTGGCGGGTGCTGCGATCAGTGCAGGAATGGCGGCCGCAACTGCTCCGGACTTCCCCGATCCAGCGCGGTCCAGCCGGCGCACCGTGCGCGCCGACCTCCAGACCCTGCCGGGGCGTCGTCAGGTGGACATGGCCGCGCGCCTGGGCATTCCGGTGGATTACGCCACCGGGCGGACGATCCCCACTTACGCCGAGAAAACGATCGAACAGGCTTTAGCCGATGGCGACATCACCCGCCAACGTTACAACCAACTGACCCGGACCAATCGCCAGGGGCAACCATCACGGCTGCCGACCGACACCATACGCATCAGAACGGGCGCGGCGCCCGAGACGCGGCACGCCGACTTTACCGGCTTCGGAGATGCCGAGGTGCAGGCGCGCATCGCCCGGCAGATGGCGGAGAATCAAATCGCTCTGGAACGCAAATACGGGAAGAAATTCGCCGAGATTGCCCGGGAGCAGCAGGAAGCTTCGGACCCGGAGGGCGCAGAGGCCCGCCGACTGTTGGCCAGCGAGATCAACCGCATCGAGGACGAGCGCGGTCAGGCTCAGCGGCCCGTGGCGGATTTGCTTGATTCCCAGATGATCGAGGAATTGCAGAGGGGCAAGGGAACCACCGGCGACGTAGACGCCGCTGTTGCGCAGGTGCTGGCCCGCCGGGGCGAGGGTGGCACGGGCGGAACCGTTACCGGCCAGGACATCGGCGAGGAGATGGCGACCGGGGAACAGGGGCAACGGCGGCTCAACAAGCGCGTGCAACAGGCCATGTCGTATCTGTCCAGCGGCGCGACGCCCGAGGACGTTGATTACCGTCGACGCCAGCAATCCATGGCCAACATGTCCAGCTTCCTTGGCGGACGCACTCCGCAGGCGCAGTTCGGCAACTTGTCCGGCGGCCAGCAGGGCGCAACGCCCATTGTCCGCGGGCAGGCGTTGCCGCAGAGCAATCCCAACAGTTTGGCCATCGGCCAGAATGCGGCGGTTCAACAGGCCAATATGGGCGCGCAAAACGCCGCCAACAACGTCAACGGCTGGTTTGCCGGCCTGGCGGCCCTTACCCGGGGCGTACAGGCCTATGGCGCGGCCAGAGGATAAATCGTTATGCCAACAGTCAACGAAATGCGTTTACTCGATGATGCCATGTCCGACTTGGCGGGAACGTTCCAGCGCAACCGGGCCATGAAACAGCAGGAGAAACGCGACGCCGTCCGCGCCGAGCTGGAGCGCGAGGAACTGGGGATGCGCAAGGCCGACCAAGCCGAGTCCCAACTTTACCGGCAAGGCCAATCCGCCGAGACCGCACGCCATCACAAGGCCCTCGAAGATTACCAATCCGAGATCAAGCGGGCGCAGCAGGAGAGCAACGCCGACCGCCGCAATGAAGCCATGTTCAAAATCTTCTCGGAGATGGGACAGAACGGAATGCTGACTGATGACGCTCTAAAGGCCATGGAAGGAGAGTTTTCCAAGCGGTTCGGGCAAGCTGGCGTGGGGGTCAAGCTGTTCAAGTTGCCGCCCAAGGCCGCGGGGACGGAGCCGAGGGCCTGGCAGAATCCCGCCACCAAGCGCAATTATACCGTTTACGGCAACACCATCATGGACGCCGACAGAGCTAGGGCCAAGCGCACCATTGAGGAAGATCCGCTTAACCCCGGGCAGATGAAGGAGAGGATCACCCAGGATCTAAACGAAGACGAACTCGATCAATTATTACAGAAGCGGGCGGCACCAAAGACCGAAGGCGATCCGGTTACAGCCGCGAGGATTAAGGCGCTGCAGAAGCAAATCGAGGGCGAAGCTTCCAAGATCGGCAGCGGTGACGAGACAACCGGATTTATGGGCTTTGGAGAAGGACGGGAGGCGCGCATCCGCCGTGCCCAGTCCAAGATCGAGGAGCTTCAGGGCAAGGGCAAGACACCGGGCCCGGCGCCCAGTGCGCAGCCGACGCCAGTCAATCCACCGTCCGCCGCCGCAGCGCCCGCGGGGGACCGTGTGCGGGTGATTTCGCCCGAGGGCAAGACCGGAACCATCCCACGGGCAAAGCTGAACGCGGCACTGGCGAAAGGATTCAAGCTGGCCGAGGTGGAGGACGAAGCTTTAGGGGAGCGATGAAATGCCAAGCGCTGACATTGACCTCGATTTTGTTGCCGACGATTCGGGCGGTTCGGATCTTGGTTTCGTGGCTGATGACGTTTCCGATGGCCTTGGATTCGTTCCCGATTCCTCCGATTCCCGAGCCATCGACCAACGGCGCGCCCAGTTGCCGGCGACGATGGGACGCTGGCCAGTGGCGCCAATCGGACCCGCCCCCGCCCCACCCAGCATCGGAGACGGCAGCCGTCCCAGCGACATCGGCCTCGACTTAGACCAGCAGCTTGAGACCCCGCGGGAGTTGCGCACCATCCTGCGAGGCCCGCGCGTCGCCTCTCACGCGTGGCAGGCGCTGAACAAGCCGATTGTCCCTCTCTCGCGCCTGGCGCCGTCCGCCCAGACAATTCAGGACGCGCTGCAGGCCATTTCCAGCGCCTCTCCTGAACTGACCGAAGCGGAGTCGGAAGCCGTCCTGACACGGAACGCCGAGCCGGACACGCTGGCGAAGGTGCTGGCAGGCGTGGAGGAAAGCGCACTTGGCACCGGCGAGAGCCTCACCACGCCATTCAACATCGCCACACTCGGCACCGCCGCGCTGCCAAAGACCATTGGGCGCATTGTCTCGGGCTTGTTCAGTGCCGACATGGCCAGCCATTTCCCTGACCTCGTCGCGGCTCTCAAGAGCGCCGTTGCGCGGAACGACACCCAAGGCATCAGCAAGGCCATCGGCGACCTTGTTTCCACTGGCACCTTGACTGGCGCTACGGCGAAGCACGCGGCGACAAAGCCAAAGACCCCGCACGAGCTTGCCACGGAACGCGGCGCGGAGATGCTCAGCGAGAGCACCAACGAGGCGGAGATTGTCGATGCACTCAACCGCGTTGCCGACCGCCGGGCCGACGTCGGCGAGGCTGGCAACATTGTGGATTTCCGGCCGGATACGGCCGCCGAGCGTCCGGTGAGTGTCTCCCCCTCAATGCTGGCGGACCTGCAGGCCGCGTTACGCGGGAACCAATTACGGCCAGAGGAGAATACCCCCGCCGGACCCCCGCAAGATCGCCAAGTCGAACAGGCTCGACAGCCGGCGCCCGCGGTGGCAGAAGAACGTCCGCCGGCACCGACTGCCGCCGAAACTATCACTGGACCCGGCAAGGGTGAAGCCGTCCCGGGAAATGAGCGAACAGGCTCTGAAATTCCAGCGGAGCGTGAGGAACGCCCGCCGCAGTCGGCGCCGGCTTCTGTTCCACGTAGAACACGCACGGAGGAGCGACCCCACGATATCATCGACGAGTTGCTCGGCAACGTCGGCAAGATTGATCCAACGCTAATCCGCGAGGCAAACCCAGACTGGCGCCCGGTCGGCGCGGCCCGCGAGCTTTTCCGCCGTGACGGCATCCCAGCCGATTCGGCACTCAACGCCATAACGCAGCAGGGCGGGCGCCTTGGGGTGGACATTGACACGCCAATGGACGCGTTCGGAGATGCCATCAACGCCGCGGCAAACGCCAGGAAGGCCAGCCGTGAGCAAGCCAGGGCGGAACGTCAGCAACTCGACACTGAAGCCGCCCAGGCGGCCAGCGTCGGGCGGGCCCGCCAGCAATTCGAGGCGTCGGCGTTCGAGGGGGAGCGTCCGAAGTCTGACCGCACTGGCGTGGCGCGTGTTCCGGTCGATTCCCTCGTGGTCGGCGACCGCTTCAAGGTTCGCGATCAATCGTTCAAGGTCACGGGCCTTGAGATTGACGAGGACGGGCGCTTGCTGTCGGTCACGGTGGAGGATGGGCCAAAATTCGGGGTGCAAACCATCGAAGGCCGCGACGTTATCCACGTCGATGATGGGACGATGCGGCGTAACCGGCAGGCGCGGGAGAAGGCGCTTTCCTTCGTGCCGGATGAGGAGCCGCCGCCCGCCCCACGACCCGAAACCGCACCCAGGCCACAGGAACCAGCGCCGCCACCGACAGCGCCAACGATCAAGGCCGGCCAGAAACAGGGCGATCTACTCGGCAGCGGTGACGTTGAATTCAACCTTTACGGCGAGCGCACCGGCGACGGGGACCGGGCGAGCGCGGAAGCCAGGGCCCGCGACAAATCCGAGGCGGAGCGCAAGGAGTTCGAGGCCAAGAATCAGCAGGATATCTTCAGCCAGAAGCCAGCCAAACCCACAATGGATTGGAATGCGCTCTATGAGGACTTGGTGGGCAATCTCGATAGTTTCTCCCCTGCGCGAGAGACAGGGAGGCGCAATTACGAACTGGATGACATGGCCCAGCGGTTTGTTGACTTTGCCAAGGCAGACCAGAGCGGGCGCCCACTTTTGGAACTGGTAACGGATTTCGCCACTGGCGACCAGGCATCAGCCGCTCAAATCAAAAAACTTCGCGCTGCGCTAAAAGATCAACAGGGGCAGGGTGTTGACAGCTTCCTGGAGTCGCTCAAGGTCGACACCAAGGGGACGCTTCACGCCTTTGGCGTCCTGCCTGAGCTTTGGAACGGCTTCATTGATGTGGTTCGGCTGGCCTACCGGGCAGGAAAGACCCTCGTGGACGCCGTGGAATCTGGCCTGGAGTGGTTGCGGGAACGGCAAAAGGGCGGCATCGACGAGGACGGGATTCGCAATTGGATGGTGCGCAACGCGCCCGACGAGGCGCGGGTGCCCGAGCTTCCCGGGCAAGCCTCCGAAGAGCGCATGAGCGAGCTGGCAAACGAGGGACGGCAACTGCGCGAACGCATCCGAGGCATGCGTGAGAGCGGCCAGGAAATCCCGGAAAACGTGATGCGCCGCTTTATCGAGATTGACGCTCTGATGGATGAGGCGATGCACTCCGCACGCCAGCCTCGGGGAGGCATTCCGAGGCGGGAACCAGCAGAGGAGCCAGCCGGCCAGCCTATCGCCGAGCCGCCCGAACCAGCAACGCCAGCGCCCCGCCCGCGGCCCATGGCGCCGTTCACCGGGTCCGAGCGCTTGCCGTCGGGCCGGTTGTCGGACCTGTTCAGCGACCTGACGCGGGCCAGACAGGGACTAAGCGAATTTTGGACCCGTCGCGAAGCCCGTGGGGAAATCACCTACAAACGCGATGCCGCGGACAACCGCGCCGCCCTGGCGGCCAACGAGGCGGCCAACCACGTCCGGCTGATTCTCAATCGGTCGTTTGGGACCGGGGCGCGCAGCAAGAATTCCCTGCGGGAATATGCGCTGACATTCGCCATCGAGTCCGGCGGGGATCTTGGCAAGCTGGGCGAGTGGCACACGCTGATTGCGGACAGCGACTTCGGCAACACCAAGTGGGGGCGGCGTGCGCTCAAAGCCCTGGAGTATGCCGCCAGTCACTGGGAGCGGATGCAGGATGCCCGGGAGGTTTACGAGCGCATCACCACCGCCGAGCGCGAGGCGGAGCTTGCCGCCGGGGTCAACTCCAACGAATGGCAAGGCGGGTATGTGTATCACCGATGGAAGCAGTCGCCAGAGGGCGGCGGGGGCGTCGACCCGACCCGCCCGTCCGGGGCACCGACGCCGTTTCGCAGGCCGCGCGAGGTTCCAAGCTACGCCGAGGGGTTGGCCAGCGGTGGCACCCCGCACACCCTGAGTGCGATCGAGCTTTTGGCGGCCCGCGTTGGCGACGGGCAACGCAAGCTCAATGAACTGAACTGGCTGCAGGTGATGCGGCGCATGGAAGACCCGGCCACAGGGGAGCCGATTGCCGTCGACGTTATCCGCACCCCGCGCCAACGGCCGGGCCAGCGGCGCCAGCAACCGGGATCGGAGGCGCCAGAGGAAGCTGCCGGCCAGTGGGAACAATCCGGGACGCCCGAATGGGTGACCAAGGCGCCGCCTGGTTATGAGGTTTTCCGGTTGGGCGACGTTGAGATCGCGATCAAGAAGGGTTACGCCGGCCTGCTGACCGACTTGACTTCAAAAAGCTGGCTGGAAGGCAGCGAAGGGCGCCGCGCGCTCAAAAAGACGTTTGGATTCTCGAAGTCCATGCTGCTGATGTTCGATACGTTCCACCTCGGGCGCTTGGCCATTTGGAAGACGGCGCTGACGGGCAAGCCGACATACCGCAAGGGACAGACGCTACTGGATTTCACGGCGGGCGACATCCGCGACATGGCGCGCAAGGGGGAAATTCCCGCCGACTGGGCGGACGAGTTGGTTGAGAACCGGCGCCGGCTGGATTTGGCCGTGGAAACGGGATTCAACATTGGGCAGGTGCTGGACAATGTCGCTTCCGATTGGGTTCACAAAATTCCCGGGATCGGCCATTTCAACGAATGGCTTTTCGGGCAGTTCCAGCGGGGCGCGATGACTGAGGCGTGGCTGATTGAGTTCGAGCGCACCCGGACGCAGTTCCCCAACCGCTCGGAACGCGAGATCGCCCGTCACGTCACCCGGGATCTCAATGCCCGCTTCGGTAACCTCGGACGGCAAGGCGTGTTCAAGAGCAAAACGGGCCAGGACTTGGCGCGCCTGGCGTGGCTTGCGCCGCAATGGAATGAGAGCCTGATTCGCTCCGAGATTGGCGCCATCAAACAGGCATTCAGAGCGCCGATCGACAGCTTCCAACAGCGGCGGCTGGTCATGGGCACGTTGCTGCGCTCCGCCGGCGGGTTGGCACTGGGTACGTTTCTGGCCAATCAGATTCTCAACTACGCATTCCGCGGAAAACCGACGTGGGAGAACGAAGAAGAAGGTTGGCCGGCGAAGATCTCCGCGTGGATCCCCGACGTGGTTGGCAACGGCCCGGGGTTCTTCCTCAATCCCCTGGCGCTGCCGGCTGAGTACACCCACTTAATTGAAACGCAACTCCACCGGAGCAAAGACAGCGCGGACGCGACTTGGCGCATCATCAACTCCCGCCTGAGTAGTCCAGCGCGCGCGCTCATGACTCTCGCCACGCGCAAGGATCCGCTTGGCCGCTCGCTCAAACCGGGCGAGGTTCTGCCCGCCATGGGCAACGCCCTTATCCCGCTGCCCATTCCAGCATCGAGCATCGGTGCGGCGGCACAACAGATTGCCACGGGCGAGCCGTCGGAGAAATTTCCAGGCCAGTTCCAGAAACAGGCGATGTCGACCTTCGGAATCAAGACCGACCAGGCACCGTCGGACGAGCAGCGAATCAGAAATCTTGCCCGCACGTTCAACGCCGAGCACGACGTTGCGCCCTCGCCTGAGTATTTTGCCGGCGATTATGACGAGCTGATGAAGGCCCTACGCATCGGCAACCAGCGCGACGCCCGCCAAGCCATGGAGGAGTTGCTAACCAAGAAGACACGCAAGCAGGTGGCAGAACATCTGACGCGCTGGCTCAGGGCGCCTTACACTGGACAGATACGGCGAGAGGGAGAGTTTCTGCGCGGGCTTTCCCAGGAACAGCGGGCGGCCTACGTGCGGGCCCGTGAGAAGCGGCGGGAACTGGCGCGCGCGGCTTACCAGATGATGCGGGAGATGGCGGAGGCGGCGCGTTAGCGTTTCCTGCGGTCGAGCACGATGGCCCAAAGGCCAACAAGGATCGCCAACCATGGAGCGAACGCCACGGGGAACCAATCCCCGAAGATCTGCAGACCAAGCCGGACGTGGCCAAAGAACGAAAGAGCGCCAAGCGCAATCACCGCAATAACCGCAAGGGTTTCCACCCCGCGCTTCTAACGTTCCGGCCGTACCCGTCAAGGACGAATCTCCCAGAACCGCCGACAGTCGTCAGGGGAGACAAGCTCTTGATAGTGCGTGAGCAGAATGCCCGGCGAGTTCCCCAGCATCATCGCCACCTTGCCGGCGTCATTGTGAAGCGCGAGCAGATAACTAGCTGCGGTGTGGCGCAGCAGGTCATGGGGCCAAGCCTCCCAGCCAAGCGCCCTCTCGATTCGGCGCCGTGGCCGGACGTGGGACTTTGGCGCAACGACTCCCTGACGTTTCGGCGCTTGTGCCAACCATTGCACCGCGATCGGCTGTGCCTGAATGAGCCGGCGACGCCGTACCTTGCTGGCTGCGGCATCAACGCGCACCATGCCGCGAGTCAAATCGATGCACGCCCAGTCGAGGCGCTTCAGTTCTGCGGGACGCACGCCGCAGTAAAGACCGAGGCTAACGTAGGCAATCAACTCCGGCGAATGCTTGGCGGTGGCGTCGATTAAATCCGATGCCTGTTTGGGTGTGAGGATTTTTGGCGGGCAGCGATCGAGGCGGACGCGGTCTATTCGGTCGACGGGGTTGCTGTCGATGTGGGACCGACGGAACGCAAAAGAGAAGAGTGCCGAAAGTCGTGTTATCAGGGTCGCGCGCGTGCCCGGCTGCCTGGCGTTGGCGTCAATCCAGTCAGCAACATCGGCCACGGTCACCGATTTGATCGGCTTCTCCTCTCTGCCATCACAAAACTGTTCAAGGACGCGCCGCAATTCTCTGACGTAGCACGGGCGAAGGTTTGACGACTCCTTCACGCGCATGCATTGGCTGAACACTTCGCCCAACGAGGCCGCATTTTCCATTTGTTGGCAGGTTATCGGCAAAATCCGAGTAATCCTTTAGTAACCAGCGCAAAGCCGCGCCGGACCCCACGTTGCCAAGGTGAATGTCGAGGGTTCGAATCCCTTCGCTCGCTCCAATTTTTTCTCTGTTTTCTTCAGCGATTTGTTAACGGCTCGCTGAAATCCCTCCATAAACACCTCCCTTGCAAGCTCGCTTTTGCGTAACCCGGTCGACTGAAGCGCGGCATTCCATGGCGTCTCCCACTTCTTTTCGAGACGGAAGGTGACTGTTTTATCACTTTTGTGTCCGGAGTTCTTTTTCATAAGTCTCAATGTTTACGCGGAGACAATGCACTTTTGTGCACAACTTGCAAGAACGGACTGAAGATTTTTAGTTGACTGCCGATGTATACTCGTGCACAAGTGCACACGTCATGGATGCGATGGCTAAAGACTATGGAAAGCCGTTCGGTGTGAGACCGGAGAAGGACGTTGCTAAACTTATCCAGAAAGCCATGCGACGCGGTGGCGAATTCAGGAGCGTAAACAGACTCGCGAACGAGGCGCTACGCGCATTCCTATCAGATCGCCGCAAATCTGTTGCCGCCTAACATGCCAACCCCACTTTCACGCGAGGCGGCCAGTCGGCCCCATAAGCTGACGCCAGCCCAAAAAGGGCAGCCTCGCTCCAATGTCAGAATGGCCACATGGATCGAAAGCGGTCAGACCAAGACGGCACCAAAGCTTAGCAGTCGGGAGTTTGGTCCTCACGCCTACGCCATCAAGCACGCCTACGACAGAGGCGAGCGCGATTGTCCGTGCGGCTGCTGGATGACTTATTGGAGTTCCGGCGGGCCAGTGGATCCATTTGGTCCTTGCCCAAGGAATCCGAAACCACGCCCGAGCGTATGACCCTCGCCACCGTCATTATCGCCATACTCTCGGCGGTCTGTGTCGTCGTTCTAATTCGGCTCTGGAGGAACCAGCAGTGAAACGGGGGCACCACAAGAACACCAAGCGGCAGCGCCGTGCGGACTTTGAACTGGCCTGCCGAGTCCATGGGTCTGCGGCATTCAAAAACGCCGGGTCAAATGAAATCCGCCACCAAAAACCCAAAGGCAAACGCAAATGAACGCAGACCATCTCATGACGCGGGATTGCCCGGACTGCGGTTCGGTCGGACAAGTGCCCGAAACCTTCGTGCCGCTATGGGTGCCGGTCGAGGAGCGCGACGTTGTGCGAATGATCAAGTGCCTCCGGTGTGGCGCTAGTGGACGCGTCGAAAACGACGCCATGCAACTTTTCATGGATGAGTACAGCCGTCAGCTGGCGGGACTGCCGCACCACGCACAGGCCGCCGTGCTTGCGATGCCAGGAGGGCTCCAAGCCCGCCAGCTGGTGGCCCATGTCCTCGCAATCATGGAGGAGAGGGGAATCGAGGCGGCATGAGTGAACCAGCCGTCCAACTCGAAAATCCATTGGCCACTGTCTCACACTCGGAAATGATCGACCTTGCACGATACCGGGCAACGGCGTTCAGCGATGAGGCGTTAGCCGTGGCTCACTGGGTTGCGGACGGACGCTTCAACTACGCAGCAAAGAGGATATTGAGCGCCAGGCATCAGCTGAATGTTCTGGCCGCTTATGTCAGCAGACTGGCCGAGCGGGAATTGCCACACGAAGCACCGCCCACGCCAGCAGAGGCAGCGGCGGCAACATCCGCAATTAAGAGGGAAATGCGCCACCCGAAAGGAGCCGGAGCCGAATGAAAATGACATTGCACTTCGTGCGCGAAACCGAGCTTGCGCGCCTTTACCGATGGCCAGACGGGAAGGAGGCGTGGATTCCAAGGAGCATCGTGCGCCACACGAGCAAGAACCCGGACGGCACGCACATCGTTGACCTGCCGGATTGGAAGATTGAGGAACTGGAGAAGCTCGACGAGGCGCTATGACTCTCGTGCTCATCCTCTGTGCCATTTGGGCGGCCTTCATCGTGGTGGCCGGCGCCGTCGCCCTTTCATCCCGTCGACACATTCCGCGCGGCCTGGAAAAGAGCCGCATTGTGAAACCGCCCCGGGGCTCTGCGTGCGAGAGGAACGCATCTGCCGGGGCACTTACATTTCCATTCCCCATACCAAGCCAAAATCGGGCCGCGCCTGACGGCCAGGGGTTACGCGTGACCCCAAGTAGCGGTCCCTTGCGGCAGCATCAGGCGCGCTTTCTGTTCCTAACCCATCGAGTCAATGAAAACCAACACCGCCGAAACTGAATCAGCACCACCGGCACCACCGGCACCAACTCGGACAGAGCCGAAAAAGGCTCTCAAGAGCATCAAACACAGTTACACGCCATCCGAGCGCCAGAACCTTGGCGAAGAGATGGCACGCCAAGTAAACGAGTTGTGCGCAATCGAGAGCGAGTTTGAGCAAGTTAAAGCGCAGTATAAATCCAGGCAAACCGCAGCGCAGGCTCTGATTAATCGGTGCGCATCGGCGCTAACGAGTGGCTTTGAATTCCGCGCCATGCCGCACGTTCTGTTTATCGACGTGAAGCGCCGGAGACGCGTGTGGTTTCCGCAGGTAGCCGCGGACAATGGCCTGCTCGATCGCGTGGGCAAGTGGTCCCAGATTGATTGGGAGGAAGGCTGCCAAGCTTACGGCGGCATTGTGGAAGAGATGCGGCCCGAGGATCTGCAAACCGAACTGCCGATCGCCCAGAAAGGCGGTGACAAGTGAGCACAGCACTGGCAACCCATGCTGGCCCGGCGGTGGTCAACACCGACGAGAAGCCGATCCAATTCACGCCCGTGGGTAGCACGGATGTCATCAAGTTAAGCGTTGTCATCATTCAGAATCTCCTCGCGGTCAAAACCAAGCGCGGATTCACCTGCTCGCGCGCGGAGGCAACGAAGTTCCTCATGATGTGCCAGGCGCGCCGACTTAATCCGTTCGAGGGTGACGCGTTCTTGATTGGCTACGACAGCGAGGACGGCCCGACGTTTTCACTCATCACGGCGCATCAGGCGTTCCTGAAGCGCTCCGAGCTGTATCCCGGCTTTCTTGGAATGGATAGCGGGATAATCGTGCGCGAACAGGTGCCAGAGCTTGGTCCCGACGAGACGCCCGAGCCGGTGGACGGTACACGCATGGACCCCGGTTTGATTCTGCGAATCGGCAACAACCAGTGGCGCCTGCAACGTGGTGACTTTTACGTCCAGGGCCAGGACCCCGTGGGCGGATGGGCTACAGTCAAGGTGAAGGAGCGCGAGATCCCCGTGCATCGCCGGTTGAGGATGGAGCGCTTCAATAAGGGGTTTGCCGAATGGAAGAAAGACCCAGCCGGCATGATCTGTAAATGCGCGGAGGCTGACGCGTTGCGCTCAGCGTTCCCGACTCAGTGCGGCGGCATGTATCTGGCGGGAGAAACGCCCCCTCCAACCCTGTCGGAAATCGCCGATCTTACGCAGACGGCCCGGGGCCTGGTTGAAACAACCGGCAAGCCCAAGGCACGCACAGGCACCACCGGCACCGGCCAGAGCGAAGACGACGAGGCAGCCGAAGCCGCCGCTGGCCTTGCGCCCGCGACACAAGAGAAGGCACCGCCGACCAACAACGCGCAGGACCAACTGGCGGCGATCGTCCATGCCGCGGGTTACACATTCGAGGAATGGCGCGCTTGGGCCGCGAAGGAGAAGCACATCAAGGACGCGGAACTGCCGTCGTTCGATCTCGTTTCGGATGCCGTCGCGGTTCGGCTGACTCGCGCTCAAAATGGCATGCTGGCTGCGCTTAAGAAGGAGGTGGGCAAGTGAATCCCAAGATCCTCAACGGAAAGCTAGAAATCACTGGCAAAACCGACGACGGAAAGAGGCTCTTCATCGGAGAGTCGGACAACGACGACACATGGGAGGAGTTGCGCATCGAGGTGGATACCGACGATTGCGATAGTAAATACGCCGAAGAATGGGCGAAGCGGATTTGCGATTGCGTCAACGCTTGCCGCGGGGTGGTTAATCCATCAGTCATGGAAGGAGCTAACCCGTCATGAGCACACAGCCCCTAATCACGTTGGATTTGGCCGCACGCTCACTTGCCTATACCAGTGCCGCCATGACGCTGCGAGATGACGCCATGGCGCTATCCGCTCTGGTCAGCGCGATCGAAACGCCGGAGCAGAACGAGGCAGCCGTAGCAGCCGTGGCCGAGCAGCGCCGAATCGAGAAGCTCTTTGAGTCTGCACGCGTCGAGGCCAAGAAGCCAGCTCTCCAGGAGTGCCGCGAGATAGACAGCAAGGCGTCAGACTTCATCAGCCCCCTCACGGTGGAAATTTCACGCGTCGGCAAGCTGATGGGAGATTACGCCGCACTTCTGGAAGCAAAGAAACGCGACGAGGAGCTTGCCCGGCGCAAGGACATCGACGAGTTGGAGCGCCAGAAACGCGCCGAAGCTGCCGCGGCAACAACGCATGAACAGCGCGAGGCGGTTATCGAGAAATACGACCGCTTTGCAGCGTCAGTGCCAGCGCCTACACCCATCGAATTGCCAAAGGGCCAGAGCGCAAGGGAGGACTGGGAGATCGTTGAAGTGGACTTGCACGCCCTTTACGCCACCGCGCCTCATTGCGTGAAGATGGAAGTCAACACCGTGGCCTTGAAGGAACTGCTGAAGCGCCGAGAGGGTAAAGTGGCCGGAGTCGTGGCAAGGCCGATCACCAAGGTCAACGTGAGACCAGCGCGGGAAGCTAGGCCGCTGGAATTGACGGGAGGTGCGGCATGAGTGCCCTGCTCTCCTTCCACGGCGATTCGGCCATAAAGGAGATATATCTTGATCGCATCCGCGCGCACGCTGACGCGGACGAGATTGTCCATGGTCAATACTGGGAGAACGGCAAGGGATGCGCCGTTGGTTGCACCATCCATTCCAGCCAGCACGACCGCTACGAGACCGATCTTGGTGTCCCTGAATGGCTCGCGCACTTGGAGGACACGATTTTCGAGAACCTGTCAAATGGCGAGGCAAAGACGTTCCCGCTGGAGTTCCTTGAATCGATTCCGGTTGGGGTGAGGCTGGAGCCTGTCAAATGGAAATTCTGCGCTTTCCTGCTCCGCGAGAACATTGATCGCGTGCTCACCCTTACACTGGATGAGACGCTCAAGACACGGGTTGTGTCCGCTGTGCGCGGTGTCCTCGCGTTGCACGAGTCGGCTATAAAATGCGGACGCTTGGAGTCGGCGGCGGCGAGGTCGGCGGCGTGGTCGGCGGCGAGGTCGGCGGCGAGGTCGGCGGCGTGGTCGGCGGAGTCGGCGGCGTGGTCGGCGGCGCGGTCGGCGGCGTTTTCAAGAATGGCCGACAAGCTCATCGAATTGATCGAGGCGATCCGTGCGTGAGTCTCTGTATCACTCCGAAACCAAGGTCATCGAGGCCTTC
>Ga0075420_100001720_pt1 | contig 18633 bp, 9 predicted proteins | sample SoiMetdeltSBSDD4_FD_75296 | JGI IMG/M metagenome (GOLD analysis project Ga0075420, IMG submission 75296) | Bulk soil microbial communities from a Populus tree surrounding site in Tennessee, USA - Soil MetaG P. deltoides SBSDD4 | ecosystem: Environmental > Terrestrial > Soil > Tree plantation... | reverse complement strand
AGGCGCGCCCAGAACCCCTCGTTGAACGGGTACCTCCCGACCAGCGACTGCAGTTCCCCGAGGACCTCGGCCGCCTGCCCGAGGACGAGCCTCGCGTCGATCAGCGCCCGGACGGCCACCAGTCGCCCCTCCGCGAGCCGGACCACGGAGCTGGCGATCGCGGGCGAGGCCGGCACGTCCGCCAGCACATCGCCGCGCCACAGCCGGAGTGCCTTCTCCAACGCCACGACCGCGCCGTCCGCATCGCCGTCGCCCAGTGCGTGCGTACCCTCCGAGGCCAGCGCCTCGAACTGGAGCGCGTCCAGATCACTCGGCTCGACCGCGAGCAGGTACCCCGGCGGTCGGGTCACGAGCCGTTCCCCGTCGTGATCGTCGAGCTCACGCCGGACCCGCGAGACGTACATCTGCAGCGGCTTGGCGTGGGTCCGGGGCGGTTGCGCCCCCCACAGCTCGTCCAGGAGCCGCTCGACCGCCACCACCCGGTTCGCGTTGACCAGCAGGATCGCCAAGAGACTGCGTAGTCTGGCTGCGGCGATGGGAACCCACTGTCCGTTCTTCTTGATTTCGAGCGGCCCGAGGATCCGGTATCGCACGCGATCACCCACTCGTGTCCGATCTTGGCGGTGCGTAGCGAGCGTAGGCCATCGACGGGTACCCGGCTCGGCGGATGCGCCCAATGCACGGGTTCACCCGGGTTAGGCGGGATGCAGCCGGATCGGTAGGGCGGTGAGGCCGTGCGTGAAGTTGGTCGCGTTCCACTGTGGAGTCCCGGTGACCTCGACCCGGGCGACCCGGGACCGCAGCTCCTGCCACGCCAGCGCGAGTTCCAAGCGGGCGAGCCCGGCGCCGATGCATACGTGGCGTCCGGCGCCGAACGTGAGATGCGGGTTCTCCCGGCGGTCGATCTGGAACCGGTACGGGTCATCGAACGCGTCCTCGTCCCGGTTGGCCGAGGCGTTCCACAGCGCGACGCGGTCGCCTTGCCGCACCAGCGTATCGATGATCGTCAGGTCACGGGTGGCGGTACGGCAGGTGTGCAGGCCCGGTGTCGTCCAGCGCAGGCACTCCTCGACCGCCCCCGGTACGGCGTCCGCCGAGGCGCGCAGCTTCTGCCACTCGCCGGGGTTCTCGGCGAACGCGAGCAACCCGCCGGACAACGCGTGCCGGGTGGTCTCGTTGCCGCCGAAGAGCACGCCCGCGCAGTTCAGCACGATCTCTTCGTCGGACAGCGGTCGCGGTGGCTGACCCTGGCCGGCTTCGCGCATCGCGTACGCGACCAGGCTGATGAAGTCGGTATCGGGGTTGCGCCGGCGCTCGTCGAGCAGTTCGGTGAACTCCATGAAGATGTCGGCGTACGCGGCGAGCCGGTCGTGCTTCTCGGGCGCCTCGAAGCACTCGGTGGCCAGGTGCGCGAGGCGCTTCAGCACGTCGGTCGGAGTGCCCAGCAACGAGCCGACGACCGTGCTCGGTATCCGGCCCGCGAGATCGTGTACCGCGTCCAGCTCACCGAGCTCCACCGCGTCGCCCACGAGCTCGGAGATCACCTTCGCCACGTACGGCTGCATGCGGCGTACCGCCCGCGGGGTGAAGGCGTTCAGCATCGCCTTCTTGAGCTGAGTGTGCGTGGGCGGGTCGGCGCTGCTGATCATCCGTCCGGTGGCTTGCGCGACCGCTACCGGGTCGCTGTCCAGCCGCATGCCGTGCGCCGAGCTGAACTGCTCCGCGTCGGCGTACACCGCGGCGATGTCCCGGTGCTTGGTGAGCGCCCAGAAGCCCGGACCCTCGCGCTCCTCGTGCCAGTACACCGGGGCGTTGCGGCGCAGCCAGTCGAACATCGGCTCGAACCGGTGCGCGGTGTAGGTCGCCGGGTCGACCAGATCGATCACTACCGTGTCCACGACGCGACCGCCTCATCGATGTCTCGCAGTTCCTCGGCGAGGATCCCGCCGATCTCGGCGAGCGGGCCGGGTTTCATCAGGTCGGTGTGCGAGCGGTTGAGGTACCGCGCCGTGATCCGGCCGGCCACGTAGGGCGCCCAGGTCTGCGGCGTCGGCGAGATGTCGACCTTGTCCAGCGTAGCCACCACGACGACGACGTCCCCGCCGTACCGCGGTGGGGTGTAGTCCCGCAGCAGTGCGCGGTGGTTGCCGTAGACCCGGGCGATCGCCGCGATGTGCCGCGCCTCCAGGCTGGCGAGCGACGTGCCGGAGGTACGCAGCATGTCGACGACCTGGTCCGGTCGTACTGGACCGTCGACGAGATGCGTCGTGTCCCGACCCGCCCAGCCGAGCATCTCGGTCAGGATCTCCTGCTCGGTGAGCAACGGCAGCCGTTGTCCCGGGTAGGTGTCGACGATGGCGACGAGCCCGACCGCTTCGTCCTCCCGCTCCAACTGCGCGGCGATCGCGTGCACCAGCACCCCGCCGTACGAGTACCCCATCAGGTGGTAGGGACCGTGCGGCTGGGTACGGCGGATCAGTTCGGTGCAGCGTGCCGCGCTCTCCTCGAACGTGGCCGGTAACGGCACGTCGTCGTCGAGTCCGTAGGCCTGCAGACCGAATATCGGGTACGCCGGATCCAGGTACTTGATGAGCCCGGCGTAGCACCAGGCAAGGCCAACCGCCGGGTGTACGCAGAACACCGCCGGGCGTTGGCCGTTGCGCCGCAGCGGCAGCATCTCCTCCAGCGGGTTGTCCACCTCGGCGCCGTTGCGCAGCCGGGCGCCGAGCAGGGCCACGGTCGGCGCGTCGAACAGGGTACGGATGCTCAGCCGTTGGCCGAGCACCGCCCGCACCCGGTTCACCAACTGGGTTGCCCGCAGCGAGTGCCCGCCCAACCCGAAGAAGTTGTCGTCGATACCGACCACCGGCAGATCCAGTACCTCCGCGAAGAGGCCGGCGAGGATCTCCTCTTGCGGGGAACGCGGCGCCCGCCCGCCGGCGGCGATGGACAGGTCCGGTACCGGCAGGGCGTCGCGGTCGAGCTTCCCGTTCGGGTTCAACGGCAGGCGCTGCACCAGGATGAACGCCTCCGGCACCATGTACGCCGGCAGCCGGGCTGTCGCGTACCCCCGCAGCTCCGCAATGTCCACTGTGGAGCCCTCGACCGGAGCCAGGTATCCCACGAGACGGCGGTTGCCCGCCGGATCGGCCCGCACCATGACGGCGGCCGCGGCGACCCCGGGATGTCCGGCCAGCACCGACTCGACCTCCGCCGGCTCGATCCGGAACCCACGGACCTTCACCTGATCATCGGCGCGGCCCGCGAACTCCAGCCGACCGTCGGGCCGCCACCGGCCCAGGTCTCCGGTCCGGTACATGCGCTCGCCGCCGGAGCCGAACGGGCCGGCGACGAAGCGTTCGGCGGTCAACGCCGGCCGCCGGTGGTAGCCGCGAGCCAGGCTCGGTGCGGCCACGTACATCTCGCCGACCACGCCCGGCGGGACCGGCTGCAGAGTCGGCCCGAGCAGGTACACCCTCGTGTTGGCGATCGGCGTGCCGATGTCCGGCGGATCGCCCGCGACAAGCGGTGTGCTGGCCGTGACGCAGACCGTCATCTCGGCCGGGCCGTACGCGTCGATGAGGCACCGGCCCGGCGCCCAGCGGGCAACCAGGTCCGTGGTGCAGGCTTCGCCGGCGGCCACCACCGTCACTCCACCAAGGACGGTGGTGGTAGCGGTCATCGAGGCGAGAACCGACGGAGGAAGCGTCAGGTGGGTCACCCCGTGCCGTTCGACGAGTTCGGCCAGCGCAGGCCCGGGCGCGAGCTGGTCCGGGTTGCCCACCACGAGGGCTGCGCCGGTGAGCAGGCTCATCGACACCTCCCAGAACAACCCGTCGAAGCTCGGCGAGCAGAACTGGAGCACCCGGGCCTCCGGTCCCACACCGAGCCGCTCGATCTGGGCGGCGACCAGGCTGGTCAGGCCGGTGTGGGTGAGCACGACGCCCTTCGGCCAACCGGTCGAACCGGAGGTGTAGATGACGTACATCGGGTTGGCCGGCCGCAGCGGGGCGCTCCGGTCCGCGTCGGTGACCGGGGTCCCGGCCTGCCGCGCGATCTCGGCCCGCATGTCGGGTTCGTCGAGGACGACAACGCGCGCGCCGGGCACCTCCGGTAGCCGGGCGGCCAGCTCGAGGTCGGTCACCAGGGTGCGGGGTTGCGCGTCGTGCAGGAGGTAGGCCAGGCGCTCGGCGGGGTACTCCGGGTCGATCGCGAGATACGCGGCGCCGGTCTCGAACGCGGCCAGTACCGCGGTCACCAGGTCGGCGCCGCGCGGAAGCGCGATCGCGACCAGCTCCTCTGGTCCGGCCCCGTGAGAGATCAGGATCCGGGCCAACCGGTTGGCCCGGACGTCCAGCTCGGCGTAGCTCAGGGCGCCCGTGTCGTCGATGACGGCCGGTGCGTGGGGTCGGGCCGCCACCTGGGCCGCGAACAGCTCGGGCAGGGTGCGGACCGGCAGGTCGGACCGGGTGTCGTTCCACTCGATCAGCACGCGCCGGCGTTCGCCGTCGGGTAGCGGATCGAGGCGCGCGACCGGCCAGCCGAGGTCGGCCCGGATGAACCGGTCCAGGAAGGTCAGGAAGCGCTCCTGCAGCAGGGTCAGGTCGTCCAGCGGGTAGTGCGCCGGGTTCGCTTCGAAATCCACCTGGATGCCCCGGCCGTCGGGCCGGTCGTAGATGGCGATCGCCAGGTCCTCGAGCGGTCCGAGGTGCAGGGCGTGCGGTACGGCCGGGCAACCGTCGAACGCGAGGTCGTAGTCGAACATCATGATGTTGACCTGGGTGTAGACCAGCGCCCGGTCGTCGGCGAGCAGGCCGAGTTCGCGGCGCAGATCCTCGTACCGGTAACGCTGGTGGGCGAGCGTCTCGCGCATCCGGGTGGCGACCCGCCGCAGCGCCTCGGCCACGGTCACGTTCGGCGGCAGCCCCGGCAGGAACGGCACCAGGTTGGACACCACACCCGGCACGCGCCGCGCCACCTGGCCGGAACGTGCGGCCACCGGCATTCCGAGTACGACCTCGGCGCCACCTATCGCGGCCTGTACGTACAACGCGGCCGCGGTCATCACCACGGCCGGCCAGGGCACCCCCACCTCGGTCGCCAGATCGTGCAGCGCCTCGGCGCGATCCGGCGGGAGGAAGTCGGTCCGCCGGCGCACGCTGTGCGACATGACCGGTCGGCCACCGGAGAGACTGATCGGTTCGGGCCGTCCGGTCAGGCGGGTCATCCAGTACGCCCGATCGCGAACGTACTCCGGCGAGTCGCGGTACTCGTCCTCCAATGCGACGAGGTCTCGCAGCGGGCCGAACGGGCTTGCCGGGCAAGGCAGTCCGCGGACCAGCGCGGTGTACACCTCGGCGATCCGCTGGGCGATCAGGGCCACGCTGAAGCCGTCCACCACGAGGTGGTGGTACCGGTAGAAGAGCCACCAGTGGTCCTCGCCCAGCCCGAACAGCGTGTACCCGTAGAACGGGCCGCTGCGCGAGTCGACCGGCTCGCCCAGCTCGGCCCACATGCGCGCCCGGGCGGCCTGTGCCGGATCGGCGTCGCCCTGGCAGTCGACCACGGTCAGCGTCCAGTCCGGCGCTGGATCGATCACTTGCCACGGTCCGTCGTCGTCCTCGACGATGCTGATCCGCAGCGTCTCCGCCTCGTCGACGACCTGTCGCAGCGCCGCGCCGAGAATCTCCGCGTCGAGGCGTCCCCGGATCTCCAGGTACTCCCCGGCGTTGTAGATGGGGTTACCGGGATCCAGCTGCTGCGCGTACCACATTCCCGCCTGGGCGGCCGTCAGCGCGAGCCGCTCGGACATCGCCATCAGCGGATGCTATGAACGGGCCGCGTCGCCTCCTGAGCCCTTGCCGCAACCTGCAGGCGACACCCGTGCCACCAGAAGCATTCGCGTTACCCTCCCGCCGGAGGTTCGCCATGCAGCCCTTCCGCATCGAGATTCCGCAGGCCGCGCTCGACGATCTGTACGACCGGCTCGATCGCACTCGTTGGCCCACCGAGCTGCCCGGTGTCGGGTGGGAGCGCGGCGTGCCGATCGCCTATCTCAGGACGCTCGTCGACTACTGGCGTACCGGCTACGACTGGCGGGCCGTCGAGGCGAGGATCAACCGGTTCCCCCAATACACCACGGACATCGACGGCGCGAACGTGCATTTCCTGCACGTGCGTTCACCCGAACCGCAGGCGCTTCCGCTGATTCTCACGCACGGCTGGCCCGGCTCGGTCGCGGAGTTTCTCGACGTACTCGATCCGCTGGCCGATCCTCGGGCGCACGGCGGCGACCCGGCTACCGCCTTCCACCTCGTGGTGCCGTCGCTTCCGGGCTACGGGTTCTCCGGTCCCACGCCGGAGCCGGGCTGGGACGTGGTCCGGGTCGCCGAGGCGTGGGCGGAACTGATGAGCCGTCTCGGCTACGACCGGTACCTCGCGCAGGGTGGGGACCTCGGCTCGATGGTCTCCATCATCCTGGGCGAGATGGACCCCGAACATGTCGCCGGCGTTCACGTCAATCTGCTGCTGGCCATGCCCACCGGCGACGACCCGGACGAGCTGACCGGGCTGAGCGACGCCGATCGCGACCGGATCGCCCTGCTGTCCCGATTCCGCGCGGACCTGTCCGGCTACATGAAGGTGCACTCGACCCGGCCGCAGACGTTGGCCTACGCCCTGACCGACTCGCCGGTCGGGCAGTTGGCCTGGATGGCCGAGAAGTTCCACGAGTGGACCGACACCGCCGGCGTAAGCCGGGACATGGTGCTCACCAACGTAATGATCTACTGGTTGACGGCGACGGCCGGGCCGTCCGCGCAGATCTACTACGAGTCCGCGCCGTTCCTCCCGATCGCCGACGCTCCGCCGACCGCGCGGGCCGCGAGCGCGCTACCGCTCGGCGTCGCGGTCTTTCCCAAGGATGTACTGCTTCCCGTGCGCCGCTTCGCCGAGCGCGACTTCAAGAACATCGTGCACTGGAGCGAGTTCGACCGTGGTGGGCACTTCCCGGCGCTGGAGCAACCGGACATGTTCGTCGCCGACCTGCGCGAGTTCGCCCGCACAGTGCGGCGGTAGCCCTGCAACAAGCGGCAACGGCCCGATCGCCCGTGAAACCCCGTCCATAGCATGCAGTCCGTGCGACATCGGGTCGTGGTGACGGGCATCGGCGTCTTCTCCAGCATCGGCACGGGCGCGAAGGAGTTCGCCGACGGGCTACGCGCGGGGCACAGCGGCGCCAGGCCGATCACCGCCTTCGACACGACCGGGTACGCCTACGCCAACGGCTGCGAGGTCACCGACTTCGTCCCGGAAGAGTGGATCCACCATCTGCCCACCGGTGAGCTGGGCCGGGCGACGCAGTTCTCCACCGCCGCGGTACGGATGGCGGTCACCGACGCCGGACTGGACGACGAACACCTCCGCGGCCGGCGTTGTCTGATCTCCATCGGTACCACGGACGGCGAATCCGCGGATCTGGATCGCCTGGTGGAACAGGAGATCCGGCACGGGCCGCAGTCTCTGGACCCGACGGTGACGCGCCGGGTGCCGGCCGGCCGCCTCTCCGCGGCCGCCGCGCAGGAACTCGGGCTGATCGACGCCGAGGCGGTCACCATCCCGACCGCGTGCGCCGCGGGCAACTACGCCATCGGGTACGGCTTCGACGCAGTGCGCGCCGGCGAGGTCGACGTGGCCCTGTGCGGGGGCGCCGACGCGATGTGCCGCAAGACATTCACCGGCTTCTACCGCCTGGGCACCATCGCGCCCGAGTGCTGCCGGCCGTTCGACCGCGACCGCAAGGGGATCCTGACCGGTGAGGGCGCCGCCGTTCTCGTGCTGGAAAACGAAATGTCCGCCGTGGCTCGGGGCGCGCGGATCTACGCCGAGGTGCTCGGCTACGGGCTCAACTGCGACGCGTACCACCAGGTCGCGCCCGACCAGGACAGCGTGGCCGCGTGCATCCGGCTCGCGCTGGCCAATGCGCGGGTGCGGCCGGCCGACGTGGACCTCGTCTCGGCGCACGGCACCGGTACCAAGGCGAACGACGTCACCGAGGCGCGAGCGATCCGCGACGTGTTCGGCGAGCGGCCGCCACCGGTCATCTCGATCAAGTCGATGATCGGCCACACCATGGGGGCCGCGAGCGCCCTGAGCATGGCGGCCTGCCTCATGGCGATCACCTACGACTTCATCCCGCCGACCATCAACCACGTCGAGACCGATCCGGAGTGCGCCATCGACTGCGTACCCAACAACGCCGTAACGGCTCGGCTGCGGGTCGTGCAGAACAACGGGCTCGCCTTCGGTGGCAACAACGCCGTGGTGATCCTCGGCCGGTACGAGGCTGGTGCGCGGTGACGTACCGGATCACCGGCATGGGTGCCACCGCGAGCGTGGGGCAGGGCGTCGCGGACCTGTTCGCCAACTTGTGCGCCGGCCGCACCGGCCTGGCCGACCTGCGCGGGATGGATCTGACCCGGTTCGAGGCAACGCAGGCGTACGAGATCGACGATCGGCCGGCGCCCGGGGTGGACGTACCCCGTCGGGCGACCGGGTTGCTGGTCACCGCGATCGCCGAGGCACTGCGTGACGCCGGCCTGACCGAGGACCTGTCCGACGTACCGGTCTTCGTCGGTACCGGACTGCGCGAGCTGCGCTCACTGGAACTGCGGTGGACGGACGGCATCGAGTTTCCCGCGGCGGAGCTGGACTTCGGGCCGGCGCTGCGGGAGCGGTTCGAGGCCGTGCACTCGTACACGGTGGCCAACGCCTGCGCCGCCTCGCTGTGCGCGCTCGCGCTCGGCGTCGACCTGCTCGACGCGGGCGGCGCGCACACCGTGGTGGTAGCCGGCGTCGATGTGCTCACCGCGAGCATGCACGGGCTGCTGCAACGGGTCCAGCCGACCGCGCCGGATCGGGTCCGTCCGTTCGACCGGGACCGGGCCGGGGTGCTGATGGGCGACGGAGCGGCCGCAGTGGTGCTGCGCCGGGAGGACGGCGGTACCGGCGCCGCACTGGGCGCGCTGCGCTCGGTCGCCGTCAACTGCGACGCGTACCACGTCACCGCCCCGGACCCGGCCGGGATCGCCACCGCGATCCGGGACGCACACTGGCGCGCCGGCATAAAGCCGCAGCAGGTGGACCTGGTGATGGCGCACGGCACCGGTACCGCGCTCAACGACGCGGCCGAGGCCGCCGCGCTCGCCGACGTGTTCGGCGAGCACTGCGGCGTACCGCTGGTCACCGCCATCAAGTCGATGACCGGCCACACGTCCGGCGCCTCGGGGCTGATGAGCCTCGTCGTCGCGGTACAGGCGATGCGGGAGGGCGTCGTACCGCCGACGCTCGGGTTGGCCAACCCGGCCGAGGACGCCAGCGGGTTCCGCTTCGTCCGGGGCGAGGCGGCCCGCGCGCACATCAACGTCGCTCAGATCAACGCGTTCGGCTTCGGCGGGATCAACGCGGTCGCCATCGTCGAGGCGGTGCCATGAGAGTCGTCGTCACCGGTGCCGGCGTCGTGCTGCCCGGGGTCGACGACCCCGCACAGCTGTTCACCGCCGCGTCCAACGGGGCGCCTCCGGTGCAGCCCGCCCCGCTCATCGGCGGCAAGGGCCTGCGGTACAAGGACCGGGCGACCCAGCTCGCGTACTGCGCCGCGATGTCGGCGCTGCGCGACGCCGGGTTGCTCCGGCAGGATGCGCTGACCGTGCCCGACTCGACGATCGGCGTGGTGGCCAGCTCGAACTACGGCAACGTGGACACGGTCTGCCGTACCGCGCAGACGATCGTCGACGCCACCGCGAGCGGTACCCACCCGATGGACCTCCCGAACGCATCGAGCAACGTGATCGCGTCCTCCACCGCGATCCGGTTCGGCCTGCGCGGCCCGAACGTGATGGTGTGCAACGGGGCGACGTCCGGGTTGGACGCGGTCTACCTGGCGATGGCGATGGTCGCCGCGCACCGGGTCGCCCGGCTGCTCGTGGTGGGCGTCGAGCCGGACAACCCGACGGTACGGGAGATCGCCGGTGACCGGACCCTGGACGGGGCGGCCGCCCTGGTGGTGGAGGACCCCGCCGAGGCGATCGGGCGGGGCGCCCGGGTCCGGGCCGAGATCGGCGGCTACCTGCGGACCGAGGAGCTGGCGGCGTTGCTGACCCGCCTCGTCCGGCTCGGCGCCGGCTGGCCGGCGCTCTGGCAGCTACCCGAGACCGGCGCGGCCATCCCGACCGATCTGCTGGCCGGCGTACCCCGGCACGACCTGTCCCGGGCCTGGGGCATCACGTCGGGCGCGCTGGGTGTCCTGCAGTGCGCCGCCGCGGTGGGCTGGTTCGGCCGCGGTGGGGCGGGCCCGGTCTACGCGGTGGCCGGCGACCCGGGCAACGGTCCGGTCGCCGGTGTCGTGCTGGCGCCGCCGGATCAGGGTCGGACCGCGCGGTCCACTGTGGAGTCCGCGACGACCGAGGAACCTCCGCTGGTGCTCCGGCGGGCCGGCGGGACATCCGGTGACCGGCGCCGGATGCTGCTGCTGCACGGCCTCGGCAACAGCGCGACCGCCTGGGACGGCTTCGTCGCCGCGCACCGCGGCGGGGGCGAGATCTGGTCCGCCGACCTGCCGTGGCGCGGCGACGGCCGGGCCGCCTGGTGCTATCACCACGATCCGGTCGACTGGCTCGCCGAGGCGATCGAGGGCACACCCGCCCCGGTGGACGTCCTCGTTGCGCACTCGTTCTCCGCCAACACCCTGCTGCAGTGGTTGGACGCCGAGTTCGGCCGCGGTACCGATCCGCTCGCCGGCCACTCGCGGCGGGCGCCACTGCGCGGGCTCGTCCTGGTGTCACCGTTCTTCCGGGACAGCCCGGAGGACTTCGACTGGGCCTCGCTGACCGGCTCCGTCGAAGGCTTCCACCGGTTGGTCGCGGACGGCATCGAGGTCCATCTACGCGCCACGACAGGGCGCCGGCTGCCCGGAGCACTGGGGCAGGATCTGGCCCGGGCGCGGTGCGAGCGCGTCGGCCCGTACACCTGGTCCCGGTTCTTCTCCGCCTACCTGAGCACGCCGTGGCTGCGTACCCGTCTGATCACCGTGCCCTGCCTGGTCGTCGCCGGTGAGCGCGACACGGCCTCGACTCCGGCGGAGGCAGCGGCCCTCGCCGCCCGGCTCCCCGACGCGACCCTGCGGGTGCTGCCCGGCTGCGGTCACTTCCCGATGGTCGAACAGCCGGGGCTGTTCGCCGACGCCGTCGACGAGTTCGTCGCGGCGCTGCCGACCACATCGCCGCACTGACAAGGAGACCAGCATGTCTTCGGTACCGGCCACCGCCCTGGACAAAGAGGAGCTCCGGCGCACGATCGCCGAGGTGATCGACGTGAAACCGGCCGAGGTCGGCGACGAGCGGCGGTTCGTGGAGGACCTCGGGGTGGACTCGCTGATGGCCCTCGAGGTGGCGGTGGTGCTGGAGAAGAGGTACCGGGTGAAGCTGCGCCAGGCCGACCTCAAACACCTCCTCTGCCTACGCATGGTGTTCGACCTCATGCGCGACAAGCTCGGGCAGGGGCAGCCGTGACCGCCGCCGCCAGCCCGGTCCGGGCGGAGGTGGCGGTGGTCCGGCCAGCATCGCCGAACGGTTCGGCGATCACCTCGGCCACCAGGTTCGTGATCGCCCCCGACGAGCAGTCGTTCACCGGGCACTATCCGGGGTTGCCCCTGTTTCCCGGCGTCTGTGTCGTCGAGTGCGCCCACCGCAGCAGCCTGGCCACGATGCCCGGCGCGGGCGCGATGCGACTCGCCGCCGTGAAAACGGCGCGGTTCCGCACCCCGGTCTTCCCCGGTGACGAGCTGACCGTGCAGATCGACTGGTCGACCGAGCCCGCCGGCTGGATGTGCGACGCCGGCATCCGCAACGGCCGGGGCGAGGTCGCGCGCGCCGCGCTGCGGTACCGCAACGGACCGGCCGCGGAACCGCCGGTCCGGTCCGCGCCCTGGCCGCATACCCCGCCGGCGGCGTCGACCCGGATCACCCCCGCCGAGATCCAGCGGCTGATGCCGCACCGATACCCGATGTTGCTGGTGGACCAGGTGACGGCGATCGTGCCGGGCGATCGCATCGTCGCGGTCAAGGCCATCAGCTACACCGACATCTGGTACGGACGGCCGCCCGTCGACGCGACCGCCGAGCAGCTGGCGTTTCCCACCGTCCTGCTCGTCGAGTCGTGGTTGCAGGCGGCCGGCCTGCTGACCACGTGGGACCGGCCGAACCCGGATCCGTTGGCCGGCGAGGTCATGCTGCTGGGCGGCCTCACGAACATCCGGTTCCACCACCCGGTACTCCCCGGTGACGTGGTGGAGCACCGGGTGCGATTGCTCCGGGCGCATACCGACGCCATGGTCTTCGAGGGGGAGAGCCTGGTCGGCGACACCGTGACGATGACCGTCGAGCGGGTGTCGATGGCACTGCGTCCCCCGGAGTCGGTCATCGCGCTCGCCGCCGTCGCCAGCGCGGCCTGAGCCGGCGGAGGTGGGGTTGCCATGCCCGGCGCCGATCGCGTCCGCTGGTACTTCTCGTTCCGCAGCCCGTACTCCTGGCTGACCTACCGGGAGTTGACAACGCGCTACGAGGACGTGGCCGACGCGCTGGACTGGATCCCTTACTGGGAGCCGGATGACCGCAGCCAGCGGATGCTGGCCGAGGCCGGTGGCCGCTTCCCGTACGTGGAGATGACCCGGGAGAAGCACCGCTACATCCTGCAGGACGTGCGGCGGCTGGCCCGGTCCCGCGGGTTGTCGATCACGTGGCCGATCGACCGTACCCCGTGCTGGGAGATCGCCCACCTCGCGTACCTGGTCGCGGATACGCACGGGATGGGACGCGAGTTCGTCGCGTCGGTGTACCGCGAGCGCTGGGAGTACGGCCACGACATCTGCCTGCGCTCCACGATCGCGGCCATCGGCGACGAGCTCGGACTCGACGCGTCGCGGTTGGCGAACGCGGCCGACGACGATGCGGTACGCCGGCAGGGGGTCGACGTGCTGCTGGCCATCGCTCGCGACGGGGTGTTCGGCGTCCCGTTCTTCGTCCGGGGCTTCGACAAGTTCTGGGGGCTGGACCGGCTGCCGGACGTCGTCGCACTGGTCCGGGGTGAGGTGGACGGGGCCTACGGCCCGGTCGAGGAGACCCACCCGGACGCCCTTGCCCTGGACTCCGGCCACGCCGGTGGCTGCGGCTGACGCCTTACTGGTAACCGACTGGAGGTGCCCGACGTGTCCGTACGTGGGCTCGTTGACGTCCTGCCGCTGACCCCGCTGCAGGAGGGTCTGCTCTTCCACACCCTGTACGACGAGCGGTCCAGCGACGTGTACGTCATCCAGCTGCTGTTCGACCTGGACGGGCCGCTGGACTCGGGCACGTTGCGCCGCGCGGCCGAGGCCCTGCTGTACCGGCACGCCAACCTGCGCGTCGCCATCCGGTACGAGAACCTCACCTCGCCGGTACAGGTGATCCCGCATGACGTGGCCCTGCCGTGGACCGACCTCGATCTGTCCACTATGGATCCGGTCGAGCAGCCGGCGGAGCTGGCCCGGGTGCAGAGCGAAGACCGCGCGCGGGGATTCGACCTCGAGCGGGCACCGTTGGTGCGGTTCACGTTGGTGCGGTTGGGTGTCGCCCGGCACCGGCTGGTCCTGACCTGCCACCACATCCTGCTGGACGGCTGGTCGACTCCGGTCCTGGTACGCGAGCTGTTCGCGGTGTACGCCAGCGGTGGCGACGTGTCGGTGTTGCCGACCGTACCGCCGTACCGGGACTACCTGGCCTGGTTGGCCCGGCAGGACCGGATAGCGGCGGAGCTGGCCTGGCGCGACGTGATGGCCGGCGTCGACGAGCCGACCCTGCTGGCACTCGGCCGGGACACCGAGGACCCGGGACAGCTCCGGCGGTCCATTGTGGACCTGCCCGAGGATCTGGCCCGCCGGCTCCGGACGCTCGCCCGCGACCACGGCTTGACGATGAGCACAGTGGTGCAGGGGGCGTGGGGACTGCTGCTGGGTGTCCTGACCGGTCGCCAGGACGTGGTCTTCGGGGCCACCGTGTCCGGCCGCCCGGCCGACCTGCCCGGCGTCGAGACCATGGTCGGCCTGTTCATCAACACGCTCCCGATACGGTTGCGCGCCCGCCCCGGCGAGACGGTCCTGAGCCTGCTCGAGAATTTGCAGGCCACCCAGGCGAGACTGCTCCCCCACCAGCACGCCGGGCTCACCGAGATCCAGAGCTGGCTCGGTACCGGACAGCTCTTCGACACCGTGGTCGTGTTCGAGAACTACCCCCTCGACCCGGCCAGCGTCCGCACCGACGTCGACGGCGTCCGGGTGAGGCCGGCCGGTGGCCAGGACGCCACCCACTATCCGGCCACCCTGGTCGTCGCACCGGTCGGTCAGCGGCTGCGGGTGCGGCTGGACTACCGCCCGGAACGGTTCGACCATCCCGGTGCCGATGTCGGCGGCTGGCTGGTCGCCCGGTTCGTCAGGATCCTGGAGCTGATCGCCGACGACCCGGCCCAGCCGGTACACCGGATGGACGTGCTCCTGCCCGAGGAGCGCCGGGTTGTCGGCTCCGGCCGCGACACCCGGGAGCAGCCACTGACCAGCACGGTGCCGCAACTCTTCGCCGCGCAGGTGGCGCGGGCGCCGCTGGCGGTCGCCGTGACCTGTGACGGCGTCGCGCTCACCTACGCCGAACTCGACGCCCGCGCCAACCGGCTCGCCCACCTGCTCATCGACCGCGGCGCCGCACCCGAACGATTCGTCGCCCTGGTACTACCCCGATCCGTCGACCTCGTCGTCGCCGTCCTGGCCGTCCTGAAAGCCGGCGCGGCCTACGTACCGATCGACCCCGACCAACCCGCCGACCGCATCGACTTCATCACCACCGACACCCGACCGGTCACCACCGTCACCACCGACACCCTCACCACCGACCGGGCCGTGCTCGCCAGCTACCCCGACACCACCCCCGCCATCGCCCTGTCCACCCGCCACCCCGCCTACGTCATCTACACCTCCGGCTCCACCGGCCGGCCCAAGGGCGTCGTGGTCACCCACGGGAACGTCACCCGGCTGTTCTCGATGACCGACGCGTGGTTCGGGTTCGGCCGCGACGACGTCTGGACCCTGTTCCACTCGTACGCCTTCGACTTCTCGGTCTGGGAGATTTGGGGGGCGCTGCTCTACGGCGGCAGGCTCGTCGTCGTACCCGATGATGTGCGCCGCCGCACCGACGACTTCCTGGCGCTGCTCGCCCACGAGCGGGTCACCGTGCTCAACCAGACGCCGTCGGCCTTCTACGCGCTGATGGAGGCGCAGCGCCTGCGCGGGCGGGACAGCGCACCGCTCGCCTTGCGGTTCATCGTGTTCGGTGGCGAGGCGCTGGAGTTCGGCCGGCTGACGAAGTGGTACCGCAGCCAGTCCGGTACCGGGCCGAGGCTCGTCAACATGTACGGCATCACCGAGACCACCGTGCACGTCACGTACTTCCCGGTGGACCGGGACGCGGTCGACGTGGGCGGCAGCGTGATCGGCGTACCGATCCCGGACCTGCGGGTGTTCGTGCTGGACGAATGGTTGCGGGTGGTACCGCCGGGGGTCTGGGGCGAGCTCTACGTCTCCGGCGGCGGGGTGGCCCGGGGGTACTGGGGCCGCGCGGGGCTGACCGCGACGCGGTTCGTGCCCAGCCCGTTCGTCGTGGGGCAGCGGATGTACCGCACCGGGGACGTCGGCCGGTGGCGCGCGGACGGCACGATGGAGTTCGCCGGGCGGGCCGACGACCAGGTGAAGATTCGCGGGTACCGGGTGGAGCCGGGCGAGGTGGAGGCCGCGCTGGTCGCCTGCGCCGGCGTGGCCCAAGCGGTGGTCGTCGCGCGGGAGGACGTACCCGGAGACCGCCGGCTCGTCGGCTACCTGGTGCCGGCGGCGGGCACCACAGTGGACGTTGCCGGTGTGCGGGCGGAGCTCCGCGGGCGGTTGCCGGCGTGGCTGATGCCCACGGCGTTCGTGGTGCTGGACGACCTGCCGTTGACCCGCAACGGAAAGGTCGACCGGGCGCGGCTGCCCGCGCCCAGCACCGTGGCTCCTGGACCGGCGGGCGTGGCCGGGACTCCGCAGCAGGAGATCCTGTGTGACCTGTTCGCGCAAGTGCTCGGAGTGGTAGGCCGGGTCGGGGCCGGCGACAGCTTCTTCGACCTGGGCGGCCACTCCCTGCTGGCTACCCGGTTGTGCGGCCGGATCCGCGCGGTGTTCCGGGTCGAACTGCCGGTGCGAGCGGTATTCGAAGCGCCCACGCCGGCGGCGCTGTCCGCCTGGCTCACCCGCGGCCTGCCGGCCCGGCCGGCGCTACTGCCGGCCGACCCGCGGCCGGCGCGGCTGCCGCTGTCGTTCGGGCAACGCCGGCTCTGGTTCCTCAACCGGCTGCAGGATCCGGCCCTCTACAACATCCCGCTCGTCCTGGACCTGTCCGGCCCGCTCGACGTCGACGCGATGGCCGCGGCGCTCACCGATCTGGCCACCCGGCACGAGTCCCTGCGCACCGTCTACCCGCACCTCGACGGCCGCCCGTACCAGCAGATCCTGCCGCCCACGCCGGTCCCGTTGCCGGTCACCGAGACCACGCCCGATCGCCTCGACGCCGAGCTGGCCGCGATCGCCGGTGCCGGGTTCGACCTGCAGACCCAACTGCCGCTGCGCGCCCACCTGTTCACCACCGGCACCCACCGGCACACCCTGCTCATCCTGGTCCACCACATCGCCGCCGACGGCTGGTCACTGACGCCACTCGGCCACGATCTGGCCGCCGCCTACAACAGCCGGGTCGGTACCGGCGAGCCTCCACAGTGGACACCGTTGCCGGTCCAGTACGCCGACTACACCCTCTGGCAGCACCAGCTCCTCGGCGAGCCCGACGACCCGGGCAGCCTGGCCCACCGGCAGCTCGACTACTGGACCGCCACCCTGGCCGACCTGCCCGAGGCCATCCGCCTGCCAACCACGGCCGCCCGGCCCGCGATCGCCACCCACCACGGCGGCAGCCACACCACCACGCTGCAGCCGCACCTCGCCCAGCAGCTCGCCACGCTGACCCGTACCCACCGCGGCACGCTGCTGATGGTGGCCCAGGCCGCGCTGGCAACGCTGCTCACCCGGCTCGGCGCCGGCACCGACATCCCCATCGGTACGCCCACCGCCGGCCGGGTGGACGAGAACCTCGGCCAGCTCGTCGGCTTCTTCGTCAACACGCTCGTGCTGCGGACCAGCACCGCCGGCAACCCCACCTTCAGCCAGCTCCTGCAGCGGGTACGGGACACCAACCTGGCCGCGTACACCCACCAGGACCTGCCCTTCGAGCAGCTGGTCGAGGCGCTGAACCCGACCCGGACACTGGCCCATCACCCGCTGGTGCAGATCATCGTCACCACGAACCACCACACCCCGCCGGCCGCCGGGTTCGTCCACCTCACCAGCGCGCCGCACCCGACCTCGCCGATCCACATCAGCCGGTTCGATCTCAACCTGACGCTGACCCACTATCCACATGCGACGAACTCGCGCACGCGAATCACCGTCCACTACAACACCCAGCTCTTCACCGCCCCGGCCATCGCGCAGCTCACCGGCCGGTTCATCCGCATCCTCGAGGCCGCTGCCGCCAACCCCGACCAGCGCATCGGCGACATCGACCTGCTCGATCCGGCCGAACGCCACCAGGTGCTCGCCGGCTGGAACGAGACTCGCGAGCCGATCCCGCCGCTCACCGCACCCGAGCTGTTCGCCGCGCAGGTCGCCGCCCACCCCGACCGTCCGGCGGTCACCGACGGGGCGTACGACCTCACCTACGCACAGCTCGGCGAGCGCGTCGACCGGCTCGCCCGGCTACTCGTGCGGCGCGGCGCCGGACCGGACCGGCTCGTCGCCGTCGCGCTGCCGCGCGGCATCGACCTGGTCACCACGCTGCTGGCCGTCCTGCGCTCCGGGGCGGCGTACCTGCCGATCGATCCGAACTACCCACCCGCTCGCATCACCTACATGATCGACAGCGCATCTCCGGCGCTGCTCGTCACCAACGCGGAAGCGGGCGCGACGCTGCCGCCGACCCCGCACATCCCGCGGGTGGACGTCTCCACTGTGGACGCCCCCGGCCCTCCGGAGGACACGGTACCGCTGCCGTATCCGCACCACGCCAGCATCGCGTACGCCATCTTCACCAGCGGCTCGACCGGGCTGCCGAAGGCGGTCGCCGTACCGCACACGGGGTTCAGCAGCCTGCTCGCCACTGTGGTACGGCAGTGCCGGGTCGGCCCCGGTACCCGGGCCGCGCAGCTCGCCTCGCCGAGCTTCGACGGTACGTTCACCGACCTGTGTATCACTCTGCTCGCCGGCGGGACCGTGGTGGTACCGCCGGACCGGTTGCCACTGCCCGAGCTGGTGAGCCGGTACGCGCTGACCCACGTCAAGGTGCCGCCGGCAGTGCTCGCCGCGACCCGGGAGGGGCGGCTGCCCGACGGCTGCACGCTCGTGGTAGCCGGCGAGACCTGTACCGAGGAGCTGGTCGCGCAGTGGTCGCCGGGGCGGCGGATGCTCAACGCGTA
>Ga0075420_100001719_pt1 | contig 18639 bp, 20 predicted proteins | sample SoiMetdeltSBSDD4_FD_75296 | JGI IMG/M metagenome (GOLD analysis project Ga0075420, IMG submission 75296) | Bulk soil microbial communities from a Populus tree surrounding site in Tennessee, USA - Soil MetaG P. deltoides SBSDD4 | ecosystem: Environmental > Terrestrial > Soil > Tree plantation... | reverse complement strand
ATAAAAGGCGAAGTGGAGCCGGCGGTGAGGAAGCAAAACGAGTAACTAAGGAAATAGACTCAACAATACTTGATCGACTTCCAGAAATTCGACGAGCAATATTAAAGACAGACTAGGGGGATAGGCTAATAATCATATCATCGACTAAAGTTGATAGACAAGAGTAAACTAATCACTATATGCTAATCAGAGGAGGAGATTGGTCTTCATAAATCCAACATTCATTCGAAGAATGTCAATCACATGCGAAGTAGCACATCAAAACATTTCTATTCTGTTATTCTTATTAGTAATGTAGTCTAATATTAGACATGAGCACTGAAAGGAATAAGAACCCACAAAAACGAGATCAGGCTCTAAATGATGCGACTAATGGGCAGTTAGGCGAGCAATTAAGACCTAAACCATTAGGAAGAGGAGAATACTCAGAATCAGAAACTGATAAGAATATCAGAGATTCACGTATCAGAACCGCTCGCAAGATGTCTCGAGATATGTGATGTTAATACCAATACGAATGAAAACCGGCCAATACATGCCCTCATTGTAAGCGCCAACATAAATCTCGATCCGTAACTTTGATATAAAAAATTCAATTTCAGTTTACCGCTTAGCTCAGATCGTGACAAGTATTAATGGGCCAATGACTCAAATTCAGCAAATCTATCAAATCCTGTCACAGTTAATCTACAAACCATCAGTCAAGGGTTCCGTAGGTGAAAAGGTTTTAGTAGAGATATGGCCCGGAGATTTTGGCAGGGATATTATCACACCGCTTGGCGGAGCTGGCAGGGAAGACTTCTAGGTGGCGGAGCAATTAACGGGTCGCCTGACGGAGGAGATGATGGAGATGATGGAGATGATGGAGGTAGTGGAGATGATGATGGAGATGATGGAGGTAGTGGAGATGATGATGGAGGTAGTGGAGGATTTTTTGATGGTGGCAACTTCTTTGACTAACTTTTACCCTTATTCTTTTCATACAAGCCCTCCATTCCATAGTGACCTCGTGCAGACATGGTTTATTTCTTCGGTTTTGTTAACAAGATCAAATCTTTAACGTCAATATTCAAGGCATCGAGATCATTTTGTTCCTTAACTCCAACTATAGGTTCCTTACACTTCGGACACAATTGATAATATACAAATACGTACATGCCTCTTGTATTACTCCCCATGAGTTGGGTACGCATTTGGGGAACAAAAATTGTCTGACAATTAGAGCATACTAAATCCATTTTTATGTATAATTTAATTATCAAATATAGCATTTTGTGCTGAAGTATGACTGAAGTATGAACCAATTTTATCGTTCTTGGCGGTTACCTAGGATCTAGCGGGTATAATAATGATAAGATAATAATGAGTCATATAACAATAGTCGTTGTCCATTTGGTCCTATGCATTAATTGGTTTAGTGGGGGGAGTAATCTCGACAGCATCTATGACACTAACCGAAATTCCGTCATGGAGAAGATGGGGTCTCCACGGTGTCTTTGAATGGCACGAAAACCAGATCCTATCGTTTGATACGTCCTGTTTCTTATCATACTCGTAAGGATGAAAATAAGACAACTATTCCTTTCAAGGGTATATTCTTTCTTCATTTCATAAATGGTAGCCTAGCAGGAATTGCCTTTCCATATATTGTTTATTTTGTGCTTGCTCCATTGGGAGCCCCCAATATTGCGCAAGTATATCTACTAGGTTTACTTTATGGTTCTATTCTATGGCTTCTTACACTAGCACCGATACATAAACCAATAACTGGCCTTTCACCATGGAACCACCCTTTAGGTCATTTACCAGCACTTGCGAGTTTTGGCGGGCATCTCGTATACGGAATTGTCTTTGCAGCTATAGTGGGTATTCTTAATGCGTAGTGAATACATGGTGTTGTGCGCACATAAGTTTCTTGAATACTCTACGCCAACAGCTTTATGAATGGCACTGATGTTGAATTCTTTTGCTTTTTCTAATACTTTGGAAAACTCTTCAGTATTTTGGACTCTGTAGCCTATGGCTCCAAAACTTTGAGCAAGTTTAACAAAATCAGGTTATTGAATTTAGTATACACTTTTTTCCAAATTCCACTGGCTTATTTTGAAGATAATTTCTCAAGAACACTGCTTTACCTAGCGTAAAAGTGGTTAACTATCCACCTATGTCGCTAGCTCACCATTTACTTATGTCGCCAGTAATATGCAAGTTACTCTGAGTTCCTACAAAAAGTTGCGAAGTCAATTGCCGACAGCTTCTTCAGGTTCTCATTAATCTCCGATGGAAATAGAAAGGAATCATCTCCTATCCCCTATCCTCCTATTCACTATTCGGGGTGACAAAATCTTTAACTTCTAAAGTATCGAAGTCTGTCCACATATTACTTCCGACCAACACAAAAACCTGAAAGTGGAGGTGTGGTAGATATGTGTATCCTGTCATTCCAACTTTGGCTATTTCTTCTCCTGCTCTAACGTATTGACCAACTTTTACTTTTGAACTATTGTAGCTCAAGTGATCATATCGTGAATATTCTCCATTTGAGTGCATAATTACAATAAAGTTAGTATGCCTCCAATTACTTGGACTAGCTCCTCCTGTATTAGAAGTATCTTTAACAGAAGTTACTAGTCCATCCTCTGCTGCAAGAACAGGTGTTCCTATATCAGCTATGAAATCAATCGCATTTCGAAGTTTGCCTACATGAGCTGGAGATGAAGTTCTGTCTATACGTTGTAACAGATCTTTTGGCACAGGTAGTTTGTACTTATTGACAGCACTCATATTGGTTGTCACTTTTTGTTTTGTTTTTGTTTGTTCTGAGATGTTGTACAAATGTGAAGTATTCCAAGCGCTGCTCCCTCCTGTGAATTGCTTCTGGGCGGTCATTGAAGTCTGAATTATATTTAAAACCATAGATGAAATGGTTTGAAACAGATTCTCTTGTATATCGTTATACACATTACTTCCTTCTACATCAAGATATTAATATAATAAAGTCTGTGTCGGGGAGGGAGGGTTTAATGCCGCATTCTTATATACGACTATAGTCAAAATCCTAGTTAAAATCCTAGTTCTATCAGATGTATTCGCTCGTATGCCTTGCCTATGCTGTATCCTTGGCTTGATTACTGAAGTCTGTGATTTATGGACGTTATATAAAGTTAGAAAATACTTGTTTAAAATAATATAAACAGACGAGTTGCTACGACATTAGGTAACAGGATGATATGATTACGATAACACGCTAGCCATTATCCCTATAAAGGATATGATTGACGCTATAGCACTATGGGTTATAAATTCCCTTTTGTCGTTCCTATCTGCGAATATTATCTTATACTCACTACCAAAGAATTCTTCATCTAATGTTATATGTCGCTAAAGACAAATAAAGGAGAAGGGCCAGTCTAGCCTCTTTTCCCTCTCATTTATGAATCATCTCGATTTAAAATATTATATTCTACTTCAGCGTATAATATAGAGTAATAGAGGATAGAAGTATGTGATAAGTTTCCAAAGGGAAACAAAAGCATACCAGGGTTCAAGAGATTTCGACAGTAACCTGACTCCTCTATTACAAAAAATTAATATTTCTAAATGTCTTATTTTGCAGTCAACGCCATAGGAAAACATAGTCCTCGGGAGACTCAGCGAATACTCTCCAATCATCTTCCGTTGAGCCTCCCGTGGTTTTTGAATTCGATGATCTATTCGATGATTTTTTGGACCAGCTAGTATAGTTCATACCATTAATATGGGTCAATGTTTAAGAATTGCTCCCCTTCTTTGACACGCAGGGGACTCAATCTCTAGGTACATGGTTGAGTCTCCTGCGGTAAGTTCTCTCAATTTTGTATTCTAACAGTAGTAAATAATCGAGTAATTCATAGCTAAAGATTTAAACTTATTAACGCTTAGTCTCTCAGAGCTGCAGTAAGAGGGTCATACTAATTTGTCTGAAGATAAGTCAGGAAAGCATCGGTGGAGAGATCCCGTTGTTCTGGTGCCTATTATTACAGCAATAATAGCAGCAATTCCTGCTTACATATTGTTGATCCGACCAGCAATTGAAGATTTACAATCGCTGACCTCTGAACCGACTCCGATACCTAATACTAAACCTACTCCTTCTGTGAATCCACTAAGCGTCACTACAGACAAAAAATCTTATGGCTTTGGGGACCACGTTATGGTTAGCGGATCAGTAGGCAAACCGGTGAAGGGAAAAACTGTAAGAATAGATGTATACGATCCTACAATGACCGTCTTTGAACCATATGACTCCGATGTTCCTGATTATGTTCCCCAGACTGATATACAAGTTACGCCCGACAATGAAGGGCAATTCTCCTATCGATTTCCCACCGAAATTTTCCTGCGGCAACGGGTTAACGGTACCTATACTGTTGAAGCAACGTACGGAGATATATCCAATAATGCAACGTTTTCAATGAGGTAACCCGGGTCTTCTATGGAAAAACAACGTAATTACGGTTGTAAAATATTCGGACGATAAATCTAAACCTCAGACCGTGGCACTTGACTTTGAACATAACACGAAATATGCCCAGCCCATTCTTGACAGGAAGATGCTTGAGCTGGGAAATCCACCTAGTCACGACGACACTAAAGCGACAATGTCAATTGCTGATGAATTAAGTAAACTTGCGAAACTAAAAGAACAAGGAGTTATAACTGAAGAAAGATTTTCGCAGATGAAAAGTAATTTGATGAAGAGGACTACCGAGTGGTTAGAACATTGAATCTTATGCATTATTGATTGCCTTATTACTATTCTTTGTCTAATCACTAATTGTAAGATCACATTACGAATTAAATTACAAACACAAACTTCAAGAAGCATACACAAATACCATCTTATCTATTTCTCAACTCATACTGTTATCAACATGTCATAAATAATTTAAAACTGAAATCTATTCGAAGTATGAGAGAAAGATTATTTCTTAACCTACTCCTCATCTTATTTGCGATCTTCACACTATCGTATTTCGGATACCAGAATTACTATTCAACTGATAACCAAGCCGCACTAGGCCAACTAGATAATAACGAAACACAGGATTCTACTAATAGCTCACAACAAGTGGTACCACAGGAGCTACCGAAGTCACTGGGTGTAAAAATTAATTATCCCATTGCAAACCAGGAAGTACCTGTTGGAAAGCTCAATATTTCTGGGAGTTCTACTGATACAGCTTCAGAGGACTGCAACGTATTTGTAGACTTGAATGATGTCAAGCCCTTCCAGAATGCGACTGCCACAGGATTAGGAGGAAAAGGTGATTACTCTAATTGGACATTTTCTTACACCGAGAAGTATAGACTGATAACAGAAGGAAAAAATGAATTGACGGCAAAACTAACTTGTAACGGAAATGATTCGATAAATAATAACGGAACAAATAATATTGCAAACGAAAAATCGAAATGGTATAGTATCAACGTAACAGGCATAGCGGTCCAGGCACCGGTCAAAATTAATCAAAATCAAACCCAAAATCAAACCCAAAACCAAATACAGCTTGCAAGTAGCACTCAAGAACAAAAAATTGCCGCTTTAAATGACAAGGAATTGACCACTCCTCCAGAAGAGACCCCAAAATCTATAAAAGAAGTTGCACCTGAAACCGAATCTTCTACAAAGGTTACAGATGCTGAAGTAGAGACGTCGGACAATATCAGCCCGCAAAATGAACAAAAAGAAGAGGACGTACGCGATGTCGAGTCAGGCTTACCTTCGTACCCTGTTGAAGATGATAGGGTATCGTCTAATGGCGAACTAACTGCAGGCAATGAGCGAGAAAGAATAGATCCACAATTCACACAAACTTATGATTTATCCGATGAGGATCAGGTAGGAACCCAAGTAATGGATGGTGAAGAGGATTATGGCGATATCAAACACGAAAGTGAAGAGTCATTATCTATGCAAGATGAACATGAATCTCAATTGCAGGTGGATCAAGAGGAGCGGACAGAATCACCAGCGGAAATATATGAGTTGCCAAACGGCGATGAACTAGAAAGCCAATCAACGGATAATGAAGGTGAATTCAATGATATCAAGTCTGAAGATGAAGAGTCTCTATCACTTCAAGACGACGTAGAGACGGAAATCCAACCGCCACTACAATTCTTTGATTCTGACAGTTCGGTAGCGGGATCTGAAGTTGACGAGCAACAAATAATTCATAGTGACGACAACAAAGAAGAGGGTTCTGAAGACATATACTCGATGATAACGGGTAATCAAAATGAAGGCGACGATACAAGAGACATGTTGGAAGGAGGTCATGATGATTTGGAAGAAAACTCAGAGAATATAATCGAGAAGGAAATTCCATTGGTTCAAACCTATAACGAAGATGTCAAGAATGCCATTGAACAAAATCAGTAAGGGTAAGATTTGTCACAAGATTTACATCCGGGCCAATCATCCTCTGCACGATTAAATCATCAGCTGTAACTTATCCCTTTTAAGAGGCCAGAACTATTTTGCTTAGCTATTTTGCTTTAACTGATGTCTGGATACACATGAATACCAGAACATTATCGGTCATTGTACCTAATAGCTAAATCACTATTTACATTTTATAAGTAGGCATCTGGTATAATGGGTATTGACTCAATGTCAAATATGCAACTCGCATTTTGGAAGCCTTGAATGCGTCTATTGTCGCAGGTCAGTTTGTTCGTCATGTGTAAACGATAGCAAAACAAAGTGCATAAAATGCAATGCATTAAAAAAACTTCCATCGCACTTTCTCAAATCCAATTTCAGATACATTCTGATGTTCATCGCGATTTGGTTTTTTGTCTCAGGTCTATATCCTTTCCCTTACCTTCTTGCAATAGGAGTTCCCGTGGACTTTAGAATCATACAACCCGTATTAATCGCAACGGGCCTGATGATGATACCATTTGTGTTTATGATGTTTGCCTGGAAGAAGAGGCCTCCACCAAGTTGAAAATATTGTGACTCCTAATTGCATCCTGAGAAAGCAAGATTGTATGGTGTACCGAAATAGATCCAAGAACATTAAAGAATGCCGTGCAGAGTCAATATCAATCAATTTTTCCGATCCTTTTTCATATAGAAATGTGTCGAGAACCATTTGGCAAAAATTGATATGCACTTTTCATTTTCATGAGTTGGCACATGAAAACAGATCCGATACTTTCTTGTAAACCTAAACTCGAAACGAACGGAAGCATGATGAAGTGAAGTGGATGGAGCATATGCCGACTTAATGCCAAACTTTCTTTAGATTACACCTATCAAATTCATCTATTCACCGATTACTTTTATCAACACCCTCTTGTTTCTCCGACCATCGAACTCGCCGTAAAAAATCTGCTCCCAGGGACCGAAATCCAATTTTCCACCAGTTATGGCAACAATTACCTCTCGTCCCATAACTTGACGCTTCAGGTGTGCATCAGCATTATCCTCTCCCGTATCATTGTGCTTGTATTGGTCAGTAGGTGCATGAGGCGCCAGCCGTTCAAGCCATTTATCATAGTCATGATGCAGTCCACTCTCGTTATCATTTATGAAAACACTAGCCGTGATGTGCATGGCATTTACTAAGCAGAGACCTTCCTTTATTCCACTCAGTTCGACGGTCTCTCTTACATTTGGGGTAATATTGACAAAAGCACGCCTTGTGGGAATATTAAATGTGAGATATTCTGTTTTGGATTTCATTAACTTTGAAAAAATTCGAGGATATATATGCTTATTATAATACCAGGTTATTCTAGAGTACCATATTACCTGGAAGTGAGAACACTCTCATATCCTGGTTCGTGAATCAGCTCACTGCTCTAGATATAGTTAGGACCCAACACAGTGTTAATGAGCCCGCTCTAGTGCTGTTTTAGTTAGCCGTGGGCTTGTTAATGTTAGGCCAGCATATACTTGTTCAATTCGAAAGTATTCATATAATAAAAAGGAATTATGAACAGGAGTTAATATTTTACAAAAAAATAGCTTGTCCTATCAAATCAGTGGATAAAATCATTATATATATGTGATTCACAATGGTAATAATGGCTCAGATTTATAATATAGCTATTGCTATGGCTCTACTATTTGGAGTTACTGGGCTAATAATTACAAATGTAGGACCTGAAGCACTTGCGCAAACGCGAGAGACAGCAAACAAGCAAATGGACGAAGCCATGAAGGCCTTAGATTCAGGGGATAATGCGGCAGCAGAAGAGGATATGACAGAAGCAGACAAGACCCTGCCCGAAGGACAGGCAAAGTTCCACCTAGGCGAAGCAATTAAGTCCTTACAAGCTGGCGATGTCCAAGGCGCAAAGATCCATCTAGAGGCGGCCCAGAATAGTCCACAGTAATACAGTACTAAAAGAAGCCAGCAACAAAAATAGAAACTCAAAAAATTTTATTTATTTTTGAATATGGACAGAGATACGTTTAGTTATTGTATCCAATATTTTGATATGTGAATTAGAAATGATAGCTATTGATGGTCTACCCCAATAGAACGAATCAGCGCAGGGCTCTAAGTATTGGAAGTGTTTTGTGAAATGGAGTTTTGCTCGTCAAGCACATCTTGGATAACGAGCCATCGTCATTCAGTAAATCCTATATCCTAGCATGATTCTCTTAATTTGCAGTTGGAGAGAAATAAGGCTTACTTATATGCGATATTAATATCGACGTGCGCATTTTTGTCATCTTTACAAATTCTCTCAGCTCAGGCCCAAGAACAGGCATCCCCTGAGGACAATGAAGGAAAGGGTCAGGAACACATTGAAATTCAAATCCCGCAACAAATGGAAGAGCCGTCAGGGACTGTAAGCATTATTAGTAATAGTTCATACACTGATTCTTCTGGAAATTTACGCATAGATGGGGAAGTGTATAACGAAATGCCGCTAAAAACAGCAATGGACGTTCAGGTTATTGCAACTTTTTACGATACAAATGGTAAGGTTGTCAGAACCACCAGGGCATTTACAGAGCCAAAAGACCTACCGTCAGGGGAAAATGCAACATTTGACGTGCCTTTGTACTCGGCTAACATACCTCAAGCGAATAGTTATGAGCTTGCAGTTGCCTGGAGGTAAAGCGAACGACTCAAACTATCATGTGGTTCATTGTGATTAGGTGAAAAAGTCCACTTACACGGAACATTATAAAAGAATATCTATTCTTTGGTATATGATCATCGAGGTAGAATCCACCCGTTCAACTACCGTTGCTTTTTTACACATCGACTTTAGATGTAGTTACTCTGTTTTTATTACTTATCTTATTCTTAGTTGTCTTCGCAAGTACATCTTTTTTAATTTGGAGAGGGCCAGAACGAGTATTATTACTGTAAACACAGCCAGAGATGCCTGAATGAATGAAATTATCAATCTATCGTAGGGATCCTCTAGGAATATAAAGTGAATGGGAGCAACAAAAATTATTAAAAAAGCACAGACAGCTAGTACCATTAGCCATATGAGTGAGAAAAATGACAAGAGTGCAGTCTGAGACAAGTCAGTGCATCTCCAGAAAATAGTATTGGATGAAGATTGATACAAACGAAAGGATTGATGAGAACGCTGCCAACATGAATATTTGATGCACAATACTATCCTCTGAAAGTGGACCTCCAGTAAGGATGAGCCTCAACAGGGTTACAGGAGCGCCTTGTTCTGATGACGCAGCCAATTTGTAATCTTCTGTCAATATTGTCGGACGGGATTTGACTTCTCTGTGCTCGACAATTCGTTTAACACTCGATAGAAATAGAAAAGAATTCATGACTGCTGGAAGAAGGGCTATGACTCCCACGATCTCTGAACTACCTGCGATTGCAACAGAGCCGTACATCGCTCCAAGTAGTAGAGTCCCAGAATCCCCAGGAAATATCCGACTTGGATATTTGTGAAATTTATAGAAGGCAAGAGATACAAAAAAAAGGGGTAGCGCCGATAAGAATATTGTATTATCGCCAAAGATGGCAATACTGATCAAAAGGGGAATAGAAGTAATTATAACAAATCCACTTACCGCTCCATTTAGGACATCTATCGAATTTATTGTATTCCCAACTACAGGAACTGCAATTAGTATAAGTGGGATATATAGAAGTGGAATGTAAGCGGTTCCAAAAATCAAGTTCAGATAGCTGTCGTGAGCCCCCAGCACTACTAGAGGAATCGCGGCAAGCACTAATGCCGAAGGCTTGAACCAGCCCGGCATTACTCTCTTGTCGTCGATATAGCCAATAATAAAAGCAATCACGGAGGTTAACAGGATAGCAACAACTCTCAGATCAGCAGTGAACATATACAGGATAATTTCAGCTATCCCTATTCCTGCCACCAGCACTGGCCCAGCTGGCCTTGGTATTCTTGGTCTTTCAGCCTTGTGATAGTCTTGTACCACCTCGCCTTTAGTAGTCAAAATCTTGATTAAGCTAGGCATCAGTACTAAGACGGAAAAGAAAGATACCACGGATACAACGACTCCATACAATATGATGTCGCTTAAAAAATTGAAATTGAGCATTTTACTTCATTTGTAATAAAAGGTCAATCGCCTGTCTTACACTAATTTCTGTTTTCAAGCTGTTCTTTTATATTCTTTGCAATCGTAGGACCGATATTAGACACAGAAGAGAGTTGTACTTCTGACGCATTTGCTATCTTGGTAAGTTCTGTGAACCCAGTGTCATACAATGACCTGGCTCTGACCCTACCAATCCCCTTCAGTCCCACAAGGTTCAATAGTTCCTCCTTTACCCCATACTTTATGCGAAGGCGTAGTCTATGAATCTCCAATAGCAAATCTCTGCGTCTCATTATTTTTGCTACCTCATACAAAGAATACACCAGCCAATCAGCTATCTCGACTATTCTGTGCATATCACCGGGTTCCACTCCTAACTTGTCGCTTAATATTTTATCTGTCGATTCGTTGATCCATTTGTATAATGCCCAAAGACTACGAGAGCATTCAAATTCATTTACTGGAAGGATAAACTCATTCCTATTTTCCTCTATGTCGGTGCAAAATTCATCTATATCCTTCTTCCTTAATGTGAACTTGGGGTAAAAGTCCGGGGTCTCAGAGATGAGATGCAAAAAGCCAAATGTGTGGTTGTGACTTTTTTTATCGTTGTTGATATGGGCAAAATTTCCCATTTCATTAGCGGCATGTATTAAGGCTTCATGACTGCGATCAGTATTGTTACTGAAATCACGAATAGGTTTTATGTTGGCACCGATCTTATCTTCTACTGACTCTATTGCGTTCCTAAATTGTACTCCTGTCAAAGGATCAATATAGAGCAACGAAATTTGCTTCCCAAACTCTGTAGAGACATACCTATTGTTCTTGGATTTTATACATGATTCAGATTCAAGATAGGAAATTGCAGAATCAAGCCCGGATGTAATACTTGCCTTACCTTCGTTTTGAGCAATCAATGTACTTCCGAACAAATCATAGATCTCAGATTTCTTAATGCCTGGCATGCTAGAAATGGTACTTAGAAGATGAATTCGTAGTGATCGATCGTTTGTGAGTTGAGAGCGGATAGGCTCTGGGGTACCGAGAATGTAATGATCATAAATTTCCTCCGCATTCGCGCGAGCGTCAGAAATGATTATGGCTTCACCAATGGTATCATATTTTGGTCTTCCTGCGCGACCACAAATCTGCTTATATTCCAAGACGCTAATAGGCATATTCCCCCCGTATTCCGCGTCGTACCTAAAAACGCTAGCAAGAATTACCCGTCTAGCAGGGAGATTAACGCCAGCTGCCAAGGTTGGGGTTGCAGTTAGTAATTTGATTACGCCTCTTTTAAACGAAGTTTCAACTAAATTCCTCGTTACAGCTCCCAAACCGGCGTGATGAAAACCAACCCCCTTCGATACTAATTCTGACAGAACCCTTGTAATTTCAGTATCTTCTCCTTTCTCGGAAATCTGAAATGCTGCATCAGCAGCTGATTTTCTTTCTAGTTTGTCGAGCTTACTGAAGATGGGGGACGCAGCCTTTTGTGCCAACGAAATCGCCCGCTTTCGAGTTTCACCAAAAATCATCACCTGGCCGCCATCCTCGATACACTTTTCCGCAAGATCAATTGCAGCATTAGTGGGGCTTCCAGCATACTTGATAACTTTTTTTATTCCTGACCCTTTACCGTCATTCATACGAAGTGAACCTTGATCATATACTCCTTCAACTAATTTTGTAGGTCTCCAATTGCTTTCTATGAGCTCACAACCAAGCCATTTTGCTATTTCTTCGGAGTTATTTACAGTTGCGCTCAGAGCTAAAACTTGTGCTTGGGAGTACATCTTGCGTATCTTGGTTAATATCATTTCAAGAGTCGGTCCTCTTTCGCGTTCTCCTATCAAATGGATTTCATCTGCTACAAAAAGACCAACTTCATGGATCCATTCACATCGATGCCGCATTAGGGAATCCATTTTTTCGTTTGTTAATACAACGACATCAGCCCTTGCCAATTCTCCCCCAGCTGAACTATAGTCACTGCCCGCGACCTTTACTTTGATAGCCCTATCGAAAAGATTCAAGTCCTCCATAATGCGAAAGTCTTGAAATTTTTCTGTAGCTAGGGCGCGAAGGGGGGTAAGGTAAACAACCCTTAACCCTTTCAGCACGATATTCATCGCTGCAATCAGGGCTACCAATGTCTTTCCGCTTGCAGTCGGAGTAGTGATTAACAAATTTCTTCCATCCAAGAGCCCTTTAGATAATGCCTGCTCTTGAGGAGGATATAGAGAAGAGTATCCCAAATGTTCGAGTAGAGGCCTAATCCTTGGATCCAGGAGCCTTGGTTTCTTGTTCATTAATCGAAACTAAAGACAAGACTTGCGTATCTGCTTATTAATTTTCTTAATGCAGTACAAGTCAGCGATCGGTCAAATGTATTGCCGAATCTGCGGAACTCGAAATTATCGGTTTTGGTTTTAATTAGTCTGTCTGTTCATTGTAGAGTGTTCCATGATCAATTTTAGTTCGATAATTTTAATTCCCGCATATCACACATATATTTTTGTAACGCCTGAGGAATTTCTACTGATCCGCCATCGGTTTGGTAGTTTTCGATTATGGAAACCATGGTTCTCTCAGTCGCTACTAGCGTACTGTTCAAAGTATGAACGAATCTTGATTCGTCATTGACATTGTCTTTAAACCTTGTTCTGAGTCTGCGCGCCTGGTAATCCAAACAATTAGAGCAGGATACCAGCTCTCGATAGTTGTTTTGTCCTGGAAACCAAGCTTCTATATCATAAGTCTTGGCTGAAACCTTACCGACGTCTGCTGAACATAATAACGTAGTTCGAAAAGGAATACCCAGTTTTTCATAGAATTTCTCAGTCAACTGTAGCATTTTCTCATGTTCCTTCCAAGAATCTTCTGGACGAGAAAATACCACTTGCTCTACTTTTTCGAACTGGTGGACTCTGAAGATCCCCTTCATATCTCTGCCATGTGCACCTGCTTCTCTTCGAAAGCAAGGACTTACGCAGGAATATCTCAGCGGTAGGTATTTGCCCTCCAAGATTTCATCCATGTGCATTGAAACAACCGCATGTTCAGATGTTCCTATTAGGTAGAGATCCTCTCCATCGATCTTGTAGATTACCTGTTCAAAATCTCCTAAAATCAGTGCACCTTCCATTGCTTCTCTTCTGATCATAAAGGGTGGCTGCGTGAGTGTGTAACCACTCTCCAACAAATAATCTAATCCGAAATTCAAGAGAGCCTGATTCAATTTCACGAGCTGATTTTTTAGGAAATAGAATCTCGCACCCGAAATTTTTGCAGCCCTTTCAAGATCTATTAAATCAAGTGAGGTAGAAATATCAATATGGTCCCTTGGGGCCACAATCGTTCTGGTCTTTCTATCCCCGTACTCCCGGATAACAACGTTTTCATTTTCGCTTCTTCCCACAGGCACAGAGTCGTGCAGGATGTTGGGAATAGACATCATGAGGTCTTGATACTTTTCTTGAGTCTCATTTTGTTCTTTTTCCAGATCTGAGATTTTGACGGCTAGATTCTTCATTTCATTTATTTCATTATCTATACGGTCGATATTTTCTGAACCTTTTTTCTTTTGGGCTATCGATTGGGCTAGTACATTTTTCCTATGTTTAGAATCCTGCAGGTCAACAATCAGTTGACGACGCTGCTTGTCCAAGCTAATAAGTCTATCCAGCGGAAAATTCACGCCACGTTTATTTAGCATACTTTCAATAATATTCGGATTCTCTCTCAGTAACTTTGAATCAAGCATTGTCTATCACTTTCCTTGCAATTGACATGTGCTCCAATACCTCATCTACTGTGTTCAAGAGTGTGTTAATGCCAGCTTTACTAAGAAATTCGAGTACTAGAATATTATCTCGTGATGACATTTTCATGGACAACCCTTTTGGAAAGTTAACATTGTCAGGTACTAAAGCACTCATGATTGCCCGCAGCTCAGATTTACCTGAAAGCATTATCTCGATGTGTACCTTAACCTCAACTGGTTTTGGTAGAGGATTCCGCAACCTTACTATTTGCAATTACACTCCTAGCATTGGACATAAAGATATCCAATTTAGATGACGGGATGCTACATACCGCATTGTTGTCATTTCCCCCTCCATTTCCTCCTACTCCTATTGAACATTCGTTAATCAAATCACCCACATTTAACTGAGATGTGCTACCCACACATTTTCGAGCGGAAAAGGTATAGCTATTTCCTCTATCTTCTTGATTTAGGGTTCTTATGAAAAGGAACCGTCCAAATAGTGATGGTGATCCAGATAGAATAGTTGACACTGTTCCAAGCATACCTTCTGATATAAGACCTTCACCATTTACAAAGACAGTATGTTTACCATCATCAAGATATCGCCACTTATCATTGAAAATTGCAGAAATAGATCTTTTCAAAGTTGAAGAATAATTTTCGATCAATTGTTCAGCTTCTGTTAATGCTTTGCTTCGGTCTCCAATGCATAATGCAACCCCTATTCCTGCCTTGTCGAGCAGTCCGCATGCTTCAAGCAGAGTACCAAATTCTCGCGCATCTTTTAAGATGCTCCGAGCATCTTCCCTAGAAAGCCTGTAATTGTATCCTAGAAGATTATCTGCTATTTCTGCAGATTTGGTATTAGTTGTTGTAATTATGTATTTCGCAATTGCATCACGGACAATGTTCTTCTCCTCAGGCGTAAAATCTGAAAGCACCCGCCATGCGTCATTATCTTTCATCTTTATTCCCGTATTCTCGATTATTGAGTATGCATTCTGTACATTCCAAGTGAGTCCATGGATATATGGATACGAAGTCAGTGAAAGTGATTCATGCAAAGGAACCATCTCACGAGCATTAATCAAGAGATCCAGTTCAACTTCAACTAGGTGAAGTGACTGTGCCTTCTTCAAGATCTCATGATTCATTCCTACTAACGCTCTCTTTTCTCCAGAATCTTGTCTATCTCCTAATGCAGCGATCACTGCCAGTGCAGATAGGTCCTGATTTCTCTTATCTAACATTGTTGCAAGGGTATAGCACAGACCACCCGCGGAAATCTCTCTCTCACCGTCAAGTCCATATTTCCACGCATTGATTATTTGACTGTCGTAATCTCGATGCGTACTATCTTCACTAGTTTCTGCAAGTTCCCTGTGATCAATTACTACCCAATTTTCACCAAACAGGCGAAACAATAAGTCAACCATTTTGCTCCCAAGTCCGAGGATCATATAGAAATCACGCCCTTCAGACTTTATTTCCTGAATCACTTCCAAATTAAGGGATGGTACTATTCTGAGAACACATCTAGCTCCCATTCGTGAAAGGGTCATTAAGGCAATACTGCCCGAGGCGATTCCATCAGGGTCAAGGCACGTAACAACCGAGATTTCGTTTCCTGTCTCGATTACGGTACTAATTCTTTCAGAGATAAGTTTTAGAGGCTGGTAAAGGTCCTGCCTTCCCATGTTATCTTATTCCAACTGAGCAATCATGGCAGAGTATTTCCAGTTTTTAGCGAGTCTTCCGCTTCGCTTATAATACTTAGAAAGTCTGTGGATCTTTGCTTCTATCAGTTCCAATGAACGGACATTCCTATGATCGGTATTGTGATTCTTTATGTGTTTTTGGAGCCCAATTGCTTTTTCCACAAGATTTCCCAAGTCCTCGGGGAGCTCTTTTTTTACGTCCCCATCTGAAAGCAATTGAGTAATTGTCTTACCAGTGATAGGTTTGACCAGAGGTATTGCATGGTGGTCCCTGAGATTAAGACCGATCTCACTCGGAGATAATCCCTCCTTTGATAGTGATATTACTAGGGAGGAAACCTCACCAGGTGTCATGGTTAACCACGTTGGAGGACTGGGTGAGGCAGGTCGAGTTGAATGTGATTTTCCACGTGTGTGAGCGTGAATTCTTGCCATTTCTTTTTCTTTATAATGGGAACTAGATATATATCTTAAATCCTGTTGAGCTCAAAATTAAATTACACAAAAGTTAAATAAGCGAATCCGGGAAGAATTATCAGTATGGAAAAGCCAAGTAGGATGGCTCTGTCGACATTAGTCATTTTAGCAGGCTCTTCACTTATGCTACCAACAGCGCTGCAATTTGCCGCAGCACAGTACGGATCGGCTGGCGACACTACCCCTGGCAGCATCGAAGAACAATTAAACTTAGCAAAAGAAAAAATATCTAACGCGAAGCAGGCCGGAGCTTATGGGTCGGGAACACCTATGTTAGGAACAAATATTGACGAAACTGTACTTTTTATCGCCATCATGGTAGCTATATTTGGAGCAGTGGCGGGAGCATTCTTTTACCGGAGTAGAACTACTAGAAAAGCAACAGCCTAGTCAAATACTTCACCACTTTTTTGTTTTTTATTTATTACTTGTCCAAGATTAACATTCTAATATTCCATAGAGAATTGCATTGCATTTTCGATTTGTACCACAGGACTTGATAATTTGTGATCACTCACCTTTAATGTACTACTTCCGTTTCCCAATTCTATGTGGCCTTCTGATTCAAGGCATGCCATGATTTAGCATGAGATTGAAAACTCATAACAACCAAAATGTATATATCATAGATTTAGTCTGACGTAATATAATAATGGATGCTATTCTAGGAGCTGTGACAATGGTAATAACGCCGTTCAAAAATCTTATAGCACAGATTGGTCCCGCCTACGACCCTTTGTTCTACGACGTCATGGTATATATTTTCGGAACTATGCTGTTCGCAGTGTTTCTTCTTAGCGTCATAGCATATTGGCTGAGAAGAAAGGGGCTTGGTGGCGGTTCCGCAAAAGAAAAATGGACACAGGAGCTGGAAAGGTATTTCGAACGGGAGCAAATAGGTCTAATTCCAGACGAAAAACACCATTGGTAGATAGGTTCAACCCATAACAATTTTTAATATTTCCTTTGTTTATTTTTTGTTAGCTTTCTCGATTTGATTTGAATAGCTATTTCCATAGATCTTTATGAGAGAGATCCCAATAGCTGTACTACAAGTGCTGTCTTAAAGCGGCTGATTTATTTAGAGGTTAAGAATGATTTACAAGTACAGTATTGGAGAACAAATAAAAAAGAGTAGAGTTTTGCTCTGACGGTTCGTGCTTGCTATTCTCTCTATATTTCCCTATATGACTTGCCATGGTCTTGTAGCAAAAGTTACTCCAAGCCCTGCACCAATAAGGATTACCTGATAGGCTACGTTCCCCCAAGGGACAGGCTTTAGTATCGCTGGACCTGTTACCTGAACTGTTTGACCCGGTCCTAAGCCTGGGCCTACACTTGCTATGTTAAGTTGGGTATGCATATGATATATTCCGGGTTCGAGTGCTCTTACAGTCAGCTCATAAGGCACAGTTGCTTGTGGGGGGATTTCGAACACATTACCTGGTGGATCTCTTGACATGAACTCCCATCTGTTGCCAGCATTAGTAGACTCGCTAAATACAGATAACCATGCTCTGAGGGGTCTGTTTACTAGGCTCTGTAACGTACCTGTCACTGTTAACTCGTCCCCTGTGTTTATCGTCTGAGCAGACCATGTTTCATCTTCGATTCTTACGAATCTACTTTGAAGCTGTGCCTGAACACCATGTGCATCCGCCTCGGGGATAATTGGCATGTAGGCAGCAATTGCAGAAAGAAGTGTCACCGCTGCAAGAGTCGTCACTATCAACATCTTGCTCTTTACCATATATAGTATCTACAAATCCCTAAACATACAAAGATATATATTTTGCTACCTTCAAAGCCTGCGTTAGCTATGCTGAGCATATCAGCCAAGCAATAATGCTAGGCGCTACCTGCGGCGCGAATATTATACAGAATGGTCTGAAACTATCTAGATCTTTGCACAGATCTGAAGAGTCCAACAAGGAATTGGAAGAAGATCCAACTAAAAGGTACGCTCAATTAATATATGAGATAACCGAACCAATCCTTGAGCAATGGCCCAAATACCAGCACTAATACCAAAAGAAGTGGAAATCCAGAGACTAAAGAAGATTTACATAATGGTTATTATGTTGGGTTCAATCGCAGCATCAGTC
>Ga0075420_100001718_pt1 | contig 18639 bp, 12 predicted proteins | sample SoiMetdeltSBSDD4_FD_75296 | JGI IMG/M metagenome (GOLD analysis project Ga0075420, IMG submission 75296) | Bulk soil microbial communities from a Populus tree surrounding site in Tennessee, USA - Soil MetaG P. deltoides SBSDD4 | ecosystem: Environmental > Terrestrial > Soil > Tree plantation... | reverse complement strand
ACGGGTCGCCAGCCCCGTGAGCGGGTCGCGAAGATCGGGGACGGTGACGTCGGCCCGGGCTGTCTCCGGCGGGGTGCCAGATGGCGCGCCTGCCGATGCGTCCGTCGCCCGTTGCGGTGCAACAGCCGGATCAGTCGTGGGTACGGACGAAGACGGAGCGCGTTGCCGGTCGGCTGCCGGCGTTCGCGCGACGTGCATCGCGAAGCCCGAGGTGGCGAGGGCGTACGCGCCAATTACTACGGCGAGCGTGCCGCTCAGATCACCAGAGACGAAGGCGCCCGCCGCGATGGCGACGCCACCAACTCCGAGGATCAGCGCGATGGAAACGGGTGAGGTACGAGCCAGAGCAGCGGTGACGAGACGCACGAAGTCGAGATGCCAGGTCGAGAGGATCGGCGGGACCTTCGCGCCCGCGTCGCCGAGGACGCCCGCACTCGGCGGCGGGCGATCTTTAGACGCACACGCCCCCTGCCGAGCCACGCGGATCGAGCCACATTTCTCGGCATGACCATCCCGCATATCGAATTCGGGGCGCCGTGGGTCCTGCTCCTCTTGTTGCTGCTGCCCGCGTGGTGGGTGTGGCGGCGACGCCGCCGTCCATCGGCGATCGTGTTTTCGCGGGTCGGCGTGCTTGCGAGCGGTCCGCGCGCCGGGCGCGGAATCGCGCGCACGCTCGTCATCGCGCGGAACCTCGTGCTCGCCGGACTCGTGACAGCGATGGCGCGTCCGCGCTCGGCGGGGCGGGCGGAGCAGTCGACGACGGAGGGCATCAACATCGTCATTGCTTTCGACATCTCCAGCTCGATGCTCGCCGAGGATTTCCAGCCGCAGAATCGCCTTGAGGTGGCGCGCGAGAAGGTGAAGCAGTTCATCACCATGCGGAACAGCGACCGCATTGGTGTGGTCGCGTTCTCGGGTGAGGCGCTCACGCAGGTCCCGTTGACCACCGACTACCCGGTCGTGATGGCGGCGGTGGACAACCTGCAGCCCGGGCAACTCGAGGACGGGACGGCGATCGGAACGGCGATCGCGACGGCGGCGAATCGCCTTCGGGACGCCCCGGGGAATTCACGCGTGATGGTGCTGCTCACCGATGGCGTCAACAACCGCGGCTCGATCGACCCCCGAACGGCGGCGCAGGCGGCCGCGGCGTTCGGCGTGAAGATCTACACGATCGGCGTGGGCACCGAGGGAATGGCGCCGGTGCCGGTGGGCCGCGGGGTGTTTGGTCTCCGCTACGAGAATCGCCCGGTCGAGATCGACGACGCGTTGCTCACGGAAGTCGCTCGACGCACCGGTGGTCGCTATTTCCGCGCGCGTGACGCCGCGGCGCTCCAGCGGATCACGGAGGAGATCGATCGACTCGAGCGAACGCCGGTTCGGACGCGGATCTACACGCAGTACTCGGAGCTGTATCGCTGGCCGCTCACCCTCGCGCTCGTCGCGCTCGCGCTCGAGCTCGCGGTCGGTGCCTGGCGCGGGCCGCTGCCCTGACCGCTCGAGTGGCCGCGTTCAGGCGGCGCGAGCCGGCGCGCTCAGAGCAGCTTCTTCCAGCGGAGTAGCACGACCAGCGCAATACCGATCGCGAGCTGGAGTACGAGCATGGACCAGAAGCCGTACGACGAGTCGGCGAGCGGGATCCTCGAGAAGTTCATCCCCCACATGCCGCTCACGACCACGAATGGAACGCTCAGCGTCGCGATCACCGACAGCCCTTTCGTGATGGACCCGAGGCGGTTCGACACCTGCGTGAGGTAACTATCGAGCGTGCTGCTCAGGAGCTCACGGTAGTTATCGAGCGAGTCGTTGATCCGTAGCACGTGGTCGTAGACGTCTCGGAAATAGAGCTGTGCTTCGGCGGGAATCAGCGGGGTCGGCCGGTTCGTGAGCACGTTGAAGATCTCCCGCTGCGGCGCGAGGTATCGGCGGAGCGACAGGACGGTGCGCTTGAGCCCGAAGATGTCGCGAAGCGCCGATTCATCGAACCGCTCGAACACCCGTGACTCGAGCCCATCGACGAAGTCGTCCACGCGGTCGAGAATGGGGAAGTAAGCGTCGATCGTGTTGTCGCAGATCGTATGGGCAAGGCGGGCCGGCCCGCGGTCGATGAGGTCCGGGCTCCGGCGTACGAGATCCGCTACCGCCTCGACCGTCTGCGAGAACCCGGAGTGTACGGTCACGACGTAGTTCGCGCCGAGGTAGATGTAGAGGTTCTCGGTCTCGAGGTCGTACGGGTCGGTCGTCGTGTCGCAGAACCGCACCGCGCGGAGCACGATGAACATGTAGCCGTCGTACGCCTCGATCTTGACGCGGCTGTTCGGGTTGAGCGTGTCCTCGATCGTCAGCGGGTGGAACTTGAAGAGCTTCTCGAGGATCGCGTGCTGGTGGCGGCTCGAGCTGTCGATGTCGACCCACAACCTGGTCGCCGGGTCGCTGAGCGCGTCGATGATCTCGCGAGGCGGGATGTCGCGCGCCGTTCGCCCGCGGGCGTCGTGGAGCACGCTGCGCGGCATGTGGCGATCGACGGCGGTGCCGCCGTCGATTGGCGTTAGGCTCGGGACGCGGGCTGGCGTGGTCACGGGAGGGTAGCAGACGAGCGGTCGTGAACCGCGTGCGGCGGGCCCTCGGCCTGCGCAGGCGGAGCGTACCGGGAAACTAGCGTCCAGTTCGGGTGGCGTCATGAGGCGGTCCGCTTTCTCAGGGTCGGTGTCGGGCGGGACGCGCCCCGCGTCGCGGCGCCGCCGCTGCGTGCGACGCGTGTCAGAGGGGTGTCAGACCACTTGTCAGGCGACGAGCCCGACCGAGACATAAGGCGAGCCGGCCGACGTCCCGATCCAACAGCCCGATTCCTGTTCCGCGCCCCGCCGGGGTGCTATCGTGCGATATGCCCAGCTTGCCCACACGTCAGGTCGCCGCGCCGCGCGTCACGCTTCTGGCGGCGCTGCTGACCCTGACCGTGATTCTCGTGGGGTCGCTCGCGTACGAGGCGCACGATGCCGCGCGGTCGCACCGCGTCACGGCCGAGCGGGCCTTACGCGACTACGCGTCTGTCGCGGCCTGGGAATACGTCGCGAACGTGCGGGAACGGCTGGACGTCGCCGCGAGCCAGATCCTGTCGCCGGTGACGAGCGTCCGCGCCAGCTCCCCGTACGAGGTGCTCGCGCCCCCGGACCTCATGACGCCGGGCTCGCGTGACGCGCTCGCGTGCCAGAGCTCACGCGGAGATTCCGGCCGCGTCGTGTTCCGGGTGGACCTGCGGGACGGCTCCGTCGCGACGGGCGCGACGCGCCCGGACACCACGTTCCTCCGCTGGGTTCGCGACACCGTCATCACGCACACTCGGCTACGCTACCGGCCGGAGATGCGACACGCGGCACTCGCCGACCTCGCGAAGTCGCCAGGCCGCGTCGTGTTCTACGGCATACGGTACGCGCAGCACGGCGCGCCGCTGGCCGCGTACGGGTTCACGAGCTGCCCGCGCGCCGTCGGCGATGGTGTGCTTCGCGATGTCATGGCGGCGCGCCCGCTGCTTCCGGGCTCCGTGACCGGAGGGACGGCGAATGACTCTCTCGTCGTCGTGACCGTTCGCGACGCGACTGGCCACGAGTGGTTCCGTTCTGCCGCCGACACGACGGCCAAGGGCGCGGCCTACGCAAGCGAAGTCGCGCTCGACGCCGCCGGACTCCCACTCATCGTGCGAGCGGCGCTGCGGCCAGCGGCGCCTGAGCTCCTGCTCGTCGGACGTCCGCGCGGGTCGCGGCTGCCGCTTCTCCTCGGACTGCTCGCGCTCACGGCGGCGCTCGCGTCGATCGCCGTGATTCAGCTTCGACGCGAGCACGATCTCGCTCGACTGCGGGCGGATTTCACGTCGAGCGTGTCGCACGAGCTCCGCACTCCCCTCGCGCAGATCCTGCTGTTCGGCGAGACGCTGCAGCTCGGACGCGTGCGGTCAGACGCGGACCGGCGACTCGCCATCGAGACGATTGTCCACGAGGCTCGCCGTCTGATGCGCATGGTGGACAACGTGCTGCATTTCGCTCGCAGCACCGAGGGGCGGGTGCGCCTGGAGCCGACGCCGACCGAGCTCGGTCCGCTCGTCGAATCGATCGCCGCCACGTTCGCTCCTCTCGCCGCGGAGCGCGGCGCGTCCGTGATCGTGGTGGTTCGCGAGCTCGTCACCGCAATGGTCGACGCGGGCGCGTTTCGGCAAATCGCTCTGAACCTGCTCGAGAATGCGCTCAAGTTCGGTCCTCCGGGACAGACGGTGCGGCTGACGGTCGGCCGTGTGGGGGATCGGGCACGCATCGTCGTCGAAGATGAAGGCCCCGGCATTCCGCTCTCCGATCGCGAGCGCATCTGGATTGCGTACGTTCGATTGCGGCGCGAACAGAACGCGGGGCTCGAAGGGAGCGGGATCGGGCTCGCGGTCGTTCGCGAGCTCGCGGAATTGCATGGCGGAAGCGTTCACGTAGAGGACGCGGAGCAGGGCGGTGCGCGCTTCGTCGTCGAGTTCCCGGCGGCCGACAGCGAGTCGGCGACGCCGGCCACACGCACCCCGCTCCGTCGTGAGCGGAGTCGTGAGCGGTACGGGTGGGGAATCCGATCGAAGAAGCGGGTTGGTTCCGACACGGACCGATCGCAGGGACTCTAAGCGGATGCCCGTCATTCTGCTGATCGAGGACAACGAGAAGCTCGCGCGTGGGCTGCAGAGCAATCTCGAGTTCGAGGGGTACGAGGTGGTCGCCGCGAGTGACGGCGCGACCGGGCTGGAGCTCGCACGAGAGCGCACGCCGGACATCATTGTCCTCGACCTGATGCTCCCGGACACGGACGGGTATCGCGTGCTGCGTACGTTGCGCGACGATGGGAACACGACGCCGGTCCTCGTCCTGACGGCCCTTGGCGAGGAGGCTGACAAGGTTCGCGGCTTCCGCTTCGGCGCGGACGACTACGTGACCAAGCCGTTCGGGCTCATGGAGCTGCTGGCCCGCATCGACGCGCTCTTGCGACGAGCGTCGCGACCGAACGGCGACGCGCCGAAATCCAGCGCCACCGCGCCCGCGGGGTTCGGCGACGTGCGCGTCGACATGGCGCGGCATACGGTCACTCGGCAGGGCGCGATGGTGGCGCTGCGTCCGAAGGAGTACGATCTGCTCGTCGCGCTGCTCCGCCGGAACGGGCAGGTCGCGACGCGCCTGGAGCTGCTCAAGGAAGTCTGGGGCTACGACGATTCGGTCATGAGCCGGACGGTCGACACGCACGTTGCCGAGCTGCGTCGCAAGCTGGAGATGGACCCGGCGAACCCGCGCCACATCCTCACGGTGTTGAAGACCGGGTATCGGCTCAGCCGAGACTAATCGGAATCGGGAATCGGGAATCGAAAACCCCCGGGATGGCACGCTCGCGAAGAGCGGCATCCCGGGGGTGTTTCTAGTCCCCAGTCCCTAGTCCCCAGTCCCTAGTCCCCAGTCCCTCGCTCGGCCTGACAGATGTTCGAGCGCCTAACGCATTCCGCAGGGCTCCCGAACGCGCCGCGTACGCCGCCCGGACGACCCGCGTCGTGCGCACGGCACATGTTGGGGGCGTCAATCCCGGTGCGTCTGGAACGACCTCCACCCGGCCCCCCCCCAATGTCCATCTTCACCAGGAAGTCCATCGCCGAACTGCGCGTCGAAGCCGAGAAGGGAACGCTGCGACGGTCGCTCGGGCGGCTCAACCTCACGGCGTTAGGCATCGGTTCCATCATCGGCACCGGTATCTTCGTGCTCACCGGAACCGCGGCGTCGCAGAATGCGGGACCGGCGCTCGTGATCTCGATGGTGATCGCCGCCGTCGCCTGCGCGCTCGCCGGGCTCTGTTACGCGGAGCTGGCATCGATGATGCCGGTGGCGGGGAGCGCGTACACCTATGCCTATGCCACCGTCGGCGAGCTCGTAGCCTGGATCGTCGGCTGGGACCTCATCCTCGAGTACGCGCTGAGCATGTCCACGATCGCCGTCGGATGGTCCGGCTACTTCGTGAGCCTGATGCGCGATGTCGGCTGGCAGGTATCGCCGGCGTTCACGGCGTCACCCGGGGTTCCGGTGTTGCTGCCTGACGGTGGGGTAGTGGCCGGCGTGTTCAACGTTCCCGCGGCGGTCATCGTCCTCCTCGTCACCGCGCTCCTCGTGATCGGGATTCGTGAATCGGCGAACACGAACACCGTGCTCGTCGTGATCAAGAGCGCGGTGCTCGTAGTCTTCGTCGTCGCCGGCATCGCGTACGTCCAGCGAGCGAACCTCACGCCGTTCATCCCGCCTAACACGGGCGAGTTCGGCCACTTCGGGTGGAGCGGGATTCTGCGCGGGTCCGCGGTGATGTTCTTCGCGTATATCGGATTCGACGCAGTCTCCACCGCGGCGCAGGAGGCAAAGAACCCGCAGCGCGACCTGCCGTTCGGGATCCTCGTGTCGCTCGCGCTGTGTACGGTGCTCTACATCGCGGTTGCCGTCGTGCTGATCGGGATCGTGCCGTACTCGAGACTCAACGTCGCCGATCCGATTGCCGTCGGTATCGAGGCGACGGGCCTCACGTGGTTCAGCCCCGTGGTGAAGGTCAGTGCGCTCTTCGGGCTGTTCAGCACGATGCTCGTCCAGCTGCTCGGGCAGACCCGCATCTTCTACTCCATGAGCCGAGACGGTCTACTGCCGCCGCTGTTCCGCCGGGTGCATCCGCGGTTCCGCACGCCGCACGTCAGCACGGTCGTAACGGGCGCGGTGGTCGCCGTAGCGGCAGGCATGCTTCCGCTCACGACGTTGAGCCACCTCGTGAGCATGGGAACGCTGCTCGCATTCGCGCTCGTGTGCGTGGGCATCATCATCCTGCGACGTTCGGCGCCGGATCTGCCGCGCCCGTTCCGCACGCCCGGAATGCCGTGGGTTCCGGCGCTGGGCGCGCTCGTCTGCGTTGCGCAGATGGCGGGGCTGCCATGGGAGACATGGGTTCGCCTGTTTGTCTGGTTGGCGTTAGGGATGGCCGTCTATGTGCTCTACGGGCGCCGTCACGCAACGCTCGTTCGCGAGGCGAGGCTGCCGGAGCCGGCCGCGGCTGACTGACCCGGGCGCCGTATCGCGCGTTCCCTGACGTGGTGTCGGTGAAATCGCGGACTGTGCGCCGGATCACCGTTGGGTAGTGTGGCGTGGAGGCGCGCGGGCTCTTCGCCCGCGCGCCCCATCGGCTCTGATCGGAGGGACGCATGGGCACGCTGAGCTACCCGAACGCCGCGGACGCTTGCCACACACGCGACCCGGCGCCGGTTCCGCCTCCACTGCTCGTCGCAACGCGCGGCGACGCGGCGTCCGATGGCGCCATCGAACTGGCGGTCGCCATGGGCACTGCGTCCGGCGCCCGTGTTCGCATCCTCGCGGTAGTACAGCCGTCTCCAACCCTCGCGCCGGAGCTCACCGCGCTCGTCGCGCTCGATCCGACAGAGCTCGACCCGAAGTGCGTGGCGCGGGCCGCCGTCGAGGCGCAGCTCAAGCGCCTGGCTATCCCGCAGCGAAAGGTCGAGATAGAGATCGGGACCGGTGACCCGCCGACGATCATCTCGCGGGCCGCGCGCGACGCTCAGGCGGCGATGATTCTGCTGGGAGCCGACGACCACGACCTCCTCGAGCGGCTGTTCGGTGGCGACACGGCGGTGCGCGTCGCGCGAGCCGCTGATGTGCCCGTGCTCGTCGTGCCTCGGGGCTGCAGCCATGTTCCCGAGTCCGCCGTCGTCGCGATCGATTTCAGCGAGGCGAGTGTGCGCGCGGGCCAGGTGGCGCTGAGGCTCTTTCCCGACCTTGCCGCGGTGCACCTCGTTCACGTTGCGCCCGTTCCGCAGCCGGCGCTGGAACTCCTCGCCTCGATGCACGCTCGCTATGCGGAAGCTGCAGAACGGGCGTTCGAGGCTGTCCGAGAGGCGATGGTCCCTCCCGCCTACACGGTCGTCACGCGCCAGATCGTACGCGGGAACGCGGCGCGCGAGGTGCTGCGCGCCGCCAGGGAGCGCGGCGTCGACCTCATCGTCGCGGGCAGCCACGGCCATAGCGCGTTCGAGCGAGTGCTGGTTGGCAGCGTTGCAACGGCGCTTCTTCGAGGCGCGCGGGTGCCAGTGCTCGTGCTGCCAGCCGAGGCGGCTACGCACGACTAGCGCTAACTCGGCGTCAGGGATTCCCTGACGCCGGCGGATCGAATTTGCTGATTCACGATCGGTCGATCCCCGACTGAGGCGGGCCCCAGGGCGTGGGTAAGGTACGCGCACGCAGGTACACCCACGATTTCCAGAGTCCCGTCTCGAATGTCGAACACCGAACACACGAACCAGGAGTCGTCGTCGATCGCGCCCGAAATCGCGAGCCGACGTGCTTTTCTGAGGACCTCGGCGCTCTCCGCGCTCGCAGCGGGAGCGCTGACGGCGTGCAAGGGGAATACGGCGTCTGCCGCGAACGCCTCCACCGCCCAGAACGCGAACAGCACGAAGGGCGACGCGAGCGGCGGTTCCATGGGCGCGCACCCAGCCCCTGTCTCCGCCGCCGCGGCCGCCGAGGAGATGGACCGCATGCACGAGGCCGGCATCAAGGCATTCCCGGCGAAGACTGAAGGAAAGGGAAACGAGCTGCTCGCTCCCCGCCGCGATGGGGACGTGCAGGTGTACGAGCTCACCTGCAGCAAGGTCCAGTGGGAGGTTTCGCCCGGAAAGAAGGTCGAAGCGTGGGCGTACAACGGCGTCGTGCCCGGCCCGCAGATTCGCGTTCGCGAGGGCGATCGCGTGCGCGTCATCGTGAAGAACGAGCTTCCGGAGTCGACCGCGGTTCACTTCCACGGCCTCGAGCTTCCGAACGACCAGGACGGCGTCCCGTTCATCACGCAGCCGCCGATCAAACCGGGTCAGTCGTACACGTACGAGTTCACGATCCCCGACGGAAACTACGGCTCGCACATGTACCACTCGCACCATAACGCGGCGAAGCAGGTCGGGCTCGGACTGCTCGGTGCGTTCATCGTGGAGCCGCGCCGGCCGAAGCCGATCGAGCGTGTGGACGTCGACTACACGATGATCCTGAACGACGGCACGCACGGCTATACGCTCAACGGAAAAGGCTTCCCCGCGACCGAACCGATCGTCGCGAAGCTCGGCCAGAAGGTGCGCATCCGCTTCATGAACGAGGGGATGATGATCCACCCGATGCATCTGCATGGCATGCACATGACGGTGATCGCGAAGGACGGGTGGGATCAGCCGGCTCCGTGGAAGTGCGATACGTTGAACGTCGCGCCGGGCGAGCGGTGGGACGTCATCGTCAACTGCAACAACCCTGGCACGTGGGCGTTCCACTGCCACATTCTCCCGCATGCCGAGTCGGATCACGGTATGTTCGGGATGGTGACCGCGCTCATCGTGCAGAAATAGCTGGCCGACTCTGACCCCCACGCCGACGTCCATCGTGCAGCCCGTCTCGGAACGACAGCCGCCAATTCGGCGGTTCGGCCCCAGCCTCGACCGCGCCGCGCCTAACGCGCGCGCGGTCAGGGCCGCTCGGCCTGCCGTGCCGCGATGGGTCGAGGGAGTGCTGCGCGTGCCGCTCGCCGGAAAACTCGCCGGCGCGAATGCGTTGATCGTGATCGCGGCGACGGCGGCGGCGCTCGCGGTACAGGGGAGCGCGGGAGCCGACGCGCGTGTGCTGCTGATTCTCGGGCTCGCACTCGGTGGCAGCCTCGTCGTCAATGTCACGCTCGTGGTCATCGCGCTCCGCCCGCTGGGCGATCTCGAGGCCACGGCCGCGCGCATCTGGGAGGGGGATCTCGACGCGCGCGTGCCGCCATCGCTCCTCGCTGACGCGCACGTGCAGCGCATCGGCGGGACGCTGAACGTGTTGCTGGACGGGCTCACCTCCGACCGGGCCCGCATGCGGCGGCTCGCCGCGGAGGTGATCAGCGCCGGTGACCGCGAGCGCGCGCACATCGCGCGTGAGCTGCACGACTCGGCGGCGCAGTCGCTCGCCGCCGTCGTGTATCAACTCAGCGCGGCCGAGCGCGACATCGCCGAGCACGCCTCTGACGACGCGGAGCTCGCGGAACGGATCGCGAGCATCAAGAACATGGCGGCTTCCGTGCTGGAGGAAGTACGACTGCTCGCGCACACGGTGCATCCGCGCGTGCTCGACGACCTCGGGCTCCCCGCAGCGCTGCGGCGGCTCGGCCGGGAGATTCAGGCGTCGACGCGAGCGACGGTCACGATTTCCGCGGACGAGAGTGCGGTCGCGGTCCCGCCGACGCTTGCATCGGTGCTCTACCGGGTCGCGCAGGAGGCTGTTTCCAACGCGGTGCGCCACGGGGCGCCTAACGCGCTGGCGGTCCGGTTGACGACTACTCCCGCCCACGTGACGTTGGAAGTCGCCGACGACGGGCGCGGGTTCGACGTCGACGAGGCGGAGCGCCGGCGTCCCGGGATGGGATTGTTCACGATGCGCGAACGGGTCGCGCTCGTGAACGGGTCCTTCGCGATCGAGAGTCGTCCCGGTCGCGGTACCAAGGTGATTGTCACGCTTTCACTCGACCAACGAGGCACGACATGAGCGGGGATACGATTCGCGTCATACTGGCCGATGACCATGCGGTCGTGCGCGCGGGGCTCAGGGCCGTGCTCCGAACCGCGAAGGACATCGAGGTCATCGGCGAAGCGTCGGACGGCAAAGACGCCGTCGCGCTCGTAGAACGTCTCAAACCGGACGTCGCGATCATGGACCTCTCGATGGGAGAGGTCGATGGCAAGAGCGCCACGAAGGAGATCGTCGCCAAGGCGCTGCCGACGCGCGTGCTCGTGCTCACGATGCACGCTGAAGAGGACTACCTCGTTCCGCTCCTCGAGGCCGGCGCTGCCGGCTACCTCGTGAAGAGCGCGGCCGACCGGGAGCTCGTCGATGCGGTGCGAGCCGTGGCAGCTGGTGACGTGTACGTCCGTCCCACCGCCGCCAGCGTGTTGGCGAAAGGGCTCACCAAGAAGGATCCGCGTCAGGCGGATCGCGAGCGTTTCGAGAAGCTGACGGAACGCGAGCGTGACGTGCTTCGCCTCACGGCGCAGGGGTACTCCGCTCCGGAGATCGGCGAGAAGCTCTTCATCTCGCCGAAGACGGTGGACACGTACAAACAGCGCATTCAGGAGAAGCTCGGGTTCGGCCACCGATCGGACTACGTGCAGTTCGCGCTCCGACTCGGACTTCTGTCACAGTGACCTGAGCCGAGCCCGGGCCGTCGTGAAAGGATGATCGCGACGATCGGGCGTTCGTTTCGGGAAGGCGTGGAAGGCGTCGGGCGCGCCGGCTCGTTCGTGGCCGAAAGTGCCGCCGCTTCGCGCGATTTGCGGACGTGGCTGCCGCTCGCCGTCGCTCACGCGCGAACCCTCGGCGTCGACTCACTGCCGATCGCGCTGTTCATCGCGCTGTTCACCGGCATCGTGCTCGCCCTGCTCGCGAGCTACTCGATTACCGGTGCGGTGCCGCTCTACTTCGTTGGCACGCTCGTCGAGAAGACCGTGACGATGGAGCTCGCGCCGGTGCTCACGGGCCTCGCGCTCGCCGGACGGGTCGGCGCGAACATCGCCGCCGAGCTCGGGACGATGCGGGTCACGGAGCAGATCGATGCGCTCGAGACGCTGGCGTACGACCCGTACTCGTACCTCGTCGTCCCGCGCGTCGTCGCCGGAACGCTCATGTTCCCGATCATCGTCGGGATCGCGATGATCGTCGGCGTCGGAGCGGGATGGATCTCGTCGGTGGTACTGCTGGACCTGTCGTCGGCCGACTTCGTCAAAGGCATGCGGCTCTTCTTCACTGACTTCGACGTGCGCTACGGGCTCGTGAAGTCGGCGAGCTTCGGCGCGGCGGTCACGCTCATCGGGTGCATTCACGGCATGCGCGCGAGCGGCGGCGCCCAAGGCGTCGGTCAGGCGGCGACACGCGCCGTCGTCTACTCGGCCACCATGATCCTCGTGCTCGATGCATTCTGGGCCGTGGTCTGGCTCCTCGGAAAGTCACGATGAAACGCTCGAACGATTTCGTAGTCGGGCTCACGGTGCTCGTTGGTGTCGTCGCCATCGTGGCGGCGACGCTCTGGGTCAAGCAGGCGGACCTGCGCAACCGGCATGAGCGAGCGACCGCGCGATTTCGCGATGTCGGAAGCGTCCGTGTCGGCGCGTCGGTCGTGCTCCGTGGCGTGCGAGCGGGGCGCGTGGAGCGCATCGAGCTCGGTCGCGATGGCTGGGTCGAGCTCACGATGGCGCTCGACCCCAGCGTAGAGCTCCCTCGCGCCCCTGTCGTTCTGTTGAACGAATCGAGCCTGTTCGGAGAATGGCAGGCAACGGTGACCGAGGTGTCGGCCGTTCCGCGCGACGAAGTCGTCGAGCGCCAGCTCGCCGAAGCGCGAAGCGCAGGGGGAGACGCATGGCCAGGCGCGACCCTGCCCGATATTGCGCAGCTCACTGCCGTCGCCGGACGAATCGCCGGCGACGTCGCGTCGGTCGCCGGCCGGTTCGAAGTCGCGTTCGACGACCAGGCGGCGCGTGAGCTTCGCGGTTCGATCAAGAACTTCGCGACGCTCTCGGACGCGCTGTCGCAGACGGTCCGGCGGCAATCCACGAACCTCGACGCGCTGTCGGCCGATCTTCGACTCGGCATGCGTCGCCTCGCGCAGTCCGCGGAGACAGTGCAGCGCGTCGCGGAGCGTGTCGATTCGTCCACGGCAACCGGCGAAGTACGTCGCATCGTCGATGACATCGCCACGGCGGCGCAACAGCTCAAGGAAACGAGCGATGAAGTGCGGGCGATGTCGCGCCAGTTGACGCGCTCGCAGGGGCGACTCGAATCGGTGCTCACGACGACCGATTCGGTCATGCTCAAGATCAACGCGGGGCAGGGGTCGATTGGCCTGCTCGTCAATGATCCGACCCTGTACCGTCGCAGCGACTCGCTCGTCGTCGATCTGCGTGCGCTCGTCGCGGATTTCAAGGCGAACCCGAAGAAATACGTGAACCTGCGCGTGTTCTAGCCGCGGCGCGCTGTGGCGATCGGCCACGCTCGGCGTGTTTCGCCAGAGGCGTCGTCGATTGCGTGCGCGACATGTGTGCACCACGCGCGGTCGCCGAGCCGACGTTCGTGCGCGATTCGACACGTCGCATGTGACCGCAGTCACGCACCGTGTCAGGCGGTTCGGTTTCCGGAGGGGCATGATCGGCCGATGGCCGTTGGTATCGACGTTGCCTTACAGATGCTGCTCGCCTCCTCTCATCGACTCATGACCCACTCGCGCTCCGGACCGTCGACCGTGCGCCGCGCACGCCGTGTGCGGCGCGTTTGTCACAGGCGCGTGTGGCGGGAGACGTGAGGCCGGCACGGCCGTTCGCCGCCGACCGGCTGGGCGCGGCGCCCCTCCGACTCGTTGGCGCGCCGGATGCGCCTCCCGCCACGCTTGTCGAGCAGGCGCGCGACGCGGAAGCGCGCCGGCGTTTCGAGCTTGCACGCGACCTGTACGAACGCGCGCTGCACGGTTGTCGAACGGCGACCGACCTGCCGATCGCGATGTCGGCGCTCCGGTCGATCGCTCGACTCGCTCACGCGACGGGGGACGCCGGCGTCGCGCTCGACGTGCTGGAGACTGTGACAGCATCGGCCGCTGCCCGCGCCGACGAGCGCGAGCTCGCGCGCGCTGCTCTGCTCCGTGCACAGGTCCTCTGGGAGGTCGGCGAAACCACGAGCGCCGAGCACGAGGCGGTTCGCGCGGCGGATTGGGCGCGTCGGGCGGGCGAACGTGGTGAGGCAGCGGCCGCGCTGCGCGTGAGCGGAGCGTTGGCGGTCGCACGTGGCGCCCTCGACGACGCCATCGATCGACACGAGACTGCGCTGAGCGAGCTGCGCGCGGTCGGTCTCGCGGCCGACATGGCGACGACACTCGCGTTGCTGGGCGAGCTCTATGACGACGCGCGTCGGTGGAGCGAGGCCGACGCCGCCTTCCAGGAAGCGATCACGGTGGCGACGGCACTCGGCGACAGGTCCGCGGTCCTCGACGCCGAGCTCCGACAGGCGGAACTACTCGCTCGCCGCCAGGATCTCGACCGCGCGCAGGCTGGCTGCGATCGCGCGAGCGAGATTGCGCGACGTTTACGAGATGCTCGCGGGTTGGCAGCCACGGCGCGCACGGCCGCGATGCTCGCGCGGGAGCGTGGTGACTTCGCGCGCGCCGAGGCGAGACTCGTCGCGGCGGAAGGCGCGGCGCGGGACTGCGACGACCCGGCGCTCGACGCGGAGATCGCCGCTGAGCGCGCGGAGCTGTTTCATCGCCAGGAGCGCCATCGCGAGACCATCGTCGCTCTGAACCGCGCGTATCGATCGCTGTCGCAGCTGCGCGGGAGCGGCCCTGTCGCCGATTTCGCCCGGCGCACGCGACGCCTCGAGGCCCAGTTCATCGACGTCGTCCGACGGTGGGGGCAGTCGATCGAAGCGAAGGACCTGAACACCCACGGCCATTGCGAGCGGGTGGCCGATCTCGCGTGCGCGATCGCCGAGCGAATGGGTGTGTCGTCGCAGAGCCTGTTCTGGTACCGCGTCGGCGCGCTGCTGCACGACATCGGCAAGCTCGTCATCCCGGCGGATCTGCTGAACAAACCGGGGCGGCTGTCGGAGCCGGAGTGGTCAGTCGTTAGGCAGCACCCGGTGGCAGGCGCCGAGATGCTCGCCGACGTCGACTTCCCCTGGGATGTCCGGCCGATCGTCGAGTGCCACCACGAGTGCTGGGACGGCTCCGGCTACCCGCACGGTCTGGTCGGTGAGCGCATCCCGCTGGCGGCGCGCGTCGTCTGTGTGGCGGACGTTTACGACGTGCTCACGTCCGACCGCAGCTTCAAGCGGGCGCTCGCCCACGACGAGGCGCTCGACGTGATGCGGCGCGACGTCGGCAGGCAGTTCGACCCGGCCGTATTCCGCGCGTTCGAGGAAGTGATCGGCGAATGGGTGCGTCCCCACCCCGCGCAGTCGGCGAGCGAGAGCGCGCACGAGCGGGCGCCTCGCGCCGGTGGCCCGGCCGGTCGTGAAGACAACCTCACCGGCGTGCTTCCGCGTCGGGCGTTCGTCGCCGCGGTCGCCGACGCGTTGGCGCGTCGCCCGGGCGTCGAGCCGCGAACGCCTAACGTCTCGGTCGTGCTGCTCGACATCGACGGGCTCGCGCGCGTGAACGAGACGTACGGCCAACTGCAGGGTGACGACGTGCTCTGGGCCGTCGCGCGCGTCCTCCAGCACGGGCTGCGCGGCGGCGACGTCGTCGGCAGGTACGGCGGTGACGAGTTCGCCGTGTTACTGCCCGGTACGCCACCCGACGTCGCCCGCGAGGTCGCGCGCCGTCTTCAGGCCGCGGTCGCCCGGTTGCGGTCGCCGGTGCGGGCGGATCCCGAGACGACGATGGCGGTGACGGTGTCGGCCGGCGTGGCCTCGGCGCCCACTCACGCGGACGCGGCCGAAGCACTGCTCGCCGCGGCGGACCGTGCGCTGTTCGCGGCACGACGGGATGGCGCCAACGGGCTCGCGTCCGCCGACGACGCGTCGTTGCGACCATCGATGCCACGTCTCGATCTCGAACGCTTCGTGGGCCGTGTCGATGAGCTTCGCAAGCTCGTGGGCTGGGTCGACGCCGCCGCTCGTGGCGAGGGCCGGCTCGTGATGGTCGTGGGCGAAGCGGGCGTCGGCAAGTCCACGCTCGTGCGACAGCTCGAGCCAGAGGTTCGCGTGCGTGCGGGCCTTCTCGCCGTCGGCCGTAACCCGGAGTCGCCGGTGAAGGCGGCCTTCGCGCCCTGGTCGGAGATCGTTACCGCGGTGCACACGCAGGGCGCTGCGCCGGCTGGATCGTGGCCGGCCCTCCGGCGCATCGCGCCGGCGTTAGGTCTCGCAAGCGACGCCCCCCTGCCTGACGAAAGTCCGTACACGCTCCTCGAGCAGCTCGCCGGGTACCTTCGGGCAGCGTCAGCCATTCGACCCCTCGTCATCGTCCTCGAGGACCTCCAGTGGGCCGACCGTGCGACGTGGGACGCCGTCGAGTTCATGGCATCGCAGTTGGGCGACACACGCCTGCTCATCTGCGCGACGATCCGCGCTGAAGAGGCGCGTGAGGTTGCGGACCGACGCCGTCGCCTCGCCCGAGCTCCGGGGTTTGCGCAGGTGAGCTTGCGCCGTCTCGGTCGCGATGAGCTCAAGCGATGGCTCGAGACGGTGTTCCATCAGGGAGACATCGGCATCGAGCTCCCATCGTTCCTGCACAGATACACGGAGGGGAATCCGCTGCTCGTGGCGCAGGTGCTGCGCGCCCTCGTCGACGACGGCGGCGTGTGGTACGCGGGTACGCGCTGGGAGTGGCGGCCGCTCGATCAGATGCAGCTGCCGGCTTCGTGCGCGCAGGTCGTGTCCCGCCGCATCGAGCGCCTTTCGCCGCGGGCGTCGATGATCGTCTCGTGCGCGTCGCTGCTCGGACGAGCATTCGATGCGGATCTGCTCGTCGCCGCCGGTGCCGGCGATTCCGAGGCAGTGGAGGGCGCGTTGGATGAAGCCGTGACCGCCTCGGTTCTCGTGCAGGCGGAACGCGGACACGCCCGGGAGTTCGACTTTGCGCACGCGGTGCTCGCCAGCGCGGCACGAGCCGCCGTTCCCGAACGCGCCCGCGCGTCGGTGCACCGTCGCATCGCGCAGGCACTGGAGCTCCGCGCGCCGACCGCGGTGGCGGACATCGCGCGCCACTACCACGCTGCGGGTGACGACGCCGACGCGTATCGATACGCGATGCTCGCGGCCGAGCGCGCGGCGAGCGTGCATGCGCACGACGAGGCGACCGCGTGTCTTGGCGTTGCCCTTCGTCACGCACCTTCACCCGACGATCTGGCGACTGCACGCATTCGCTTCGCCACCATCGCCGAGTTCGCCGGCCGGTTCGACCAGGCGGAGGAGATGTGCGACCTGGCGCTCGACCACCTGTCGTCAGATCGCGACTTAGCCCGCACGATCCCCGTGCGACGTGTTCGTGAGCGCTTGCGTGCGCGACGCGGTCAGTCGCCAAGACGGACGCTCGATGCCTGTACCGCGCTGTTGGCGGAGTCCGAGATGGCCCAGTCCGACGGGGAGGCGACGGCGCTCCATATCATGATCTCCGAAGCGCACACCGCCCTCGGCGACCCTGAGGCGGCAGAGCGGTCGGCGCGTCGTGCGGTGCGCTTGTCCGCGGCCCGCGGCGATCGGCGTGCTCACGCGGACGCGCTGCTGCGACTCGGCGCCTCACTCCCGTCGGACCGGCTCGAGGAGACGCTCGACCGGTACCGTGAGGCGCTCGCGCTGCACATTCGTCTGGGCGACAGGCACGGGCAGACGCGCTGTTGGCTGGCGACCGGCGCCGCGCACGCGTCCGCCGGACGGTCCGGCGCGGCACGGGAGGCGAACGAGGTTGCGCTCGACAACGCGCGGCAGGCGCACGCACCCGATCTGGCGGCCGTCGCGTGCTTCGCGCTCGGCACGTCCGACTATCGGCTGGGCATGCTCGAGCGTGCGAGGGAGCGCCTCGAGGAGGCGCTCCGGCTGTTCACGAGCGTCCGTGCCGAGAGTGACCGAGCGGCGGTGCTGTTGATGAGCGCGCATGTCGCTCGTGCAGACAACCAGCCGACCGAGGCGCTCGCTGGGTACGACAACGCCATCGCGCGCGCTCACGATCTCGGCGAAGAGCTGATCGAAGCGGTGGCGGCGGCCGGTGCCGGGCACACGTTGCTCGATGCCGGCGACGCCGATGCTGCATCGCAGCGCCTCGGCCGAGCCGACGAGCTGGTCGCCACGACCGACGGGTGGTTCGGTGGGCGCGAGATAGTGGATGCGCTGGGGATCCGTCTCGCGGCGAGCGCCGGTCACGCGGGCCTCGCGGCGGAGCGCTTCGCTCAGGCGCTCGCCCGTGCCGAGCCTAACGACCCCTTTGCGGTGGCGTTCCTGGCAGCGGAGTGCGCGCCCGGGCTCGCCAGCGCGGGTGTTCGCGCGCTCGAGACCACGATCGACCGGGTACGGTACGTCGCGCTCGCGTCCGGATTCGACCTGCTCGCCGCTCGTCTCGGCCAGCTCTAGACGCGTCGTGCAAAGTGCAGGGCGACGCCGCCGAGCAGCTTCGTGCGAACTCCCTCGACGCGAAGGCCGTGCGCCGTGAGCGTCTGCGAGAACGACTGCCACGACACGAAGTGCTCGATCGACTTCGCGATGTAGCCGTACGCCACCGGCTCTCGGTGCCAGAGCCAGCCGACCACGTTCCCAGCGACAGCGAGATAGCGAAGGAAGAGCGCGCGCCACACGGCGGACTCGGGGCGATAGAAATCGAGCGTCGCGAGCACCCCACCTGGCCGCAGCACCCGCGCGATCTGGGCGATTGCTCGCTCGTGGTCAGGCACGTTGCGTAGCGCGTAGCCGGCCATGACTGCGTCGACGGACGCATCCGATGCTTCGAGTGTCGACAGATCACCGACCTCGAATCTCACGTTCCCGCTGGGCGCTTCCGCGGCGGCCCGATGGCTTGCGATCCGGATCATCTCCGCGGACGCGTCGATCCCGACGATCTCGC
>Ga0075420_100001717_pt1 | contig 18642 bp, 13 predicted proteins | sample SoiMetdeltSBSDD4_FD_75296 | JGI IMG/M metagenome (GOLD analysis project Ga0075420, IMG submission 75296) | Bulk soil microbial communities from a Populus tree surrounding site in Tennessee, USA - Soil MetaG P. deltoides SBSDD4 | ecosystem: Environmental > Terrestrial > Soil > Tree plantation... | reverse complement strand
ACCATCCGCCGCATCCGCAGCGACCCATACCTGCTCCTGGCCATTCTGGGCTTGCGAATCCCCGCGCTAGACAGCCCATGACCAGCACAGACGACTTTGCGCCCCGCCCTGGTCTCTCTTGGCGCAGGCGGTGAAGTTGGCTCGGCGGGAGTGCTTCACCTGTTCCTGCCGGCCGGAACCAGGGCGGTTGCAGTATGCGTTGGCCGCTGGCGCCGACACGATCGGTGAGCCTGGAACCGGTTGCGGCGTTGGGCTGGCGCGGTTGGTCTTCGGTGCCCGGCCGGGCAGCCGGCTGGCGAGTGTCGAGCGTGATCCGGACCGGGCGGCGCTGGCTGCGCAGCTCATCGCGGGGATTACGGCGGTGACGGATCCGCACCGGCTGCTGCGGCCGGGTAGCGCTGTTGTCATCGATGACTGACCTCACTCCCACTGCCGACTAGCCGCCACGGTCCGCCGGAGCCGTCGACCAGGTGCGGATGCACTGGCTCGTCTATCTCAGTCTTGACGCCGCGGAACTGCGACTCGCACCCGACCTCGCCACTGTGGTGGCGACCGCCGGGCAGCATGAACGCAAATATCTAGCCTGCCGGGCTATTTGTCAGGATTGACTTCGATGTCAACTGAGCTGTTGGCAGGTGCTCGTTGCGGCTAGCCGGTCCTGGAGCCGTGCGTGACGGAACTGGTAAACGGCTCCTGACTGGCGCAGCGCGCCTCGTTGGTGAGCGTCATCGAGGAACCGCATCAGCCTCAACGGCAGCCGGCCCCGCAGTGACAGCCAAGCCCGGGCGAGAAAGAAACGACCCCATATCGTGTCAAGAGCGATCGCAGGCGCCCCCGCGACTCCGACACCCAGCCCAATTATGAGCCCCGCGCTTGGCCGCACCACAAGTCCAGCCCCAAGGCCTGTCCCGGCTGCGGTTCCGAACCCGATGACGATCGTCTGTACGACCGCCCCGGTCCTGATGCTGCGCAAGAGCGACTTAGGGCTGCGGGAGGCGACCTCATGGGCCGGTGCCGTGACAGACCAGTCTCGAAGGCCGCCAATGAGAATGAGGGCGAGAGAGGCCAGTACCCCCGCCGCGATCGCCATCGCGACCGTGACAGCGAGGCCGGCATGGAGGTAGACCACGAGACCGGAGCCAGCACCGAACAGAAATCCACCGACGAAGTAGCCCATGAACTTCTTGAGCCTTCCTGGCGTTCGAACAGTCGTCTGGGTCATCTCGGTGGCCCGGGCGCGAAGCCCGATCACGAGCCCACCGAAGAGCCCGACCGAGGAACCGGCGATGAGACCTGTGGCGGGACCGGCCACAGCGCCGAAGACGAGGCTGACGCCGATGCCGGACTGGACCGCGACGACGAGCCCATACACGAGTCGGGGCATGGCCCGGTCGACTGCCCACCAGGCGAGGTCACGGGTGTCCAGCCGGTGGAGGTGGGTGGCGAGGAAGGCCAGCCACCGTTGTGCGTCCACTGGCGGGTACGGGTACGAGGGTTTACAGAACAGGCGTTCAAGTGAGATCTGCGGCGTTGGGTGGACGGCGTAAACACTGGGCAGGTAGGCGTCGAGGAGGTACTCCTCGATTGCGGCGCGGTCGCTGAAGCGGTTGGGGTCGCAAAGGTCAGCGGGGACGGTCCCAGGGCGGGTGCATGCGGTACGGGCCAGGTGGACCATGAGCGGAGTGGACAACGTCTGGGCAAGTGGCCCGTCTGGGTGCTGGCGTAGGTGGTCGAACACCGGTTGCCATCGCCTGTCGTCGGCTGGTCCGGCCTGGCTGAGAAAGGCAATAGTGTCGCCGACGGCGACCGGTTCGATCTCCACTACGGCTGCCCGGCTGAGGCACCGGCCGCTGGAGACGACGGCTGACTGGTACTCGGTGCCGCGGCAGGTCACTACCAGCGGCCCGCCGGCAGCCACCGCGTCGTCGAGCACATCCACCGCGCTGTGTTGCAGTGCGGGAGGCATCTCGTCCAGGCCGTCAAGGACCGGCATCACCCGGCCGGCACGGATCAGCTGGGCTGCGGCTTCGGGGCCGCTGATGCCCCAGCTGGCTAGGACGGGATAGTCTTCGGCCAGCCGACGGGCCAACCAGCTGTGCAGATGCTCTGCGTGCGGATCCCATGACGAGACCGCAAGCAGGACCGGCACCGGCTCGTGTTGGCGAGGGGTGTCGAGTAGTCCCAGGGTTAACAGCATGGCCAGAACCGTCTTGCCCGCTCCTGGCTCGCCGAGCACCACGAGCTGGTGGGCTGGTAGTTGGCGGAAGGCGTCCAGGATGCCGTGGATGTCGCCGTGCAGCTTCAGCCGCGTCGGCCGTCCGCCGGTCGCCGTCCGGCCTAGGACGGCAGCAGGCTGGGCAGCCACGGGGCGGCCCGTGATAGACCACCGCACGCGGAGCGGCTCGGGTCGCCGTAGCTGCCGTAGCCCTGCCTCGTTGGCCCATTGCTCTCGTACTGCCGCGGACAGTTGGGCCATGGCCCGGTCCAGTGAGTTGTTATCACCGTTGCGGGCCCTGGCGACCGGTTGCACACTCTGCCGCATTCCCAGCCACAACGCCACTGCGGACAGCAGCAGCGCCGCAAAACCCGTCATCATGCTCATGACGCTGGCGACTTTGTCGGCCCTGTCCAAGCCTTCGGCCGGCAGGAGACCGGCGAACACCAGCACGACACCGACCGCGAACAGAAAGACCAGCCACGAGACCCACCATCGTCGTGACTGCGGTAGGTTGTCCCGCCATCGCATATTGGCGGTCATCCTAGTAGACGTAACCCTTAGCTGGCAGCGTCGACACTATGTGATGAAGGCCTGGGGTGCACCGGCTCCGGCGTCGTAACCCGGCCGTGGGGCGACCGGCAAAGGGCGGCCCTCAGGAGCAAACCGCAGAGGCTCAGGTCAGCGTACGCAGGTCCAGGGTGTGCCAGGTGAGCGACTCGTTGTCCCCGGTGGACCACCACAGCAGCCCACCCCGGCACGCCACCGTGCCGACGCCGGTGGCCACGGGCACCGTACGCCGTTTGGCGATGTCGTAGAGCAGCAGCTGCTGGCTGCTCACCGGTGACCCGTCCGACCCGGACTGTGACAACACCTCGAAGCGGTCGAGCACTGCCACATCGCTGATGGAGGCGCTGACCTGGCCCGCGGCGACCTTCTGCCGATCCGTCCCGTCCGGGCGCATCAGGTCCATCTGCGATGGGGCGGCGCTGGTGGAGAGCACGAGCACCCGGCACCAGGTGTTGCTGCACGTGACGAGCTCGGTCGGCGGGGCGGCCACCGTCACGGTCGCTCCCGAGCTCAGGTCGCGCAGGGCCACCGGGCCGGTCTGCCCGCTGCCCGCGCTGACCAGCCAGGGCCAGGCGCTCAGCGCGTACGCCCCAGCTATCCGCCATACCACCACCGCCCCGCCGGTGAGCGGGACGGAGCGGACCTCGGTGACCTGTGTGGGGGTCCGGGCGGCGGCCACCCAGTGCACCGCGGCGTCGGCGATGACCAGGTCGTACTGCGAGTTGAAGAACACCGCGTCACCGGTGTCCGCGGTCAGGGCGACCGGAGCGGCGGAGGTCCGCCCGCCGGCCCGCCAGATCCGGGTCTCGCCCCGCCCGTCCGGCCCGGCGGTGGACTCCGCCCACACCAGGTCGTCTGCGCTGGCCGCGAACCCGCCGAACTGGGGCTCCAGCCGCCTGGGCAGGGTGCGCAGCTGGCGTACGGTGCCGTCCGCGCCGCGCAGCAGCAGGCGTACGGCGGTCCGGTCGGGGCTGGGCGCGGTGCCCACCGCGGTCTGCGCGTCGAGGTGGTGCAGCGGGGTGAAGGCCGTACCGTCGCCGAGCGTGCCGGGGGCGTCCACGATCCGGGCCTTCGGCCATACGGTGGCCAGCGTCAGCGGACCGCTCGGCTGGCTCGGCCCGCGCTCGGGTGAGGGCAGGGCCACGTGCAGCGCTGCCGCGCCCAGCGCGACGGCGAGCGCCGCCAGGCCGGACAGGCGGGTCAGGCGCCAGCGCAGCGCGCGCCGGTGCCGGCCGGTGCCCGTACCCGGGTGGTCTGAGGCCACCGCGGTCACCGGCGCCGCCGCCGGAGCGCGACGGCGGCCGCTGCCGCGCCCGTGGCGACACCGGCGGCCAGCGTGACCGGCACGGCGATCTTTGCCGCGCGGCGACCGGTACGGAAGTCGCGCACCCCCCACCCGCGCAGCCGCGCCTGGCGGCGCAGCGCGGTGTCCGGGTTGACCGCGACGGGATGCCCGACGGCGGAGAGCATGGGCAGGTCGTTGGCTGAGTCGCTGTAGGCGCTGCACCGGTCTAGGTCCAGCCCATGGGCCCCGGCGAGTGCCCGGATCGCGTCGGCCTTGGCCGAGCCGTGCAGCAGGTCGCCGACGAGCGCGCCGGTGTAGACCCCGTCGCGGATCTCGGCGACCGTGCCGAGCGAGCCGGTGAGCCCCAGCCGCTTGGCGATGAGCCGGCCCAGCTCCACGGGCGCGGCGGTGACCAGCCACACCTGCTCACCGGCGTCGAGGTGCTGCTGGGCGAGCGCGCGCGTGCCGGACCAGATGCGCTCGGCCATCAGCTCGTCGAAGATCTCCTCGCAGAGGCGTTCCATGTCATCCACCCGCCAGCCCTTCACAAAGGCGAGGGCGGTCTGCTTCGCCTGGCCCATATAGGCCGGGTCCTCCGTGGCGAGCACCCGGAAGCGCAGCTGGCGCAGGGCGAACCGGACCAGGTCGCCGGTGGTGAAGTACTTGCGGGCGGCGAGGCCGCGGGCCAGCCAGTAGATCGAGGCACCCTGCATCATCGTGTTGTCCACGTCGAAGAAGGCGGCTGCACCCGGGTCGGGCGGCACGGTCAAGGCGGCCTCCAGCCCGGCTGCTGCCGGCCAGCTGGGTTCATCGGCCGAGCTGGGCTCGTCGGCCCAGGCGGGTTCGTCCGCCGAGGTGGGCTCGTGGGCCCAGGTGGGCTCGTCGGCGGTCCACGGGATGCGAGTCGCCACGACCACCTCCTTGCGCCGGTCAACCGGTCCGGCCAATTGCAGGGTAACGGAGCGGCTAGGGAGCGGCGGAGCGCGATCAGCCGCCGAGCAGGTCGCCGAGTAGGCGGCCGAGGCCCTCCAGGACGCCGTCGGCGTCCGGCGCCGGTGCGCCGGGCACCGGCGGCGAAGTGGCAACGGCGCTGGGCACGGTGCTCGGCACCGGGCCGCCGGGGGACGGGGTGCGCTGCCCGGTGCCGGGTGGTGCGGGGGTCGGGCCGGGGGCGCCCGGCCCGACCGGCGGGGTGCCCCCGGGACCGGCCGCGTGGCAGGTGCCCGGCCTCGGGCCCAGCGCGTCGCTGCCTTCGCTGCCGGCGCCGCAGCCCAGCGCGGTACGCAGGCGCGCCGACCGCTCGGTGACCCGGTCCAGCAGGACCTGCGACTGCGCCACCCGCGCGTTCGCCGGCCCGCCGGTGGCTGCGCGCAGCTCGGCGAGGCGGGCGCCCTGGACGGCGACGAAGCCGTCGACCAGGTCCAGCGCGTCCGGACCCCGGCGCTGCACGGCCGCGGTCGTCAACAGCCGTACGCCTTGGCTGGTCTGGGTGTCGGTGTCGGCCAGGACACTGGCGAGGAGGGCTGGGTCGGCGCGGACCGCCTGTGCCTCGGTCGCCCGGGTCTTGGCGAACTCCAGGTAGAGCTGGCCCCGGCTGACGTCGGAGCTGGTCAAGGCGAGCTGGGCGCGCTCGGTGGAGCGCTTGATGGCGTAGAACGGGTCGCCGGGGAGGGCGTCACCGCTCGCCGCGGACATGCCGGAGAGGGCCAGCGTGCCGGTGGCCACCCCGATGATGACCGCCTCCCGGGCGCGCAGCCGAGGGCGGCGGCCCGGCCCAGCCGGGCGCCTGGTGGCCGGCACGGCGGGGCGCCTGGTGGCGGGCGCGGTGGGGGCGGGTGACGGCCGCCCGGCGCGCGGGGCGCCTGCTGCGGCCGTGGCGGTGCACCCGATCCCGTCCCGTTCCGCGGTCGCCAGCAGCATGGCGCGCAGCCCGGCGCGAAAGTCGGCGTCCGGCTCGCCGTCCAGCCTCAGCTGGGCGAGCCGTTCGGCGACCGTGACCAGCGGCGCGAGCTCGGCACCACGATGCGGCTGGCGGTCGGGAGCGGAGCCGCCCGCTGCGTCGTCCAGCAGCTGTGCCAGACGCTCGGCTCGGCGGCGCTCGAAGATCGCGGCGTTCACCGGGCAAACTCCACTTCACCTGCTGATAGGACCGCCGACGTGACCACCGGCGGTCGTACTTGGAACAACGAGCGACAGGCACGATCCGTTACGGCCGGACCGCCTTGGTAGCCACGTAGCGTTGTGAAGTTCACCTGACGTAGCGGATCATGACTCAAACCCTTCCGGTAGGAGCCGGGCCAGGGTACGCACCGCGCGGTACTGAAGGGCCTTGATCGCGCCCTCGTTCTTGCCCATTGCCTGGGCGGTCTCGGACACCGAGAACCCTTGCAGGAAGCGCAGCACGATGCACTCCTGCTGCTCCGGGTTGAGCTGCTTGACGGCGCGCAGCAGCGCCACGTTGGTGAGGTGGTCGACCACCGCCGACTCCGGGCTGCCTTCCGGACCCCGGGCCTCCCGGTCGGTCTCCAGCAGGTCGCTGGTGCTGATCTCCAACCGGTAGCGACCGGACTTGTAGTGGTCGGCCACCCGGTTGCGGGCGATGGTCACCAGCCAGGCGCCCGGGTCACGACCTTGCCAGGTGAAGCTGCCGATGTTGCGCAGCGCCCGCAGGAACGTGTCAGCGGTGAGGTCCTCGGCCAGCTGCCGGTCCCCCACCCGGTAGTAGATGAAACGGAAGATCGAGTCGATATAGCGGTCGTAGATGAGCCCGAACGCCGCCGCCTCACCGGCCTGCGCCCGCTCGACCAGCCGCCATGCTTCGACGGCGCTGGCGCTGGTGGCGTCGGGGTCGTCCGGAGCGGCGGGCGGTGCCGAGCCGGACCCGGCCGGGTCGACGTCGTTACCTGGCCCGGCCAGCGGTGGCCGGCCGCCGTCCCGGGACGGGCTGCCGGTGGGAGACGGCCGCCGCCCGGTGACGGCTCGCGAGTTGGCGCCCGACTGATGCCGGCTTGCGGCGTCGTTGCTGTGGCCGCGGGGCCGGGTGCCGGAGACCCCGGCCTCCCGCCGGACCATCAGCACCGAGCGGAGCGCGTCAAGGCCCTCGATGAGCGCCGCGCGCAGCTCGGCGCTGACCGGCTCGTCCGGGTACGCGTACCCGATCACGCCCGCACCTGCCGGGCACGGTGGGAGCGTCGGACCGGGTGCGCGAGCTCGGGCGTACGCGCGGGCACCGGCCGGGACCGGGCCTGCGACCAGCCACCGATGAGGTGCTCATGCGATGCGTGGGCAGGCATAGCGGCCTCCTCATCAGGTGGCGTCACGCGATCAACGGCACACGGACGGTGGTGATGATAGGGCCATCGGCAGGCTGTGTGGGCTCAGTCACACAGCGGAAAAACTATCCCAGCCGGCCCGGTCGAATGTCGCACACGATGTGCGGTGGGTTGAGTTCGCTACACCGTGGGACCGGCCCAGATCGGTCGAACGGATGGCGGTTCGTCGCCATCCGTGTCGTGCGCATAACGCCGCGCACCCGCCGCGCGTCGTAGGCCCGAGACCGCCCGGCCCGCGCGTCGGGGCCCAACTGTGCCAGACTCAGCCACCGTGCGGGATGCTCGCAACCAGGCAAACCTTGCCGATCTTGTTCGCCGGGCCGCCGACCGCGGCCCGGCGCTGTGCTGGCATGACCGGTCACTGTCCTGGAGCGAGCTCGACGCCCAGGTGGACGCGGCAGCCGCGGGGCTGCGCCGGCTGGCCCTGCGGGTGGGCGGCACGCACCCGGCCCGGGTGGCGATCGCCCTGCCCAACTCGCCGGAGTTCGCCGTGGCCTACTTCGGCGTGCTGCGGGCCGGCCTGGTCGCGGTGCCGCTGAACCCCGGCTACACCGCACGCGAGCTGCGCCACGTGCTCACCGACTCCGGGGCTAGCGCGCTGCTGTCCACCGGCGAGGTGGCGGCCGCGGTGGCGCCGCTGCGGGCCGACCTGCCCGAGCTGCGGCACGCGTACGCGCTAAACGGCAACGGCAACGGCGACAACGGTGGCGGCAGCGGCGCGGCCGAGCCGTTCGAGGCGTTGCTGGCCGAGGGCTCCGGTGCGCCCGATGGCGCGGGCACGGGCGGGGAGGACCTCGCGGTCCTGCTCTACACCTCCGGCACCGCGGGCGCGCCCAAGGGCGCCATGCTCTCGCACCGCGCCCTGCTCGCCAACCACGAGCAGCTGGCCGCGGTCGAGCCGCCGATCGTCGAGCCCGACGACATCGTGCTGCTCGCGGTGCCGCTGTTCCATGCGTACGGCCTCAACTCCGGGCTCGGGGCGGTGGCTTACCACGGCGCGACCGGGGTGCTGGTGGAGCGCTTCGACCCGGCCGACACGCTGGAGCTGGTCGCCCGGCGCCGGGTCACCGTGGTGGTCGGCGTGCCGCCGATGTACGTCGCCTGGTCGCTGCTGCCGGACCTGGGTGCGGCGATGGCCACCGTGCGGCTGGCGATCAGCGGTGCGTCCCCGCTGGACCCGGCCGCCGCCGCGCGCTTCACCGAGGCGACCCGGCGCCCGGTCTCCGAGGGGTACGGCCTCACCGAGACCGCGCCCGTGCTGACCTCGATGCTGGCCAGCCCGGTGCCGAAGCGGGGCTCGATCGGCCGGCCCATCCCAGGGGTGGAGCTGCGGCTGGTCAGCGCGGGCGGGGACGAGCTGTGGCGGGCCGGGGACGCGGTCCCGCGGCATCCGGACGCCGAGGACGATGACGACGACGATTTCATGTCCTCCGCGACCACGAGCCCGGGCACGGACCCGGGCGAGATCGTGGTCCGCGGGGCCAACCTCTTCTCCGGCTACTGGCCGGACGCGCGGGAAGGCCCGGACCCCGACGGCTGGTGGGCCACTGGCGACGTGGCGTACGCCGACGCCGACGGCGACCTGTTCCTGGTGGACCGGCTCGGCGAGCTGGTCCTGGTCAGCGGGTTCAACGTCTACCCGACCGAGGTGGAGCAGGTGCTGGAGGCCCACGAGGGGGTGGCCGAGGCGGCCGTGCTCGGCATCCCGCACCCGTACACGGGCCAGACCGTCAAGGCGTACGTGGTGCGGACCGAGGGGCCGGCGGGCGCGAAGGTGACCGCCGAGGCGCTGCTGCGCCACTGCGAGCGCAACCTCGCCCGGTTCAAATGCCCGACCGCGGTGGAGTTCGTGCCCGAGCTGCCGCACACGGCCACCGGCAAGGTCCGCAAGGTGGCGCTGCGGCCGCGCCGGGCCCGGCTCACGCTGCTCACCCGGCAGGGCTGCCACCTGTGCGACGACGCACGGGAGGCGCTGGCCCGGGTCGCCGAAGCCACCGGGGAGACCTGGACCGAGGCGGACGTGGACAGCGACCCCGAGATGCAGCACGAGTACGGCGACCGGGTCCCGGTGGTCCTGCTCGACGGCCGTGAGCACGGGTACTGGCGGGTCGAGGAGGATCGGCTACTGCGTGACCTGGGGCGCTGACAGATGGCCAAGCATCTCGTCTGGGACTGGAACGGCACGCTCCTCGACGACCTCTGGCTCGTCGTGGCGGCGACCAACGCGACCCTGGCCAGCGCGGCCGGCCCGACCGTGACCGCGGACGAGCACCGGCGGGACTTCCGCCGCCCGGTCTCCGCCTACTACGCCCACGTGCTCGGGCGCCCCGTCGACGAGGCGGAGTTCGCCCGCCTGGACCGGGTGTTCCACGAGGCGTACCGCAGCGGGCTGGCCGAGTGCGGGCTCGCCGCGGACGCCGCGGCGGCGCTGTCCGCCTGGCCCGGCACCCAGTCCCTGCTGTCCATGTTCTTCCACGACGACCTGGTGCTCGTCATCGAGGAGCACGGCCTGAGCACCCACTTCGTACGGGTGGACGGCCTGCGCCACGGGGTCGGCGGTGGCCCGAAGGTCGAGCACCTGGTGGCGCACCTTTCGACAGTCGGAGTTGACGGCGGCGACAGCGTGCTGATCGGGGACTCGGTGGACGACGCGGAGGCCGCAGCCGCCGTTGGCGCCGGCTGCGTGCTCTACACCGGCGGCTTCACCGACCCCCAGCGGCTGCGTGCCGTCGGCGTGCCGGTGGCGGACTCGCTCACCGAGGCCGTCCGGCTCGCCGGGCAACGGTGGTAGCAGACCGGCTCGCCGGGCAACGGTGGTAGCAGAGTCCCAAGATCGCGATTTGTGCACGCCTTCACAAAGCGCCTACGCTGATAACCCGGCGAGCGGCGACGAGTGGCGGCGAGTGGCACGGAGTCAGATGAGTCAGCAGCGTAACGGTCAGGTACCAGGTTCGACCCCGGCCGTACCCGGCTTCCCTGACCTACCCGAGGCGACCGTCGCGCGGTTGCCCGAGTACCTGCGGGCACTGCACACCCTCGCCGACTGCGGGCACGAGACGATCTCCAGCGAGGCGCTCGCCAGCGCCGCCGGGGTGAACTCGGCGAAGCTGCGCAAGGACCTGTCGCACCTGGGCTCCTACGGCACCCGTGGCGTCGGGTACGACGTGGCGCTGCTGATCGAGCAGATCGAGCACGTGCTGGGCCTGACCCAGAGCCGCACCGTGGCCCTGGTCGGCATCGGCAACCTCGGCCACGCCCTGGCCGGCTACGCCGGCTTCGCTGACCGGGGGTTCCGTATAGCAGCCCTCTTCGACGCCGACCCCGCCCGGGTCGGCGAGCACATCAACGGGCTGGTGGTCCGCCACGTCGACCAGATTCCGGCGGTCGTGGCTGACGAAGGCATCTCGATCGCGGTGATCGCGACCCCGGTGCACGCGGCGCAGGTCGTTGCCGAGCGCCTGGTCGCGGCCGGAGTGACCAGCATCCTCAACTTCGCGCCGTGCGTGCTCACCGTCCCCGAAGGGGTGGACGTGCGCAAGGTCGACCTCGCTATCGAGCTGCAGATCCTCTCCTTCCATGAGCACCGCAAGAGCGCGCTCACCGCGCTGCCGACCCCCCTGGGCCGGGCGGGCCACCCGCAGGTCGCGGTGGACCACGCACCGGTCGCGGTGGACCCCCCGCAGATCGCGGTGGGCCAGTCGGAGGCGCCGGCGGGCAGGTCGGAGGCGGTAGGCCCATGAACCTTCTCGTCATCGGGGTGTCCCACCGCACCGCACCGGTGGACATCCTGGAACGGCTGGCAGTGTCCCCGCCGGACCTGCCCAAGGTGCTTGCCCGGCTGCTCGGGCAGGCGTACGTCCGCGAGGCCGTGCTGCTGTCCACCTGCAACCGGGTGGAGGTCTACGCCGTGGTCTCCGGCTTCCACGGCGGGCTCAACGACGTCGTGTCGGTGCTGGCCGGGCACTCCGGGCTTGCCTCGGGCGAGCTGGCCACGCACGCGTACGTGCACTACGAGGCCGATGCGGTGCGGCACGCGTACCGGGTGGCGGCCGGGCTCGACTCGATGGTGGTCGGCGAGGCGCAGGTGCTGGGGCAGCTGCGCGACGCGTACCAGTTGGCCACCGAGCAGGAGGCCGTGGGCCGGCTGCTGCACGAGCTGATGCAGCAGGCGCTGCGGGTCGGCAAGCGGGCCCACGCCGAGACCGGGATCGACCGCGCCGGCCAGAGTGTGGTCACGGCCGCCCTGGACGTGGCGACCACGCACCTGGGCGGTGCCCCGCTCGCCGGGCGCAGCGCGGTGGTCGTGGGCGCGGGTGCGATGGGCAGCCTCGCCGTCGCCGCGCTGGAGCGCCGCGGCGCCCGGCCGCTCACGGTCGCCAACCGCAGCCTGGACCGGGCCCAGCGGCTGGCCGCCTGGTACGGCGCCACCGCGGTCCCGCTCGCCGACCTCGACGCCCAGCTGTCCACGGTGGACATCGCGGTGTTCGCCGCGGCGGCCGAGACCGGGGTGCTCAGCCGGGAGGCCGTGGCCGCCGCCCTGCGCCAGCGCCCAGGTCTGCCCCAGCAGCGTCCGGACCTGCCCCCGGACCCTGGCCTGCCGCAGCATCCTGGCCCTTCGGGTCCGCTGGTCATCCTCGACCTGGCCATCCCGCGCAACGTCGACCCGGCAGCGGCGGACCTGCCCGGCGTGGTCCTCATCGACATCGAGCAGATCGGCGCTCAGCTGAGCGAGCAGCCGGCCGCAGGCGACGTGGCCGCCGCCGACCACATCGTCGCCGACGAGGTGGAGGCCTTCCTCACCTGGCTGCGCGGCACGGACGTGGCGCCGGCAGTGGCCGCGCTGCGCGCCCGCGCCGAGGAGGTGGTCGCGGTGGAGCTGCGCCGGCTCGCCCACCGTCGACCGGACCTGAGCGAGGACCAGCGCGGCGAGATCGCCCACACGGTGCGCCGGGTGGTGCAGCGCCTGCTGCACTCGCCGACGGTACGGGTGCGGGAGCTGGCCGCCGGGCCGGACGGTGAGCGCTACGCCGACCTGCTGCGTACCCTCTTCGACCTGGAGGTGCCCCGCGAGGTGCGCCCCGAGGACGTGCCGGACCTGGGGGAGGCGCGGCTGTGACCCCGCTCCGGCTGGGCACCCGGGGCGGCGCCCTGGCGCTCGCGCAGTCCCACGCCGTCGCCGAGGTGCTGCACCGGCGCAGCGGGCGCGAGGTGGAGCTGGTCGAGGTCGAGACCGCCGGCGACCGGTCCACCGCACCGGCGCAGCGGCTCGGGGTCGGCGTCTTCGTCTCCGCGCTGCGCGACGCCCTGCTCGCCAAGGATGTCGAGCTGGCGGTGCACTCGTACAAGGACCTGCCCACGGCGGTGGCGGGCGGGCTGCACATAGCCGCGGTGCCGCCCCGCCAGGACCCGCGCGACGCGCTCGTCGCCCGCGACGGGCTGAGCCTGGCCGAGCTGCCGGACGGCGCGCGGGTCGGCACCGGGTCGGTGCGGCGCATCGCCCAGCTCAACGCGCTCGGTCGGGCGCTTTCGCCGGTGCCGGTGCGCGGCAACGTCGACACCCGGCTGCGCCGGGTCGCCGACGGCACCGTGGACGCGGTGGTGCTGGCCCGGGCCGGGCTCGCCCGGCTGGGCCGCACCGCCGAGATCACCGAGACCCTGGACCCGATGCTGATGCTGCCCGCGCCGGCGCAGGGCGCGCTGGCGGTGGAGTGCCGGGTCGAGGACAGCTACCTCGTCGAGACGCTCGCCCTGCTCGACGACGCCGACAGCCGGGCCGCGGTCACCGCGGAGCGGGCTCTGCTCGCGGCCCTGGAGGCTGGCTGCAGCGCGCCGGTGGCCGCTCTCGCCGAAGTGTGCGAGGGCGATGCCGGGGCCGAGATCTACCTGCGCGGTGCCGTGTTCAGCCTGGATGGCACCCAGGCCGTCCGGCTGTCGCGCACCGGAACGCTCGCCGACGCGACCGGCATCGGGCAGGCGCTCGCCGCCGACCTGCTCGCCGTCGGCGCCGACCGTTTGACCGCACCGGGGAGTGCACCATGACCCGCACCCGTAAGCACGGTGGCCGTATCGCCTTCGTCGGAGCCGGCCCCGGCGACCCAGGGCTGCTGACCCGCCGCGCGCACGCGGCCCTCACCGGCGCCGACCATGTGGTCTACGACGGCCGCGTGCCGGAGCCGCTGCTCGCCGAGATCCGCGCGCACGCCGGGCCGGACGCCCAGCTCAGTCTGGCCGAAGGCGCGGCCGGCGACGTCGCCAAGGTGCTGCTGTCGGCCGCCCGCTCCGGGCTGAACGCGGTGCACCTGGTCAGCGGTGACCCGTTCGGGCACGAGTCGGTGGTCAAGGAGGTCCAGGCGGTCGCCCGTACCAATGTGCCCTTTGAGGTCGTGCCCGGGGTGACCCAGGCGGGCGGGGTGGCCACGTATGCGGGGGTGCCGCTGTCCGGCGTGCGCACCGTGGCCGACGTCGAGGACGTGGCGGCGCTGGACTTCGCGGCGGTCGCCGCCGCGGTCGCCCGCGGCTCGGTGGCGCTCGCGGTGGACGCCGCAGACCTGGCCGCGGTACGCGACGGCCTGCTCGCGGCGGGCGTGCCCGGGGACACGGCGGTCGCCGTCACTGGTGATGGCACCGGTGACACGCAGTACACGAGTACGTCCACAGTGGAGAGCTTTGTGGCGGCGGCACTCGGCTTCACCGGCCGGGTGGTGCTCTGCCTCGGCCCGGGCGTGGCGCACCGGGACAAGCTCGGCTGGTGGGAGAACCGACCGCTCTACGGCTGGCGGGTGCTGGTGCCGCGGACCAAGGAGCAGGCCGGCGCGATGAGCGAGCGGCTGCGCGGCTACGGCGCGATCCCGTGCGAGGTGCCCACCATCGCGGTCGAGCCGCCGCGCACCCCGGCCCAGATGGAGCGGGCGGTCAAGGGCCTGGTCGACGGCAGGTACGCCTGGGTCGTCTTCACCTCGGTGAACGCCGTGCGTGCGGTGTGGGAGAAGTTCGGCGAGCACGGCCTGGACGCCCGGCACTTCGGCGGCGTGAAGATCGCGTGCATCGGCGAGGTCACCGCCGCGGCGGTGCGCGCGTTCGGCATCCAGCCGGAGCTGGTGCCGGCCGGGGAGCAGTCCAGCGAGGGGCTGCTGGCCGAGTTCGCCCCGCACGACCCGGTGCTCGACCCGGTCGGCCGGGTGCTGCTGCCGCGGGCCGACATCGCCACCGAGACACTTGCGGCGGGGCTGATCGAGCGCGGCTGGGAGGTCGACGACGTGACCGCGTACCGCACGGTGCGCGCCGCGCCGCCGCCGGCTGAGATCCGCGACGCGATCAAGTCGGGCGGCTTTGACGCGGTGCTGTTCACCTCCTCATCAACGGTCCGCAACCTGGTCGGCATCGCGGGCAAGCCGCACGCCCGTACCGTGGTCGCGGTCATCGGGCCGAAGACGGCGGAGACCGCGGTCGAGTTCGGGCTGCGGGTGGACGTGGAGCCCACGCACTCCTCAGTGCCTGACCTGGTCGAGGCGCTCGCCGGCTACGCGGTTGAGCTGCGCGAGAAGCTCGCGGCGATGCCGGCCAAGCAGCGCCGCGGCTCGAAGGTGCAGGGGCCGACCGCGCTGAGGTTCCGGTGACCGGCTTTCCGGGGGTACGCCCGCGGCGGCTGCGCCGCACCGCCGCGCTGCGCCGGCTGGTGGAGGAGACCCGGCTGGCCCCGGCCGAGATGGTCCTGCCGCTCTTCGTCCGGGAGGGCCTGACCGAGCCGCGCGAGGTCGCCTCGCTGCCCGGCGTGTTGCAGCACAGCCGGGACTCGCTGCGCAAGGCCGCCGCCGAGGCGGTACGCGCCGGGGTCGGCGGGCTGATGCTCTTCGGCGTGCCGGAGCACCGCGACGAGACCGGCACCGGCGGCACCGACCCGGACGGCGTGCTGAACGCCGCGCTGCGCGACGTGGTGGCGGAGGTCGGCGACGCGACCGTGGTCATGGGCGACCTGTGCCTGGACGAGTTCACCTCGCACGGGCACTGCGGGGTGCTCGCCGCCGACGGCACCGTGGACAACGACGCCACGCTGGCCCGGTACGCCGAGATGGGGCTGGCCCAGGCCGCGGCCGGCGCCCATGTGCTGGGCCTGTCCGGGATGATGGACGGCCAGGTCGGCGCGGTCCGGCAGGCGCTGGACCAGGCCGGTTACCCGGACGTGGCGGTCCTGGCGTACGCGGCGAAGTACGCGTCCGCGTGCTACGGCCCGTTCCGGGACGCGGTGGAGTCGACTCTCGTCGGTGACCGCAAGAGCTACCAGCAGGACCCGCCCAACCTGCGCGAGGCACTGCGCGAGGTGGCTCTGGACGTGGCCGAGGGCGCCGACCTGGTGATGGTCAAGCCGGCCCTGCCCTACCTCGACGTGATCGCCGCGGTGCGGGCGGCGGTGACCGTGCCGGTCGCCGCCTACCAGGTCAGCGGGGAGTACGCGATGGTCGAGGCGGCCGCGGCCAACGGCTGGCTGGACCGGGACCGGGTGATGCTGGAGACGCTCACCTCGATCCGGCGCGCCGGCGCGCAGGTCATCCTCACCTACTGGGCGGTGGCCGCCGCCCACCTGCTGAACAGGTCCGCCTGACGAAGTCCGCTACTGCGCACCCGCTACTCCGCGTCAGCGAGCAGGTCACGGGCCAGCTGTAGTAACGATCGATCCCGCTGGGCCGCGGCCGTGATCTGCCGGACTGCGTCCTCGACCCATGCCGCCGGCAGCCGGTCGCGGTCCGCGGCGAGCTGCCGGAACACGAGCGAGCAGTAGGACTCGCGGACGGCGGCATCAAGGGTTGCAGAGTCAAAGAAGCCGTGCAGGATGATAGACAAACATATCTGGTACGCCGCAACAAGATCACCTACTGGGGTTCTTTCACCTGCGGCGAGCCATAGGGTTATGAGGGCGTTCGCCGGGGAGATGGCGCGACCATCTGTGATGGTATGCAGCGTAGCGACGGTCGGATCGAGACTAGCGGTAAACGGCTCAAGTACGTGCATGGTGGTGTCGTCCGCACGATCACACAGAAAATAGCTATGCCGACGTAGGTCATCGTGACTGTAGTGCCGCCACCTGAAGGTAGAGCTCCCTGGGTCCATGGGCTGGACGACGCCGTATGTCCAGCGTAGGTCGATGGGGGGCGTCTGTTCGTCGTCGGTGGCACGCGAGAGGCGGACAACCCGTCGACCGTCCTCCCACCCGCGGGTCAGGTCAAGCATGTGGACAAGACCGTTCCAACCCTCGGTGGGGGACAGCTGGGATCTCCACAGCAGTGCCATTCGCCGCCACGGTTCTACCCCGTTGTCGCTGTCTGGGAACAGGTCCCGGCTCGTCACCTCACCACCGACGAGCACCGCCAACAGCGTCAGGTTCGCCGAGTACGCGGCGTGGCGCGCCGGGATCCCGGCTGGGTACGGTTGGTAGTCGTCATAGGCGTTCGAGTGTCTCGGTCCGAGCGCCTCGTGGAACAGGTCGAGGAGCAGCTCTCTCAGGAGCTGGCGCCGCGCCGGGGAGAGAGTGGTGAGCCGCTCGGTGATAAAGGACACCACTGTGGCGCGGGTCGTCAATGCCGAGAACGACAGCAGGGCATGTAGGAAGGCATCGTCCGCCCGCGTCAGGCGGCTACGGGTGGTGTGGAGCTCCGCAGTCTCGGCAAGCTCCGACAGCTCGCGCACCACTAGGCGCCCGACCAGGTACTCACCGAACGTCGCGTGCAGGAACTCGTAGGTCCTCAGCTGGCTTCCGTCGCGGGTGGCCTGCGCCTCGTGGACAAAGAAGAAGCGGCCTATCACCACTTCGGCCTCCGTCAGCTGGGCGCGGAGGTCGGACCTGCGCCGCTGTTGGCGGATGTCGCCAAGCAGCGCGGTAAGGTCGGCGTCCAGCTCGGCTTCGGTCGCCCACTGGCGGTTCCGGTTGAACATTGCGAAGGCCACGATAGATAGCCGCATCAGCTCCTGCTCAACGGCGTTGGCGAATGCCGAGACGGGTAGGGCGCCAGCGGTCTTCCCAACTTCGCGTTCTGCGAAGCTGGTTAACAGCCGCTCGTAGAGATCGGCGTGCCCGAGGGCCACGTCCTCCCGCTGCAATGCGTTGCTGTTAGCGTCGTAGACAGCGAGCATCAACAGCAGCAGGGGCTGCGCGGCCAGTTCGGCGTGCACCAGCACCCGTTCGGGGGGCAGTGGGCGTAGGCCGCGCGCCGCCAAGCAGGAGGTGTTCGCGTTGTTCCATACCTGCAACCACTGTCTGACCTGGCTGTCCCGGAAGGGTTCGAGCCGGATCGCCACCATGCCCCACACGGATCTCGCCCGGTCGGCAACCGCGGTACGGCTGGTCACCGCCACCGCGACGGGTCTTCCCTGGTCCCGCTCTCGCCGCTGGAACTGTGCGACCTTCTCCAGGTAGTCGGACTGGCTTACGCCCGTTGTCTGCAAAAGCTCGTCGAACCCATCGAGGAGCACCACCGGCAATGCGCCGTCCGCGCTGCGCGCGAGATCCGGCCAGGATATCGTCTCGCCGGTTGCCAAACGGACCGCATGCTCGATCTGCGTCTGTATATCGGCCTCCGCGGGAACCTCCCGTAGGGCGACGTTAACGACCAGGAAGTCACTGGATGGCAGCCTTGCCGCGAGCACACGTGCGAGAACCGACTTCCCGGAACCCGGCTGGCCCAACACCAGCAGAGGTGCCTGGGTAGACTCGAGCGCGGTGAGGTACCCGACCAGGAACTCTTGCAGGTCGTCACGAACCTTGTGGCTGGCCCACCAGCCTTCGTTCGCGAGCTGCTCGGCCTCTTCCGCATCCGCCACCCGGAAGTTGGGATTGACGTAGGCCTCCGCGAGGGACGGGATGCGCAGCCACTGGGGAGCCTCTTCGGAGACAAGAATCGGTCCTTCGAGTGTTGCTTCGTAAGCTCGGGCAAGGGCGAGGCGCCGCTTGTCCGGAACGCGCCCGCTGGCGACCGACACCAGAGCTCTCTCCAGTCCCGCCAGACCACTGCTGAGCTGCTGGAGCTGCTCCCGGGTGAGTCGGTGGCCGGCAAGGTTGGCCCAGAATGCCACCTCTGGAAAGTCTATTGCGAACTGGCGGAAGAGCTCCTCGTACCGGGCCACTGCCCGACGGGTGCGGCTCTTCCGCAGTGAGGACCCGACTGCACACAGTCCGAACTTGGTTACGTGTCGTAGTCGCGAATAGTGGCCGTGTCGGCTGGGAGACAGAAGGGCCCCTTCTCGTAGGT
>Ga0075420_100001716_pt1 | contig 18642 bp, 16 predicted proteins | sample SoiMetdeltSBSDD4_FD_75296 | JGI IMG/M metagenome (GOLD analysis project Ga0075420, IMG submission 75296) | Bulk soil microbial communities from a Populus tree surrounding site in Tennessee, USA - Soil MetaG P. deltoides SBSDD4 | ecosystem: Environmental > Terrestrial > Soil > Tree plantation... | reverse complement strand
CCGCCAGCCGGCGAAGGCTATGCACCACCTTCCGAAGCCCAGACCTGGGTTGGTTCGCGATCAAGAAGACTTGTGCACGCTATTCCTGCCTAAGTCTTCTCGATCGCAAAGTTTGACAGCAAAAGAACCACAGCTGAGCCTGATGTGACCGGGTTATAGTTATTTCCTCCGCATTCAGGACGGTGGTCGCGTTAGTTCTCTTATGCAGGGGGTAGGACCGTCGCCATGACGACATCGACACGGATGGCGGCCATTCTCATGACTACCGGTGCACTGCTGCTCACCAGCAGTCCCGCCCACGCACAAGGCGTCTGGACCACGGTGCCGAGCCCCAACGAGCCCGGAAACAACTACCTCTACGGCGCGGACGCCTCGGACGCAGGTCACGTCTGGGCGGTCGGGCGACTGTATGCCCGCAGCGGAGGCGGCCGCAGCATAGTGCTCAGGCACGACGGAACGGCCTGGCAGCCGGCCCCGCGCTCCGGCTTCCCCGGCAACGACGGCCTCCTCGACATCGATGCGGTCTCCAGCGACGAGGCCTGGGCGGCGGGCGACTCCTCCCCGCAGCTCAACCGCTCCGACACGCTGGTCGCCCGCTGGAACGGGTCCATGTGGACACCGGAGCCCACACCCAACGGCAACCCGTCCGGCAAGAACTACCTCTCCGGCGTCGCGGCGGCCGGGGGCACGGTATGGGCGGTCGGCTCGTACATCGAGCCGGGCTCGTCGTACAACCGCGACGCGCTGATCCTCCAGCGCACCGGCGGCACCTGGCAGGTCTCCCCCGCGCCGAGGGTGCTGGTGACCGACTTCCTCGAAGGGGTCGACACCACCGGGCCGAGCGACGCCTGGGCGGTCGGCTGGGCCAGCAACGACATCACACCGGGCCCATCGCGCCGATCGCGCTGCACTGGAACGGCACCAGCTGGCAGTCGGTGCCGCCGCCGAGCACGGGAAGCACGCAGCTGTACGCGGTCGACGCGCTGACACCCAGCAACGTGTGGGTAGCCGGGCAGACCTATACCAGCGGATCGGGCTACCAGCCGTACGTGGCGCAGTTCGACGGCGCATCGTGGCGTCGCGTCGCCACACCGACCATCAACGACGGTCGGCTCACCGACATCGTCGCGCTGTCCCCGTCGAACATCGTTGCGGTCGGCGCCATCGGCAACGGCTATGCCTCGATCGTCCTGCACTGGGACGGCTCGTCCTGGGCGCGCGAGGCGGCTCCGTACGGGAAGCTCACCGGCGCGGCCGCGGTAGGGCCGAGCACGTTCTGGGCGGTCGGGACCCGGTTCGGCCCGGACGCGTACGAGGAGCGGACGTTCACGATGGTCAGAACCTGACCATCGGGCAGACCGTGGCCGGATGGCCACCTGCAGCGGTACCCGCCGGGCTCAGGAGGCCAACCGCAGCACATCGCACAGACGGCGCGCTTCCGCGGCCATCGCCTCGCGCGCCGGACCGGCGTACCGGCGCGGGTCTACGACATCGTCGTCGGCCAGCGCCAGGCGCACCGCCTGGGTGAAGGCCTGGTTCAGCCGGGTCGCGACATTGATCTTCGTCATGCCAGCTCGGACCGCCCGGGCGAGGTCCGCGGCTGCGACGCCGCTGGAGCCGTGCAGGACGAGCGGCACGGGCACCGCCGCCCGGAGCCGGGCGATCAGGCCGAAGTCCAGCGCCGCGTCGCGGGTGAGCATGGCGTGCGAGGTCCCCACCGCGACAGCCAACGCATCGACACCAGTGGCCTGGACGAACGCCCGCGCCTCGCCCGGGTCGGTGCGCACGCCGGGCGCGTGCACGCCGTCCTTGCCGCCGATCTCGCCCAGCTCCGCCTCCACCCAGACGCCGTGCTCGTGGCAGCGCCGGACGATGCGACCGGTGGCCGCGACGTTTGCCGCGTAGCCCAGCTTCGACGCGTCGAACATGACCGACCGGAGCCCCAGCGCGACGGCCTGCTCCACCAGCTCGGCCGACTCAGCATGATCAAGGTGTACGGCCACCGGCACGGCAGCCGCCTCGGCGACGGCGAGCGTCGCGAGCGCCAAGGGCCTCAGCGCACCGTGGTACCTGACGGTGTTCGCGCTGATCTGAAGCACGACCGGCGTACCGGCCAGCTGCGCGGCCTCGACAAACGCCTCGGCGTGCTCCAGCTGGATGACGTTGAACGCCGCCACACCCTGCCCCCGGGCGCGCGCACGGGCCACGACGTCAGCGGTCGAGACGAGCGGCATCGGTCTCCTCCACGTGTACATCCGGCAGGAGCCTGTGGTAGGCAGCGACATCCACGGACCCGGCAACGGGGGCGAGAACGGCAGCGGCGGACAGCGCGACGGCGTGCCGCAGCATGCCAGCCCAGGCCTGCCCACCGGCCATCCCTACGGCGAAAGCGGCGGCAGCGGCGTCGCCGGCGCCGGTGGGGTTACCAGCCAGCCGGTGCGGTGTGCAGGCATGCCAGGTTCCCTGCCCGGTGACGGCGAGCATGCCGTCCGCGCCCAGCGAGACGGCGACCGCGCCGGCGCCGGCCTCGCGGAGCACCCGCGCCGCCTGGAGGTGGCTCGTCACCCCGGTTGTCGCCGCCAGCTCGGCGGCGTTGGGCTTGGCCAGGTCAGCGCCTGCAGTGGCGGCGGCGAGCAGCGGTACGCCCTCGGCGTCGACCACCACCGGGATGCGCCGGTCACGGGCGAGCCGCACCAGAGCGGCGTAACCATCCGCGGGAGCGCCGGGCGGGAGGCTGCCCGAGCACACCAGCCCGGTCGCGCCATCGCCGAGGGCACGGGCGGCACCCTCGACCAGGGCGGCCCACGCGACCTCATCCACGACCGGCCCTGGTTCGTTGAACACGGTGGCGTCGCCGCCGGCGACCACCGTGACGGTGCGCCGGGTCTCGCCCGGCACCGGGACGAGACGGTGGCGCAGGTGCGCGGCGTCGAGGTCGGCGCGCAGCTGGTGCCCTGCCACGCCACCGGCGAGGCCGATGACCACTGTGGAGTGACCGAGCTGCGAGAGCACGCGCGCGACGTTGACGCCTTTGCCACCGCCGCGCTGCGTGACCGCGCGGACCCGGTGGCTCGCACCGGGCCTCAGCGCGTCGACCGTGTACGTCAAGTCGAGTGCCGGGTTGGCGGCAACGACCACGATCATGGCGCGCCGAGCAGGTCCCAGGCCTGCAGCGCCGCGCCGACACAGCCGGCCCGGTCGCCGAACGCGGCAGCCACCAGCCGCGGCCGTCGCTGGAACGCCAGCCGCCCCGCCAGCCGCGCATCCAATGCCTGTAGGAGCAGGTCACCAGACGCGCATAGCCCGCCGCCGATGACCACGACCTCCGGCGCCAGCAGGGTCACGTACGCGGCCACGGCGGTGGCGAGGCCACCTAACGCCTCGTCCCAGACGGCTGCGGCGTCGCGGTCGCCGCCGCGTACCAGCTCGGCCACCTCCGCGGCGTCGGCCACCCGCCGGCCGGTGCGAGCCGTGAACCGGCGGCAGATCGCGGCGGCCGATGCGATGGCCTCCAGGCAGCCCCGTCCTCCGCAGGCACACGGCTCGTCGTGCCCGACGTGCAGGTGCCCGATCTCGCCGGCACGGCCGCAGCCGGTGTGCAGCAGCCGTCCCTGCACGAGCATGGCCGCGGCGATGCCCGTGCCGATGGGCAGGACCATGGCGTCGTACGCCCCGCGGGCCGCGCCGAGCCGGATCTCCGCCTCGGCGCTGGCGCGCACGTCGTGGCCGACCGAGACGGGCCGGCCGGTGCGCTGCTCGACGAGGTCACGGAAGGGCACCTGGTGCCAGCCGACGTTGGCGGCGGCGACGGCGATGCCGCGTCCACTGTCGACGATCCCCGGCACGGCCAGCCCGACCGCCGCAACGGCGTCACACTCGCGGACAAGCTCGTCAACGGCGGCCAGGACCGCCGAGACGACCGCGGCCGGTCCGCCGGTGCGCGGCGTGGGCCACCGGCGGATGGCGCCGGAGTGGCCGGCCCCGAGGATCGCGCCCTTGATGACGCTGCCGCCGACATCAACGGCGACGACCGGGTCCGTAGCCCGCCCGAGCACCACCACGGCAGGCTCTGCGGGCAGGCCAGGCCCGGTGCTATCCGGCACGCAGCACCACGGAGCGGGTGAGGTGGCGGGGCCGGTCGGGGTCGAGGCCCTTGGCGAGGGCCGCCATGACCGCGAACCGCTGCGCCACCACCAGATGCGCCATCGGGTCCAGGTCGCTGGTCACGAACGTCGCTCCCGTCGCCGCGACGTCATCGGCGAGCCCGGCCGGGGGCTCGCCGAACATCCAGACCAGCCGGCCCGGCTCTGCGATGCTGATCGGCCCGTGCCGGTACTCCATGGCCGGGTACGACTCGGCCCACAGCTGGGCGGCCTCGCGCGCCTTCAGCGCCGCCTCATGGGCGATGCCCGCCGCCCACCCACGACCGAGGAACGTCACCTGCTCCACGCCCACCCAGGGCTCCACCGGTACGGCGAGCGCGCGCTCCCCCTGCTCGGCCACTGCCCGCAGGTCGTGGCCGAGCCCGGCGCGCAGCAGGCCGAGGGCCGTCGTGGCGAACCGCGTCTGCACGATCGAGCGCTCGTCGGCGAAGTCGAGCACGACCAGGTGCTCGACCAGATCGGCCACCGGGGTCGCCGGGTCGGCGGTCACCGCGGTCGTCGCCGCCTTGCCGACCCGTACGAGCAGGTCCAGCACCTCGGTGGTGGTGCCGGAGCGGGTGATGGCCAGGATCCAGTCGTAGCTGCGCCGGCTGGGCATCTCCGAGGCCGCGAACGCGTCGGTACGGCCGTGGCCCGCCTGCTCGCGCAGGCTCGCGTACGCCTGCGCCATGAACCACGACGTGCCGCAGCCGACCACGGCCACCGTCTGGCCGGGCCGCGGCAGCGCGCCGGCGCTGGCTGCGGCGACCTCGGCGGCCCGCAGCCAGCACCCCGGCTGGCTGGCGACATCTTCCTCAACGCGGCGCATGAGCTACCCGCCCTCTCGACGGTGGTCACGTACGGCGGCACTGGCCGCCGCCGGCTGTCCACCGGCGAGATGCTCCGCCAGGTCCGCTCATAGCTGAGGGTACGGCCACCGTCACACCACCCGCGCGAAGTCAGGCCCCGGCGTACCTGCCGCCCCGGTGAGCCGGCTACGCAACCCATTACTCTGGCGGTCGAGCCGCGGTCGGCCCTCAGCTGCACCAGCAGGCCGGATCCGGTCACCCGCGGCGCTAATGACCACGAAGGGTGGAGTTGGTGGCTGCTGACGCTCTTCTGTCCCCTGACGCGGTGGCACAGGAGCTGGACTCCCTTGGACGCGCCACCGGGGTCGAGGCAGAGACGGACGACCACACCGGCGACGAGGAGATCCGTGAACCCTTCGACCCAGAGAAGATCGACGTGGTGACGCGTACCCCCACTGTCGATCTTCTTCTGTCTCGGATCCGCACCCAGCGGATCGACCTTCAGCCTGACTTCCAGCGTCACGCGGGGATCTGGACCGCCAGAGCGAAGAGCCGCCTGATCGAGTCCTTGCTGCTGCGGATCCCACTGCCGACGCTCTACGCCGCCGAGGCTCAGGACGAGTCGTGGGCGATTGTGGATGGCATCCAGCGGCTAACCACCATCACCGAGTTCGTTGAGCCTGCGGTCATCGGCACCCAGCCGCTCCGGCTTATCGACCTGGAGTACCTGGACAAGTGCGAGGGCATGCTCTTCGGTGACCTTCCTGGGCGGTTGCAGACCCGGCTCCGTGAGGCGGAGCTGGTGGTGCACCTGATCCGCCTCGGCACTCCCGAGGCGGTTAAGTTCAACATCTTCGCCCGCATCAACACCGGAGGGCTACCGCTGTCCGCGCAGGAGCTGCGCCATGCGCTCATCCCGGGCGAGGCACGGCAGTATCTGAAGGTATGGGCGAAGTCCCCGGAGTTCTTGCAGGCAACCGCAGGAAGCATCCGCAGCGATCGGATGGCCGACCGCGAGATGGTGCTACGGTTCGCGGCATTCCGGCTCACCGCACCGGGCGCCTACGCAAACCAGGACTTTGACCATTTCCTACGTGATGCCATGAAGCGTCTCAACCAGCTCCCCCCGGCGCAGGTTCAACGCCTCGAACGCGAGCTCAAGTCTGCCATGGCAACCGCATCAGAGGTCTTTGGCACCCACGCCTTCCGGAAGCGCAACCCGGACGGTAAAGGAGGCCGGTTCCCCATCAACAAGGCTCTCTTTGAGGCAGTATCGGTCAACCTCGCCGTGCTGCCGGAGCCCCAACGCCAACTGCTGGTGCAGCGGCGACGCAGGCTCGAAAAGATGTTCCTCGAGCTCATGAAGGACGCGAGCTTCCAAATCGCGATCTCCCAGGGCACTGGTGACGTCGCCAAGGTCAAGCGGCGGTTCCAGCGCGTCAGGGCACTCTTCGCCGGAGTGGTCGAATGATCCGGGAGCTGGGCCTGCGCAACTTCAAGGCGTTCGGGCACCTCAGGCTCGCGCTCGCCCCCCTCACCCTGCTCAGCGGCGTCAACGCCGCCGGGAAGAGCACAACCATGCAAGCCCTCGCGCTCCTGCGGCAGTCGTGGGATGCCGGGCTGCTCAGCTCCCAGGGTGGGCTACTGCTCAACAGGGATCTTGTCGAACTCGGCGTCGGTCAGGACGTCCTGTACGAGGACTTCGACACCGACGAGCGCAAGACTCCCTCGATCGAGGTCAGTCTGAGCACGGACGCCGGTGAGCTGGCCTGGCGCGTCGAGTACCAGCTGGCCCGCGACAAGGAGGCGGACCTGCTGCCACTGTCGTCAGCTCCGGCAGGACCTGTCCCGGACCCTCTTTTCGGGGTCGGGTTCCAGTACCTCAGGGCCGATCGGATCGTCCCGGCCGTGTACTACCCGAAGTCCTACGACGCCGCGGTCCGTAAGGGTTTCCTCGGCTCGCGGGGTGAACATACGATCAACTTCCTTCGGGTACGTCGCGACGACCCGGTCCCCCCGCCGCTGCGTCACCAGACGGTTCGGTCGACGAGCCTGCTCGACCACACTGAGGCGTGGCTCCAGGAGCTGTGCCCCGGTGTCAACATCGAGGCTGACGACCTGCGCGGCACCGACCTGGTGCGGTTGAGCTACGGGTTCTTCGGCCGCTCCGGCATCGCCTCGTCCAACATCAGGTACCGGCCGACGAACGTCGGGTTCGGCCTCACGTACGCGCTGCCGATCGTCGTAGCCTGCCTGGCTGCGACCCCGGGCTCGCTCATCATGCTGGAGAACCCAGAGGCGCACCTGCACCCGCGCGGCCAGAGCGCGATGGCTCGGCTGGCCTGCCTGGCCGCGGCCTGGGGCGCGCAGGTCCTCGTCGAGACCCACAGCGACCACGTCCTTAACGGGATCCGGCTGGCCGTCAAGGAGCAGGTGCTGGACAGCACGGCAGTGTCGGTCCACTACTTCCGCCGCGGCGCGCACGGCACCGCCGCCTCGCCGGTGCCGCCCATCGAGGTCAGGTCGCCCCTGCTCGGCCCCGACGGCATGCTGTCGCACTGGCCCTCGGGCTTCTTCGACGAGTGGGACAACGCGCTGGACCGGCTGCTCGACTGACGGAGGCTCCGATGTCCTTGCTGGTCTTCCTCAACGAGCTGTCGTACCGGGATACCGACGCCCGCCACGAGGAGATCACCAGTGCCATCCATGGCCTCGTCGCGCTTCTTCGCGAGGTCCGGCGGCACCGGGCCGACACCGCGCTGGTTAGCGAGGTCGCGTTCATGGACCTCGACATCGGTGCCGGGTTCTCGATGCGACAGTGGGAGGCTGACGGGCGCAACCGGGACTCCGTCCGCTTCATCCGCGCCATGCGGAACCGGGCGCCCTTCAGCAGCGTGCTAGCCGACCAGGAGCACGACCTCACGGAGTACACCCACGTCGGCAGGACCGCATACGGACTCGGCTGGGCGCACCTGAGCGGAGGGCTCGCCGCGAGCCTGGCGCTGTCCCCAACGTGGGACGGCTCCCGGCTGCTCCTACGCTGTTGCGCCCTTGCCGAGAACGATGTCGGTGATGTGGTGCTTGAGTACACCGACGAGGAGGTCCGCCATGCGTCCCGGACAGAGCACGTGGCGGAGCATCGGCAGTGGATCTACCAGACCGGAGTCCAGGACATCCACACCGGTGCCGAGCTGTGGCGCCTGCGCGAGGACATCTTTCCGCGGCTCCGGTTCCTTCCCCGGGTCGCCCAGGACCTGGAAGGGCTCCGAAGGGAGTGGGTGCGCCCCGCCAAGGAGCTGCTCTCCCGTCTCCAGGAAGCCACAGAGGCGTGGGACCCCGGCCAGGACACCACGCCGACCTGGCCGACCAAAGTGACGCCAGAGCATGAGCAGCGCCGGCGGCTGTGCTGGTTCGACGACCCTGTCGCCGGGCGGGCGCTCTTTGACCTGCACGCGCGGCTGACGCCAGGTGCAGGGCGGTTGCACTTCCGGTGGGACCCCGACAAAGGAGAAGTGATCATCGGCTACGTCGGCCGGAAGCTGGAGTAACGGCCGCCAGCACACTGGCGAGCACCCGCTGGCAGGGCGCCTGCTGGCGCGCAAGGCGCCCCGCCGGCGCGGTCAGGGGGTGAGCCGGCTCAGGTCGCGCGGGAACAGGGTGACCTCCCGGACGTTGGCCGCACCGACCAGCCGGGCCACGAACCGCTCCAGCCCGATGGCGAACCCGCCGTGCGGCGGCATCCCGTGCCGGAACGTGTCCAGGTAGCCCGCGTACGGTGCCAGGTCGTGCTCGCCCCGCTCGGCCAGCGCGGCCACGTAGTCGCCGTAGCGGTGCCGGCGCTGCCCGCCGGTGGCCAGCTCCACCCCGCGGAAGAGCAGGTCGAAACTGCGGGAGAGGCCCGGCCGCCCGGGTTCGGGGTGGGTGTAGAAGGGCCGCTTGGCCATCGGGTACGCCGTGACGAACAGCAGCTCGCTGCCGTGCTCCCGGCGGGCCCACTCGCCCAGCGCCCGCTCGTGCGCCGGGGCCAGGTCCGGCTCGTCCGGCTCCGCCCCCACCAGCTCCAGCGCGTCGGGGAACCGGATCTCCGGGATCCGGGCCGGCACCTCGGGCAGCGCCAGGTCGAGCAGGCGCAACGCCGCACCGGCCTGCGCCGCCACTGCCCCGAGCATGCCGGCGACCGCGTCCCGGGCCATCGCCATCACGTCCCGATGGTCCTCGATGAACCCCAGCTCCGCGTCGAGCGAGGTGTACTGCGCGAGGTGGCGTACGGTGTCGTGCGGCTCGGCCCGGAACACCGGGCCCACCTCGTACACCCGCTCGAAGACCCCGACCAGCATCTGCTTGTAGAACTGCGGGCTCTGCGCCAGGTACGCCGGCCGGCCGAAGTAGTCCACGCCGAACACGTTGGCGCCCGACTCGGTGGCCGAGGCGACGATCTTCGGGGTGTGCACCTCGACGAAGCGCCGTTCAGACAGGGCCGAGCGGAACCCGGCTACGGCCGCCGCCGACACCTCGTGCACCGCGCGCCGCCGCGGATGGCGCAGCGCCAGGTACGCCGAGTCGAGCACGGTCGGCAGCGCGGCGGTGAGCCTCGGCCGGTAGAGGTCGAACGGCGGCGCCTCGGCCGGGTCGGTCAGCGCCTCGATCGTCGGGTCGACCACCTCGACCCCGCCCGGCGCGGCCGGGTTGGCGCGGACCGTACCGGCCACCGCGACAACCGACTCCTCGGTCAGCGCGGCGAGCGCCGCCCGCGCGGCGGGCTCGGTGACCACCACCTGGGCGAGGCCGGCGGCGTCGCGCAGGACCAGGAACGCCACGGACTTCAGCAGCCGCCGCCGGTGGACCCAGCCGGCCAGCCGTACCGGCTCACCGGTGCGGGTGGACAGGTCAGTGGAGAGGATGCGTTGCACGCCAGCACCTCCTCGTCGGGAAGAGCAACGCTCCCCAACGGCGCGGGCGAGTGGGGGCTCGCGGTGCCACCGCACCTTCGCCGGCGGGTGCCGGCCTCGTTCGTGGCCCGGGTCGGGGGCCGACCGGCGGGGTCTACTGCGCACCGGACGCGCCGGCGCGGTTCTTCCCGCGGGCTCGGGAGGGTCGGGGCGTTCGTCAGGCGCTGACTCCCCCGTCACAGCCCAGTGCGCCGAGGCTAGCGCCGGCCCGCTCCGCACGCTCGGCATTTACCGCCTGGTCAGCCAGAATCAGGCGTTGGGGGACGCGAGGACACGGGAGGAGCCAGATGACCACCGACGGTCCGGGTTCCGGTTCCGGGTCGGCGCGCTGGGTCGTACCGGTCGTCGTGGCCGTGATCGCGGCGGTGGCCACGGTGCTGGCGGCGGTCCTGCCCTGGCTGCTGGACCGCGGTGGGGATGAGCCGCAGCCGCGGCCGGGAGCTGGCCGGACCACCTCAGGCCCGGGAGCGGGCGGTGGCCCGACGCCGACCGGGACCGCCGTGCTGGTCTCGGTGGACCGCGTGGTGACGTCCCTCGGCTCCACCGACGTGGACCCCGATGACGGCGACGGGTTGGCCGACCTGTCGGCCGCGGACGACAAGCTGACCGCGATCAGCCCGGCACAGCTCGCGCCGCTGGAGCCCGGCGAGCGGCCCAGCCCGGCCTTCTGCGCGGGCCTGCCGGAGGACGCCTGGGTCGGCGCCGTCGGCCCACCGACCCTGGCCAGCGGCCGGACGCTGTGCCTGCGTACCAGCGCCGGGCGGTGGGGCGCGGTCGCGGTGACCTCGATCGAGATGGTCCAGGGCAAGCTGGCGTACGCGCAGGTGCGCGCCACGGTCTGGGGCTGACTGATACGCGCGGTGCGCCACGATCTGGGGATGAGCCGGGTGTGGCGCTCGCAACGCGCCCGACCGGCGGGCAGTGTGGCCGGCGTAGGCTGAGCCCGTGACCACCGTGGCCCCGGATGGCCGACGCCTGCTGCGGATCGAGGCGCGCAACGCGCAGACCCCGGTCGAGCGCAAGCCACCCTGGATCAAGGTAAAGGCATCGATGGGTCCCGAGTTCACCCAGCTGCGCGCGCTGGTGCAGCGGGAGGGCCTGCACACGGTCTGCCAGGAGGCGGGCTGCCCCAACATCTACGAGTGCTGGGAGGACCGGGAGGCCACCTTCCTCATCGGCGGTGACCAGTGCACCCGGCGGTGCGACTTCTGCCAGATCGACACCGGCCGGCCGGCCGAGTTCGACGCCGACGAGCCGCGGCGGGTGGCCGAGTCGGTGGTGACCATGGGGCTGCGCTACGCCACGGTGACCGGGGTGGCCCGCGACGACCTGCCGGACGGCGGCGCCTGGCTCTACGCCGAGACCGTGCGCCAGATCCACGCCCTGCTGCCCGGCTGCGGCGTGGAGCTGCTGATCCCCGACTTCAACGGCGACCCGGCGCTGCTCGGCGAGGTCTTCGGGGCCCGGCCTGAGGTGCTCGCGCACAACGTCGAGACGGTCCCGCGCATCTTCAAGCGGATCCGCCCCGCGTTCCGGTACGACCGGTCGCTGGAGGTGCTGACCCGGGCGCGCGCCGCCGGCCTGGTCACCAAGTCCAACCTCATCCTGGGCCTCGGCGAGGAGCGCCAGGAGGTGACCCAGGCCCTGCACGACCTCCACCGGGCAGGGTGTGAGCTGGTCACCATCACGCAGTACCTGCGCCCCACCCCGCGCCACCACCCGGTGGAGCGCTGGGTGCCCCCGGAGGAGTTCGTCGAGCTGCGCCAGGAGGCCGAGCAGATCGGCTTCGCCGGGGTGCTGAGCGGACCCCTGGTGCGCTCGTCGTACCGTGCGGGGCGGCTCTACCGCCAAGCCATGGCGGCCCGTACGGCGGCCTGAGCCCTGAGCTCGGTCGCGCCCCCTGGACCCGACGCAACTACACTTCTGCCATGGCACGGGCCCCGCAGCAGGAGAAGGTGTCGTTCGGCACTCGGTTGAAGCAGATCGGGACGGTGTTCGCGTTCACCGCAAAACGCGACCGATGGTTCGTCCCGCTCGTCGCCGCGGCCGTCCTCCTGCCGCTCGCGCTCACCGTGGTGGCCGCCGTCGCCTGGGGCTGGATGTGGCTGCCCGTCGGCCTCATGCTCGCGCTGCTCGGCGCGCTGGTCGTGCTGAACCTGCGGTCGAACGCCGCAATGATGAACGAGGCCGAGGGCAAGCCGGGCGCCGCCGCCAGCATCCTCCAGTCGATGCGCGGCGACTGGCGGGTCACCCCCGCGGTCAGCTCCACCACCCAGTTCGACATGGTGCACCTGGTGATCGGGCGCCCCGGTGTCATCCTGCTCGGCGAGGGTCACCCGCAGCGGGTCCGCGGCCTGCTCGGCCAGGAGAAGAAGCGGCTGGTCAAGGTCATCGGCAGCGCGCCGCTCTACGACTACCTGATCGGCACCGGCGAGGGTGAGCTGTCCATCCGCAAGCTGCGGATGACCCTGATGAAGCTGCCGCGCAACCTCACCGGCAAGGACGTCAACGCGCTGGACAAGCGGCTCACCGCGCTGTCGGCCCGGCCGCAGGTGCCGAAGGGGTCGATCCCGAAGAACATGCGGCCCCCGCGCAGCACCATGCGCGGCATGCGCCCGCGGTAGGAGACAGCGGACCCGCGCGATCCGCTGGCCGGCGCTACCCCAACCGCCGGTGCCGCCCAACCGTCGGTGCTACTCCAACCGCGTCGGTGCTACCCCAAACCGGGAGCCGTCAGCCGGCGCTGACCACGACCGTGCCGGCGGCCCGGTCGTGCAGGCCGCGCCGCTGGCCGTCCATCACCAGGGCCGGGACCACGAGCGCGAGCAGCAGGCCGCGCAGGGTCGCCCGAAGTACGCCGACCGGTGCGCCGTCGCGCACGGAGACGCACCTGACCTTCGCCAGCCACATGCCGGGGGTCTGGCCGAACAGGCCGATGAAGAAGCCATACTCGGCGACCAGGACCGCCACCGGCGGCCAGGGCACCTGCCTCGGGTTGGCGATGAGGCCGGCGACGAGCAGGCAGAGCAGCCAGTCCGCCATCAGGGCGGCGAACCGGCGCAGCAGGCTCGGCAGGGCCGGCGTGGCAGCGGTCGGAGCCTGCTTCGGAGCGGTCACGAGCCGCCAGCGTAGCGGCTGGCGGCGGGCAGGCCGGCGGCGTACCCGTCGATGGTTGTCCGTCGATGGCTGCCAGCGGGCGGCCCGGCCGTACCCGTCGATGATCGCAAGGCCCGCGCGTAACACGACCGAAACAATGGGGATACGCTCGGGCAATGCCGCCGGCCTAGCGTCGCGACCAGCCCATCCGACCGCATCAACCGCCGTCAGGCCGACCGCCAGGAGGACGTGTTGTTCGCCAATTCCGAGGACCTGCTGCGCTACCTCTCCACCGAGGGCGTGAAGTTCGTGGACGTGCGCTTCTGTGACCTGCCCGGCGTGATGCAGCACTTCAACGTGCCGGTGGAGTCGTTCGACGAGGCGGTGTTCACCGGCGGCCTGCCCTTTGACGGGTCGTCGATCCGCGGCTTCCAGCAGATCCACGAGTCGGACATGCTGCTGCTGCCGGACCCGGCCACCGCGTTCGTCGACCCGTTCCGGGCGGAGAAGACGCTGGCGCTGAACTTCTTCATCCACGACCCGTTCACCCGCGAGGCCTACTCCCGCGACCCGCGCAACGTGGCCAAGAAGGCCGAGGCCTTCCTCGCCGCCAGCGGGATCGCCGACACCGCGTACTTCGGTCCAGAGGCGGAGTTCTACGTCTTCGACTCGGTCCGCTACGACACCAGGGCCAACGAGGGGTACTACCACATCGACTCGATCGAGGGTGCCTGGAACACCGGCGCCACCGGCGGGGCGGACGGGCCGAACCGGGGCTACAAGCCGGCCTACAAGGGCGGCTACTTCCCGGTGCCGCCGGTGGACCACCACGCCGACCTACGCGACGCGATGGTGCTGAACCTGCTCAAGGTCGGCGTCCAGGTCGAGCGCGCGCACCACGAGGTGGGCACGGCGGGCCAGGCGGAGATCAACTACCGGTTCTCCACCCTGCTGCACGCTGGCGACACGCTCCAGCTGTTCAAGTACGTCGTGAAGAACACCGCCTGGGCGACCGGCCGGACCGCGACCTTCATGCCCAAGCCGCTGTTCGGGGACAACGGCTCCGGCATGCACACCCACCAGAGCCTGTGGCTGCACGGCGAGCCGCTCTTCTACGACGAGACCGGGTACGCGCAGCTGTCCGACACGGCCCGCTGGTACATCGGCGGCCTGCTGCACCACGCCCCGTCGCTGCTGGCGTTCACCAACCCGACCGTCAACTCCTACCGCCGCCTGGTGCCCGGCTTCGAGGCCCCGGTCAACCTGGTCTACTCGCAGCGCAACCGGTCGGCCTGCACCCGGATCCCGGTGACCGGCAGCAACGCCAAGGCCAAGCGGGTGGAGTTCCGGGTGCCGGACCCGTCGTCAAACCCGTACCTGGCCTTCGCGGCCATGCTCATGGCCGGGCTGGACGGCATCAAGAACAAGATCGAGCCGCCAGATCCGATCGACAAGGATCTTTATGATCTGGCGCCGGACGAGTTCGCCGACGTCACCCAGGTGCCGGGCTCGCTCGGCGAGGTGCTCGACGCGCTCGAGGCCGACCACGACTACCTGCTCGACGGCGGGGTGTTCACCCCGGACCTCATCTCGACCTGGGTGGCGTGGAAGCGGGAGAACGAGATCGACCCGGTCCGCCTGCGCCCCACGCCGCACGAGTTCGCCCTGTACTTCGACTGCTAGGCCGGCAGGCGCCTTGACCTCCTAGAACGGCACTCACCGGGCCCGCCGGACACATCGGGGTACAAGCTCGCGAGCCGTCGACCGTCCCGCGTAGGGCGCGGTCGGCGGCTCGCTGCGGTCGCTGGCTTCCGCAATATGGCTTTCTGGTCAAAGGTACCGACCAGGTAGCCGCTGGCTCGGGATCAGATGCGCCGAGTGCGCCATGGGGCTCAACTCGACCGGCGTAGGCCATCCGCGGCTCGAAGGCTCCGCCCCGCGGTCGGCGCCACCATTGCCGAAGGCGCCGTAGGATCCGCGACATGAGACCCGTACGCGTCCCGTGGCCGAGGGTGGGCCGCATCGCACTGTGGACCCTGGCCGTCGTGACCACCCTGGCCGTGGTGCTCAGCGTCCTCGGCGTGTGGGCCGTACGCCGGTCCTTCCCGCAGTACGGCGGCACGCTCGCCCTGCCCGGCCTGTCCGCCCCGGTGACCGTGCACCGGGACCCGTACGGGATCCCGCACGTCTACGCGAAGACGGCCGAGGACCTGTTCCGGGCCCAGGGCTTCCTGCACGCCCAGGACCGGTTCTGGGAGATGGACTTCCGCCGCCACGTCACCGGCGGCCGGACCGCCGAGCTGTTCGGGGCCGACCAGGTGGAGACCGACGCGTACCTGCGCACCATGGGCTGGCGCCGGGTCGCCGAGCAGGAGCTGGCCAGGATCTCCACCGAGGCACGCGTGTTCCTGGCCGCGTACGCCGACGGGGTCAACAGCTGGCTCGACGAGCATGACGGCGGCGCGGCCAGCTTGGAGTACACGCTGCTCGGGCTGACCAACAGCGGCTACGAGATCGAGCCCTGGCATCCGGTGGACAGCCTGGCGTGGCTCAAGGCGATGGCGTGGGACCTGCGCAGCAACATGGAGAGCGAGATCACCCGGGCGGCGCTGCTCGGGCACGGGCTCTCACGCCAACAGGTGGACGAGCTCTATCCGGCGTACCCGTACGACCGGAACCTGCCGATCGTCACCGGGGGCACGGTGGTAGGCGGCGCGTTCGACCAGGCCGCGGCGGCGGCGAAGAGCGGCGGCGCCGGCGGGAGCGCAGGCGAAGGCACGGGCGCCAGCGCAGGCGATGGCACGGGCGGCAGCGCAGGCGAGAGCACAGGCGGCAGCGCGGGCGGGACGGCGGTGGCGGACGGCTACCGGTCCGCGGTGGCGGCCCTGGACCAGATGGCCCGCGGGCTTTCCCGGCTGCCGGCCATGCTCGGCGCCGGGGACGGCATCGGGTCAAACTCCTGGGTCCTCAGTGGACGGCACACGGTCAGCGGCAAGCCGATCCTCGCCAACGACCCGCACCTGAGCCCCAGCATGCCAGGCATCTGGTACCAGATGGGCCTGCACTGCGAGTGCGACTTCAACGTCGTCGGGTTCTCCTTCTCCGGCGTACCCGGCGTGGTGATCGGCCACAACGCCCGGGTGGCGTGGGGGTTCACCAACCTCGGCCCGGACGTCTCCGACCTCTACCTGGAGCGGGTCGAGGGTGACCGCTACCTCGTCGACGGGCAGTGGCACGAGATGGAGCGGCGGCAGGAGGTGCTGCGGGTCGCCGGAGGTGACCCGGTGACCATCACGGTACGCAGCACCCGGCACGGCCCGCTGCTGTCCGACGCGTCGGAGACGCTCCGCGAGATCGCGGCCAAGCCGCCGTCCACAGCGCCCGGCCAGGCGTCGGGCAGCGGGTACGGGATCGCCCTGCGCTGGACCGCGCTGGACCCGGGCCGCACGATCGAGGCGCTCTTCACGATCGACCGCGCGACCAGCTGGGCGCAGGCGCGGGCAGCGGCCGAGCTGTTCGAGGTGCCGGCGCAGAACATCGTCTACGCCGACATCGACGGCAACATCGGGTACCAGGCGCCGGGGCGCATCCCGATCCGGGGCAAGGGCGATGGCCGGTGGCCGGCCCCCGGCTGGGACTCGGCGTACGACTGGCGCGGCTACATCCCCTTCTCCGCGCTGCCCAGCGTCTACAACCCCGAACGCGGCTACCTGGTCACCGCCAACCAGGCGGTGGTCGGGCCGCAGTACCCGTACCTGATCTCCCACGACTGGGCGTACGGCACCCGCAGCCAGCGCATCCACGACCTGCTCGGAACGGCGCTGGCCGGTGGCGGCAAGCTCTCCGCGCCGGACGTGGCCCGGATGCAGCTCGACGCCCGCAACGGCATGGCGGCGGCGGTCGTGCCGGTGATCGCCGCGGCCCCGGTGTCCGGCACCGCGGCCAAGGCCGTGGAGCTGCTGCGCGGCTGGGACTACCAGCAGCCGGCCGACGGCGCCCGGGGCACTTCGGACGCGGCACGCTCGGCCGCGGCGGCGTACTACAACGCGTTCTGGCGGGCGCTGCTGGCCCGGCTCTTCGACGAGATCCCCGACGACTACGCGCCGGAGGGCAGCGACCGCTCGTTCGAGGTGGTCCGCACGCTGCTCGCCAACCCCGCCTCGCCGTGGTGGGACGACCGGCGAACCCCGTCAGTGGAGACCGCGGACCAGATCCTCAGCGCCGCCCTGACCGCCGCAGCGGACGAGCTGCGCAGGGCCCAGGGCGACGACCCGGCGGACTGGCGGTGGGGCCGGATGCACCTGTTGACGCTGGAGCACCAGACGTTCGGCAGCTCCGGGATCGGGCCGATCGAATGGCTGTTCAACCGGGGCCCGGCCGGCACGTCCGGCGGGCCCGCCATCGTCAACGCGAACGGCTGGCACGCGGGCGAGGGCTACCAGGTGAACGCGGTGCCCTCCATGCGCATGGTGGTGGACCTGTCCAACCTGGACGGTTCCCGGTGGGTGCAGCTGACCGGCAACTCCGGGCACGCGTTCCACCCGAACTACTGGGACCAGTTCGAGCTATGGCGCACCGGCCAGACCCTGCCGATGCGCTGGGACCGGGCGACCATCCAGGACGAGGCGGCCGAGACGCTCACCCTACGCCCCGCGCGCGGCTCCGGCTGGGCGTAGGGCCAGGGCGTCCTCGACCGCCCCGCCTGGCGGCTACCGCGCCACACCGAGGAAGACGCGGTCCACCACGGCCCGCGCCTGCCGCGCCGTGCGCAGGTAGCCGTCCACGAACGTGCCCGGGTCCCCACCCCCGCACAGCGCCACCACCCCGGCCAGCTCGGCGCCGTGCCGCGGCAGCTGGTCGCTGGGGCGGCCGCGGACCAGCATGAGCGCGTTGCGGACCTGGGAGGCCAGGCGCCAGGCCGCCGCCAGGGCCGCCACGTCGCCGGCCGCCAGCAGGCCGGCGCCGCACGCCGCGTCAAGTGCGTCAAGGGTACGAGTGGTACGCAGCCCGGCGACCGCGTGCGCGTGGCACAGCTGTAGCAGCTGCACCGTCCACTCCACATCGGACAGCCCGCCCCGGCCCAGCTTGGTGTGGGTCAGCGGGTCGGCGCCCCGCGGCAGCCGCTCGGTGTCGACCCGGGCCTTGATCCGCCGGATCTCGGTGACCTGGTCCCGGTCCAGCCCACCGGGCGGGTAGCGCACCGGGTCGGCGAGGGCCAGGAACCGGTCGGCCACGCCCCGGTCACCGGCCACGAAGCGGGCGCGGAGCAGGGCCTGCGCCTCCCACGTCCGAGCCCAGCGGGCGTAGTAGTGCGCGTACGCGGCGAGGCTGCGTACCAGCGGTCCTTGGCGACCCTCGGGCCGCAGGTCCGCGTCGACGGCGAGCGGCGGGTCTGGGGCCGGGGCCGCCAGCAGCCGCCGCAGCTCCTCGGCGACCGCGTGCGCCCTTGCCGACGCGGTGTCCTCCGCCATCCCGGCCGGTGGGTCGTACACGAAAAGCACGTCGGCGTCGGAGGCGTAGCTCATCTCGCCGCCGCCGAGGCGCCCCATCCCGATGATCGCGAACGGGACCGCCGCCCCGCCTCCGACCGCGCGCCCGGCCACATGCAGCGCTGCGGTGAGCGTCGCGTCGGTGACGTCGGCGAGG